>Ga0265331_10001828_pt1 | contig 15074 bp, 17 predicted proteins | sample 41923metaG_FD_202088 | JGI IMG/M metagenome (GOLD analysis project Ga0265331, IMG submission 202088) | Rhizosphere microbial communities from Carex aquatilis grown in University of Washington, Seatle, WA, United States - 4-19-23 metaG | ecosystem: Host-associated > Plants > Roots > Rhizosphere...
CGAACAGCGGCGCGCCGTGTGGGGCAGGATGGCATCCTGCAGGCGGGTTGCCAACCCGCCGCGGGTTTGACAACCCCCGCACTTCTGGGAAAACTAAGTGGCATTGCGCTAAAGCGTGCGCCATGGTCCGAGCACGTCTACGCGGACTTCCGGAGGGCCGGCCGCAGAGGGTTCCCCATCCGGAGCGGCGGGGTACGACGGATCACGGTCGGCTCCTCGCGGATGGCGCCGTGAAAGTACTCGTCCAGCGGAAACAGACCGTACGGCTCCAGTTCGCGAAAGACGCGGCCGAGGGTCCGCTCAATCCGGTAGATCGCATGGAAGAAATTCCCGCGGTCGATGGCCAGGCGGCGGCAGCAAAGCCTCCAGTCTGCCCCCAGAAGAAAATGAAACTTAAAGACCTGATATTCCAACTCGGGAAGAGTGCGCCGGCTCACCAGGACGAAGTCGGCCATGTACTCCTCGTCTTTGCGGCCCCAACTGAAGTTGCGCTCCCGCCCGCCGACGAACTCGAGCGAGATCTTGCTCATGTACTTTTCTTTCGAGGCGCAGTGACGGAAGCGGGCATAGCACACCCGGAAAATGGCGCGCAAAACGCAGTTGCAGGGAGCGGCTTGTGCTCCGCGACCAAGGTGCAGCCCGAGTCCATGACACAGCGTGCAGGAGTTTTTTGCTAGTGCTACTGTCTCTGATCGATTCCATTCCATTTTGTTTGATGTCCTCTTAGCAGGGCGCCTCAGATGTTTGAGGATCGCCCAAAAACCTGTCCCAAGAGTAAGCGGCATCGAGAAAGGGTCAATTCGACGGACCGGGTATCTCGCCGCGACGAAGATACAGAAGAGCCACAGCCACGGCTACAATTGACTGTAATAAGCATAGTTAAAGTGGATTAATACCTTGAGATACCTATCGTTTTGCAGTCACCTATTTCTGTGAGGAATCACGCGGCCGAGATAGGATCATGGACTTCGAGACTCTCCAGCGGCGACTGCTAGCGCGGGTCAAGACGTATGTGCGGAACGGGGAACTGACCGAGAGGGGCTTGGCCCGCATGATCGGGATCTCGCAGCCACACATGCACCACATCCTCAAGGGCGTGCGCACTCTGTCGATCGAAAACGCGGATCGTATCCTACGGCGGCTGGATTTGACGGTATTAGATTTGATCGAGGGGCTTGCTTCTCCCCTTAAAGTTTCCGAAGTGACGACTATTGCGGGGATTGAGCCGATCGAACAGGGGGAGTTGACCAGCGTGGGTGCGGAGGGTTGGAAGAACACCGGGAAATTCGGAAAGCCAGGCGTACAACCGCAAGAACTCTTCTAGCGTCCCGCCGCTGAAATGGCGCTGCACTCCGCCCCCTGGCGGTTGCGGTTCGGCGCTGGGTCACGGACGCGAAGCTTTTGCTCCGGCGACCTCCTGGTAGATGTCGAGAACCTGGCGGGCGGCGGTGGCCCAACTGAAGCGGCGAACCTGTTCGTGGCCACGGCGGATCAGTTCGGACCGCAGTTTCTCGTCCAGCAGCACTTCGCGGATGCCGCGCGCGATGTCGAAGACGTTCTCCGGATTGACCAGCATGGCCGCGTTGCCGGCGACCTCGGGCAGGGAACTGACGCTCGAGGTGACAACCGGCGTGCCGCAGGCCATGGCCTCGAGCGGCGGCAGACCGAAGCCCTCATAGAGCGACGGGAACACGAACGCGGACGCGGCCTCGAAGAACACCCGCAGGGTATCGAGGGGCACGAACCCCAGAAAGCGGACCAGTTTTTCGACGCGCGTCTTGATCACCGCGCGGCGGAGGGCCGGGTACTTGGTGATTTCGTCCCCAATTATGATGAGGTGCAGGTCCTTGTAGATCGGGTGGTGCTCCAGATCGCCGCGCAGGACGGCGAAGGCCTCGACCAGCCGAGGGATGTTCTTTTGCGGGCGGACGGCACCGGCGTAAAGCAGGAACGGGTAATCGATCTGATAGCGCTCCAGGGTCTGCTGGCGTTCTGTGGATTGGGTGCCGTTATCGGGCGGGCGCGAGAAATGCGGGTCGGGAGCATCGTAAATCTGGTGGATGCGGTTAGAGGGAATTCCGAGGAAGCTCTCGACATCGCGGCGCGTGGCCGTGGAGACCGCGATGACGCGTTCGGCCCGCAGCAGCCCCCGGCGGAACAGAAACAGGCGGAAGCCGGAGCGCATCTGAGCCCGGTTGCCGAACAGCAGGCTGCCCATGTCGTGGATGGTGACCACGTAAGGCTTGGGCATCAGAAGCGGGACCAGGTTCAAGGGCATGTGCACCAGGTCGGCCCGGATGGTGCGCAGGAAAAAGTAAAACGCGAACTGGTCCACCCAGTCGGTGTCCTGCCTGCGGTAGACGGCGATTTCGAAGTTGGGGGGCAGGTCGGCCAGTTCGGGCTCGTCTCCGTTGAGGGCGATCAGGACGTAGCGGTTTTCGTGGTCGAGCGCGGCCAGGGCATGGACGAGGTTGCGGATGTAAGTCCCGATTCCGAAATCGCGGGTGCGGCGGGCGTCAATGGCGATGCGGATGGGCATTCACTGCGCCATCACCGGGCTGAGCTTCCAGGCATACAGCGGGAACCTGTCTGTGAGCGCCTTTACCCGGGCGCGGACCGCGGCGCAGGTTTCCTGGGAGCCTATGTTGTTGAGCACTTCGGCAATGAGCAGGGCGACCTCGCCCATTTCCCGCTCGCCGAAGCCGCGCGTGGTCACGGCGGGGCTGCCCAGGCGGATGCCGCTGGGGTTGAACGGCTTGTTGGTATCGAACGGAATGGTGTTCTTGTTGGCGGTGATGTAGGCCTCGTCGAGGGCCAACTCGGCCTCCTTGCCCCGGATGCCTTTCGAGAACACGTCGAGCAGCAGTAGGTGCGTGTCCGTGCCCCCCGAGACGACGCGGAATCCGGCTTGGGCCAGGCCCGCGGCCAGCGCGGCGGCGTTGGCCACCACGCGCTTCTGATACTCCACGAATTCGGGCTGCATGGCTAACAGGAAGCACACTGCTTTCGCGGCGACAATGTGCACCAGCGGGCCGCCCTGTATGCCGGGGAAGACGGACTTGTCGATGGCCTGGGCGTGCTGCGCGCGGCAGAGAATGATGCCGGAGCGCGGCCCGCGCAGCGTCTTGTGGGTGGTGGAGGTTACGATGTCGGCGTACTCGCAGGGGTTGGGATGGACGCCCGCCGCGACCAGACCGGAGAAGTGCGCCATATCGACCATCAGCATTGCCCCGCTGGCATCCGCGATTTCGCGCATACGGCGGAAATCGATGATGCGGGGATAGGCGCTGCCGCCGGCCACGATCATCTTGGGGCGATGCTCCATGGCGAGGGCGGCCAGTTCGTCGTAGTCGATCCGCTCGGTCTCGCGATTCACGCCGTAGGGCACGATCTTATAGAGCTTGCCGGAGAAGTTGTAGGGGCTGCCGTGGGTGAGGTGGCCGCCGTGCGAAAGATTCATCCCCAGGATGGTGTCGCCGGGCTGGAGGAACGCGGCGTAGGCGGCCATGTTGGCCTGCGCGCCCGAGTGCGGCTGCACGTTGGCATGCTCGGCGTGGAACAACTGCTTGGCGCGCTCGATGGCCAGCGTCTCGACGACGTCCACATACTGGCAGCCGCCGTAGTAGCGTTTGCCGGGATAGCCCTCGGCGTACTTGTTGGTGAAGACGCTGCCCGCGGCTTCGAGCACGGCTTCGGAAACGAAGTTCTCGCTGGCAATCAACTCGAGGCGCGAGTTCTGCCGCTGTAACTCCTGGCGGATGGCGTCGTACACCTGCGGATCGACCTCGGCCAGCGGCCGGGACATGGTCTCCTGCTCATTCATGATTGCTTCCCCTCCAGGGCGGCGATCTTTGCCACGCGCTGGGCGTGGCGGCCTCCATCGAAGGCGGTATCGAGAAAAACGTCCACCAAGGCGTCGGCAGCGGGCTCCTCGATGAATCGGGCGCCCAGCGTAAGTATGTTGGCGTCGTTGTGCGCGCGGGCCAGCCGGACTTCTTCGGGCACCGTGCCCAGCGCGGCGCGAATGCCGTCGACCTTATTGGCGGCGATGGACATGCCGACGCCGGTGCCGCAGACCAGGATGCCGCGATCGGCGCGGCCCGCGACTACGTCGTCGGCCACGGGCGCGGCGAAATCGGGATAGTCGCACGACTCGGTGGAGTGCGTACCTTCGTCCAGAACCTGGTGGCCCTCCTGCTCCAGCCGGATGCGGAGACGTTCCTTCAGCAGAAATCCGGCATGATCGGCACCGATAGCGACTCTCATATGGGGCAGAGAGCCAATTCTAACATGCGGCTGGCGGAGCACTGCTCCGTCGATGGCCTATGGCTGATGGCTGATAGCTGGCTCCCTGTTATCCTGTACCAATGCGTTGGAGTCAACTCTTTATTCCCACTTTGCGGGAGGAGCCCGCGGAGGCGGAAGTAGTCAGCCACCGGCTGCTGTTGCGGGCCGGATATATCCGCCAGCTCGCGGCGGGCGTTTATAGCTACCTGTTTCTGGCGCAGCGCTCGCTGAACAAGATCGTCGCCATCGTGCGGCAGGAGATGGACGCCATCGGCGCGCAGGAGTTTCTGTTGCCGGCGCTGCAGCCGGCCGAGCTATGGCAGGAATCGGGCCGCTGGGAAATCATGGGCCACGATCAGTTCCGGCTGAAGGACCGCAATGGCCGCGACATGTGCCTGGGCATGACCGCGGAAGAAGTCATGACCGCCATCGCGCGTAACGAGCTGCATAGTTACAAGCAGCTTCCGCAGATCTGGTATCAAATTCAGACGAAGTTCCGCGACGAGCCGCGGCCGCGCTCCGGGCTGATGCGCGTGCGGCAGTTCCTCATGAAGGACTCGTACACCTTCGACATGGATGCCGCGGGACTCGACGCGGCCTACCGCAAACACTACGACGCCTACGGGCGGATCTTCCGCCGCTGCGGGCTGGAGTTTCTGGCGGTGGAAGCGGATTCGGGAGCGATGGGCGGCAGCCAGTCCCACGAATTCATGGTGAAGTCGGAGGCGGGCGAGGACTGGGTGGTGACTTGCAGCCAGTGCGGCTATGCGGCCAATCTCGAGAAAGCCGTCTCGACCGCTACGCCGCCGGCGCGGCCCGATCCGGCCGGCGACCTGACGCCCGAAGCGTTCCTCACCCCGGGTATCAAAACCATCGAGCAGCTCACTGAGTTCACGGGCCATCCCGGAAGCTCGTTCATCAAGAGCCTGGTGATGGTGGCCGACGGACAGCCCGTGCTGGCGCTGGTGCGCGGCGACCACCAGATGAGCGAGACGAAGTTTCAGCGGGCGGCGGGCGTTCGGGAGTTCCGCGCGGCGCATCCGGAGGAGATCGTAGCCTGGTTCGGGGCCGAAGCCGGCTCGCTCGGTCCGGTCGGGGCCGGCAAGATGCGCATACTGGCCGATGAGGCGCTGCGCGGGCGCAAGAACATGATCGCCGGCGCGAACAAGGACGGCCAGCATCTGCGGGGCGTGACGCCGGAGGAAGACTTCCAGGCCGAGTACCAAGACCTGCGACAGGTCGTGGTGGGAGATGCGTGCGCGCGCTGCAGTGGTCCTTTGGCGCTGGGCAAGGCCATCGAGATCGGGCACATCTTCAAGCTGGGCTCGCGCTATTCGAGCATTCTGGGATTGCGCGTGCAGAACGCCGCGGGCGAAGATTGCACGCCGGTGATGGGGTCGTACGGGATCGGCATCGAGCGCATCCTGAGTTCCGCGGTGGAGCTTTACAGCGACGCGGACGGGATGGTGCTGCCGGCGGCGATCGCGCCATTCCAGGTGGTCATCACGCCGGTCAACATCGGGGACGAAACACAGCGGCAGGCCGCCATCGACATCTATGACAGCTGCCGGGCGCTGGGGCTGGACGTTCTCTCCGACGACCGCGACGAGCGGCCGGGTGTGAAGTTCAAGGACGCGGACCTGATCGGCGTGCCCTACCGCATCGTCATCGGCAAGAAGTTCGCGCAGGGGCTGGTGGAGCTGGTGGAGCGGCGCGGGCGGCGCAAGGTCGATGTGGAGGTGGCGGGCGTTGCGGAGAGGGTGAGGGCGGAGGTTGATCGCTCCCTAACTGGCGCGGTTCAGTAACGTCACGCGGCGGCCCTGGATCCGAAACTCTCCGGAGAGCACGATGCGGATCGCTTCGGTGTAGGCCTGATGCTCGTGTTCCAGAATGCGGGCGGCGAGCGTCTGCTCGGTGTCTTCGTCCAGCACCGGGATGGCGCGCTGGATGACGATCGGGCCGGCGTCGAGAAGTTCGTCCACAAAGTGCACCGTGCAGCCGCTGATCTTCACGCCGTGCTCGAGCGCCTGGTGCTGCGCCTCCAGGCCCGGGAACGATGGCAGCAGCGACGGATGAATGTTCAGGATGCGTAGCGGAAACGCGCGCACGAAGTAGGCGCTAAGCAGGCGCATGTAACCGGCCAGACAGACCAGGTCCACCCCGTTCTTCTCGAGTTCGGCGACCACCATGCGATCGTAGACTTCGCGATCCAGTCCCTTCGAGAGGATGGAGACCGCGTTCAATCCGCGCTGGCGGGCGATTTCAAGGCCGCGGGCGTCGGGCCGGTTCGAGATCACCACGGCGATTTCGGCATCGAGGCGGCCGGCGTCTATGCTGACGGCGATGGCCTCGAAATTCGAGCCGCGTCCCGAGAGCAGGACTCCGAGCTTCTTCATAAATAGATCACCCGCGCCTTGGACCCGCGCTTCAGTGGAACGACGCGACCGATTTCGTGGCAAGGCTGGTCGAGGCCGTCCAGCAGTTTCCTGGCACGCGCCAGGTTCCGCTTCGCGACAACCAGGATCATGCCGATGCCCAGGTTGAAGGTGCGGCGGTAGTCGTCATCGGGAATGTTGCCGAGGCGCCGCAACAGTTCGAAGATGGGCGGCACCTTCCAGGAGGCGGTGTCGACTTCGATGGCCACGCGGGGCGGCAGAATGCGAGGCGTGTTGCCGGTGATGCCGCCGCCGGTGATGTGCGCCGCGCCCTTGAGCAACCCTTTTGCGGCGAGCGCCTGCAGCGGCCCGAGGTAGCTGCGGTGCACCTTGAGTAACTCGTCTCCGACCGTGCCACCGAGCTCCGGCAGATAGGTCTTGACCCCGTAGCCGGCCACCTCGATCAGCAGCTTGCGTGCCAGCGAGTAACCGTTGGTGTGCAGGCCTGTCGAGGGCAGGCCGAGAAGCACGTCGCCGGTCCGGATCGTGCTGCCGTTGAGCATGCGGGTGCGCTCGACGGCGCCCACGATGAAACCGGCCAGGTCGTATTCGCCCGGAGCGTAGAGGCCGGGCATCTCCGCGGTTTCGCCGCCGATCAGCGCGCAGCCGTTCTCGCGGCAGGCGCGGGACAGTCCGGAGACAACCTGGCGGGCAACTTCCGCGTCGAGTTTTCCGGTGGCATAGTAATCGAGGAAGAAAAGCGGCCTGGCGCCCAGCACGCCGATGTCATTGACGCAATGGTTCACCAGGTCCTGGCCCACCGTGTCGTGCCGGCCGGCGGCGAAAGCGATTTTGAGTTTCGTGCCGACGCCGTCGGCCGAGCTCACCAGGACGGGCTTCTTCCATCCGGTGAGCTCGAAGCCGGCCCCGAAGGCTCCGATATCGGTGACCACGCCGCGAGTGAAGGTGGCGCGGGCCAGGTGCTTGATATGGTCTACGGCGCGATCCGCCTCGTCGATATCGACGCCGGCGTCTTTGTAGCGCACTGCTTTTCGAGGTGCCATCGTCAGACTCTACAGTATAGCGGGGAACGCGGACGCGCTTAACGCGGGGACGCGCGTAAGTCCGCTTCCAGACGGTCGCGGTTCGGTGCTGGGGTACACTTACGTCGTATGAGGGTTGTCATTCAGCGAGTCAGCCGGGCGCGCGTAGTGGTGGATGGACGCACTACGGGCGAGATCGCGTCCGGACTGGTGGTGTTGCTGGGCGTGGCCAAATACGATACACAGGCCGATGCCGATTACCTGGCGGACAAAGTAACCGGCCTGCGTATCTTCCCCGACGATGCGGGCAAGATGAATCGCAGCGTTCTCGAAACCGGTGGCTCGCTGCTGATTGTCTCTCAATTTACGCTGTATGGCGATTGCCGGAGGGGCCGCCGGCCGGGGTTTGACCTGGCCGCTCCGGCCGATGAGGCTCGCGCTCTGTATGACTATTTCGTCCTGGCCTGCCGTAAGCGAGGAGCGCCGGTGGAGACAGGTATCTTCCAGGCATCGATGGCAGTCGAGCTTACCAATGACGGACCTGTGACTATCATTTGTGACTCGGAGAAACGCATATCGCAGTAACTATTGCTATGCTATCGTGTAGTGGGGTGAACTAATGCCGAGACATACAAACGTGCAGAATTCCGAGCTGCTGAAAGCGGCGTTGGAGGGACTGGAAGCGCAGAAGAAGCGGATCGAAGAGCAGATTGGCCAGGTTCAGGCCATGCTCGGCCGGCGGCGGGGACATCCTCCGGCCTCGGCTGCCGCCGCGCCCGCCGTGGAAAAGCCTGCGCGCCGGAGAAAGCTGAGCGCCGCCGCCCGCAAGCGGATCGCCGCCGCTCAGAAACGCCGCTGGGCCGAGTACCGCAAAAAGACAGAGGGTAAGGAATAGAGAGTCAGGTGCGCGCCGCCGCTGGTACCGCCGGCGGCGCGGCTTCCCAGTGGAACCGCTCGAGAACTTCTTGCACGGGGCCCTCGGCGGCGATCTTCCCGCGTTCAAAAAAGACCGCGCGGCTAGCAAGCGCGCGGGCCAAAGCCGCATCGTGAGTGATTAAGACCTTAGATTGTTCCAACCGACCCAGCAACGTCACTAAGTCGCGCTGTGCGGGAGGGTCCAGGAACGTGGTTGGTTCATCGAGCACCAGCACTTCCGGATGCATCGCCAGCACGCCCGCCATGGCTACGCGTTTCTTCTCGCCCGCGCTGAGGTGATAAGGTGCCTTGTCGGCGGCGTACCGCATGCCGGTGTCATCGAGGGCGGCCAACGCAATCTCACGCGCTTCCTGCGGCGTCCGGCCGGCGTTGAGCGGCCCGAAGGCAACGTCTTCGAGCACCGAGGGCATGAAGAGCTGCTCGTCGGAATCCTGAAACACCAGCCCGACCTTGCGGCGGATCTCGGGCAGGTTCTGCTTCTCCATCTCCAGGCCGCAAACGGAAAGGAAGCCCTCGCCGCGAAGCAACCCGTTCAGGTGGTGCGCGAAGGTGGTCTTGCCGGAGCCGTTGGGGCCGAGCAGCACCACGGTCTCGCCAGGGAACAATTGGAAATCCACGCCATCGAGCGCCAGCGTGCCGTTGTCGTAGCGGTAGCGCAGGCCGCGCACTTCGATGAGGGGCCGGTTCTTCATGCAAGGGTACCCATGGCCAGCCGCAAGACCGTGGCGAGGCCCGCGCCGCCGAGCAGAAAGAGAACGTCCGCCGGTCCGAGTCGCGCTTCCGCGAGCAGCTCCATACGGCCCTCGAATCCGCGTGCGAGCATCGCTCCGTGGATGCCTTCGGCCCGCGCGTAGGAGCGTCCGAAGAGGGTGGCCGCGGCGCCCGCCGCGTGCGCGAGCCGGAGGCTTCCGCCCCCACGCGCCAGCGCCGCCATCCGCATGTGCTGCGCTTGCTCCGAAATAACGAAGAGGTAGCGGTAGAGGAACTGGATCACCAGCGTAAGGAAGCGCGGGACGCCCAGCGATTCGAGGCCACGCACGAGTTTCGGCAACGGCGTCGTCCCGGCCAGGGTCAGAACCGCCGCGGCCGAGAGGTAGCTCTTCGATACCAGCGACAGCGCGCGGGCCTCGTCGCCCGCCAGCACGCTGAAGAGAGCGAAGGTGCCCGCGAACGGCAGCACCGTCGCGGCGCGAAGCGCCAGGCCGGCCAGCGGCAGGCGCGCAGCCACGATCGCGGCCGCGACGAGCGCCGCGTAGCAGGCTCCCGCGGTGGCCGTCATCGGCGTGGTGGTGGCCAGCGCCACCAGGTAGACGAGCAGGACCAGAACCTTCACGCGCGCGTCGCGGGCGTGCAGGAAACTCTCTCCGCGGCTCCAGCGTTCCAGTACGACATGGTGCACGTCAGGCGCTCCTGGGACGCGTGGCCGCCCGCCCGAGCGCGACGCAGATGAGACCGACCAGCAGCGCTCCCGCGGTTCCGGCGGCGGCTTTGGAGATCCACGGCGAGCCGAGCCAGCGGGCTCGATACTCCGCCAGAGGGGCGGCGAACAGGTTGGTGATTCGTCCCAGGATGTCGAGCTGACCGCCCAGCCACTGGAGACCGTCCGGGTTGGTCGAAGCCACCAGGCCTCCTACCGCGGCCAGCAGCACCGCGCCGGCGCCGCAGACGGCCAGACCCCAGGAGCGTTCGGGCGTCGCGTGGCGCACGATACGCGGGCTGAGCCTTTCGATCCCTCGCACCACCGCGACCGTAATGACGCCTTCGACCGCGGCCGAGACTGCGAAGACCACCAGCAGGAAAGCCAGGGCGGCCGGCCGGACGGGCACGCCCGATGCCAGCAACTCGCTCACCGCCAGCAGCGCGGACACGATGACGGAGAGCGCGCCGGCGGCGAAGATGGCGGTCCTGCGGTGCCGGCCTGCGCCCCACAGACGGTAGGGCAGCCATGCCGCCAGGACTCCGGCGATGCCCATGTTGAAGACATTCGCGCCGAGCGCCAGAATGCCGCCGTCCTGGAACACGAATGCCTGCACCGCGAGAATGGCCGTCATGACCACCGAAGCCGCAGCCGGGCCGAGCGTAATGGCCAGCAACGCCCCGCCCACCAGGTGCGCACTGGTGCCCGCGGCGACCGGGAAATTGATCATCTGGGCGGCGAACACGAAGGCGCCCATCACACCCAGCAGCGGGGCGCGCGCTTCTTCCAGTTCGCGCCGTGCGCGGCGCGCAAGCAGGCCGACAGCTGGGAGGCCGGTCACGTCAAGGGCCAGCCAGACGGGTGTGGAGAGGAAGCCGTCGGGAATGTGCACCGAATCCCACGGTAGCACGATCCTAAAAAGCGTGTCACGCGGCCCGGCGTTGGCGCAACGCCTACGGGACTACGTCGAAGTCGATCCACTGCGTGGCGACGCCCTCATGCTCCTTGGCAAAGGTGTCTCGAACGATGAACTGCAGCGCGTAGGAGCCGGGCTCGAACGCTTCCAGGGGCACGTTCCCCTTGGCCGTGGTGCGCGCGGAGCCCGTTGCGGCGACGTCCAGTCTCTTCGGCTCCGTCGCGAGCACTTGCTGCTGGCCGCGGAACACGCGCACCTCGGTATCGAGGGCCGGTTTGTTGGTGCCCGGATCGAGCCGGGCGTTGAAGATCTGGCAGGTGAAGTCGAAGGCGCCGCTCCGCCGAAACACGCGGAAAGAGGGGCCGCCCGGCGCCTCGCGGTCCTGCGGCTGGTTGGGCGGGCTGTCGAGGACCAGGCCGGAGAGGGCGAGCCTCCGTTTCTTCAGGTCAGGCACTTCGACGAACTGGCTCGCGGTTCCAATCTTGCCGGTGGCTGTGTCGCGGACGGCGACACGCACCTGGTAGGGGCCCGGGCGAACGACCGCAATCGAGCTGGTGTAGACTAGCCCAGCCCCGAGCGCATACTCGTAGCGCGCGGGCTTGAGCCGGATGATCGCTTTGTAGGACGCCTTGTCGATGGGCTGGCCGCGCTCGTCGACGGTAAATGCGAGCAGGTCGGCGGTTGCCTGCCGGTCCCCCTGGTCGGACGAAAAGGTGAGGTCGCGGGCGTCGATGTGGAGCATCAGCGTGATCGTGGCGCGGGAGTCCGCGGCTTCGGCAAATACCGGAGTAAGACGCAGGCGCACTCCGGAGGAGGTGAAGGGCGAGAAGAGGGCGGCGGCAAACTCGTCGTCAGTGCGCTTAGGAGAATCCTCGTAACCGTAGTAGCCGGATCGCGAGCGAACGCGCAGCTTCGGAATCTTGACCTGGACCTTGACGGCGTGAAAGTCCGGCTGTTTTCCGTTGCGAGGCTGAAAACGGGCGGCGTCGGGTTTGTAGCCGATGAGGTAGTAGCCTTCGAGATCCTTCAGAACTTGTCCCAGTCCGAAGTCGATGCGATTGGTGTCATGAACCAGGAAACCGCCCGTCTCGTGGGACAGGACCGCGAGCCCTTCCTGATCGAGCAGCATGCTGGTCAGGCGGCTGTCGCCGCGGCCCTCGTTGCGTATGTCCGCGAGGGTGAGCCGGTCGGACGCGGTCGGAGTCAGGGGCTGCACGCCCCGGGCATCGATGCTGTAGAGCACCACGGCGGCGCGATTGGCCTGGTCCGCCAGGCGGCGCAACGCTTCCGCGATCCGCACGTCCGGCTCCCACACCGAAGGCCTGGCGTAGCGAGGAGCCATGGTCTCCCCGGGGCCCAGAATCGAGCGCAGCCGCAAGCCATCGGAGATGAGGATGAGGGACTTGCGTCCTGGCATGTCACGCATGCCGTTCAGTAAGTAACTCACGGCGCCGAGCGTTCCGAGCGAGTAAGTGAGGCGGCGGAATTGCGCATCTTGCGATCGGGCCTCCAGGCCCGAGCCGGCACGGGGATTGACCGGCTCCATCGCCGAGAGTCCGGAGCGGCCGCCGGGATACCAGCGCAGGCGCTCCACGGCGGCGAGCAAGAGACGCCGGTCGGTGGTGAACTGATCGAGCGCGCCCATGCCACCACTGGTGCGGACGATGGCGACCAGGTCGCCGGGCTGAAGCTGCTGGTCGACGAAGTGCTTCAGGTCGTGTCGCACTTCGCCCATGCTCTCGAAGGACAGGCCGAGGTCGTCCACAACCAGGACGATGGTGCGGCGCACCTCCTCGCGCTTTGTCGCGGCGGGCGCGGGCGGGGGCGCAACCGCGCCTGGGGGCAGGGGAGCGGGAGCGGCCGGCGGCGCGGGCGGAGCGAGCCGTATGTATGAGAAGTTGGTGATCTTCTGAGCGCGGCCGTCCTCGGTGATCTCGAAGGCATCGGCCTTCAGGTCGGTGACCTGGCGGCCCTTGGCGTCCGTCACCACCGCGTCCACCTGGACCAGATTCACCGTGACGCGGATGATGGGAGATTCAATCTGGCCCGGCGCCGCCAGTGCCGCCAACGCTACTGCCAGGAGATATCGAGCTCCAGTCATCTCATCTCGTCTCCGGAAAGGCTGAGTTTATCCTAAATACACGGCGCCGGCGCCTCCTTTTCGGTTACGGCCACGCCTATAATGAATCACAAATGGGCGAGCTCAGCCGGATTGGCGTGGCGATCGACTCGGAGTTACTGAAGAAGTTCGACGCTCTGATTGCGAAGCGCGGCTACACGAACCGCTCGGAGGCCTTTCGGGATTTGATCCGCGACGAACTGGTCGAGCAGGCATGGGAATCGCCCGAGCGGCGCGTCGTAGGCACGGTCTCGCTGGTTTACGACCACCACGCGCGCCTGCTGAATGAAAAACTCACCGGCATGCAGCACGACCACTATCACCACGTGCTCTCGACCCTGCACGTCCACCTGGACCACGACCATTGCTTGGAAGTTCTGGTGGTGCGCGGGAAGGCCGCCGATGTCAAGAAACTCGCCGACGCCTTGATCTCCACGAAAGGTGTGAAGCACGGCCGTCTGACGATCACGACGTCCGGCGCCGAAGTCTGAAGGATCAGCCGACGGCCGAGGTCTGACGGCTGATGGCCGCCTCCCGTCGTTCGAGCGGCTGGGTGGCGCGATATGTGAACAACATGCGGTGGATGACCGTGATGTTGGCGATCACGGCGATGACCCAGAGTACCGGCGCCATGCGATTGAAGAGCCCGCCGATGATCAGCAGCACCATGCGCTCCGGGCGCTCCATGAAGCCGGCCTTGCATTTCGGGATCATGCATTCGGCGCGGGCCCGGGTGTAGCTCACCATCACCGAACCGGTCATCACCACCGCCGTCAGCACCACATAGAAGAAGCGGTTGATGGAGGCGTAGTAAACCAGCAGGCCCATCAGCAGAACCAGGTCCGAGTAGCGGTCCACCACGGAATCGAAGAAGGCCCCGAACAGCGTCACCTGGTTGGTGGCGCGCGCGACGCGGCCGTCCACCATGTCGAAGATCCCGGCCGCGATCATCACCAGAGCCGAGGGGGCGAACATGCCGGCCGCCAGCAGCACCGCCGCGACCCCGTTGATCAGCAGGCCGATGAAGGTCAGAACGTTGGGATGGATGCGCGAAAGAGCGAGGCCTCGGACAATCAAGCGAATGACGGTATTACAGGCCACCCCGATGGCGCGGGTGTAGGTCATAGACCCTCGCTCCCCTCGTCGTGGATGGTGGTGAGCTCGAGAATCTCCATCTCCCGGGTGCCGCCGGGGATCTGGATCTTGACCACGTCGCCAACTTCCTTGCCGAGCAATCCCCGCCCGATCGGGGAATTCGTCGAGATGAGGCCTTTGGAGACGTCGGCCGCCTCGCTGGTGACCAGCCGGAAGGTGATCTGCTCGTCCTTGCCCATGTCGAGGACCACGACCTTGGAGCCGAGACCCACGCGGTCGTGCGGGATTCTCGTGAGATCCACCATGGACCAATCGGTCATGCGCTTCTGGAGTTGCTGCAGGCGCGCGTCGACATAGCGCTGGCGCTCCTTGGCGGCGTGGTATTCGGCGTTCTCGCTTAAGTCGCCGTGCGCGCGCGCCTTCAGGATCTCCCGCGGCAACTCGGTGCGAAGCTCGTGTTCGAGCGCAGCGATCTCGTCCTGAAGCTTTTTCTTGAAATCCTCCATGAAGGGAAGCCAGCTCCTCGACTGCTAATTATAGAGCACTCGCCCGTCGCTCGTCGCCCGTCGCTCGCCGGTGCCAGGCGGGTGTCGCGCCGCTTCGCGCCCTGGGCGAACCACGGTGCACAACCGGAAAGACCCGGCCGTAGGTGCGACGGGCGACGGGTGACGGGCGACGGGTGACGGGCGACGGGCGAGTAAAACAGTCCCATTCGACAATGGTTTCGCGCTCTGCTATCATAGGATTATCCATGGGAATTAGAACGCCTTACCCCCAAGGTGCACAGGTTGAGCACCAGAAGTTTGGTCTTGGTGCCGTGCTATCCGCCACGGAAGAGTACATCGTCATCAAGTTCGACGATTTCGGCGAGAAGAAATTCCTCGCC
>Ga0265331_10001829_pt1 | contig 15071 bp, 11 predicted proteins | sample 41923metaG_FD_202088 | JGI IMG/M metagenome (GOLD analysis project Ga0265331, IMG submission 202088) | Rhizosphere microbial communities from Carex aquatilis grown in University of Washington, Seatle, WA, United States - 4-19-23 metaG | ecosystem: Host-associated > Plants > Roots > Rhizosphere...
TCTCGCGCCTCAGCGCTTCGAGAACTGGAAGCTCCTGCGCGCTTTGCGCTTGCCGTATTTCTTGCGCTCGACGACGCGCGAGTCGCGGGTGAGGAACCCTTCGCTCTTCAGCGGGGCGCGCAGTTCCGGCTCGTAATGCGTGAGCGCCTTGGAAAGGCCGTGACGCACCGCGCCGGCCTGGCCGGAGAGGCCGCCGCCGGCGACCGAGACGACGAGGTCGTATTGCCCCGTGCGCTTGGCGACGACGAGCGGTTGCTGAATGATCATGCGCAGCACCGGACGCGCGAAATAGGTGGCGACGTCGCGGCCGTTGACGCTGATGCGGCCCGTGCCGGGCTTGATCCAGACGCGGGCGATCGCGTTCTTGCGCTTGCCGGTCGCATAGGCGCGGCCGTGCTTGTCGAGCTTCTGCTCGCGCAGCGGAGTCAGCGGCGCGCTTGTCTCGGCGCCCTTGAGGTCGGAAAGAGAGGAGAGCGTGGTCTCGGACATGGTCAGGCGCTCCGGGAATTTTTAGTGTTCAGGGCGGCGACGTCGAGCGGCGTCGGGTTCTGCGCAACATGCGGATGGTCTGCGCCCTTGTAGACGCGCAGATTGCCGAGCTGCTGGCGGCCGAGCGGCCCGCGCGGCAGCATGCGTTGCACCGCCTTCTCGAGAATGCGCTCCGGAAAGCGCCCATCGAGGATGAATTTCGCCGAGCGCTCCTTCACCCCGCCCGGATAGCCGGTGTGATGATGGTAGACTTTCTGTTCGCGCTTCCTTCCGGTGAACACGACCTTGTCGGCGTTGACGACGACGATGTTGTCGCCATCGTCCATGTGCGGCGTGAAGGTCGCCTTGTGCTTGCCGCGCAGGCGCAGCGCGATGAGGGAAGCGAGGCGGCCGACGACAAGCCCCTTGGCGTCGATCAGCACCCATTGCTTCTGGATGTCGGCGTGCTTCGCCGAATAGGTTTTTCCAAACATCTGCGGAGAGTTTCCGTGTGGTTCCGGCGCCGCGGCTTGCGGCGAAGCCGCGCTGATAGGTGAGCCGGCGCAAAAAGTCAAATAGGATCCCCGCAAAAGCCACAGAGAAGCTGGCTATTGGCGACGACGGTATTATAATACCATATTTGCCGGCGCTCGTCCGCGACTCGCCGCGAAAGGGTTGCAGTTAAGGTTGCCTAGGCCCGCTGCGCGCCACACATGAGGAACAGCATCACGAGTTGCGCCCGGGCGCGCGGCCCGTCAAGCGGAGGGAGCGATGGGGCAGCCTTTGGATAGCGAGCCTTCAGCCGCGGTCATGACGGGATGCGCGCTGGTCGGGGCTCTGCTTTGCGCGGCGGTTTTGGGCGCGACGATGGGACCGACGGCGGGATTGATCGGCGCCGTGATCGGGGGCTTCGTCGGCGCGTTGCTCGCCGAGGCTTGAGCCGAGGCTCAGGCGCCACCCGCCGCAATCTGAACAATTTGCCCGCGCATAGGAGCGGAAGGCCTTGGCTCCCCAGCCCCCTGGGAAGAGCGAGAGGGCGGACGCGAACGCGTGATCAAAGCAACGAGAGTTCAAAGAGCTGCGCCGGCCGCTTTCGCATGGGCCGTGCTTGCGAGCGGCGTCGCGGCGGAGACCACGCCGGCGCCGGAAGATCCGCTCATCGGCAAGAAGGCGGAGCTGCGTGGCGTCGAGCAGGGCATCGAAAATATCAGCGAGGAAAAGCACAAGCTCGACCAGGGTCTCGTGCGTCTCGAGGCGGAAAGAGCCCGCCTCGCGCAGGTGTTGATCGACGCGGCGGCGAGACTGCGCGAGACGGAAAAGCAGACGGCGGAAGTCGAAGCCGAGCTGCAAAAGATCGACAGCCGGCAGGAGGCCCTGCGCGCCTCGCTGCATGAAAGGCGCGCGCTGATCGGCGAGGTGCTGCTCGTTCTGCAACGCATGAACCGCCGGCCGCCGCCGGCCTTGCTCGCCGAGCCCGAAGATATTTTGAAGGCGCTGCGCGCCGCAATGGCGATGGGCGCCGTTTTGCCGCAGATGCGCGCCGAGACAATACGCCTGCAAAACGATCTCGCCGAGCTGGTGCGGCTGCGCGACGCCGCGCAAAGCGAGAGAGCCAATCTGGCGCGTCGGCGCGACGAGCTCACCTTGCAGCGCGCCAATGTCGAGCGGATGATCGAGGAGCGACGCGCCGCCTCCCAGCAGATGACGAGCGAGCGCGCGGCGCAGGAAGAACGCGCGCGCAAGCTTGCGGAGCAGGCGACGAGCGTCAAGGACCTCATCGCGCGCATGGAGAAGGAAAGCCAGGCGGCCCGTCTCGCGGCGCAGGCCGCGAGGGACGCGGAAGCCCGGCGCGAGGCGGCCGACGCGCTGGCCTCGCGCGAGCAGCGGGCCAAGGCGCTCGCCCAGCCGTTCCGCGATCCGGCGCGCCTCGCGCCCGCCGTTGGCTTCGCGGACCTCAAAGGCAAGCTTCAGCTGCCCGCCGTCGGGCCTTTCCTGCGACGCTTCGGCGAGTCGGACGGATACGGCGGCGCGGAGCGGGGCGAATCGCTCGCCGTGAGGGAAAACGGCCTCGTTTCAGCCCCTTGCGACGGGTGGGTGGCCTATGCCGGCCCCTATCGCAGCTACGGAGGACTCTTGATCCTCAACGCGGGGGGTGGTTATTATGTCGTCTTGGCTGGGGTGGCCAGGATCAATGTGGGCGTAGGACAGTTCGTTCTCGCAGGAGAACCGGTGGCGCGCATGGGCGATGGAGCGGTGAAGACGGCCGCGGCAGTCGCGATTGGCGCAAAACAGCCCATTTTATATGTCGAGATCCGCAAGGACGGAAACTCGATAGACCCGAGCCCATGGTGGGCCCGGTCTGACACCCGGAAGGTTGGCGGATGATTCGAAAGACTGCACTCCTTGCGACCGGCATCGCGATAGGCGCCGGATGCGCGACCTTGGGCCAGCAGGCTCGCAGCCTTCTCAGTGCGGATGCGGTGGCGGCGCCTGCGGACACTTATAAAAATTTGAACCTTTTCGGAGACGTGTTCGACAAGGTGCGTAGCGACTACGTCGAGAAGCCCGACGAGCAGAAGATGGTCGAGTCGGCGATCAACGGCATGCTCATGTCGCTCGATCCGCATTCGAGCTATCTCGACGCCAAGGGCTTCAAGGAAATGCGCACCCAGGTCGAGGGCCGCTTCGGCGGTCTCGGCATCGAGGTCACGCAAGAGGACGGCGTCGTCAAGGTCGTCTCGCCGATCGACGACACGCCTGCGTCGCGCGCCGGCATCACGAGCGGCGATCTCATCGTCGGCATCGACGACGAGAGCGTGCAGGGGCTCACCCTCAATCAGGCCGTCGACAAGATGCGCGGCCAGATCAACACGCCGGTGAAGCTCACCATTCTGCGCGGCGGCAAGGACAAGCAGAAGCTCGACGTGAAGCTCACGCGCGCCGAGATTCGCGTCAAATCCGTGAAGTGGCACAAGCTGAACGACGACGTCGGCTACATCCGCATCTCCGCCTTCAACGAGGAGACCGCGGACGGCCTCAAGAACGCGATGCAGAAGATCCAGGAAGAGATTCCGGCCGACAAGTTCAAGGGCTATGTCATCGATCTGCGCAACAATCCGGGCGGTCTGCTCGAGCAGTCGATCCAGGTCGTGAACGACTTCATCGATAAGGGCGAGATCGTCTCGACGCGCGGCCGCAACGCCGACGAGACGATGCGCTACAACGCGCATCCGGGCGATCTCTCCAAGGGCAAGCAGGTCGTCGTGCTCATCAACGGCGGCTCGGCCTCGGCCTCCGAGATCGTGGCCGGCGCGCTGCAGGATCACAAGCGCGCGACGCTGATCGGCACGCGCTCCTTCGGCAAGGGCTCGGTGCAGACGATCATCCCGCTCGGCGGCGCCAATGGCGCGCTGCGGCTCACCACGGCGCGCTACTACACGCCGTCGGGCCGCTCGATCCAGGCCAAGGGCATCGATCCGGACATCGTGCTGCTGCAGGACGTGCCCGACGATCAGAAGGGACACGACGAGACGCGCGGCGAGGCGTCGCTGCGAGGCCATCTGAAGAACGGCGACGACGAGAAGACGGGCTCGCAGGCCTATGTCCCGACGGACGAGGCCAAGGACAAGCAGCTCAACGCGGCGATCGAGCTCCTGCACGGCAAGACCAAGGCGCAGATCGTCGCCTCGATCGAGGCGGCGAAGGTCGAGGCGGCCAAGGCCGAGGCGGCGAAGGCCGCAGCCGCCAAGGAAGCCGCCGCGAAGGACGCCGCCAAGGACAAGGAAGCCGCGAAGGAGCCGACCAAGGACCCCACCGGCAAGGCCGACGCCAAGAAGGCGAACTGATCGCGCAAGACCGCGAAGGAAAACGAAAAGGGCGCTCTTCGGAGCGCCCTTTGTTTTTGAGCTCCCGCTTCGCGAGAGAGAGCGCGCTCAATACCCAAACTGCTCCCTCAAAATCCGCTCTTCGAGCGAATGGCCGGGATCGTGCAGCAGCACGTGGCGGGTGGACTGGTCCATCGCGACGTCGACCGAGGCGATGTCGCGGAATTCGTCGTGGTCGGCGACGACCGAGACGGGACGTTTCTCCGCCTCGATGACCTCAAGGCGCACGGTCGCGGTGTCCGGCAGGAGCGCGCCATGCCAGCGGCGCGGGCGGAAGGCCGAAATCGGAGTGACCGCCATCAGCGGCGCGTTGAGCGGCAGGATCGGTCCGTTCGCCGAAAGATTATAGGCGGTCGAGCCCGCCGGCGTCGAGACGAGCACGCCGTCGGCGACGAGCTCGGCCATCGCCTCCTTGCCGTCGACGAAGATGCGGATCTTGGCGATCTGCGAGGTCTGGCGCAGCAACGATACGTCGTTGATCGCATGCGCGCGAAATTCCGAGCCCTTGGTGTCGACGGCCTGCATGAGGAGCGGATGGATGATCGAACGCTTGGCCGCGGCGATGCGCTTTCGCAGGCCCGACTCGCGATATTGATTCATCAGGAAGCCGACGGAGCCGCGGTTCATCCCGTAGATCGGCTTGCCGTCGCCCAGAAAGCGATGCAGCACGCGCAGCATCAGCCCGTCGCCGCCGAGCGCGACGATGCAGTCGGCCTCTTCCGGCGGCGCGTCCCCATATTTCTCGACGAGGCGCGCGCGCGCCTCTTCCGCCTCCGGCGCGCCGGAGGAAAGAAAGGCCAGCGTCCGGGCCGGATTGGCCAGGGGATCTTCCGCTTCCGCTCCGCCTCCCGCACCCATGGATCGCCCTTTTTTTAAGCTTTTGGCCCCTCGGAGGGCCCCTTGTCCTACACCGCCGGCCGGGCGAAGGAAAAGGCTTGCCGCAAGCGTCGCTTTTTGGATCGCTCTTCTCTAAGTATTTAGTGGCGGGACAGCGTCGCCGCGCGAGGGGAGACGATATGGCCGAGGCTTTGCGGCAAACGCCGCTGCATTCGCTGCATCTCGCGCTCGGCGCGCGCATGGGGCCCTTCGCGGGCTATGACATGCCGATCCAATATCCGCCGGGCGTGCTCAAGGAGCATCTGCACACGCGCGCCGCCGCTGGTCTTTTCGACGTCTCGCACATGGGCCAGCTCTGGCTCACCGCAAAATCCGGGAGCTACGACGATCTCGCGCGCGCGCTCGAGGGGCTCGTCCCGATCGATCTCCTGGGGCTTGCCCCCGGCCGGCAACGCTATGGCTTTTTCACCTGCGAGAACGGCGGCGTCTTCGACGATCTGATGATCTCGCGCTATGGCGACGCGCTGCTCGTCGTCTGCAACGCCGCCCGCAAGGCGGAGGACGAGGCGCTTTTGCGCGCAGGCATTTCGGAGGCGTGCGAAATCGAGAGGCTCGATCGCGCGCTGATCGCGCTGCAAGGCCCGAAGGCGGCGGAGGTTCTCTTGGAACTTGCGCCCGACCTCGGCGACATGCGCTTCATGGACGCGCGCAAGACGGCGATTTGCGCGGCGCCGAGCTATGCGACGCGCTCCGGCTACACGGGCGAGGACGGCTTCGAGATTTCCGTTCCGCTCGAAAAAGCCGAAGAGATCGCCAAGGCGCTGCTCGCTGCAGAGGGCGTCGCGCCAATCGGGCTTGGCGCGCGCGATTCGCTGCGGCTTGAAGCGGGTCTCTGCCTTTACGGCGCCGATCTCGACGAGGCGACGACGCCCGTCGAGGCCGATCTGTCCTGGGCCATTCCGAAAGCGCGACGCCGCGGAGGCGCGCGCGCCGGCGGGTTTCCCGGCGAAGCGACGATTCTGGACGAGCTGGAGCGCGGACCCAATCGTCTGCGCGTCGGAGTCAGGCCGCAAGGCCGCGCGCCGGTGCGCGCTGGCGCCGCCATTTTCGTCGCCGCGAGCGACTGTGCGCCCATCGGCCGCGTGAGCTCGGGCGGCTTTTCCCCGAGCCTCGACGCGCCAATCTCGATTGGCTATCTGCCCGCTTCTCTGGCTAAGCCCGGAACCCAAGTGTGGCTTGAGCTTCGCGGGCAAAAAGCGCCGGGGGAAGTTGTCGCGCTGCCCTTCGTTTCGCATCATTATCGGCGCGCCTGATTCGCATTGATCCACGGGAGACGAGCCTTGCTGAAATACACCGCAGATCATGAATGGCTGAAGCGTGAGGGCGATGTCGTGACGGTCGGCATCACCGACCATGCGGCCGAGACGCTCGGCGATCTCGTCTTCGTGCAGCTTCCGGAAGTCGGCGCGCGCTTCAAAACCGGCGACGGCGCCGCGGTCGTCGAATCGGTGAAGGCCGCTTCCGACGTGTTCGCGCCGCTCGAGGGCGAGATCGTGGAGGTCAATGGCGCGATCGTCGATGATCCCGGCGTCGTGAATCGCGATCCGACGGGCGAAGGCTGGTTCTTCAAATTGAAGGTCGCCGACCCGAGCGCTTTCGACGCGCTGCTCGACGAGGACGCCTATCGCGCGACGCTCAGCTAGCGCGTTTTTATTCGGCGAGCGCGTTCTTATATACGCATCGATGCAAGAGCCGCCGGGGAGAGGCGCATGAGCGACGATCGCTACGAACCCTATGATTTCGCCAATCGCCGCCATATCGGCCCGTCGCCCGATGAAATTCGCGACATGCTCGCCGTGGTCGGAGCCCCTTCGCTCGAGGCGCTGATTGACGAGACGGTTCCGCAGAATATTCGCGCCAAAGAGCCGCTCGATTTCGGCGTTCCGCTCTCCGAGCGGGGCGCTCTCGACCGGCTGCGCGAGACGGCAAACAAGAATCGCGTGCTCGAATCGCTGATCGGCCAGGGCTATCACGGCACGATCACGCCGCCGGCGATACAGCGCAACATTCTGGAGAACCCGGCCTGGTACACGGCCTACACGCCTTATCAGCCGGAGATCAGCCAGGGCCGGCTCGAAGCGCTGCTGAACTTCCAGACCGCCGTTTCGGATTTGACCGGGCTCGATGTCGCGAACGCCTCGCTGCTCGACGAAGCGACGGCGGCGGCCGAGGGGATGGCGCTTGCGCATCGCGTCACCAAGTCGAAATCCAACGTCTTCTTCGTCGACGAGAACGCGCTGCCGCAGAGCATCGCGGTGATCCGCACGCGCGCCGAGCCGCTCGGGTGGCGCGTCGTCGTCGGCGATCCGTTCAAGGACCTCAAAGCCGAGGAGGTTTTTGGCGCGCTCTTCCAATATCCGGGCGTGACCGGCGCCTTTCACGATTTTTCCGAGCCGATCGCGAGGCTGCACGCCGCGCAGGCGATCGCCGTCGTCGCCGCCGATCCGCTCGCGCTGACGCTTTTGAAGCCGCCGGGCGAAATGGGCGCGGATGTCGCGGTAGGCTCGATGCAGCGCTTCGGCACGCCGATGGGCTATGGCGGTCCGCACGCCGCCTACATCGCGGTGAGGGACGCCCATAAGCGCGCGCTGCCCGGCCGCCTCGTCGGCGTCTCCATCGACGCAAGAGGCAACCGCGCCTATCGCCTCGCGCTGCAAACGCGCGAGCAGCACATCAGGCGCGAGAGCGCGACCTCGAACATCTGCACTGCGCAGGCGCTGCCGGCGATCATCGCCTCGATGTACGCCGTCTTCCATGGGCCCAAGGGGCTCAAGGCCATCGCCGAACGCGTGCATCGCAAGGCGGTGCGTCTCGCCGAAGGCCTCGCCTCGCTCGGCTTCGCCGTCGCGCCGCAGGAGTTCTTCGACACGATCACGGTCGCGGTCGGTCCTTATCAGGGCCTCATCATGAAAAACGCCGTCGACAACGGCGTCAATCTTCGCAAGGTCGGGCGCGACCGGATCGGGATCACCGTCGACGAGCGCACGCGGCCCGCGACGCTCGAGGCGGTCTGGCGCGCTTTCGGCGGCTATGATCTCCGCTACAGCGACGAGTGTTCCGGCTATCGCCTGCCCAAGGCGCTGCTGCGTCAGTCGGCCTATCTGACGCATCCGATTTTCCACATGAATCGCGCCGAGAGCGAGATGAACCGCTATATGCGGCGTCTCGCGGATCGCGATCTCGCGCTCGACCGCGCGATGATTCCGCTCGGCTCCTGCACGATGAAGCTCAATGCGACGGCCGAGATGCTGCCGATCAGCTGGCCGGAATTCGCCGAGATTCATCCCTTCGTCCCCGCCGATCAGGCGGAAGGCTACGCCGAGCTCATCGCGGATCTGTCGCAGAAGCTCTGCGCGATCACCGGCTATGACGCCTTTTCGATGCAGCCCAACTCCGGCGCGCAGGGCGAATATGCGGGGCTTCTGACGATCCGCGCCTATCACGCGAGCCGCGGCGAGGATCAGCGGCGCATCTGCCTCATTCCGGCTTCCGCGCATGGCACGAACCCCGCTTCCGCTTCCATGTGCGGCATGCAGGTCGTCGTGGTTGCGACTGACGATAAGGGCAATATCGACGTCGCCGATCTTCGCGCCAAAGCGCAGGCGCATCGCGACACGCTTGCGGCGGCGATGATCACCTATCCTTCCACGCATGGCGTGTTCGAAGAGAGCGTGCGCGAGATCTGCGAAATCGTCCACGCCGCTGGCGGCCAGGTCTATATGGACGGCGCCAATCTCAACGCGCTCGTGGGCCTCGCGAGGCCGGGCGACATCGGCGCCGACGTTGGCCATCTCAATCTGCACAAGACCTTCTGCATCCCGCACGGCGGCGGCGGACCCGGAATGGGGCCGATCGGCGTCAAATCGCATCTGGCGCCCTTCCTCCCCGGACATCCCGAGACGGGCGGAGCGTCCTTGACGGTGGCCGCTTCGCCTTTCGGTTCGGGCTCGATCCTGCCGATCTCCTGGAGCTATTGCTTGATGATGGGGGGCGCGGGGCTGACGCAGGCGACGCGCATCGCGATCCTCTCCGCCAATTACATCGCGCGTCGCCTCAGCGGCGCCTATGGCGTGCTTTACACGGGCGCCAAGGGCCGCGTCGCGCATGAATGCATCATCGACGTGCGGCCGCTGCAGCATGACGCCGGCGTGAGCGTCGAGGACATCGCCAAGCGCCTCATCGATTGCGGCTTCCATCCGCCGACGATGAGCTGGCCGGTCGCGGGAACCTTGATGATCGAGCCGACGGAGTCCGAGACCAAAGCCGAGCTGGATCGATTCTGCGACGCGATGCTCTACATACGCGAGGAGGCGCGGGCGATCGCCGAGGGGCGCATGGACCGGCTCGACAACCCCTTGAAGCGCGCCCCGCATACGGTCGAGGATCTCGTCGGCGAATGGACGCGGCCCTATTCGCGCGAGGCGGCCTGCTTCCCCAAGGGCGCCTTCCGCGTCGACAAATATTGGCCGCCGGTGAACAGGGTGGACAATGTTCATGGCGACCGACATCTCATCTGCTCCTGCCCGCCCATCGAAAGCTACGCCAAAGCCGCCGAATAGGGCCGCGTTGATGGAGGGGGAGCGCATCGTCATGTGCGCGCCCGACCATTTTCGCGTCGACTACGTCATCAATCCCTGGATGGAGCATCAGATCGGGCAGGCCGACATCGCCCGCGCCCGCAAGCAATGGGAGGGATTGCGCACGCTTTTGGCCGAGCGCGCCGAGCTGCTCTTCGTTTCGCCGCAGCCGCGTCTGCCCGACATGGTGTTCACGGCTAACGCCGGCCTGGCGCTTGACCGCACGGTCGTCCTCAGCCGCTTCTTGACCGAGGAGCGGCGGCCGGAGGAGCCCTTCTTCCAGGCCTTCTTCGAGGCGCAGGGCTTTGCGATCGCGCCCTGGCCGCAGGAAATTCCTTTCGAGGGCGCGGGCGACGCTTTGCCGGATGCGGCCCGCGACATCATCTGGTGTGGCCACGGCTGGCGCACGAGTCCCCAAGCGCCGCCGCTGCTCGAAGCCGCTTTCGAGCGGCCTGTCGTCGCGCTGCGTCTCGTCGATCCCCGCTTCTATCACCTCGACACCTGCCTCTGCCCGCTCTCCGATGGCTGGCTGATGTATTATCCAGGGGCCTTCGACGCGGAGTCGGTGGAGAGGATCGAGAGCCTTGCGCCGCCCGAGCGGCGCCTGAAGGTCGAGCTCGCGGACGCGCTGCATTTCGCCTGCAACGCGGTGGAGTGTGGCGGGCGCGTCATTCTCAACGGGGCTTCCGAAGCGCTCCAGCATCGGCTGCGCGCGGCGGGATTCGCGCCGACGCTGACGCCGCTCGGAGAATTCATCAAAGCCGGCGGCGCTGCAAAATGTCTGACGCTGAAATTGAACGCTACGCCCCAGGGCGCATCTTGAACGAGGCGCGCTGCCTCACGCCCTTCGCCGCGCCTTATGCTGAGGACGACGAGGCGATTGCGGCGCGGGTCCTCGCGCGCCGCCCGAGCGCAGATGCGCGCGCTTCGACGGAGGCGCTGGCGCGCGAGCTCGTCGCGGCTTCGCGCCCGCAGGGGATGCTTCTCGGCGGCATCGAAGATTTTCTACGCGAATTCTCGCTGACCTCGCGCGAAGGGCTCGCCGTGATGGCGCTGGCCGAATCGCTATTGCGCGTGCCGGACGATGCGACGCTCGATCGATTGCTCGCCGACAAGCTCGCGGCGGGAGACTTCGCCCATCATCACATCGCCGGAGATGCGCTGCTCGTGCAGGCTTGCGCTTTCGCGCTCGGCCTCTCGGCCCGGCTTTTCGAGGAGGACGACACGCCGCAAAGCCTGACCGAGAGCGTCGCGCGGCGGCTCGGGCTTCCGGCGCTGCGGCTCGCCGCCAAGCAGGCGATGCGGCTGATGGGCGCGCATTTCGTGTTCGGCGAAACGATCGAAGACGCGCTGTCGCGCCGCGCGCCACCGCCTTTACGCTATTCCTTCGACATGCTGGGCGAGGCGGCGCGCACGCAGGCCGACGCCGAGCGTTATTTCGAGGCCTATGCGCAGGCCATCGAGGCCACGGGCCGGGCTGCCGGGGGAGGGGCGCTGCCCGACCGGCCGGGCGTCTCAGTCAAGCTTTCGGCGCTGCATCCGCGTTATGAGGCGGTCTCGCGCGAGCGCGTGCTGGTCGAGCTTGCGCCGCGCCTGCTCAATCTCGCGCGGCTCGCGAGAGACCACGATCTCGCCTTCACCGTCGACGCGGAAGAAGCGGATCGGCTCGAGCTCTCCCTGGAAGTCATCGCGTGCGTCGTCGCCGATCCCTCGCTGAAAGGCTGGGAGGGTTTCGGCCTCGCGGTGCAGGCCTATCAGAAGCGCGCGCTAGCGGTGATCGAGCATGTCGCGGACTGGAGCAAGGCGCTGCGCCGGCGGCTGATGCTGCGGCTCGTCAAGGGCGCCTATTGGGATCTCGAGATCAAGCGCGCGCAGGAGAGGGGGCTTGCCGACTATCCCGTCTTCACGCGCAAGGCGATGACCGACGCGAATTATCTCGCCTGCGCGGCGAAGCTCTTCGACGAACCGGTGCTCTTTCCACAGTTTGCGACTCATAACGCCATGACGGCGGCCGCGATCCTGGCGAGGGGCGCGAGCCCGAAAACCTACGAGTTCCAGCGCCTGCACGGCATGGGCGAGGGGCTCTACGATCTCCTTCTCGAGAAGGGGGCGGCGGTGCGCGTATATGCGCCGGTCGGGAAGCATCGCGACCTGCTCGCCTATCTCGTCCGACGCCTCATCGAGAACGGCGCGAACTCCTCCTATGTCGCGCGCCTCGCCGATCCGCATTGCCGTCTGGAAGATCTGCTCGAAGATCCCTACGCCGCGATCGGCGAGCCGGCGCGCGCGCGCCATCGCCATCTGCCGCTGCCCAAGGACCTCTATCAGCCGCTGCGCGCCAATTCGAAAGGCGTCGAATTCGGCGACAGAGCTGCGCTATCCGCGCTGCTTGCCGAAATCGACGCGTCGCGCGGCGAAGCCTTTGTGGCGCAGCCCTCCATCGCCGCGACGGCGCCGCGCCGCGCCGTGCTCTCGCCGATCGACGGCGCGCCTGTCGGCGATGTCGCCGAGGCCGACGCGGCGAGCGTCGACGCCGCCATGCGCGCCGCTCACAAGGGTTTTCAAGCCTGGAGCCGCCTGCCGGTCGAGGCGAGAGCGCAGAAGGTCGACGCGACGGCGGCGCTCATCGAGGCGCGGCGCGGCCGGCTCATCGCATTGCTACAGCGCGAAGGCGGCAAGACGCTCGACGACGCGCTGGCCGAGGTCAGGGAAGCCGCCGATTATTGCCGCTATTACGCGAATGAAGCGCGGGCGCTCATGCAGGAGCACACGCTGCCGGGTCCGACGGGCGAAGAGAATCTCTTGCGTCATCTCGGACGCGGCGTCTTCGTGTGCATCTCGCCCTGGAATTTTCCGCTGGCAATCTTCATAGGCCAGATCGCGGCGGCGCTCGCTGCCGGCAATGCCGTTGTGGCGAAGCCCGCCGAGCAGACGCCGCTCATCGGCTTTGCGGCCGTCGCGCTTCTGCAGGAGGCGGGCGCGCCGCCCGAGGCTCTGCAATTCCTGCCCGGAGACGGCGCGGTCGGCGCGGCGCTCGTCGCGCATGAATTGACCGCGGGCGTCGTCTTCACGGGCTCGGTCACGGTGGCGCAGGAGATCAACCGAACGCTCGCGAAAAAGGACGGTCCCATCGTTCCGCTCATCGCCGAGACGGGCGGGATCAATGCGATGATCGTCGATTCGACCGCGCTCTTCGAGCATGTCGCCGACGATGTCTGCGCCTCGGCTTTCCGCTCGGCGGGGCAGCGCTGCTCGGCCTTGCGGCTCCTGCTTCTGCAAGAGGAGATTTTCGAGCCCTGCCTTGCGACGATCATAGGCGCGGCGAAGGAATTGCGCCTCGGCGATCCGCGCGATCCCGCGACCCACATCGGTCCGGTCATCGATAAGGATGCGAAAGCCGCGCTCGAAAACTATCTGGCCCGCCGCAAGGCGGAAGGCCGCGTCGATTATGCCGGCGAGGCGCCGGCGGGAGGGCTGTTCGTCGCGCCGCATATCGTGCGGCTCCAGGCGGCGGGCGAGCTGAAAGAGGAGATCTTTGGACCCGTGCTGCATGTCGCGAGCTGGCGCGCGGGCGATTTCGATGCGCTTATCGCTGAGATCATGGCCTCGAATTACGGGCTCACGTTCGGGCTCCATTCGCGCATCGAGGCGCGCGCGCGGCGGCTCGCGGCGCTGGCGCCCGCCGGCAACATCTATGTCAACCGCACGATGATCGGCGCCGTCGTCGGCTCGCAACCTTTCGGCGGTTTCGGCTTGAGCGGCACCGGGCCGAAGGCGGGCGGTCCGGACTATCTGCGGCGTTTCACGCGCGAGATCACGGTCACGACCAACACCGCGGCGCTCGGCGGCGACCTCGGCCTCTGGGCGCGCGAGGAGTGAGTTGTTCAACTCTGAGTTGCGCGCCGTTCGCCGCGCCGCCATTTCGGCCTTCCGCTCCCTGGGACGGACGGTCCCCGCGGGCGCAAGTTTCTGCTTCAAACTTGAGTCAGTTTATCGGATTCGGAACTGGTTGAGAGGAGCGACGGCTCGGGGCATGTCGTGCGAAACGTGAGCGATGACGCCGGGTTTCGAGACGCGTAAGGGGCGCCAGCGCGAGCCCGCTGAGAAAAATGAATATTCTTCGCTCAGGCCCTGGACGCTTCTCCTCCTGGTCAAGGGTAAGCTTAGCCGGAAGCTCTTAGAGCTGGCCCGGGTTGTCTGGACAGCGCCCCGCGGAAATTAAGTGGATTCCTGCCGGGTTTTGCTGGACGCGGGGCTTTCGCGATTTTGTCGCGGCGGCGGGAGGGCGTAGCCCGACCAGAGCTGCGACAAAATCGCGAGGCGACGATCATGCGGCCGTCGCCATTGCTTGTCTAGCGAAATAGGCCTCGTCGGGCGTGCGCGCGTCAAGGCTCACATGGGGAGTTTCGGGTCAAGGGGGCAGCGTCAGTGGCGCATGAATAGAGCTCCGTTGGCGATTTCGGTATCCGAAGTCCGAGCCTGTTTCGGCGACCTGGTTATTTCCTGCCAGATCAAACTCACATACGGTCGCCGCTCGCGACGGCTGCACCAATATCCCGCTTGCAGCGGCAGGGCTCAGGAAGACGAGACCATTCTCGAATGCGGCTTTTCAAGCCAAGTCTTGAAGCGGTTCGCCCACCCGGATCCGCCAGAACTGATCAGGTCCTGGAAGATTTGAGGATTTTGCCTGCGTCTATCGTTAGGCAGCTTTCATCGCGGCCCCTTCGATGACGACGCCGGCTGTTACATATTTCCACAGCGCAACCAGAAGCTTTCTCGCCAACGCCACGATGGTTGTCTTCTTGAACCGGCCGCCATTGCGCGCGAGCCGTTCTTTAAACCACAGAGCCAGCGCCGATTGCGGCTGATGACGTAGCCGCAGCCAAGCGAGTTGGATGAGCGTTGTCCGCAATCGGGAATTGCCGGCTTTCGAGACGCCCTGCTCGCGATCGACCGACCCACTCTGCCAGGGTTCCGGCGCCAGTCCCGCGTAGGCCGCGATCTGTCTTCGATTGGCGAAGCTGCGAAAGAACGCCTCCATCCAAAGAATGGCGGCGAACTCCGGACCGATGCCTTTGATCTCGAGCAACATCGTCACCGGCGCTGGCGTTGGCGTCGCCAGCGCCTTTGCCGCAGCAAACGACGCGTCCCGCTCGGCTTCCACGGCCTTGATCTGCTCGAGCAAAAGTTCGAGCCGGTTGAGCTCCCGGCTGATCTGCGCCTTCAAATGATCCGGCAGCGCGCG
>Ga0265331_10001833_pt1 | contig 15059 bp, 11 predicted proteins | sample 41923metaG_FD_202088 | JGI IMG/M metagenome (GOLD analysis project Ga0265331, IMG submission 202088) | Rhizosphere microbial communities from Carex aquatilis grown in University of Washington, Seatle, WA, United States - 4-19-23 metaG | ecosystem: Host-associated > Plants > Roots > Rhizosphere...
ATTTGTGCCGGCTAAGGCTCGTCGAAAAATGAATGTTCTGGCCGCACTGCTGAAAGAGCTCCCCGCAAGACTTCGGCAATTGGGTGCGAACGACGAAATTATCGACGCCCTGTTCTGCGGCACGCGTGTCGAGGTGGACCGAGCGCGCCTCAGCCTGGATGGTGGAAGTCCGCTCGAGTCTTTTTCGGTTGAGCGCGCTGCCTTCAAAGCCGCATACCGCGAAGTGACCTGGCGCTACCGGTTGTTTCGGGCTTTTGTTCTTTTGCAGACATTGCTTCTGCCGCCCCGTGTTTTTTACCGGCTTCGCAGATGGTATTCGGAAAAGGGACTTTCGCGTTTGAGAGGCTGGACCGGCGAACCGGCGCCAGCCGTCCCAATCGTGGAACGAAGGCCTGGGTAATCATATGAACGCGGCATTTATGGAAACGGCGGCACACGGGCTGGGCACCCTTCGCATTGGCGGACGTTCCGTGCCGGGGCAGGGTCGCTTGGTGGATAGCCTTGGCAAACTCGCAGGGTGGATCAATGGCGAGTGTGCAACCGTATCGCCGTGGCCAGGCGTGCGATTCGAGACGAACCTGACAGACCGAATTCAGCGGCAAATGTGGGCGGGAACCTACGAACCACATGTGCGAGCCTGTTTTGAAGCGCTGATTAAACCCGGCCATGTGTATTTCGATGTTGGCGGGCATATCGGTTACCACGCGGTGGCGGCGGCTCACTGGGTTGGCGAAAGCGGCCGTGTTTTCGCGTTTGAGGCGGATCCGGTGATGTACGAACGGCTGGCGCGCAATTTGCGCCAATTTCCCTGGGCGCAAGCAACGCACGCCGCCGTTTGGGATCGCAGCGAGACGCTCACATTTTCCCGGTCGCCTGTGGCGCAGGAATCCGGTTGGGGAACTTTGAGCAGGGTACGGGATTTTGGCGAGGGCGAGCATCTGGAAGTCCGCGCTGTCTCTCTCGACAATTGGTTCCGCGACGCGAATTTGACTCGCTGGGACATGATGAAATTGGATGCCGAGGGATCGGAACTCGCGGTCCTGCAGGGAGCGCGAGATGCTCTCGAACAATTTCATCCGGTCATGATGATTGAGATCAATGGAATATTGCTGAAGGAAGCGGGAATTTCACCGGTGCAGGTCGTGGGTTTCCTAATGGCGCGGGGCTATAGATTGTTCTCGCTGTCATACGGGCGATTAGAACCTTGGAACCTGGCGAGTCACGGGGATTTCAGCGACACATTATGTCTGCCGGATTTCCGCGCTGCCGAGGCGCTGAATCGACTGACAGACGCGGGATTCACACTCGTCGACAGCTCCACGCACCGGGCAGGGCATTCTCAGAGCAGTCCTTCAAGAGCGGGGTCATAAATTATGGATGCGACAAATCTGATGAGGCAGGACTGGGACGAGCGAGCGCGCAAGGACGCGTTTCATTACATTGCCTCATGGAAAAAAAACTGGGATCCTGACTCCTTTTTTCAATCCGGCGAAGAAGACTACGAAAGATTCGTGGTGACGGCTTTCAACCGGTGTCACTTCGAGCCCGAAGGCAAGTCCATGCTCGAACTCGGTTGTGGTGCGGGTCGAATGACTCGAAGTTTCGCGCGGAAATTCGAGCAAGTGACTGCGTTCGATATTTCGGCTGAAATGCTGCGCCACGCCCAGGCGCTTAACCCCCAGGCTGCCAACATCACGTGGACGCTGGGGAATGGCACCGATCTTTCCAGCATCGGAGACCAAACCCTGGATTTCGTCTTCAGCTACATCGTTCTTCAACATCTGCCAGCCCCCGAATTCGCGCTTCGATACATTCGAGAGATGCTGCGCGTTTTGAAACCGGGCGGAATGTTCCTGTTTCAATTCAACTCCGTCCCGAAGGTAACGATGAACTGGAAGGGCCGCCTGGCATGGCGCATCGTTGATTTGCCATGGGACTTGGGATTTCGCGGAGCGAGCCGCGGCGTTGCGTCGTTTCTCGGATTGTCTCCTGAAATCGCTGGAAAGAGCTGGCGGGGAGCTTCGCTGGCGGTCATGGCCGTGCAGGACACAATTAGGAATGCCGGAGGCAACGTCGAGGAGTTAACCGAACCGGAAACTCCAATGACCTGGTGCCGAGGCTTGAAATCGAGGATAGAGAACCGTTGATCACTCTGGGGTTCAATTATTCACAAATGCACGATTCGTCGGCATGCATCGCCCGCGACGGCGAATTGCTGTTCGCGGTTGCCGAGGAACGCATCAGCCGCATTAAGCACGATTCGGGATTCCCGCATAACGCGATTCGCGCCTGTATGGAATTCGCCAAAGTACGTCCCGATCAGCTCGATGCGATCTGCGCGGGCTGGCCGGCGCCCTACCGCATGTTCCTGAATGACCTGCAGTGTTTCGGCAGCGGCAAATTTCCTGTGAATTACTCCAATCTATTGAACGTGACTCGAACGTTTGCCAGCATGGCGCACCAGCGCGGAGGCTTTGATAGGTTCACCTATCACTTCGGACCGACCCGCGCCCAGATGCGTTTTGTGGACCACCATCTGGCCCATGCGATCAGCGCATATTCTTACTCGGGCCTGGATAAGGCCGCCGTCGTTGTGATGGATGGACGCGGCGCCTGGGAAGCAAGTTCCATCTGGTATGGCCATGATGGGCATCTCGATCACGTGCTCACCATTCCGTGGCCGAATTCGCTCGGGTTATTTTATGCGCAGTTCACGCAGTACCTCGGATTCGTTCCCAATAGCGATGAATGGAAAGTCATGGGCCTCGCGCCCTATGGCAGCCCGGGGATCAACCTAAGCGAATTTATTTCCACAAATCACGAGTCCTACAAAGTCAACGCTCCGCTTTTATTTGAACGCGTCAACGGCACGTCGGCCATCGCCAAACGGCTTGGCCCGGAACGCACGCCGGAGAGCGAAATTGACGACAGTTTCAAGAACGTGGCGTTTGCCGTGCAGGATGCCTGCGAAGTCGCCATGTTGGCGCTCGTGAAATTGGCCTTGCAAAAAACAAATTGCCGCAATGTTTGTCTCGCCGGCGGCGTCGCGCTCAATTCCAAGGCCAATGGAAAAATTCAGGCTTCCGGAATGGTGGACAATATTTTTGTTCAGCCGGCCGCTTCCGACGATGGCGTCGCACTCGGCGCCGTGTTTGCTCCTTATCTCGACAAGGGCGGAAGACTGCCCATGAAAACGATGCGCCACGCGTTTTTTGGTCCGGAATTTTGCGACACGGAAATCGAAAAGGCCCTGCGCACCTACAAGCTTCGAGCGTCCAGGATGGAAAATGTCGCCGCCACCACCGCCGAACTGCTCGCCGGCGGAAAAATTATCGGCTGGTTTCAGGGACGCATGGAATTTGGCCCTCGCGCGCTGGGTCACCGCTCGATTCTTGCCGATCCTCGCGATCCGGAGATGAACGCGAAGGTGAACAACGCCGTCAAATTTCGCGAATGGTGGCGCCCGTTCGCGCCTTCCATGCTGAAGGAAGCCGCGCCCGAATATATCGAGTCCGCTTTTGATTCGCCATTTATGATTCTGACCGCTCAGGTGCGTCCGGAAAAGCGCGACATCATTCCATCGGTCACGCACGTGGACGGCAGCGCGCGTCCGCAGACGGTCGAGAAAGACGTCAATCCGCTGTACTGGAACCTGATCGACGAATTCGGAAAGCGCACCGGCGTGCCCGTCCTCATGAATACATCGTTCAACCTGCGCGGCGAAGCCATCGTGAACACTCCGACCGACGCGATTCGAACGTTTTTCAGTTCGGGCATGGATGCGCTGGCGATTGGTTCGTATCTGGTGGAGAAGTGAGAGAGGAAAAAGTCATCCTGCTTTTGGGACGGAGGGATCATCCCACCGATGGCGTCGCGGATTACTGCGACCAACTTCGCCGGGCCGGTGCAATTCGCGGTTTGTCGTTTGAATGTGTGCAAGTCCCCTGGGCCGAGAAAGGCTGGTCGCGCGCCCTTGCCGAATTAAGTGAAGCCGCTGCCGAGTGGCGCGATCGCTGGGTTCTGCTGCAATATACGACGCTGGCCTGGTCGCGCCGCGCCTTTCCGTTGCGCGCGCCGCATCTTCTCGATGTCCTTCGGCAATCCGGAGCGCGCACGGGAGTCGTGTTTCACGATTTTTGCCCCTTCGTCGCTCCCGGAGCCATAGGGGCTGTGCGCGCCTATTGCCAAACGCGCGTATTGGATCAGCTCTATGCGCGAACGGACCTGGCGCTATTTACCGGTCCCTTCGAGAAATTAAAATGGCTTCCGAATAATCGTGACAAGGCGGCCTTTATTCCCGTGGGCGCAAACTGCCCCGAATTGCCCGCCCCGGTTTCTTCCGCGCCCCGCGATAAAAAAACTGTCGCCGTATATGGCATCACGGGTGGATCGAATACTCTGCCCGAGGTCGCCGACATCGCCTTTGCAATGAAACAAGCGAGCCAATGCAGTGGACCTTTGCGTGTCCTTGTGTTTGGACGCGGCTCGAAAGAAGCGGAATCCGCTCTGCATTCCGAATTAGCGGGAACAAATATTGAAATTGAAACGCTGGGGCTTCTTTCTCCGGAGCAGGTCACCGAGGCCTTTGCGAAATCCGATGTCCTTCTATTTGTCCGAGGGCAGATTTCCAGCCGCCGTGGCAGCGCCATGGCGGCGATCGCCTGCGGGTTGCCCATTGTTTGTTATGCCGGACCGGAAACGGTTTTCCCCGTCACCGAGGCGGGAATTCTCGCTGTGCCCGATGGAGATCGGAAAGCTCTTGCGGGAATGCTTCAGAATATTCTGGCGGACCAGCGCTTACGGAGCGAGCTTTCCATCCGCAGCCGCAGCGCTCACGAAAAATATTTTTCATGGCCCGCAATCACAGCGCGCTTCGCGGCCGAGTTGCATATTAAAAATCGCATTGAAGATGTCGCCCGGCAGTACGAAACCGGCGCCGCAGTTCAAATTTAAGCACGGGAGCCGATCATGGAGACGACCAAAGAACTAAACATGAGAGCGATTGAATCGTTCCGGTGCATCGCCTGCGGCTCTTCCCTTCAGGCTGGAAAAGTGGAATCGACGGATGATAATGGCGATATCGCGGAAGGCGAGCTGCGGTGTACCTCGTGCAGCCGGGTTTATCCCATTGTGCATTCCGTGCCGCGATTTGTTCCCAGTGAGGATTACGCCGCCAGTTGGGGCTACCAGTGGAACCTGTTCGACAAAACTCAACTCGACAGCTACGCTGGAAATAACCTGAGCCACGAGCGCTTTTATGCCACCACGCAGTGGCCCTCAAAACTGGATGGACAAGTGATTCTCGAAGCGGGGTGCGGCATGGGCCGCTTCACCGAAGTCGCTCTCGAAACCGGCGCGGAAATATTTTCCTTCGATCTCAGCACATCCGTGGATGCGAATTTTCGGAATAACGGCGCTTCGGGCAAAGTGCATATTTTTCAGGCCAGCATTTATGAAATTCCCATGAAGCAGGAAATGTTCGACAGAATTTTCTGCATGGGCGTTCTCCAATACTGCACCGATGTGCGCAAGGCCTTCATGAGCCTGATTCCGTTTCTGAAGCCCGGTGGAGAAATCGTCGTCGACTGTTATGAGAAACATAAAGGACTGGTTCCGCCGCTGAAATACTGGGTGCGCCCGTTCCTGACCTGGATGGGCCCCGAAGGCGTTCACAAGTTTTTGAAGATCGCCGTTCCGCCCGCCTATTACCTCAAGAAAGCGTTGTACAAGGTGCCCCTCGTCGGGAAACCGGTCGGGAATCTGATTCCCATTGGGCCGGTGGAGCACGATCCGAGCTTCAACTACACCACCGACAAGGAACGGATCAACGTGAAAATCAACAGCGCCCTCGGCTGGTACTCGCCTGCGTGCGACAACCCGCAGACAAAAGAAACCATCCGCCAGTGGTTCTCTGAGGCCGGCCTGGTCGATGTTTATATCGGAAACGGGTTTAACGGAATCAATGCAAGGGGAAAAAAGCCCTGATTGGATTTCCGGGGCGCTCGTCGATGAGTCCAGAGGCTTATGCCGTGGAAGACGGCGTCGAAAAGAGTGGTGTGGCGCACGATGCCGTTCGGCCTCGGCTTCTGTTGGTGGGCGCGCATTTTGTGCAATACGCCTCTCCTGTTTTCCGGCAAATCGTTAGGGACGGCCGAATCGATTTAACGGTCGCTTATTGCAGCATGCACGGCGCGGAAGAGGGAGTGGACCCCGATTTCGGCGTCAAAGTTTCGTGGGACACGTCCGTCAGCGAAGGATATCCCTGGGTCTGCGTCCCGAATCGCTCCCCGTGGCCGGGCCTGGGCCGCTTCTTCGGTTTCATCAACCCCGGCCTGTGGCCTGTGATTCGCGACGGAAAATTCGATGCGATTTTTATCAGTGGATATTTTTACGCCAGCGCCTGGATCGCCATTCTGGCCGCGAAGTGGTACGGCGTTCCCATTCTTTTCACTACCGAGGCGCACAGCCTTCGCAGTTGGTCGGCGCAGTCAAACTGGAGGCTGCGCCTCAAGAAATTTTATATGCGCCGAATTCTTTCCCTCGGCAAAATTCTGCTGACCATGTCCTCCGGATCGTTCCAGCAACTGATGGCTTTGGGTTTTTCGGAAAACCGGATCGTCCTTTCTCCGTACACCGTGGATAACGACTGGTGGACCGAGCAATCGGCAATGGCGGACCGTGAAGCTACTCGAGCATCTTGGGGAATTCCCGCGCGAGCCTCGGTCGCGCTTTTTTGCGCGAAACTCCAGCCCTGGAAAGGCCCTCTGGATTTGCTCGAAGCCTTTGCGCGGGCGGACGCTCCCGATTCCTTCCTGGTTTTCGCAGGCGATGGCCCATTGCGGAATGATCTTGAGCGGAGTGCCGGGAAACTGAAGGTCGCCGACCGCGTGCGTTTTCTCGGTTTCATGAAGCAATCGCAGCTCCCCTCCGTCTACCGCGCGGCGGATTTGCTCGTTCTCCCTTCGCACTACGAACCGTTCGGCCTGGTCGTCAATGAAGCAATGCTGTGCGGATGTCCCGTGGCGGTCAGCGACCGTGTCGGCGCAAAGTTCGATCTTGTGCGTCCGGGGGAAAATGGCTACGTGTTCCCGGTGGGTGACGTCTGTGCGCTGGCTGCGATTCTGAAAGAGGTTTTACAGGATCGCGAGAAAAGAATGCGGATGGGAGATGCCGCGCGCCGTCGAATGGAAACCTGGTCGCCGCGCGACTATGTCGACGCTATCGTAAGAGGCGTTGAACTCGCCATTCGCCGCGAATCTTAATTCGGGGTCGCTCGTTCAGATGCCGGCGTCATCCCGGTGACGATCTGCTTGCTGTCATTCTTGAAATAGACTGAGATCACCATCCCATAGGCTTCGTAATCCTTCACGTGACGATAGTTTTTCTGAAACCAGACGGCATCTTCGTCGGTGGTTGACTGCACGAGAGGAATGTCCGTTGGATACAAAATCACGACATCGGCATTAAATTCCCGAGCACCTTTCGTCAGCCACTCCGTCCCATATTGGCGCTTCAGACGAGTCGTTTCCGGAGTTACCAGTCCCATGTAATCGTAAATAAACCGCCCGGTTTTATATCCGAACAACCCGATATGTTCGAGGAAGACGCGGCCATCGGGCTGCACATTCCGGTCAACCATTTCACTGATGATTTGCCAGGTATTCGGAGTCCGGTTGAAAAGCTGCGATCGGACATCGTTCAACCCGAGCGCGAATACTATTATTCCGATCAAAGCCATGACCTGGGAGGGCTGGAACGGCAGGTGAAAGCTCTCCCGGCCCCATCTGGCGACGGCCCAAATGCCGTAAGTCACGAGTAAATAGAAGGCCCACTTCGGCGGCATGACGTACCACGAAAATAGAGGAGAGCGTGTCGATAGAAAAATCCCAATGTAGAGCGGAGGAAAATACAGCATGGGCCTCAGCCCCGGATACCGGCTTGAAAGCCGGATCGCGGGAGGGACCAACAGAATAAAAAGGACTACGATGAGCGCCAGACCCCATACGCCAAATCGTCCCGCTGGGATAAAAGCGGAAAGAAATTGGAGGACGTACCGCCAATCCGGCATTCCGAAGGCGCCGTGACTTACGGCTTTCCCCACGATCGATTGCGGAATGATGCTCCCAAAATAAGCCTTCGCGAAGATCAGCCACGCCGAAATACCTGCGAGAAATACTAGGAGCGGTGCAGTCAGATCGCGGATTATCCGCTCACGCTTCGTCAGCAGGAGATGGATTCCAAGCCCGAGCAGCCAGATTCCGGCGTCCATCCGGGAAAGAAACAAGAGGACACCGACAATGGCGACGGCGATCAGACGATTCCGGATACACAACCAAAGAGAAAGCGACATCAGGAAGATGACCACGGGAGTTTCCATCCCGGACGTGCCGTTTGCGAGAAACGAAGGTAGAAAAGCAAGTACTGCAAGATAAGCCCATTTTACTTCGACTTCCAGGCCGACCTCGGACAGGATTCGTGCAGTGAAATAAAGCATCCCGACCGAAGCCAGAATATTGAAGATCAAGGCAATTGTTTCCAGATGACCAAGGCCGAACACGCGACCGGCCCCCGCCAGCATAAAAGTGAATAGAGGACTGGTGGTTCCCAGAACGCGCTCGCCGGGATTGAAAACCAGTCCCGCACCGCGCACAAGATTCACCGCATAACGAAAGGTGGTATATCCATCGTCAAAAAGACCGTCCGGAATTTCCGGAATCGCATAGACAATGCGAATGATCGCCGCGCCCGCCATCAGTATCCACAGCGCCTGTTTTTCCCACGGCCGAGGCGCCGCGGGAACGCTTTGCTGCGTCGTCATTTTCTCCGCTCCTGCTCGTTAAAGATTCAACTTTGCAAAAATGGGTTCGGGAATCCGGCGGATGACCAGCATGATCCATCTCCAGTACCACGGCAAGTACGCGACGGAACGAGGCGCGAGCATCAATCGATAAATACTGCTCCCCACCTGATCCGCCGGCGCATACAGAAAATTCTTCTTCAGATGAGCTGTCATCGGCGTATCCACCCAGCCGGGTTTGATTAAGACCACACGAACGCCGGACGGCGCCAGGCGCAGCCGGAGTCCCGCGACAAAGACATCAATCGCTGCTTTCGCGCTGCCGTACACATAATTACTGCGCCGCCCGCGATCTCCCGCAACCGATCCAATAACGGCCAGAACGCCCGCGCGTTGTTTCTCAAAAACATTCGCCAAATCGATCAATAAAGATGCCACGCTTACAAAATTCGTTTCGATTGCGTCTTTCAACGCGGACGCATTCTGTTCGCAAATAGACTGGTCGGGCAACGTGCCATGGGCAATGAGCGCGGCGTCAAGTCCTCCCCACTCCGCGGCAGCCTGTGAAACGATCGCCGGATGCCCCGACGCATCCGCCAGATCGGCAACGCAAATCTGAACGGCCTCCGCGCCCCGAACTTTCAAATCCGCCGCAACGCTTTCCAGTTTTGCCGGATTCCGCCCCACCAGGAAAAGCCGGGCGTGTTCTGCCGCAAAATACCGCGCAGTTTCCTGAGCAATCAAGGACGTCGCGCCAAGTATGATCACGCGGCGCGTCATCCGATCGATTGTCCCGTTCCGGTCACCCTTCGCCATAAATTGGAAGAGAATTGAGGGTCCTGAAACCGTTTGAATTCACGCCAGTTGGGAAAGTAGGCCTGGAAATCCGCTGCGGACATGCGTGCGTCCTTCGCTGGATAAACCGATCCGTCGTTTGCCCGAACGACCCTGTCGAATTGCTCGCAAAGATCGTGCGTTGCCTGTCCCTGCATCGGAAAATCGAGAGCCAACGTCACGCCCGGACGCGGGAACGAAAGCATGCCCGCTGCCGCAGCCTCTCCGAAAACTTTCAGCACAGCGAGGGAACAAACCAGACGCGAACGTGAGATGAGCTGAAGAATTTCTGCAATCATCCCGCGGCGTTCCTGCGGCACGACAAATTGATACTGGAGAAATCCGCGCTTCCCATAAAAACGGTTCCACATCGCAACACGATCCAGAGGATAAAAAAACGGCACGAAATCCACCGTACGCTTTTCAAAGTCGTGAAACTGACGGTGAAAATATGCGGAATTGAATGCGCGCACGGACAATCGATTGATCATTGCTTCCGGCGCGTCAAAACCTTCGCCCTTTCTTGAATCCCTCGCGGCCCCGTTCCGTTGTTCAGCGGCGCGCGGAGAATGGTTCCCGCGAAAAAATATGCCCCTTCCGAGTTTTTCGCCGCCGGAAATGCAGTCAATCCACGCCACCGTGTATTCATTGTTTTTATCGGAATCGGCGGCAAGTTCGTAAAACTCTTCCAGCCGCCGAAAACGAATCTGTTCGCTGTCAATCCACGGGCCGGCGACAGACTTCAAACGGAATTCCGCCCACAGGATCAGCCCCGTGAGTCCGAGCCCTCCGATCGTTGCGCGGAAAAGACCGGCATTCTCTCCCGGTGAGCAGACAATCGCTTCCCCATCGGAACGCAGCAGTCCCATCGAAGTGACATGACATCCGAACGTCCCGGCGCGATGATGATTCTTGCCATGCACATCGTTGGCAATCGCTCCGCCCACCGTCACGAATTGCGTTCCGGGAGTAACCGGCAGGAACCAGCCGGCGGGCACGACCAGATTGAGAATGGCCTCGAGCGTCACGCCGGATTCGCACAGCAGAGTTCCCGTTTCCCGGTTGAAGCGAATGAAGCGGTTCATTCCCAGCGTATCCAGTAGGATTCCGCTGTCGTTCAGGCAGACATCGCCGTAGCTGCTTCCTTTCCCATGCGCAAGAACCGGCGACGGAAATTTGCTCAAGCGGGGAACTTCCGATATCCAGTACAGGGGCACAATCTCAGCCCCTTTGGATTTGGGGTATCGTCCCCATGATTCGTATCGTCGCATGATTCGGCCAGGCCTCAGGTCGCCACGAGCAGAATCAGAAGAATTATAAATCCAAGCAGATAGCTGACCGGATCGTGCGTGGCGAAAACGACAGGATCTTCGTGCAAATCGCCGCGATTGGCGATGAGCCAGACACGGGAAATCCAGAACAGCAACAGAGGCAGCGCAAGCCAAATCATTTCCGGATGGCGATAGAGGGAAGTAATTTGCGGGCTGTTGATATAGAGAGACAAAACCATGACGGAGATGTAGCCGCTGGTCACGCCAAACTGGCGGATCAGATCGATGTCTTCGATCCGGTAATTTCGTTTCGAGGAAGTTCTCGATCCGGGGCCTTCAAGAGCTTGCCCCGCAAGCTCCATATGCCGCTTGGTAAAGGCCAAACTCAAAAACAGGAACATGGAAAACGCCAGCAGCCACGGCGAAACCAGCAGCCTGGTCGCCGATCCACCCGCCAGAATTCGCAGCAAATAGAGGCCCGTCAGCAGAATCACATCGGCAATGGGCAACCGTTTCCCGTTGGTCGAGTAGAACGCCGTCAACAGTACGTAGGTGCAGATCTCAGCAAAAAAAACCCAGGATGAAAGTTGTACCGCGGTAAAAAGTCCCGACGCCAGCATGAAAGGAGCAATCAAGAATCCCGCCCACAGCGGTATTTTGCCGGATGCGAAGGGGCGGAATCTTTTCGTTGGGTGAACGCGGTCCGCTTCGAGATCCAATAAATCGTTCACAACATAGAGAGCCGAAGCGCAAAATGAAAAGCTGGCGAAGGCAAGAATCGCCTGAGTGACCCGCGACCAATCCCTGAATTCATGCGCCATGACCAGCGGCACAAACACCAACAGGTTCTTCACCCAGTGATGAGGCCGCAAGGCGCGCCAAAGAAGCGGCCATTGCGTTTTTCGCCCTTCAAATACTGTGTCCACCGGGAACGCTTTTTGCAATTCCCGAACCAGGCCTGGACTTGCGCCCGCGACGAGTACGCCTTGCGCGCATTTCCAGATCGGCAGATCTTTTGTGCTGTTTCCAATGTAATCGAACCCTTCCCCGCCCAAAAGCTTTTCTATCGCCTGTTTCTTTTTCGTTCCCGTCAGATTCGCTTTGCCGTCGCTCGCCAAAACCACATCGAATACTCCCAGATGTTCCGCAACGCGCGTGGCGATGCCCTCATCCGCTCCGGTCGCCAGAATCAACTTGCGCCCTCTGGCCTTTTCCTGTTGCAGGAACGCGACCACGTCCGGCCGGTAATTCAGACTCGAAACATTCAGCCCTGCGCGTTCCGCAATTTCCTTTTTCAGCGCGGCCTTGCCGCGAATCAGCCAGAAAGGAATGAACAGAAGATACCAGGGGCGCGACCCGGCCAGCGCCAGCAGCGATTCCCACAGCGAATCCCCGTCAAGAATCGTGCCATCCAGATCCACGCAAAGAAATTCCGCGACCTGTTGCTCGGGAGCCTCCGGGACGTACGTGTTGGTTGTGGATTGTGTCAAGTCTGGGCTCGGACGGAATTCAAATTTCCGCTATAGCGTAATGCAGTTTTGCATAAAGGGTCAATTCGGATATCCAGCTTGTTTCTTTACTCGGCAATGCCTCGAGGTGCGTTCTGAAACTCAAAGTTTCCTGTGAATGTCCCACGATTTCCGCCAACGGGAATGACACGAACCGGAGCAATCATCCACGCCGGCCCAGGCTGCATCGGCGCGACAGGATTGGTGTGGTCGATTGCGCACCATTTCTCGTTTCCTCGTTGCGGAAAGCAACTTCCCTGCGCATAATCCCAAATGGTTGACGCGTATTCGCTCATGTCCTGGGCGCCGAATCCGAAAATTTCCGCTCGATTGCTTTGCGAACCATGACCACCACTGAGATCGATTCGACAACAAGCGCCCCGCACGGTTTTCTCGATTCCGATGCTCCACACTGTTGGCCGATTCGCGCAGCCTTGCCTCTCATCCTGTTTTTTGCCGCGCTGCTCGCCTATGGATTCCTGAATCGTTACCAGAACTGGGGAGATGATTGGGCCCAATACATAATTCAAGGAAAGGCGATTTTGAGCGGAGGCGTGCGCGAGGCGGTCCGTCAAAACGCTTTCATGACGCACGAATCGTCAACCCCGCCGGGGCCGGTGGCGTATCCCTGGGGTCTGCCTTTGCTGCTGGCTGCCGAGGCGTCCTTGTTTTCATCCAGCCTCGAGGTTTTCAAGCTCTTCAATATCTTGTTCTTTTTATTGCTCGTCGTGTCGATTCACCGGCTGGCGCGAAAATATGTAAACGGCATCGAAGCGCTCGCCGTGGCATGCCTTTTCGCATTCAATCCAGTGCTCCTGCATTACTGCAATCACATCGTCCCGGAAATTCCTTTCACGCTCGCGTCCGTGTGCGCTTTCATCGCCATGGAAAATCGCCGCGCCTCTGAACGTTCGCGCCTGCTGTCTCCTTTCGCCGCAGGAGCTCTGGCCTTCGCCGCATTCACGTTCAGATCGAACGGCATCCTGATTCTTGGAGCCGCCACCGTCCGGCAATTTCTCCCGAGCTCCGCACGGAAGGTTTGGCAGCGGCCAAGCCTGGCGGCGATCCTTGCGCCGTACGCCTCATTTTTCCTTCTCGGCGTCCTCTGGCATTTTATATTTCCCTCCGGCGGAGAGGGATATTTGCAAATGTTGGGCACTGCCACAGTACACACGTTCATCACGAATGCGCGGACGTATCCAATCACGCTGTTTGATTTCTTCACCGGAGGGCATCACTCCGCCGTTGCAGCAATCCTGCTCGGCCCGGTGCTTCTCTGGGGCGCATTCAAAACCTGGCGCAAAACGGCCCATTTGAGCGTGTACATTCTTCTGACTCTGGCGCTCTACATCGTATGGCCCGAGGGCCAGGGCTACCGCTTCATGATTCCGCTCACGCCATTCATGGTCATCCTCTTCATGCTGGGTCTTGACGAACTCGCCGATTGGAAATCGGTCGGCAAATTCCCGCCCATTCTGGCCCGCGCAGTCCAATTCGGCTTTCCCCTCTTGTTCCTTCTCGCCTCCTCCGCGGTCGTCGCCACGGGAAGGACTCCTCAGGAGGCGTGGCATCCGTACGACCAGCCCAGCTCGGAAATGTTCCAGTGGATTCGAAGCAACACGCCGGGTGATGCCGTGATTTCATTCTTCAAACCCAGAGCGTTGCACCTGCTCACCGATCGCCTCTGCTTAACAGCGTGGCCGGCGGACGTCCCCAAGGCTTCCTTTTTTGTTTACACTAAGGAGTTTTCTTTCTGGAATCAGGGGCAGCCTCCGATCCAGGACTATCGAAATGTCGCCGCCTTGACTCCTGTTTTTGAGAATCGGAATTTTATTGTGTATCGGGTGGCGGCAAGGCCGTGACACAAAACGGCCCGTCCTCACGAATCGCACGTTCTGTTTCAAAACGGTTCAAATCAGAACACGCCCGAGGGTATGCACATTTAGGAATCATCTCGGGTTTCGTCGTTGCACCGCACTTGGCCGGCAAGCATAATTCCAAGGGGATGCAGATCAACACCGGCGCGACATGCAGCTAACTACAGTTGGGTCCGTTAACGGAAATCGCCAAATCAAGGCCCTGGTCATGGGTCTCGTGGTCCTGGGCGTGGTGTGGGAACTGGCGACCTGGATCATCGGCGGCTCGAATACGTCGCTGATTTTTTTTGGTTTGAGTCTCGTTGTGATCGCCCTCGTGGTTCACATTCTGAATGACTGGCGCACCGGAGTTCTTGTCTTCTTGGTCTGGCTTCTTTTTGAAGACCTGGCCCGGAAGTATCTCGGCAACAGCATGACCGTATATTTCGCCAAGGACCTTCTGGTCGGCTTCGCCTATCTTTCATTTTATTTCGCCAAGCGCCGCCGGCAGGTTGAAATTTTCAAGGTTCCTTTCCTGGTTCCTCTCGGTATTTTTATCGCGTTCGCTATCATTCAGGTGTTCAATCCGATTTCGCCCAGCCCCCTGTACGGCTTGCTCGGACTGAAGATTTATTTCTATTACGTGCCTCTGATATTCCTCGGCTATGCCATGGTCTCGAAGCCAAAGGACCTGGAACAGCTATTGGTGGTCAACATTCTTGTGGGCATTGTCATCTCGGGCCTGGGAATTGCCCAGTCGATTTTGGGAGTCACCTTCCTCACGCCGGACGAT
>Ga0265331_10001838_pt1 | contig 15031 bp, 16 predicted proteins | sample 41923metaG_FD_202088 | JGI IMG/M metagenome (GOLD analysis project Ga0265331, IMG submission 202088) | Rhizosphere microbial communities from Carex aquatilis grown in University of Washington, Seatle, WA, United States - 4-19-23 metaG | ecosystem: Host-associated > Plants > Roots > Rhizosphere...
AAAGAAGACAATCGCGATCAGGCATCCTGCGGCGAAGCCGACGCCATTGTAGAGCAGCCGGTCGCGCTCCACCGCATTGCGGATCTCGAGCTGCATGACCGGCACGCCGGATAGTTGCGCTTTGAGGCCGGCGCCCTCGAGGTCGCGCGCCATCGTCGCGCGGATCTCGTCGACGGTCGCGCGAAGCCCGATGCTTTGCGCGATGTCGGGCTCGAGCGCCAGGACGACGAGCGTGAGCTGACCGTCCTCGGAGAGAAGCTTGCCGCGGATGATCTCATTCGTCATCACTTTGTCGACGAGCTTGCGGTACCGGGGGCTGGCGCGCGGAAAAGATCGAGATCACGCCGCGCGCCCCGTCGATGAGCTGAAGGTCCCGGACCAGATCGCGAATCTTCTCGAGCGCGGAGCGGGCGAGCAGCCGCTCGCCTTCAATGACGATCAGCACGTCATATTCGCTCGACGGGAAGCGCCGCGTCACCTCTTCATAGCGGTGAAACTCCGGCGTCTCGGAGCGAAAGAGCTGACTGAGCGAATCGTCGACCTTCAGCCGCAAGACGCCGAAAACCGCGGCGACGACGAGCAGGACGGCGACGACGGCGGCGAAGCGCGGATGATCCAGCGAAAGAAAGCCGAGGCGCTCCACGCCAAGCGCGAGCGACGATCCCCGCGCCCGCTCGGCGCGCGGCTCTAGGCGTTGCTCTTCTCGCATCGTCGCGCCCCCCGCGCGTAAACGCCCGCCTCTGCAACGATGGAACGAGCGCAACTAAGCCTTGGCTGATCCGAACCCGGAAGTCGAGAGAGCGGTCAAATTTTCGCCCAGAAAGTCGACGATCCTCGGCAGGCTCGAAAAACAGACGATCGAGCCCGGGCGACGCGAAAACAGGGGCGTCGACCTGAGAACCTCCAAGGCTTTGAACATCTTAGCCTTGCCGCGCCAAGACGCGCCCCGCTCGAACGAACCCATCGACTCTGAGGTAAAAGCATGAAACGCACCGCCTTTGCGCTCTTCTTCCTGCTCATTTCTTCCGCCGCTTACGCCGACAACATTGTGGTGGGCTGTCCTTTGCTTAACAAATATAGCGACAACGACGTGCGCACACTCCTCGGCGAGGTGCGCTCGGTGCTGAGCGACAAGGAGGTCGGGACGATCTACTCCCGTTACCTTTCGCTCAGGAGCGCCTGCCAGACCAACGTCAACGCCTCGCGCGTCCTGCCGGTTTCGGAGAAGCTGCGCAACTGGCTCGCCCAATATGGCGTGGACGTGCGGCAGCTCGGGCGCGCGCTCTAAAACTTAGGAGTCTCCGGCTCCGCGCCAGACCCTATGGCGCGGCCGCGACATTTGCGCGCGGCGTGACATTCCGGCCCGGCCATGCCAAAAGCGTCGCGACAAGGCGGGGCGGCGCGGGAGGTTGGGATGTCGGTGCTCAGTTCCTTTCGCAAGGCGCTCACGCCGATCCATCCCGAGGGCTACATCTTCATCGCGGTCTTCGCGATCGTAGCCTTCCTGCTCCATTGGATTTCCGGGACGCTGGGCTGGATCGGCTTCATCGCCACGGCTTGGTGCGCTTACTTTTTTCGCGATCCGCAACGCGTCACGCCTTTGCGCGAGGGCCTCGTCGTCTCTCCCGCCGACGGCGTCGTCAGTTCCGTCGGATTCAACCTGCCGCCGGCCGAGCTCGGTCTCGGCGCCGAGCCCCTGCAACGCGTCTCCGTCTTCATGAGCGTCTTCGACGTGCATGTGAACCGCGCGCCGATCGCCGGTCGCATCGCGCGCATCGCCTATCGGCCGGGTCTGTTCGTCAACGCCGATCTCGACAAGGCGAGCGAGGACAATGAGCGCAACGGCCTCGTGATCGACGCGCCGCAGGGACGCTTCGGCGTCGTGCAGATCGCCGGGCTCGTGGCGCGCCGGATCGTTTGCTTCGTGCGCGAGGGCGAGGAGCTTGCGGTTGGCCAGCGCTTTGGCCTCATCCGTTTCGGCTCCCGCGTCGACGTCTACATGCCGTCATATGCGAAGCCCATGGTGGCCGTCGGCTCGCGCGCGATCGCGGGCGAGACCGTGCTGGCGGATCTCTCCGCTCACACGCCGGCGCTGTCCTTCAAATCGGGCTGACGCCCGCTTCGCTTCCTTCTCCGACCAGACTCGAGCCACGTGACCGACAGCCAGTCCTTCGACCATCCCGAGAACGAGCTCACCCCCATCGAGCGGCGGCGCTTGCGCTTCCGCAACATCCCGCTGCGCGCGGTGCTGCCCAATCTCGTGACGCTGCTGGCGCTGTCGATGGGGCTGACCGCGATCCGCTATGCGGTCGACGGAAAATTCGAGACCGCCGTGCTCGCCATCATCGCCGCCGCCGTCTTCGACGGCTTCGACGGCAGGCTGGCGCGGGCGCTCAAGGGCACCACGCGCTTCGGCGCCGAGCTCGACTCGCTCGCCGATTTCGTGGATTTCGGCGTCGCGCCGGCGCTCGTCCTCTATTTCTGGCTGCTGCATGAGGTTAAAAACTTCGGCTGGTTCGCGACGCTCGCCTTCGCCATCGCCGCGGCGCTTAGGCTCGCGCGCTTCAACGTGATGGCCGAAGATCCGACGCGGCCCGCCTGGCATGCGCAATTCTTCGTCGGCATGCCCTCGCCGGCCGGCGCGGTGACGGTGCTGCTGCCGCTCTATCTGCATCTCTCGGCGCTGGAGTTGCCGGCCTCCAAGGCCTTCGCGCCGCTCTTCATCTTTTATGTCTTGGCGATCGCCTTTCTGATGGCGAGCCCCATCCCGCATTTCTCGGGAAAAAAGATGGGACGCGTGCCGCGCGATCTGATTATTCCGCTGCTGTTTTGCGTCGTCGTGCTGTTGTTGCTGCTCTGGACCTATCCGATGGAGATATTGATCCTTCTGAGCTCCAGCTATCTCCTGTCGATCCCCTTCGCGGTTCGCCGCTACAAATCCTTGTCGCGGGCGGAAGAGAAGCGCTCCGCCGCCAACTCCTAAAGTTGGGATATTCGCGCCCTTATGCCGCACTTGCGCGCGTCGCGCCGAGGCGTGCATAGTGCCCAAAAATAACGACGACAGGGGAGCGCGGCGCGCCGAAGCCAGGGTCGCGCCGGGTTCGATCAGGCCACATGCGCATCAAGATTCTCGGATCGGGAGCCGGCGGCGGCTTTCCGCAATGGAACTGCAATTGCGCCAATTGCCGCGCCGTGCGCGCCGGCGAGCCGGGCTTTTCCGCGCGCACGCAGTCTTCGTTGGCCGCGACGGCCAATGGCCGCGACTGGGTTCTGCTCAACGCCTCGCCCGACCTGCGCCAGCAGATTGAGAAAAATCCCGAGCTCGCGCCTTCCGGCGACGATCCCGTGCGCGCGAGCCCGATCAAGGCGGTCGTCGTCACGAACGGCGACGTCGACCATGTCACGGGCCTGCTGACGCTGCGCGAGGCGCAGCCCTTCACGGTCTATGGCTCCGGGCGCGTGCTCGAGGTTCTGTCGCAAAACCGCGTCTTCAACGTGCTGTCGCCCGCCTGCGTCACGCGCGAAGAGCTGCCGATCGACAAGCCTGTCGCGCTCAAAGGCGCGGGCGCCGACCTCGGCCTCTCGGTCGAAGCCTTCCCCGTCGCGGGCAAGATCGCGCTATGGCTCGAGGACGCGCTGAAAGCGAATTTCGGCAGCGTGGAGGGCGATACGCTGGGATTGAAGATCACCGAGACCCAAAGCGGCAAGGCGTTCTTCTACATTCCCGGCTGCGCGGCGGTCGATGCGGCCTTGTCCTCGCGCCTGCGCGGCGCCGCGCTCGTCTTCTTCGACGGCACGCTGTGGCATGAGAATGAGATGATCGAGCAGGGTCTCCTCGGCAAGACCGGATCGCGCATGGGCCACGTCAACATGAGCGGGCCGGATGGCTCGATCGCCGCCTTCGCGCCGCTCGGCGTCGAGCGAAAGATCTATGTGCACATCAACAATTCAAACCCTGCGTTGAACGCCTTCTCGAAGGAGCGGCGGGAGGCCGAAGCCGCCGGATGGGTGATCGGCGAAGACGCTATGGAGGTCCTGCTGTGAACAACGACGTTCTCGAGTCGCACGCCTTTCTCAATGCGCCGCCCCTGTCGCCCGAGGCTTTCGAAGCGGCCATCCGCGCAATCGGAACCGAGCGCTATCACGACAAGCACCCCTTCCATAAGCTCCTGCACGGCGGCAAGCTCAATCGCGAGCAGGTGCGCGCCTGGGCGCTGAACCGCTACTGCTATCAGGAGGCCGTGCCGCGCAAGGACGCCGCCTTCATGAGCCGCGCGCATGATCGCGAGCTGCGGCGCGAGTGGCTGCATCGCATTCACGATCATGATGGCCTCGGCGAGGAGGCGGGCGGCATCGAGCGCTGGCTCGTTCTGACCGACGGGCTCGGCCTGCCGCGCGACTATGTGATCTCGCGTCGCGGCGCCTTGCCGGCGACGAAGTTCGCCGTGGAAGCTTATGTCCGATATGTCGTCGAGCAGCCTCTCGTCGTCGCCGTGGCCTCGTCGCTGACCGAGCTCTTCGCTCCCGCCATCCACCGAGAGCGCATCGCCGGTATGTTGGAGAATTACGACTTCGTCGACGATCGCGTGATGGCCTATTTCAAGCGCCGGCTCTCGCAGGCGCCGCGCGACGCCGACTTCGCGCTCGACTACATCAAGAAGAACGCGCTGAGCCGCCCCGAGCAGGAGGCGTGCATCGACGCCGTACGATTCAAATGTAATGTCTTGTGGGCGCAGCTCGACGCGCTACATCATGCCTATGTGACGCCCGCGATCGTTCCGCCGGGCGCCTTCCAACTCGGACAGACATTCCCGTGATTGAAACGCCGGCGCGATACGTGATCGATCCGCAGAGCCGTCCGGCCTTCGAGCGCTGGGCGCACTTGCATGAGGATCGCGCGCGTGCGCGCAGCGTCGTGCTCGCGCCGGAGCGCGCCTATGAGATCGACGCTATATCGCTCGCGGTGCTGCGCGAGATCGACGGCGTAAAGACCGTGGGCGAGATTGCGGGCGCGCTCTCGGCGCGTTACGGCGCGCCGCTCGACGTGGTTTCGCGCGACGTGATCCATCTTCTGCAAGGCCTTTCCGACAAGCGGCTGCTTCGCAATGGACCCTCGCCCTTCTCAGCGCCGCCGGTCTCGGAGCGCGCGCAAGGCTACGCGCCTTTCGCTGACGGTCCGACGGGGCTGCTGGCGGAGCTCACGCATCGCTGTCCCTTGCAATGCCCCTATTGCTCCAATCCGATCGATCTCGAACGCGCCAATGTCGAGCTGACGGCGCGCGAATGGGGCAATGTGTTTCGACGCGCGGCGGAGATCGGCGCGCTGCAGTTGCATCTGTCGGGAGGCGAGCCGACCGTGCGCAAGGATCTCGAGGAGATCCTGGCCTTTGCGGTCGACGCCGGCCTTTACACCAATCTGATCACCTCGGGCGTCACGCTGACGCGCGAGCGTCTCGAAGGTCTGGCCAGGATCGGACTGGACCATGTGCAGCTCTCGATCCAGGACGTCGAGCCCGAGAACGCGGACCGCATCTCCCATTACGAGGGCGGTGTCGAGAAGAAGCGCCGCGTCGCGCAGTGGACCGGCGAGCTCGGGATGGGTCTCACGATCAATGCGCCGATGCATCGACAGAACATCGCGCATCTGCCGCAGATCATCGATTTTGCGGTCGCGTTCGAGGCGCAGCGCATCGAGATCGCGCATATCCAATATTACGCCTGGGCCTTGAAGAACCGCGCCGCGCTCATTCCGACGCGCGACGTGTTTCTCGGCACGGTCGGCGTCGTCGAGGAGGCCAAGACGCGTCTGAAGGGCGTGCTCAATTTCGACTTCGTGATCCATGATCACTACGCCTCGCGTCCCAAGGCCTGCACGGGCGGCTGGGGGCGCTCGATCGTCGCCGTCACGCCTTCGGGCAGGGCGCTGCCCTGCCATGCGGCGCAAACGATCCCCGGCCTCGTCTTCGACGACGTGCGGGACCGCGATCTCGCCGACATCTGGCGAAGCGGTGCGGCGTTCAACGCCTTCCGCGGGACAGATTGGATGCAGGAGCCCTGTCGTTCCTGCGACCGTCGCGAGATCGACTGGGGCGGCTGCCGCTGTCAGGCGATGGCGGCCGTTGGCGACCCGCATGCGATCGATCCCGCCTGCCATCTCTCGCCGGAGCACGAAGCCTTTGCGCGGCTCGGCGAGACCGAAGCCGAAGCATCGGCGCCCGCTTTCATCTACCGGCGCATGAGCGCTGAGGCGGCGAAAGCGGCGGAGCCGGTCTAGGTGCGCGCGGTGCGGCTTCACGCCTTAGGCCTCAATGCGGTCCAGACGCCGGCCACTTCGCACATCACATTGAAAGTGAGGGTATTTTCCTGTCGTCTTTCTGTCATTGGATTGTCGTAAAAACAGTCGCCTAAGCCCGCTAGCTTCAATTGCGTATGGGCGCTCGCCGCTGGCGTGCTCTTGTCCTCGAGCCAGGAAGATCCTCCGTCATGACTTTGCAATTTCTCAAGCGCGCGACGCTGGTCGCGTTCGCTCTCGTCGCGTCCGCTTGCGCTGCGCTCGCGGTCGACATCTCGGGGGCCGGGGCGACCTTCCCTTTTCCGATCTACGCGAAATGGGCGGAGGCCTATAAGGCCTCCACCGGAACCAGCCTGAACTACCAGTCGATCGGCTCGGGCGGCGGAATCAAGCAGATCAAGGCGCGCACCGTGACCTTCGGCGCCTCCGACCAGCCGCTGAAGCCCGAGGAGCTGCAAGCCGCGGGCCTCATCCAATGGCCGCAGATCATTGGCGGCATCGTTCCCGTCGTCAATCTCGAAGGCGTCGCGCCGGGAGCCCTCACGCTCAACGGCGAGCTCGTCGCGAAGATCTTCCTGGGCGAGATCACGAGCTGGGACGATGCGGCGATCAAGAAGCTCAACCCCAAGGCGAAGCTCCCCTCATCGCCGATCGTCGTGGCGCATCGTTCCGACGGCTCGGGCACGACCTTCAACTTCACCAATTATCTCTCCAAGGTCTCGCCGACCTGGAAGGAGAAGATCGGCGAGAGCAGCGCGGTGGAGTGGCCGGTCGGCGTGGGCGCCAAGGGAAATGAAGGCGTCGCCAACGCCGTCGCCAACACGAAGGGCTCCATCGGCTATGTCGAATACGCCTATGCGAAGCAAAACAAGATGACCTATGTGAAGCTCGCGAATAAGGACGGCAAGGTCGTCGCGCCGACCGCGGAAAGCTTTCAGGCGGCCGCCGCCAGCGCGGACTGGGCGAAGTCGCCGGGCTTTTACGAGATCCTGACCAATGAAGCCGGCGCGAAGTCCTGGCCGATCACCGCCGCAAGCTTCATCCTGCTGCCCAAGTCGCCGCAGGACCCGGCCGCGACCGCGGAAGCCCTGAAGTTCTTCGCCTGGGCCTACGCCAACGGCGGCAAGGCGGCCGAGGAGCTCGACTATATTCCTTTGCCGGCGAACGTCGTCGCTCTCATCAAGAAGACATGGGCGACCGAGATCAAGAGCGCGGACGGCAAGGCCCTGTACAACTGACGCGACCTCGAAGAGCAAGTCTGTGCCGCGCGCTTAAAGCGCGCGGCGAGGAGAGGATGCACAGGTGATTGAACGAGTCATGGAGCGCGCGGGCGCGACAGAACCCGGCGCAGCCGCGCCTCAGGGCTCGGCGACGGCGGAGCGGGGGCGGGTGCTTAAGCGTCTCGCCCTCGTCGACGTCATCTTCCGACGCACAACCTTCAGCTGCGCCGTGCTTGTGCTGGTCCTGCTCGGCGGGGTTATCCTCTCGCTGATCCAGGGCTCGCTGCCGGCGATCGGGGCCTTCGGCCTCGGATTCATCACGTCGCAGTCCTGGAATCCCGTCACCGAAAAATTCGGCGGCGCGCCCGCGATCTATGGCACCCTCGTCACCTCGGCGATCGCGCTGGCGATCGCGGCGCCGGTCGGCATCGGCATCGCCGTGTTCCTGACCGAGCTCTGCCCGATATCGCTGCGTCGTCCGATCGGAATCGCGATCGAGCTGCTCGCCGGCATCCCGTCGATCATCTACGGCATCTGGGGCCTCTTCGTGCTGGCGCCGTTCCTCCAGCAATATGTTCAGCCCTGGCTCATCGACACCTTCAAAGGAGCGCCGGGCCTCAATGCGCTTTTCGCCGGCCCACCTTATGGGATCGGCATGCTGACGGCCGGCGTGATCCTCGGCGTCATGGTTCTCCCCTATGTCGCCTCTGTCTGTCGGGACGTCTTCGAGACCGTTCCCGTCGTGGTGAAGGAGGCGGCCTTCGGCGTCGGCTGCACGACGACCGAAGTCGTTCGGCGAGTGGTCATCCCCTACACGGCGGTCGGCGTCATCGGCGCGATCATGCTGGGGCTCGGCCGCGCGCTTGGGGAGACCATGGCGGTCACTTTCGTGATCGGCAACGCGCATAAGATCTCGACCTCCATTCTCGCGCCGGGAACGACGATCTCGGCGACGATCGCCAATGAATTCACGGAAGCCGTGGGCGATCTCTACACCTCCTCGCTGATCCTCCTCGGCCTCATCCTCTTCGTCATCACCTTCGTCGAGCTTTCCATCGCGCGGCTTCTGCACATGCGCGTCCAACGCCAAGCGGGAGGTTGAGGGTGTCCATTTACGCCCGCCGGCGCATCGCCGACTCCATCGCCCGAAAGTTGTGTCTGGCTGCGGCCGTCTTCGGCCTCGCATGGCTCGTCGGCATTCTTGGCGTGCTCATCTACGAAGGGGTGAAGGGCCTGTCGCCCGCCGTCTTCACGCAGATGACGCCGGCGCCCGGCAGTTCTGGCGGGCTGCTCAACGCCATCGTCGGATCCTTGATCATGACGGTGCTCGGAGTCGCGGTCGGGGCGCCGCTCGGGCTCCTCGCCGGCACCTGGCTCGCCGAATACGGGAGCAATTCGAAGCTCGCCACGGTCATACGCTTCATCAACGACATCCTGCTGAGCGCGCCCTCGATCGTCATCGGCCTCTTCGTCTATGAGGTGATCGTCGCGCGGCAGAAGCATTTCTCGGCCTTGTCGGGCGCGGCGGCGCTCGCGATCTTGGTGATCCCGGTGGTGCTGCGAACCACGGAAGACATGCTGCGCCTCGTGCCCGGCTCGCTGCGCGAAGCTGCGACGGCGCTGGGACTGCCGCGCACTTACGTCATTCGCCAGGTCTCCTACCGCGCCGCGAAGGCTGGGCTCATCACCGGCGTCCTGCTCGCCGTCGCGAGAGTTTCGGGCGAAACAGCTCCTCTGCTTTTCACCGCGCTCAACAATCAATTCTTCAGCTTCGACGTCAACGCGCCGATGGCGAGCCTGCCGGTCGTCATCTTCCAGTTTGCGCTTTCGCCTTACAAGGACTGGCAGCAGCTCGCTTGGACGGGCGCTCTTCTCGTCACCGCCGCCGTGCTGTGCCTGTCGATTATCGCGCGCGCGCTCGAGCAGAGGACAAAGGGATGAACGTGGCCTCGATCGTGAATGCCGAACTTCCCGTCAAGCTGTCGGTGCGCGACCTCGACTTCTTCTATGGCGTGCATCACGCCTTGAAGAATGTCTCGTTGCCGCTGCATACGAACAAGGTGACCGCTTTCATCGGTCCCTCCGGTTGCGGAAAATCCACGCTGCTGCGCGTGCTGAATCGCATGTACGATCTCTACCCTCGCCAGCGCGCCGAGGGAGAAGTGCTGCTCGACGGCGAGAATATTCTCGACCCCCGCGTCGACGTGAATTTGCTGAGATCGCGCGTCGGCATGGTGTTCCAAAAGCCGACGCCCTTTCCGATGACGATCTACGAGAACATCGCCTTCGGCATTCGTCTCTACGAAAGGCTGTCGAAAGCGGACCTGGACGTGCGCGTCGAGCAGGCGTTGCGCGGCGCGGCGCTCTGGAACGAAGTCAAGGACAAGCTGCAATCGAGCGGGCTTGGGCTTTCTGGCGGCCAGCAGCAGCGTTTGTGCATCGCGCGCAGCGTGGCGGTGCAGCCGGACGTGATCCTGTTCGACGAGCCCTGCTCCGCGCTCGATCCGATCTCGACAGCCAAGATCGAGGAGCTGATGGACGAGCTCGCGACCCAGTACACGATCGCGATCGTCACCCACAACATGCAGCAGGCGGTGCGCGTTTCCGATTTCACGGCCTTCATGTATCTGGGCGAGCTCGTCGAGTTCGCCGAGACGGACGCCGTCTTCACGACGCCGAAGCAAAAGAAGACGCAGGATTACATTACCGGTCGGTTCGGGTGAACCATTTGAGGCATGCAATTTGCGGGCTCCCGCGCCGCCTCGAGGACAAGAATCATGAGCGAACACATCGTAACTGCCTACGACCGAGACCTCGAAGCGCTCGATCGCAAGATCTCCGAGATGGGCGGCATCGCCGAGAAGATGCTCTCCGACGCCATGGACGCGCTGTCCACCTTCGACCTCGCCTTGGCGCAGCAGGTCGTCTCCACGGATCATCGGCTGGACGTCTTGCAGCGCGAGATCGAGGAGGGGGCGATTTTGACCATCGCGCGGCGTCAGCCGCTGGCGGTCGATCTGCGGGAATGCATCGGCGCGATCCGCATCTCGGGCGATCTCGAGCGCGTCGGCGACCTCGCCAAGAACATCGCCCGGCGCACGACCAAGCTCGTCGACGAAGCCCGCACGCTGCGCGCGATCATCGGCCTGAAGTCGATGCATGATCTCGCCGCCCTGCAGCTCAAGGAGGTGCTCGACGCCTATGCGCAGCGCGACGTGGAGCGCGCCCGCGCCGTGTGGCAGAACGACGCCGATCTCGACTCTTTGGAAGACTCGGTGTTCCGCGACCTTCTCACTTTCATGATGGAGGATCCGCGCAACATATCCTTCTGCACGCATCTCCTGTTCTGCTCGAAAAATTTGGAGCGTATCGGCGATCACACCACGAACATCGCCGAGACCATCGTCTATCTCGTCACCGGCGAGCCCATGCCGACCGAGCGCCCGAAGACGCGGACCTTCGGTCAGCCTTCAGAAAAATCGTAGCTCACGACCTCCCAGACAGGGCAAGGACATGAACGAAATTCGCAGCACCGTTCAGCGCGAGACGAATGCCAGCGATCGGGCGCCGCGCATTCTCATCGTGGAAGACGAGTCGTCGCTCGCCCTGCTTCTCGTCTACAACATGGAAGCGGAGGGCTTCATCGTCGAGCATGCGGATCGAGGCGACGAAGCAGAGCTGCGTATCGCCGAGGCTCCGCCGGACCTCGTCATTCTCGACTGGATGCTGCCGGGCGTCTCCGGCCTCGAGATCTGTCGGCGGCTGCGGGCGCGCGACGAGACGCGCGACATGCCGGTGATCATGCTCACGGCGCGCGGCGAGGAGAGCGAGCGGGTGCGCGGCCTGTCGCTCGGCGCGGATGATTACGTCGTCAAGCCCTTCTCAATGGAGGAGCTGAAAGCGCGCGTGCATGCGCTGCTGCGCCGCGCCCGCCCGGAGCGCGTCGCAAACAAGCTCAGCGCCGGCGACATCGATCTCGATCGCGAGACGCGGCGCGTCAAGAGAGGGGGACGCGAGATCCATCTGGGGCCGACGGAGTTCCGGCTGCTCGAATATTTCATGGAGAAGCCGGGCCGCGTCTTCACGCGGGCGCAGCTCCTCGACAGCGTTTGGGGCATGTCGGCGGAGATCGACGAGCGCACGGTCGACGTGCATGTCGGGCGCCTGCGCAAGGCGCTCATCCGCTCGCGCGAGAAGGACCCGATCCGCACCGTGCGGGGCGCCGGATATTCCTTCGACGAAACCTTCGGGCGCAGCTAGAGAAGGCTCGAAATTCTCGTCGCACAAACGGCGCGCGCCCTGGGCGGAGCGGGGCCGTTTGATGAAGAGCAGTCTTGGAACGCTCTAACGAACCAAGCTTCAGCGGCCCGAGCGTCCCGCCTGGCGGCGGCGGTCTGCGGTGGGCTGGTAGGCGATCCTCGAATGGCAGCGGCAATACGGCCCTTCGCCCGGCTCATATTGCGAGCCGCAGAAGCGGAATTCCGGCGTCGTCGGATCGCCGAGCGGCCAGTGGCACATCGTCTCGCGCAGCTCCATCAGCGTGACGCGCATCGAGATCGGCACAACGACCTCTTCCTCCGGACGCAGCGCCGGCGCGGCGACCGGGCGCGGCGCGATGGCGAGCGCGACATTGCCCATGACCATCACGCCGCCATTGCTGCGGGACACGCTCTGGTCCGCCGCAGGACGCGTCGGACGCGCCGCGCGCGGGCGCGGCGTGGCGGCGGGTTTGCCCCGCTCCGCCAATCCGAGGCGGTGGATCTTGCCGATCACGGCGTTGCGCGTCACGCCGTCGCCGAGCTCCGCGGCCACCTGGGCGGCGCTCAACCCTTCGAGCCAAAGCCTGCGCAGGAGATCAACCCGTTCTTGCGTCCATGACATTTGGGGCCTCCGTTCGACGGTCGCGCCAATTATCGGCTGCGGCGCCGATCTGAGAATCCAAGAGCGTTCGCCGAGTCGGAGGAGCCGATGGCGCAACACACGCGAACTCGAGAGAAGATGTCGAATGACCTGAAGGCCGTCGACGACAGAGACAACGTTACTCGTTGCAGTGAATCACGCGCAAGAGTCGCTGGCAAGCGAAAGCCACGTTCCCCACAGGCTTTCCTGCAAACTGTGGCCAAAAGCGCACATCCACATTCGCCGGCGCCCAACTGGAGCGAAGCCGTCACGTGCGCCCAAATTGCATGGCGCCCCACAATGGTGCTTTAATTTCCGTCAGAGGCGGCGCGGCCGCTTCTCAAGGTCTCGAACGCCGTCCCCAATGAACGATCCCGCCGCAGCCGCACGCGATCTCCTCCCGCTCGTTCCCGGCCAAAGTCCGGCCGAGACGCGCGTCGTCGTCGCCATGTCCGGAGGCGTGGATTCGAGCGTCGTGGCGGCGATGCTCAAGGAGGCGGGCTATGACGTCGTCGGCGTCACGCTGCAGCTCTACGATCACGGCGCGGCGATCCATCGCAAGGGCGCCTGCTGCGCCGGCCAGGACATCAAGGACGCGCGCAATGTCGCGGCGCGCATCGGCGTCCCGCATTACGTCCTCGATTATGAGCGCCGCTTCCAGGAGAGGGTGATCGACAGTTTCGCAGCGAGCTACGCCATCGGCGAAACGCCCGTGCCCTGCGTCGCCTGTAACCAGTTCATAAAATTCGCGGATCTCTTCGAGACGGCGCGCGACCTCGGCGCCGACGTCCTCGCGACAGGTCATTATGTCTCGGCGCGAGAGGACGGGACGGGCGAACGCGCGCTCTACCGCGCCCGCGACGCCTCGCGCGACCAGAGCTATTTTCTGTTCGCGACGACGCGGGAGCAGCTGCGTCTGCTGCGCTTTCCGCTCGGCGACTTCGCCAAGAGCGAGGTCCGCGCGCTGGCGCGACGCTATGGCTTGAGCGTCGCCGAGAAGCCCGACAGCCAGGACATCTGCTTCGTGCCTTCGGGCGGCTATGCGGGCGTGGTGGAGCGCCTCGCGCCGCAAGCCGTGATCCCCGGCGAGATCGTCCACATCGACGGCCGCGTGCTAGGCCGTCACCCCGGAGTCGTGAACTACACGGTCGGACAGAGGCGCGGGCTTGGCCTTGGCTCCTCCAAAGCCGCGAATGCGAGCGAGCCGCTTTTTGTGGTTCGGATCGACGCCCCGCGCGCAAGGGTCGTCGTGGGCCCGCGCGAGGCGCTGGAGACGAGCGCGGCGAGCCTGCGCGATGTGAACTGGATCGGCCCCGGCGCCTTCGAGGATCTGCCGCCCGAGGGCCTCAGGGTGCATGCGCGGGCGCGCTCGACGCGTCTGCCCGTGGCCGCCCGCCTCACCCCGCGCGGCGCGAAGGACGCGGTCGTCGTCTTCGAGGAGGGCGAATACGGAGTGTCCCCCGGTCAGGCCTGCGTGTTTTACGAGAATGGCGAGCCCGACGCCCGCGTGCTCGGCGGCGGCTTCATCGCAGCCACGCAGCCGGCGCAAGATCAGGCCGCTTTCCGGCGAGCGCCTCTGGAGGCGGAAAACGCGAGCGGCGCCGTTTAGCGCGCGCGCCCGCTATTTCCACGCGGTCCCGCTCCCCCGCGAGGCGTCGAGCCGTCCGAACTCCGCGATGACCCGCCCATAGACCTCGCGCTTGAAGGGCACGATGAGCCCCGGCAGTCGCGCGGGCTCCTCCCAGCGCCATTCGTCGAATTCCGGCTTATGGGCGCCCTCGGCGGGATGGTGGATGTCGATCTCGCTCTCATGGCCGGTAAAGCGCATGAAGAACCATTTCTGCGTCTGCCCGATGTATTTCCCCTCCCAGCGGCCGCCGGAGCCAGGCGGGAGGTCGTAGCTCAGCCAGGGCTCGACCTCGCCGAGCCGCTCGACGCTGCGCACATTCGTCTCTTCCCAGAGCTCGCGCAGCGCCGCGGCGTAGGGCTCCTCGCCTTGATCGATGCCGCCCTGCGGCATCTGCCACTCATGATGCGCGTCGACCCGATCATGCGCGCCCTTCGGGCGCCGCCGGCCGATGAAGGCCAGTCCCGCGGCGTTGAGCAGCATCACGCCGACGCAGGGTCGGTAGCGGTCCGTCATCGGGGCGCCTCCGCGGCCGTGGCCGCGCCGGCGCTCTTCTCGACGAGCGCGGAGATCGGCGCGATGGCGAGCCCGCGACTCTCGGCCTCACGTGCGAAGCGGGCGAGGCGCGCGATCGTCGGTCCCTGCGCATTGGCGAAGCCGATGGCGGAGCCCGTGCGGCGCGCCTGCGCCTCGAGCGCCGCCAGCGCCGCCTCCAGGGACTGCGGGGTCCCCCGCTGATCGAGGACGATATCCACGCGCGCGGCGGGAAGGGAAAGTTTCGCAGCTGTGGCCGCGATCAGGGATTGGGACGAGCCGCCGTCATCGACGATGAAGAGGCCGCGCCGCGCGATCTCGTCGAGCGCCGGCGCGAGCGCCTCCTCATTGGCGGTGAAGCGGGAGCCGAGAAAGCTCATGACGCCAACATAGCCCGCAAAGCGGCTCATGAGCCAGCGCAGATCTTCGTTCAGATCGCCGCCCTCGACGCGTAGCGTA
>Ga0265331_10001841_pt1 | contig 15016 bp, 12 predicted proteins | sample 41923metaG_FD_202088 | JGI IMG/M metagenome (GOLD analysis project Ga0265331, IMG submission 202088) | Rhizosphere microbial communities from Carex aquatilis grown in University of Washington, Seatle, WA, United States - 4-19-23 metaG | ecosystem: Host-associated > Plants > Roots > Rhizosphere...
TTTACAAATATATTTTATTACCAAACTCCTGAACCGCATCTTTTAATGTTAGATGAGTTTTCTTTGGATTGGTTTAATAATGGAAAGAAATTCAAATTATTAAATCAAACAAAATACTTCCTTTGGCTAAATATCTGACGAATTCTAATTCCATACACAATCTAAAAGCTGAAATTTCAAGAAAATCCTCTTAATCATTATTAATTAAGTATTTGTGATGGATTGGCAAATTTTTCTGACTGCTATCGGCATGTCTAGTTAACTAAAATTACTAACCTATTTACGATTTGAGCCTCGTAGTTTATTTATCACCGCAAACGTTATTAATCATCGTTTTCTTCAAAATTTGCCAAATTTCATCATTTTCTCAAGTTTTCCGTATACCGTAAATTTACTATTTTTTTCTTCATACCCTATATCAACTATACTCATATTAATCATAATTTATCAAATTTGTATTGTAAGAAATTGAATATTATCGAAATGATGATGACGATGTATTTATACAAGTGTGATATGAAAAAATATAAAATATAGTTCATAATTGCGGTATTTCAATTTTCCTGAATTCTTCTGAATCTATAACTTTATTGATAAACCAAATAAAATGATGAAACTAATCTTATCTATTACGTTGCTGTTGTTAATGTGTGGGGCTGCAAGCTCTCAATGGATCACGAATTATTCTGGTTCAAGCCCCGGAGATAATAATGTTATTAATGCAAAAGGCGCTGCCATATGCGTTGATAACTCAGGAAACAGCTACATTACAGGCAGTGCACTTGGACAAAGCACAGGACTGGATATAATAACAATAAAATTTAATTCCAGCGGCGATACATTATGGAAAAAGACTTATAACGGAACAGGTAATACTGATGACAGGGGTTTTGGAATTGCAACTGATAATTCCGGAAATGTTTATGTTACCGGAACTGCCAGCTATATTGGGAGTTCGTACAACGTAGTATTATTAAAATATAATCCATCAGGAGTAATGCAATGGGCCAGGAATTATACAGCCAATAATCATTTTGCTGATGATGAAGGACTTGCATTGGCTCTGGATCCGGGCGGTAACATATATATTACCGGATATTGCACAGATTCAATTAATGTTTTCAATATGGTCACTCTCAAATATGACCATAATGGAACAATGATATGGTCAAAATTGGAAAAAGGGCCGCAGAATCTGGAAAGCAAAGGATTCGGAATTGCAGTCGATCATATGGGCAGGTTATACAACTACAAGTACCGGAAACGATGTATTATTGGTCCAGTATAGTTCAGCGGGCTCTAAGAACTGGATGAGGACATACAATAATCCCGCTGCAAACTCTGATGACAGAGCGTTTGGAATTGCTGTAGATGCCTCAAATAATATTATTCTTACCGGTTATTCAACTGCCGCCACAAAAAATTCTACCGACTTCCTGACAATGAAATATAATTCTTCCGGGACATTACAATGGTTAAAGACTTATAACGGCGGAGCCGGAAAAAGCGATAGAGCGCTTGGAATTGCTGTGGATTCGGACGGTTCAATTTATGTTACCGGATATGGCGCGAGTGTAGCGCATGGAAATGACTATGTTACCATTAAATATACACCGCAGGGAATTCAGACCTGGGTTTCATTATATGACGGACCCGGACACAGCGATGACAGGGCAAATGCAATCGCAATTATTCATAATGTTCTGGGCGTTACAACCGGCGTTGCAGTAACTGGCGAAAGTATGGGGGCTGCAAATAATTATGACTACGCAACTATAAAATATTCTGATATCACCGGTAGCCAGCTGCAGGTTTCAAGGTATACTTATACGCCAACCACCAATGATATTGCAACCAGCGTTGCCACATGGAATAATAATATCTATGTAACAGGATACAGCGAAATTACGGCCGGGCCAAACAACGGTGATGAACAATCTGAAATTTCTACAATGATGCTGGTTTGGGATGGATCCAATCAAAACACTTCAAATGATAACTTGCCAAACGAATTTAGTTTATATCAAAATTATCCGAATCCATTCAATCCTGCCACAATTATTAAATTTGATCTTCCGAAAGAATCATATGTTAAGCTTGTTGTATATGATTTGACGGGAAGAGCGGTAAGCGTACTGGTAGATGGTTATTTGAGGGCAGGTTCGCATGAATTAAGTTTTAAAGGTTCAAACCTGGCATCCGGGATTTATTACTACGAGCTCAGTTCCGCAGGTTACAGGGATGTAAAGAAAATGTCGCTAATTAAATAACCCTATCCGGTAGAGATAGAATATCAACAATAGAATGGAAACAAAAGAAATAAAAAAAGACTGCAGGAACAACTTCGAAAAGGTTGATTTACTGGTTAACAGCGCAAAAGAAGAAGCCAGGATAAAGCCCGAGAGGTCTCTTGATATTCTTAAAGAAGCCTTAACTATTAGTAATTCTATTGATTATAAGGCCGGTTGGGCAAAGGCGAAGCTCAGCGAAGGAATTTGCCACAGGCAGCTCTCAAATTTTGATACTGCTGTAAAATGTTACAACGAATCGCTGGATATATACAAAGAGTTAAATGATATCAGCGGTGAGATCAGATCGCTTAACTCGATTGGTAATGTATATTACAGCTTAAGCGATTACAACAAAGCCATCGGGTATTTTGATATGTGTGTTGAAAAACTTCATGCTATCGGGGATAGAGCTTATCTTGCGGTTGTTTATTCAAATATAGGCCTGGTTTTCCAGGAAATGAATAATCTTTCCAGTTCTCTTGCGAGCTACTATGAAGCTCTGAATATTTATTCTGAGCTAAAGAAATCAATACCGCATTCATTATTTAACAACATCGGGATAGTTTACCAGGAAATAGGCGATTTTACCACATCAGTTCAGTACTTTAAGAAAGCCCTGCAGCTTGAAGAACAGGAAGGCAATCTGATTTACCAGTGTTCATCTCTTGGCAACATAGGGATAAGTTACGTAAAGAGCGGCGATTATCTCAACGGGGTTACTTATTTGGGCGAGGCTCTTGTTATAGCAAGGTTAACAGGGAACAGGCAGAACGAGGCGAACATATACAATCATCTTGGTAGCGCTTACAAAGTCATGAAATCTTATCCGCTTGCTGTTGATTACAAGCTTAAAGCCCTGAAATATGAAAAAGAAATTGGCGATAAAAGCTCTGTTTCAGGAACGCTGTGCCAGCTTGGAAAGATATATTTTGAACTGAATGATTTTAAAGCTTCAAAACGATCTTACCAGGAATCTCTTGAAATTGCGGCTGAAATATCTGACACAATAAATGAAGTGAATGTCTATATAGGACTCGCGGAGCTTTATAATAAATTCCGGGAAATCGAAAGGACGGAATACTATCTGGACAAGGCAGAACATCTATCGAAGTCAAGAAACGCAGATAAGGAATTAATGAAAATACATACTATGTACAGCGAATGCTACAGAAACGGCGGCCAGTATGAAAAAGCATTATACCACCTTGAACAGAGCAGGATTTATTCTAAGAAAATACTTGATTTTGACGAGGAGAAAAAAGTAAAAAAGATGCTTCTCGGAAAGATCTTTGACGATGGGAAATTAAAAAATGAAAGAAATCATTCATTTTCAAACCCTAAAAGTTCTATGTCCCAGGCGGACACCATGGCCGGGCTTAGAACGAATTAACAAAGCTCACATATAATCCCCCTCCTCTATGATGAATAGAAAAGGCAGACTCTTCCGAGCCTGCCTTTTTTTTAACTAATCTAATATCTGTTTCAAAGTATCATTATTAAATTTGCTCAGCCGTTACTTTCCGGTTTGTTTTTCCAGCATCTTCAGCATCTTCTGAGAGTTCTGGTCGTTTGGATTTATCTCAATCGCCTTCTTTATATAAAATATAGCTTTTTCATTATCATTTTTTCTTTGATATACTATCGAAAGATTACCGTAAGCCGAACTATTTGTAGGTTCCAGCTTCAAAACCCTGATAAAACATTTTTCAGCCTCGTCTATTTTATTCATTGTCAGGTAGATGTTCCCAAGATTAAAAACAGCGAGCGTCAAAAGCGGATTATAGTGCAGCGCTTGTTGATAATATACGATACTTGAATCCAGGTTCTTATTCTTAAAGAAGAAATTACCCAGGTTATTATAAACTGCGGGGTCGATAGGATATAAATTAATTGATTTGAAATAAGCGGCTATCGCATCGCCCGGTTTATTGGTCTGTGCGTATGCATTACCAAGATAATCAAATGGCGCCGGGTTATCAGGGGCAAGTGAATTTATCGCCAGGTACTCGTTTATGGCGCTCTGAAATTTACCTTCCTTTTCGTAGGTTTGAGCTAACTTCAGATGTCCTTTTGTTTGCTCCGGAAACCGGGCAACATATCCTTTCAATGTGTTTTCCGCGTCAATCCATTTATCCAATGCAAGGTATGCGCTTCCTATGTAGTAATCGATTTCTATATTGTAGGAATCGTTCTGCTTTGCTTTATTCATGATTTCAAGCGCCCTGTATAAATATTCAGGATTTTTGGGACCGGTCTCGTAGTATAAAACATAAGCAATTCCGGGATTCCCCGAGTCATTTCCGCTCCTGTCCCCGTAAAAATCACGAAGCCGTATCGCATTTACCTGAGGTTTGCTCATTGCATCTTCATTTACGACTATTGGCGCGGGTATTTTCCTTATCCAGTGGTCGGTAAAATTCACATGAGGAATATCTGCGGTTCCCCCCTGCAGCATGTGGCATTTTACGCAATTACTTTTGGGGGTGTGGTCGGCAGCTTTGTTTGTCTGGGATAATTTAGAGCCGTCGTGGCAGGTAAAGCACTTATCGTTAAAATCCTGTTTAGTCACGTTTTCGATAGGAACATGCGGATCGTGGCAGGTTATACAGACCATCTTGCCGCCGCTCTTTGTAAAACACTCGCTCAAAACAAGCCTTGCGGTATGGCTCGCAATCGTGAATTCACCTTCTTTTGCGCTGTCAATTAAATAAACTGTTTTGACTTCATTCAGATGCATTCCCGGAATAAAATCGTCGGAATTCTTTCCCGGCTTTAACATGCTTTGATCGCCCTGAAGATGACACTGCGAGCAAACGTCCATTTTCAAATCATCCGGTAAATGAGAAGGATTTACAATTGTCCTGTCGATAAAATTCTTTGGGTCTGCAATATACCCGGTGTCCTTCATTATTTCATTGTGGTGTTTTACATGAAGCTCACCCGGTCCATGGCAGCTCTCGCATCCGATCCCTTCCGGTACCGGCAGGTTGTAGCGGTTAACTGTGTTTTGCTCAAGGCTTGAACGTGAATTGTGACAGCTCATACATTCTTTTATAATTGGCCGTGTGAACCTAAGTCTGTATTCTTTGAATCCCGGGCTAAGGTCCCACTTTTTATTCAAAATGTACCAGGTTGCGGGCATTTCGCTCAGGTATCCGTTTACGTTCATAATATAGCTTCTGGTATGCATGCCTGAGCCTACTATATACTCTACTTTAAATTTAAGTTCGTTTACTTTTTTCCCGTCCGGATCCAGTAAGTATTCGGTTTGATAAAAAGCGCCGTCTTCCATGGTCATTTTATAGTACAAACCTGTTGTAGAGTCATAAACAACATTCTTCTTGCTATAGTCTTCTATTACATTTTTCAATGTTGGCTTATAATATGACTTTCCCATCTCGGTCTTTTTATAAGAATCGTAAATTGAAGAGTGGCAGTCAAAACATTCTTCGTCTCCTACGTATTTTACGTCTTTCGAAATATTCAGGTAATCATAGTGAACCTGATTGCCGGTAACTTTTGTTGAATCTGAATTCCTGTTAGAAGTGTTTTTATTACAGTCTATAGAAATCATCAGGAACAAAGCGGAGAATGTTCCTATGAGCAATAACAGAATATTTTTCCTGATTGAAGTCAATGATTGTGTTAGAATATTGAATTTATTTCGATTTACTATATGCAAAGTGACAAAAAAACTCAAGAGAATCAAGAGAACATACCATAGTATTCGGGAATGTACTTTCTAAAATAATCCATGCATAATATTGAGTGATATTAGGTAGAATTGAGAATCCCCTGAGTTTTACTCAGGGGATTCTTTTAATTGCAATTTCCGTAGCGAATGAAGATCCGTGCAAGGTAACTCTGCGTTTACTTAACCAGCGCCATTTTCTTTGTTTCAACATATTTCAGGCCGTCGTTTTCAGTAGCCAGAAGAGAATAAAAATATATGCCGCTTGCCATATCTTTTGAATCCCAATTTACTAAATACTTGCCGGAACTCAGTGTTTCATCAACCAACTGTGTTACCATTTGACCAAGAGAGTTATATATGACGAGCTTGACATGTGACATTCCCGGGATCGAGAATTCTATATTTGTCGAGGGATTAAACGGATTCGGATAATTCTGCTGAAGGTTATATGATTTTGGAATTTCTCCGGAAATATTTGAAATGCCTGATATAGGGCATGTACATCTTGTAATTCCGCCGTTGCTCCTTACACCCCATGAAACAGTAGAATTTCTTGCCTCTGCAAAGTGCTGGTAATTTCCCGCTGGCGCATTGTACTCAACATTCCACGAATTCGGGGTAAATAGAGAGGAATAAATGCCTGTTGAGCTTCTTGCATATTTTCCCTGTTGGAAAGCTTGCGTCCAATCCACCGGAACCCCATAGCCTGTGAATCCGCTAAAATTCCCGGTTCCGGCGCTCGTTGATGTTGTCCATGTTGCTCCTGTATCGTTTGATAGCATCAGTGTAGCGCCGCCAAGAAGTCCAGTGTTACCGCCCCAGGCTTGGCAGAAATACACTGCATAGCTGTTAACTTCAGGCGCTGTTGACCTGCTGACCCAGCTTGCCCCGTCATTGCTTGAATAATATATCCTTGTGTTGTTTGTTCCAAACCATATCCTTGGCGTAAGGTAACACAAGGAATTATTATATCCTGTTTCAGAGCCAGCCTGCGGAAGGTACATGCCGGTAGAATCCCACGTTACGCCGCCGTTAGTAGTTTTGAACAGGGCCCAGCGTGAACCGACCGGATCCCCAACCATAAAGCCGAGTAGATTTGTCCTCATCCACATCGCATCAATGAAACCGCCGCCGGTTTGAGTAAATACCTGTGTCCAGGTCGCCCCGGCATTTGAAGTTCTGTAAACATAAGTTGTAGTTGTAATATATCCTGCAACAAGAGCGGTGTTAGCATCAATTCCGAATATGTTTATCAGCGATACAGTAGAAGGTATTCCATTTCCGCTGACATTTAGCCAATTGATGCCGCTGTTTGTTGTTCTGAGGACTGTACCGCTGTTGCCGCATACCCAGGCGCTATTGCCATCTCCCGAAGAAACTGAAGTCAGCGGAGTAGTTACGTTTGATACCTGTTCAGTCCAGATTTGCGAATAAGAAATTGTTGTGAAAAGAAATATGAAAGATATAATTGTAAGATTTATCTTTTTCATAAATATATCTCCTTTTTAGGTTAAATAATCTATGCTAACTTAGCCAAAAAAATAAAATTCTGCAAAGATTTTCATTGGATATTTTTTGCGATTTGTGAGATTAGCCCTTTCTTTTGGAAGGCAGGAGATTAACCAATTTCAAATTTTGTAGCGCGTGGCGCAATTCTGCGCCACACAGTACGGATTCAAAAGTCTTGAAGTGAAATGGAGGGCGAAGCGTGCGACCCCGATTTATCGGGGAAGTCCCGCCGCAGGCGGGATTAACCAATTTCAAATTTTGTAGCGCGTACGGGGATCGAACCCGTACTCTCCGCCTTGAGAGGGCGGCGTGTTAACCAATTACACCAACGCGCCAAAACAAATCTAAGCCAATATAACCATATCCTAAAAAACATAATACATATTAGTTTATCTCAAAATATGGAATGGAATTTTGGTATATTTGATTAAATAATCAAACATATCTATGAATTTATCTTCAAATACAGTATTAGTTACCGGCGGCGGCTCAGGTATTGGCTTTGCAATTGCAGAAAGATTTGCGAAAGCCGGTAGCAAAGTAATCATTTGCGGCAGAGACGAACAAAAGCTTTCTGCGGCTAAGAAAAAGCTCCCTGATTTATCGTATTATAAGTGTGATGTAGCTATAGAATCAAATAGATTTTCTCTGTTTGAAAAAGTTGTTGAGGAATTTCCGGAATTGAATATTCTTGTTAACAATGCTGGTATTCAGCAAAGAGTTAGTCTCTCTTCAAAACCTGAATGGAGTTTTGTTAAGAATGAGCTTGAAATTAACCTTCTTGCCCATATTCATTTTACAACTTTATTTGTTCCATATCTGCTGAATTCGGCTGACTCTGCAATTATAAATATTACTTCGGGACTTGCATTCGCTCCGCTTGCTGCTGTTCCGGTTTATTGCGCTACAAAAGCCGCGATGCATTCATTTACCATGTCATTGCGCCACCAGTTAAATGATACGCCGTTAAAAGTTATAGAAATTGCTCCGCCTGCGGTTAATACTGATCTGGGAGGAAAAGGATTGCATGATTTCGGAACGCCGTTAAATGAATTTGCAGATTCAGTTATGGCTCAGCTTGAAGAAGGTAAACTTGAAATTGCATATGGCTTTGCGGCTAAATCAAGCCGCGCTTCGCGCGAGGAACTGGATGAAATTTTTAAGCAGATGAATAACAGATAGGTTTTTTTCTTTGTTCTCTTAGGAGTGCATCGACAGTGTCGATGCACTCCTAAGAAAAGAGTAAAAATAATTATTAAAAAGAATGGATTCCCGCCTTCGCGGGAATGACATTCTATACATTCACTTTCATTCTTGCGTCAAGAACTTTGCATTCTTCTTTCGCGGAGTTAAAAACAAAAGGGTTTAAATCTATTTCAGTGAATTCCGGAAAGTCTTCCACTAATTGTGAAAGCCTCATAAGGTTTTCGGTTATATAATCGATATCAACGGGCTTCTTTCCGCGAACGCCTTTGAGCAATTTGTAGCTTTTAATAGATCTTACCATATCGCAGGCTTCAACGTTCTTTATAGGCAGCAGCTTGAACTTTACATCCTTAAATACTTCAACAAATATTCCGCCCAGTCCGAACATAATTAAATGCCCCGCTTTATCGTCGGTTGAAACTCCCATAATTGTTTCAATCCCGCCGGATAAGTATGGCTGGATCAGGAAATATTCAAAATGTTTCAGAGCATCATGCCCTCTTAGGCTCTCATAGATTTTATTTGCCGCTTTGACCAGCTCAGCCTCAGAATGAATATCAACCTGCACGCCGCCTGCATCAGATTTATGGACAAGGTTTTTACCCATAGCTTTAATGACCACGGGATATCTTAGCTTACCGGCCGCCTCGGCAGCTTCATCGATATTTTTAGCGGTAACCGATTCAACCATCGGCAAGCCGTAGGCTTTCAGAATATCGGTGACGTCCGCATAATCCAGGTAGAAAGAGCCTTTTCCTTTATGGCCATCCAGAATATTTCTGACCTTATTTTTCTTAGTCTCAAATAAAATATATTCGCCTTTTTCAGATTCCTGCCAGTGTTTGTAATTCAGCATTTCACCGACCGCTCTAACTGCGTTTTCGGGGAATCTGTAAATAGGGGGGTGGTTGCTCATAACTTCACGCAATTTCGGAATTATGTCGTCCTGCGACATGAGAACTATCATGCAGGTTTTTTCAGTACCTTCAGCCGCTTCGCATATAGCTTTCGCTATTTGCACAGTATCAAACATAAGCGGCGGACCTAAAATGACGATCACTGAATCAATATTTTTATCATCCAGAACCAGTTTCGTGGCTTCGCGGTATACTTCCGCATTTGCCGACGGGAGCAGATCAACAGGATTATACACTGATGCTTCTTTAGGAGCTATAGAGCGGAGCTTGTTTTGTGTTGTTTTACTGAGCTCGTTTACAATTAGTCCCGAACGTGAGCATTCATCTACTGCAAGTATTGCCGGTCCGCCTGCATTAGTAAGTATTCCAATACGGTTTCCTTTCGGGATTTGCGCCTTGTCAAATGCCTTCGCAATATCAAACATCTCATCGGTTGTATTTACTCTGATAACTCCGCCCTGTTCAAGAAGCGCATCAACAACTGTATCAGAGCTTGCAAGAGCGCCTGTATGAGAAGAAGCCGCTCTCATTCCCTGTTTTGTCTTAGCCGACTTAATTACAATCACTGGCTTGGTTTTTGTAATTTCCCGCGTTAGCTCCATGAATCTTCTCGGATTCCCAAATGATTCCAGGTAGACCGTAATTACTTTTATATCAGGGTTATCAGCCCAGTATTCTAAGATCGTATTGCCGGAAATATCAGCCTTATTGCCAATGCTAACAAATTGAGCAAGACCGATATCATTTTGCTGAAGTGTTTTTAAAACAGCAGCTCCAAGCGCTCCGCTTTGCGAAACAAACCCAATGCCTCCCGGAATGGGAGTGCCAAGTACGAATGTTCCATTCAGCTTAACGGCCGGATTAGTATTAATAAGCCCCATACAATTCGGGCCTACTAGCCGCATTTTATATTTCTTTACCTTCTCGATCAGTTGTCTTTCAATTTCCGCGCCTTCTTCGCCCATTTCTTTGAATCCGGCGGTGATAACAAGCAGCGCTTCAACTTTCTTTTTGTTACAATCGTCAATTGCCTGCAATACAAATTCGCGGGCAACCATTATTATTGCCAGGTCGACTGAGTCTTCGATTTCCATCATGCTCTTATACGACTTTATACTGTGCACCGAATCAGCCTTTGGATTAACAGGGAAAATCTTTCCCTGGTATCCGTAATTGATCATATTATTTATCAATTCCCAGCTCAGCGTTCCCTGTTTAGTAGATGCGCCGATAACCGCAATTGATTTAGGGTAAAATATCTTATCTAATGTGTTTGACATATCTTATATTTTTAATTCTCAATTAATTTAATGAGTTTAAAAAACAAATAGCCACAGATTCACAGAATAACCCTCTCAAACTTAAATTTCTTGCACAAAACAAATATCTTGATCATTTCTTCCTGTAGTGGATATTTTTCTTTTGAATACAGTTTTATAATCTGTGAATCTGTGGCTATTTATTGTAAAATTTCTGTTAAATATTAGCTTCTTTTAAATAAGCTGTAATGTGAATCTGCGGCATAAAAGCCTTTGTAAAAAAAAATCACAGGATCCTACCAGTGGAGCGCAAGATCCCGTGACCATTATACTGGAGAATATAATGAAATTTAAACCACAGCTAATTGTTTATACACCAGTTCTCTACCTTTTTCCAGCGCTTCTCTGTTCAGTTCTAACAGGTGGTGATATCTTTCCGGTAATACCTGTCTTAATGCCTCAATAACTGACTCAATCTTAATCACGGGTCTCTTTTCCAAATAAGCTCCGAGTAAAATCATATTCAATACCTTACTGTTTTTCATCTTTACAGCTTCGTCAGCGGCAGGTATTGCAACGATGTCAATATCTTCCCTCGTAGGCGCATTTATTATATTCGTCGATTCAAATATCAACAATCCGCCGGGTTTAACTGCAGATTCAAATTTATCAACCGATGGCTGATTTAATAATACCGCCGAACTGAATATGGAAATTATCGGCGAGCTTATTGGCGTATCAGATATTATTGTAATGCAATTTGCCGTTCCGCCTCTCATTTCCGGTCCGTATGAAGGCATCCATGAGATTTCTTTATTTTCAATCATTGCGGCGTATCCAAGAGTTTGCCCCATCGAAAGGACGCCCTGGCCGCCAAAACCTGACATAATTATTTCTTCTAACATCACTTTTTCTCCTCGGTTAATTGCTTAAGGTCTTCGCCTTTCGGAACTTTAACATCTCCTAAAGGATATTCTTTGATCATTTCGTCTGTAACAAAGCTAAGCGCTTCAAGCGGAGTCATTTTCCAGTTAGAAGGGCAGTTTCCGATTATTTCGACAAGGCACGTACCTTTATTCAATTTCTGATATTTAAGCGCGTTCAATAATGCTTTTCTTGTTTTCCTTACATTGGTATGGTTGTTCACCGCCTGCCTGGTAACATAAAATGCTCCCGGCAGATGGGCGATAAGCTCGGCTACTTTTATCGGGTATCCGTGAATTTTAGGATCTCTTCCGTATGGCGATGTTGTTGTTTTCATTCCAATCAATGTTGTAGGCGCCATTTGTCCGCTTGTCATGCCATATACAGCGTTATTCATGAAAATTATTAATATGTTCTCGCCGCGGTTAATAGTATGAATTGTTTCTGCTGTTCCGATTGCGGCTAAGTCGCCATCTCCCTGGTACGTGAATACATATTTATCGGGAAGCATCTTTCTTATGCCTGTGGCAACCGCTGTTGCCCTGCCATGAGCCGCTTCCTGCATGTCAATATTCATATAGTCGTATGCAAAAACCGAGCATCCGACCGGCGCGACGCCGACTATCTCTTCCTGGATCCCAAGTTCATCCACAACTTCCATCAGGAGCTTGTGAACTACGCTGTGAGCGCATCCGGGACAATAATGCATTGGAACATCAAAAAGACTTTCAGGCTTTTTGTAAACCACTTCGTATTCATCTTCCAGACAAGTGGGTGTGGCCAATTCTACTGGTTCTGTTGATGCTAATATTTCTTCAGCTTGCATGGTGTTTTTCTATAAATTTTTCTAAATTATTTAAAATTTCTTCTGGTGTCGGAATCATTCCGCCCATTCTCCCATAAAATTCAACCGGGGCTCTGCCGTTTACCGCTAACCTTACGTCTTCAACCATCTGTCCTGAATTCAGTTCAACCGACATAAACATCTTAACCCTGTCTGCCATTTCCGATATTTTTTCCGTCGGGTAGGGGAACAGTGTGATCGGCCTTAGAAGTCCGGCTTTGATTCCTTTTTCTCTGGCGAGGTTTACAACTTTGTGGCAAATACGCGCTGTGAGTCCGAACGCAACCAATACAAAATCGGCGTCTTCAGTCATAATTTCCTGGTATCTTACTTCATTCTTGCGGATCTCTGCGTATTTTGCCTGCAGCTTGATATTCTGTTCTTCCATCTTCTCAGATTTAATATTCAAAGATGAAAGATAATTTCTTTCCCTGTCTTTTGTCTTTCCGGTTGTAGCCCATGGCTTTGCAGGTTTTACAATTTCTCTCTTATAGAAAGTCACCTTTTCCATCATCTGGCCAATGGCTCCGTCTGATAATATCATAACCGGGTTCCTGTATTTATCTGCAAGATCAAATCCAAGGAATACAAAATCTGACATTTCCTGAACCGAGTTAGGTGCAAGAACTATAAGATGATAATCTCCGTGTCCTCCGCCTTTTGTTGACTGGAAATAATCTCCCTGGGAAGGCTGAATTGTGCCAAGCCCCGGGCCCGCACGGTTAACGTTTGCCAGCAGGCACGGTATTTCAGCGCATGCAATGTAAGATATTCCTTCCTGCATTAAGCTTATTCCCGGAGAGGATGATGATGTCATCACTCTTCCGCCCGCTCCGCCTGCGCCATAGATCATATTTATAGCGGCCACTTCGCTTTCTGCCTGTAAAACAACTCCGCCTCTTTTAGGCATTTCTTTCGCAAAATACTCAAGCACTTCCGATTGCGGAGTAATTGGGTATCCGAAATAACCGTCGCACTTTGCCTGTATTGCTGCTTCGGCAAGCGCTTCGTTACCTTTCATTAATTTTGTTTTTAGAATTTCCATAATCTCTGTTTCCTTATTAAATATAATCCATCGCCATCAGGTCTGGGTAGGCGGGATTTGATAAAATCGTTTTTAAAGATTCTTTAATTTCTTCAGGGTCGGTTACTTTCTTTTTCTTCCCTTTTGGCGAGGTTCTGTATACCGTTATCACAGCATCAGGACACACAAGCGCGCAGTTGACGCAGCCCGTGCACAGATCGTTATCAGCTATGATATATTGGTATCCTTTTAGGTTCAGATTTTTTGATAAAGTCAAACCGTTTTCTTTACATGACTCTTTGCATAGTTCGCATCCTTTGCATTTTTCAATATCAATTACAACTTTTCCAAAAACTTTTCTTTCCTTAACCGGCTTTGCCTTTGTTGTCGCTGTGGTGGCATCCATAATTATTCGTTTTTTATTGATTCTGGAATTCGGAGAATAAACTTCAAATAGCGCTTATCTCCTTTTAATTATCAATTTTTCTATACAAATATCACATCTATGCCCCGTAAATCCTATAATTTATGTCATAACGAAACATGATATTTGTCATGATTGCATTACATAAATTACAATAGTTTACGATTCCGGTTATAACTCTTTTCGATTGAAAATGCGGTTTACTGAATGTTGAAGCCTAATGAGCGTTAGGATGTGAGATATGAGATGTGAGATTTGAGAATTGAGATTTATGAATTAAGATTTTAAAATTTGAATTCTTACTTTTGCTACTTACCTCTGCATTTTCACGTCTGCCGTCTCACGTTCTTCATTTCCACAGCGCAAGTAAACCTCCCATTATTGGAATTGAAACGAACTGGTATAAAATGTAAATGAAGAAAAGAAGTTTTGGCCTGCTTTCAAATAAGTAAACCGGAAGGACGGTTGTTACAACAAATCCGAGCCACACCCAAAATCCCGCCATGGCGCCCTGCTGAATAGTGTTAAGGTTCGCAAACTTTATAATGTGAGCAAGTAAATAAGCAAACACGAGCGAGGTCAGAGTGTTCAACACATACATAATGCCAACATAAGCCGACTTGGTATCTTCAGGCGTTTTGCCCTGCGCCTTCATCCACAGCTTTCCGAATAAATACGGCGAGTACCATAGCATACCCAGAGCCATATTTATAACTGCCGCTACTATAACAGGAACGAGATTTATTGACGGGTCAGGTATCATGTGATTTGAGATTTGAGATTTTTGATTTGAGATTTAAAAATCATAATTCGAAATTCAAATCTCAAATCTTGCTGCCCGACTAGGGGTCGAACCTAGAGTCTTCCCGCCGCAGGCGGGACGTGTTGCCTCCAAAAGAACAGCGATTTTTGCTGCCCGACTAG
>Ga0265331_10001842_pt1 | contig 15016 bp, 15 predicted proteins | sample 41923metaG_FD_202088 | JGI IMG/M metagenome (GOLD analysis project Ga0265331, IMG submission 202088) | Rhizosphere microbial communities from Carex aquatilis grown in University of Washington, Seatle, WA, United States - 4-19-23 metaG | ecosystem: Host-associated > Plants > Roots > Rhizosphere...
CAGCGAGGTCTCGCATCGATCGCGCCTCGATATCGCGCGGGCGCGCGGTGGTGGCTCAATGCTCAATGTTGTCGAGACCGTAGATGACCTGCGGCATTGCGGCACATTGAGCGTGGTCGAGACCACAGCGAGGTCTCGCATCGATTGTGTCACTCGGCGATCTCGTTGTCCGTACCCCGTCGCCGCAGTCGAGACCACAGCGAGGTCTCGCATCGATTGTGCCCGACCTCGTGATTCGTGATTCGACGTGAGGATGGAGATCCCGGTGTCGAGATCTCGCGTCGATTGTGCCGTGGACGCCAAGTGGAGCGAGAGCCTTGGTAAAGCTGTCGAGACCACCGCGAGGTCTCGCATCGATCGTGCCAAGTAGGCTGCACATGAGTCGATGGCCGTTCGGCGTGTCGAGACCACCGCGAGGTCTCGCATCGATCGAGCTTGCGCACAGGTTTTCGAGACCACCGCGAGGTCTCGCATCGATCGTGCCGTGAAGACGTAGTCCCCGCGCGGCGGACTCGCATTGTCGAGACCACCGCGAGGTCTCGCATCGATTGTGCCCGTCAGCCCAAGCACCCTGTCGCGCTGGGAGTCGAGACCACCGCGAGGTCTCGCATCGATTGTGCCGCCTAGGCGCAGGCGTCTCACCTACGCAATCGCTAAGTCGAGACCACCGAGGTCTCGCATCGATCGTGCCGGGGGGCCGGGGATCGTCGACCGTCGGCCCAACTGCGGACAGTCTAGGCGAGACCACAGCGAGGTCTCGCATCGATCGTGCCCAGCGCTTGCTCGCTTCCTCTTCGCGCGCCGATGACGACGTGTTGCGGCGGTAACAGGTAACAGGTGCGCACCGGGTGTTTGGGTCGAGACCACAGCGAGGTCTCACATCGATTGTGCCCCGGCTAAGCTGAAGAACCGTGACCCCAAACTACGGCGAGTCGAGACCACAGCGAGGTCTCGCATTGATTGTGCCCCGTGACCAGGCTCGAGTACGTCAGCTTCAGCACCGTAGGGTCGAGACCACAGCAAGGTCTCGCATCGATTGTGCCAGCCTCAGGCTCCGCGTCCTGCTATTCCCGTTCGTCCAAGTCGAGACCAGCGCGGTCTCGCATCGATTGTGCCACGTGCCACGCGAGCCGCATCCCAGCCGTCAGGGTGTCGAGACCACCGCGAGGTCTCGCATCGATTGATTGTGACGCCGTGCAGCGCGCCAAGAATCGGGGCGATGCCAGTGTCGAGACCACCGAGGTCTCGCATCGATTGTGCCGTACCGCCGCGAGCGCGCCTTGACCGACGTAGAGCGTGTCGAGACCACCGCGAGGTCTCGCGTCTCGCATCGATTGTGCCGCGACACTCGCCGAAGTCGACCTCCGATCCCGACCCTGTCGAGACCACCGCGAGGTCTCGCATCGATTGTGCCTCCGCACCGTGCGCTGCGCGCTTCGGTGTCGTCTGGTCGAGACCACCGCGAGGTCTCGCATCGATTGTGCCTGCCGGCCTGCCGGCCTGCCGGCATCGCGCCGACGTCGTGGACGTGGGCACACCCGTCGTCGAGACCCCCGCGAGCACAGCACCGATCGTCAACTGGTCGAGACCACCGCGAGGTCTCGCATTGATTGTGACCGCTCGGGTCACCCACCATCTGCCGTGACACGATCTTGTCGAGACCACCGCGAGGTCTCGCATCGATTGTGCCGACGGACGCGGACGTCGTCGAGAAATGTCGGCCCTTGTCGAGACCACCGCGAGGTCTCGCATCGATCATCGATCGTGCCTTGCCACGACTACGCATGTGGCTCGGCGGGTCTGCGCGTGGGGCCACACCTCGGACTGGTCGAGACCACCGCGAGGTCTCGCATCGATCATGCCGTTACCTGCTAAGACGGTAAGCAGGGAGGTCGTCGAGACCACTGCGAGGTCTCGCAGCGATCGTGCCCGTGAGGTCTCGCCCCTGCGACGTTGGGATCGGTCGTTGGTCGAGACTACCGCAAGGTCTCGCATCGATCGTGCCGCAACAGAATTCGTGACGGCGCCGATACTCGGAGCGGTCGAGACCACCGCGAGGTCTCGCAGCGATCGTGCCCAGGCATCTATCAAGGCTACGCTTGCACGGGCGCTCGTCGAGACCACCGCAAGGTCTCGCATCGATCGTGCCCTTTGCTGTCATGTGTCCTCTTCTTCCTTCTTCCTTGCAGGTTGTCGAGACCATCGCGAGGTCTCGCATCGATCGTGCCGCGCGGTCGCGCCGTCGCGCGGGACGCGATGCTGTAGTCGAGACCACCGCGAGGTCTCGCATCGATCGTGCCGCTCGCGTAGCGAGGTGCCAACGGCGTTCTTACGAGGTCGAGACCACCGCGAGGTCTCGCATCGATCGTGCCGCCCAGGAGCGTCAGAGTGTCGACCATTTCGCCGTGTCGAGACCACCGCGAGGTCTCGCATCGATCGTGCCGTTCAACCCGCACTCGGGCAAGCACAAGACGCTCGGTCGAGACCACCGCCGTGACGGATGAGCCTGTTGCTGTTGGGCAGGCCTACGTCGTATTGGTCGAGACCACCGCGAGGTCTCGCATCGATCGTGCCCTGGCTGTCCTTAAGACGAGGCCCCTATGGACCGAGAGTCGAGACCACCGCGAGGTCTCGACCACATGGCTCCGGCTCTGGTCGAGACCACCGCGAGGTCTCGCATCGATCGTGCCGTCTCCACGTTCACGCCGCCCTCCCACGCGAGCCAGTCGAGACCACCGCGCGGTCTCGCATCGATCGTGCCGTGCCACGTGCCACGTGCCACAGCAGCAGCGAGCCCAGACTAGACAGTTCGTCGAGACCACCGGGAGGTCTCGCATCGATCGTGCCAGTCGGTCGCTTGACCATGGCTAACCTCAAAAATGTGTCGAGACCACCGCGAGGTCTCGCATCGGTCGTGCCCTCGATACGGACCCGAGAAACGGAAACTGGTTTTTCAGTCGAGACCACCGCGAGGTCTCTCATCGATCGTGCCGGCCAAGTCTTCCTCGGTCGTCGAGCGCCCGCCGGCCTTGTCGAGACCGCCGCGAGGTCTCGCATCGATCGTCGATCGTGCCCTCTTGTAGACCCAGCCGTGTAGCCGATAGAGCTGCTTGTCGAGACCACCGCGAGGTCTCGCATCGATCGTGCCGTCTCGTCGCTCGCCATGCTCGCCGGCACACCGAACCCGTCGAGACCACCGCGAGGTCTCGCATCGATCGTGCTCCCAGGCGAGCGAGTCGAGGTAGTCGCGGACCGGGTGGGTCGAGACCACCGCGAGGTCTCGCATCGATCGTGCCGCACGCGGGCGCGCGCTCGGTGTCGTTGACCGTTGACCGAGGAGGTCGAGACCACCGCGAGGTCTCGCATCGATCGTGCCGCCGTGCAATTGCGGACGGCCGATCTACTTCCGGTGGTCGAGACCACCGCGAGGTCTCGCAATCGATCGTGCCGGTCGAGAGTGCGTGACCGAAAACACGGAACCGGAGGCTGGTCGAGACCACCACGAGGTCTCGCATCGATCGTGCCGTACAGGTTCGCCGTGGTGCCCTTGGGCGCACCGTAGTCGAGACTACCACGTCATAGCGGCCGTCGAGACCACCGCGAGGTCTCGCATTGATCGTGCCGCGACCTCGTCGAGGTGCCGCTCGTCGTTCATTCTTGTCGAGACCACCGCGAGGTCTCGCATCGATCGTGCCTTGCCTAGCCGCCGAGGCGTTCGGCGACAAGACAGCGGGTCGAGACCACCGCGAGGTCTCGCATCGATCGTGCCGCGGCCGGGCAGGAGGGCAGGAAGTTGAACGTCGAGTCAACTTTGTCGAGACCACCGCGAGGTCTCGCATCGATCGTGCCGAACGCCGAACACTGCTGAGCGGCAGGCGATACTCCTAGGGCAGTCGAGACCACCGCGAGGTCTCGCATCGTCGCATCGCTCGTGCCTGCAACGCGCGGTTCGCTCAGCGGGGGTTGGAGGTGGTCGAGACCACTGCGAGGTCTCGCATCGATCGTGCCCGCGACTCGTTCGTCGTTCGCCGCGTCGGCCGTAGTGCGCCGGGTCGAGACCACTGCGAGGTCTCGCATCGATCGTGCCACGCGCGCCAAGTCGGTCCAACTAAGAGCCCCAATCGTTGTCGAGACCACCGCGAGGTCTCGCATCGATCGTGCCCAGCCGACCGAATTCGCCACTGCATTTACGACGCTGTGTCGAGACCACCGAGAGGTCTCGCATCGATCGTGCCGAACGCGGGCGCGTCGGGCTCGAGTTCGTTCCATTGGTCGAGACCACCGCGAGGTCTCGCATCGATCGTGCCGCGCGCATCGTGCGGCAAGCGTGCGGCAAGCGTGCGGCATGAGCTTGTCGAGACCGCCGCGAGGTCTCGCATCGATCGTGCCTTATCGTCGGACTTGCCGATCCCGAGCTGCCCTTTTGTCGAGATCACTAGGTCTCACATCGATCGTGCCGGTTATGGCGCCCTCGTTGTCGCAGTGCCCGTTCTCGTCGAGACCACCGCGAGGTCTCGCATCGATCGTGCCGATCGTCGACGTGGAACGTGGAGGCGCGTTGGCGCAACCGGAAGTCGAGACCACCGCGAGGTCTCGCATCGATTGTGCCCGTCGCGCGCTCGCCCGATATCGATGAGCCCAACGTGTCGAGACCACCGCGAGGTCTCGCATCGATCGTGCCGGGAAGTAGGCTGCACATGAGTCGATGGCCGTTCTGCGTGTCGAGACCACCGCGAGGTCTCGCATCGATCGTGCCGTCTAACGTGGCTGCTCACCGGAGCCGTGGTTCGCTGTCGAGACCACAGCGAGGTCTCGCATCGATCGTGCCTCGGGAATTCCAAGACCTCCGTCAGCGGTTCCTCTCGTCGAGACCACAGCGAGGTCTCGCATCGATCGTGCCGGTGTCAAACGTGCGATGGAACAGGCGGAGGTTTAGGTCGAGACCACCGCGAGGTCTCGCATCGATCGTGCCTGAACACGTTCTTGCCGTTGGCGCCTTCGCCATAATGGTCGAGACCACCGCGAGGTCTCGCATCGATCGTGCCGTTGTGCAGACACTTTGCCGTAACGACGCCGGTGTCGTCGAGACCACCGCGAGGTCTCGCATCGATCGTGCCGAACGACTCGAAGGTCGCGACATCGACGCATCTGTCGTCGAGACCACCGCGAGGTCTCGCATCGATCGTGCCCGCGTGCGAAGCAGAGATGCCCTCGAGCAGTCGCTCGTCGAGACCACCGCGAGGTCTCGCATCGATCGTGCCGCTGCGCGACCGCGACGAAGCTCGTCGTCCTCATAGATGCTCACGTCACGTCGAGACCACCGCGAGGTCTCGCATCGATCGTGCCACAGGAGTAGACACGGATCCACGGAGGAACCAATGGGTCGAGACCACAGCGAGGTCTCGCATCGACGACGTGATCGCCCGTTGGTCGAGACCACCGCGAGGTCTCGCATCGATCGTGCCAGGTCGGGCTGGACCTTGGCAGTCGAGACCGCTGCGAGGTCTCGCATCGATCGTGCCGAAAGCGGCCGGGTCGGGCGCGGGCGCGATCTGCGCGTCGAGACCCCCGTGAGGTCTCGCGTCTCGCATCGATCGTGCTGTTCAGGATCTCAGCCGCAGCGAGCGAGGTGTCTATGTCGAGATGTCGAGACCACCGCGAGGTCTCGCATCGATCGTGCCCAGCAACGAACCCGGGCTAGAGAGTTCGAACCCATGTCGAGAGTCGAGACCACCGCGAGGTCTCGCATCGATCGTGCCGATCGCCGCCGCGATTGAAGCAGCGCTCGTCTCTGGCGTCGAGACCACCGCGAGGTCTCGCATCGATCGTGCCTGATCTGAGCGGCCTTGTCGATCGGCTCAAGGTCGAGACCACCGCGAGGTCTCGCATCGATCGTGCCGGCTCGGACGCATGACCAAGAGCGTTACGTTCGATGTGTCGAGACCACCGCGAGGTGCCATGACCTCACCATAGCGCGCCCGCGATCGTGCCGACGAACCCGAATTCCTCCGCCGAGGACAATCCGTAGGTGTCGAGACCACCGCGAGGTCTCGCATCGATCGTGCCGGGGCTTGGGCTCGATCCGCGCTACACGATCTCGTCGTCGAGACCACCGCGAGGTCTCGCATCGATTGTGCCCGCCTGACGGTACGCCGCCGGGGCGGAGGGCTGCGTGTCGAGACCACCGCGAGGTCTCGCATCGATTGTGCCCTCGACCGTCTCGTGCCAGCCCTTCGGGATTCGCACGTCGAGACCACCGCGAGGTCTCGCATCGATTGTGCCCACTCTCGTGGTCTCGTGGCAATACCCACTCGACGTGCGTCGAGACCACCGCGAGGTCTCGCATCGATTGTGCCGCGCCGCTTGTCCGGTGGCGACCAGGACTTCAGGATGTCGAGACCACCGCGAGGTCTCGCATCGATTGTGCCTTCGATTGTCAGAGAACGAACCATGCTTATCCGGTTGTCACCCCTCGCGGGCGCGACGGATCTCCTTGATCTTTCGCTCGGCGCGCTTCGCAGAGGCTCGCCATTCAGCGAGAGCTTCCGTTGGGGTGAATTCTTGAATCGTTCCGCCGACGTTGATCACGGACGGTCGCTTGCCCAGAGAGGCGGAAAGAAGCTCGCCCATTTCGGAGCGGATGATTTTAAGTTCACGTTCGAGTCGCGATGCCATTTGATGTCTCCCTGATCACGTTTGGGGTGTTAACCGGATAAGCATGGAACGAACGATCCTACGGCGTTGCGGGGCTCGGCGCGAGCGGCTGCTGGTCCTTCCGCCGGTTCCGCCGCGCCGGGGCCTTCTTCTTCGTCGAAGGTGCCGGAACCTTGGGGTCGAGCGGCCACCCGCTCTCGCCGCGCGCGACGGCGCTCGCGGCGGCGAGCAGGTTTCGGCTCATCGTGATGTCCTGGTCCTCGGCGTGGCCGCAGTTCTCGCAGCGGATCACCCGCTGCACCCGGTCTTCCCGCGAGACGTCGCGGTGGTGACCGCAGGCCGCGCAGTCGAGCGTCCCACCGGCAGCGTCGACCTCCAGGTCGACGCTGCCGTACTTCTTCGCGAAGTAGCCGACGCGGGCGCGGGCGCGCCCGGGCCCCAGGATGTTCACGCGGCGCGCCGTCTTCTTGCGCAGCTTCTGCTCGTCCTCGTCGTGCTGGTCGTCCTTCTCGACGAGGCCGGTCACGTCGAAGTCGTCGCGGGCGACGACCCCGTAGCGCTTGGCCAGCTGGACCGCGACCGCGGTGACGCGGCCCTCGACCTGGCGCTGCATGCGCTCGAGGCTCGGCACCTCGCGGTGGAGCAGGTGGACGTCCTGCTTGCTCCACGCCTCCAGCGCCGCGAAGGCCGGCTGGTCGCCGTGGATGCGCTGGTCTCGCCACTGCCGGTGCAGGCGGACGTACTTGCTGGGGGCCCGCCAGTTGTGCATGTGGCGGCTCTCTTCGCGGAGCCACGACGTCGCCGGCAGCGACCGGGCGTAGGCGAGGATCATGTCGCGGAGCACGTCCTGGTTCTGGTCGCGGATCGAATGGATCGAGTCGGCCCAGGGTTTCACACCGAGCACGTCCTCGGGGATCACGAGTTGCCCCCAGAGCGGGCTCGCGGGGTCGTTGGGGTCGAGTGGCGCGGTGGCGCTCCACGTGAGCAGGCGGATGCCCGCCTTCTTGCCCTCCTCGTCGAAGAGCTGACGCCAGCCGATGTGGACGGCGACCGCGTCGTGCGGGTGCGGGTGCGGGGTGGTCACGGCCACGGAGCCCTCGACCTCAAGCGTGAGGTACCAGCGGTAGCGGAGCCCGGTGCGCTCGCGCCGGACCACGGCCCACTTGACGACGTCGTGCCCGAGCTGGAGGCGGTTCTTCGTGCGCGGGGACTGGTGCAGGAGCAGGTGCATCTGGGCCCAAATCGGGCGGATGGTGCCCGGCACAGTCCCGACGCGGATCGCGAGCGCGTGGAAGCGCTTGCCCTTCGTGGCGGCCTCTCCCGCGCGCGGCCCGATCTTGATGACGTCTCCCGGGTTCCCGGCGACGTCGATCGCGCGCCCCTCGGCGTCGACCGCGGCGGGTCGGAAGTGGTCGACCGGGGCACCCAGCGAGTACGCGACCGATCCGATGCGCAGCCAAGACCCTTCGCCGCCGATGAGATCGTCGGCGTAGACGGACTTCTTGGCGGGAAGTGTCTTGCCGGTCCGCGCGTCGATGCGCGCGTTCTGCCGCTGGAACTGGACGGCGATGCGGCCCACGTCCGGGGGGAAGTCCGTCCCCACGAACGTGGTCCGGCCGTTTTCGTCGATGAGCCCTGCCTTGTCGATCGTGCGCCGCGCGAAGTCGGCCGCGTCGTCCGCCTTGCCGAGCGTCCCCCACATGGCTCCCGCCTCGATCGTCGCGTCGCGCACGGCCTTGAGCGCGCGCTTCTTCCCCGCGAACACGCGCTCGCGGAGGGCCTTGAACTCGTCAGAGGCGTGCCACGCATCGCGGGCAGCTTTCCCAGCCTCCGACTTCCACCACGCGCCACGCGCTTCGACGGGTACGTCCCTGGCCGGGTAGTCGATGAGCGCGCGCCGGAGGAAGCGCTCGCGGTTCTCGATGAGCGCGATCTGTCGGCGGTAGCGCGCGCCGAGGCGCACCTGCTCGCGCAAGCAATGGTCGTCGGCGGCCGTCGCCGGGAGACAGAGGAACTTGTACACGCGCATCGTCATTGTTGGGCGCCCCGCTGTCGCACGTGCTGTTGTTGCATTGACGAACAGCTAACAGGATGATAGACGTTTTGCAAGACGCAATGTTCGAGCCGAAGCAACAAGCCGCGGAGAAACTCAGCCACTACATCGGTGCGCGCGTCACCGACACCGAAGAGTCGTGGCTCCGCGCCGAGATGAAGCGCAGAAAGATCACGATGAGTGACTTGATGCGCCTCGCGCTCGGCAAGCTCTTCGTTTCCAAGAAGACGGGGTGACCTTGGCGATCGAGTGCAAGGAGATGCACGAGTGGGCGTCGTGGCGTGACGAGTACACCCTCGCCGACGTCGAGAAGGCGCTCGCGTTCGCCGGCCTCAAGGGGTGGAAGTTCGACCACTGGTCCGACGGGGACGCGCAGTTCATGCACCCCGGGCCGGTGACGTTCGACGACCTCGCCAAGCTGCGGGTCACGTTCACGCCCCGGAGCATGGTCGTCGAGGCGGTCGTCGACCAGGACGCGGAGGACGAGCGGTTGGTCGCGTGGGAGCGCGCGGGGGCTAACCCGCTCGACCGTGGCGCCACGGCCTTGATGGTGCTGGTGACGATGAGCTGGAACGAAGTCTCCGACGCGGGGGCCGCCTGATGGCCGACGCGTGCGATCACAAGCGTCGGATCGGGAACCACCGAAGCTCGGCCCTCACGGTCTGCCACGTGTGCCGCGACTTCCTGTGCTCGACCTGCGGCGCCACGATCGACTGGTACGAGGGGCTCTGCTGCGCCAACCCCGGCGCGCAGTGGCGCTACTGCACGAAGCCCGCGTGCGTTGAGGTGGAGGCCGCGTACCACGGGTTGGACCTCGACGAGATGGTCCGCTGTCGGGAGGCGCTGCGGGAGAAGCGCGTGCTCAGGCACCTCCAGGATCGAGGGGGCCACGCGGCGTTTGACGCTTTTGGTCCGCGCAGTCGTGTGGTCGAGGGGTCGTCTTCCGCGACGTCCGTGACGGGCCAGGGCACCGCGACGAGTCGTCCGCCGAACCAACGCTTCATCGAGCCCGTCGCCTTCGTGCTCGACCCCGGCGAGGCGTGCTGGTGCAACCTCGGTAAGGATTGCGACGGCAGTCACCAGGTCTGGATCGAGGAGCCCACGAACATCTGCGGTTTCTGCGGCGAGGAGTTCCAGATCTCCGCGACGGACCCCCACTTCTTGAGTGGCCGCGGACCCCGCTGCCCGACGAGGGCGGCATGACGGCTGATCCGGAATACCGGATCGCCTACGACGTCGAGCGTCACAAGGTCGGCTGCGGCTTGGTCCAGGCCGCGCTCGGCGGTGACGTTCCGAAGGTGCTGTTCCACGATTACTTCGGCGACGGGCGTGCTTGGACGGTGGCGGCGGGTGATTGTCAGGTCTACACGATCCGGCGGAGCCAGCTGCCGGCGCTCGCCGCGCGCACGCTTCTCGGACGCGAGGAGACGAGGGAATGACCGACGAGGCGCAGCTCGAAGGTGAGCGGCTGAAGGAGCAGATTCTCCGACTGTTCCCAGTTTCCGGGAGGCTGCGCAGGATCTGTGACTGTGTCGGGAGGTGCGCTAGCGAGGGCGCCGCGCTGGTGTCCCGAGAGGCGGGGGCAGCGCAGCGGTGACGGTGACGATGCGGCTCGAGGAGCGTCCGTACGAGGCGAAGGCCGTCCGAGACCTCCGCGTCGAGCTGCCGGCGTACAAGCGGGTGCTCGCCGTCGCGCCCACCGGCGCGGGCAAGACGGTGATCGCGACGCTCTTGCTCGCGGTCGAGAAGCGCTGGCGTCGGGTGCTGTGGCTCGCGCACCGCGCCGAGCTGGTCGGACAGGCGCGGGAGAGCCTCTTTTCCCTCGGCGTCCCGTGCGGCGTGCGGTGTGCGTCGTACGAGGCGCTGCATCCCGACCACGTCGATCGCGAGGCCCGTGTGCAGGTCGGCAGCGTCCAGACCGTGTCGCGGCAGGAGGTCTTCGACGTCGACTTGATCGTGGTTGACGAGGCCCATCGCGCGATGGCCGACTCGTACCAGGCGATCGCGCGACTCCGGCCCCGCGCGGAGGTCCTCGGTCTCACCGCGACGCCGCTTCGGATGGACGGGCGCGAGCTGGGAGACTTCTTCCAGTCGCTGCTCGTCCTCGCCAAACCGAGTGAGCTCTACGCGGAGGGTTACCTCGCGGAGCCGGTCACCTACGCGGCCGGCCCGGAGACGCGGGCGTTGCTTGCGCAGCGTCTTCGATCGGTCCGCGTCAAGGGTGGTGACTTTCAGTTGGACGCGCTCGGTCGTGCCGTGAACACGACAGACCTCGTGGGCGACGTGGTCAGCGAGACTCGTCGCCTGGCGCCTGGTGTGCCCAAGGTCGTGTTCGCGGCGACGGTCGCGCACTCGAGAGAGATTGCGGAGCGCTTCTCGGGAGTCGGGGTCCGCGCCGCGCACATCGACGCGGACACGCCTACGGACGATCGGTCGCGCGCCTTGGCGATGCTCGCGTCCGGGGAGCTGGAGGTCGTCTGCAACGTCGAGATCTTGACCGAGGGTTGGGACCTCCCCGTCCTCGGTGCCGTCGTGGTGGCCAGGCCCACGTGGAGCCTCGGGCGCTTCATGCAGATGGTCGGTCGTGTGCAGCGGCCCGGCAGCGGCCCTCCGAAGTTGGTCCTCGACCATGGCGGAAACGCCGACCGGCTCCAACACTTCCCTGGCGAGGACGTTGACTGGAAGCTCGCACGAGGCTCTCGAAAGTTGAAGAGGAGAGCACCCCCGAGCGTGCGTCTCTGCGTCGCGTGCTGCGCCGTCCTACGGGAGACTTGCGAGGTGTGCCTCCACTGCGGCACGGCGCAGCCCCGGAGCACGAAGCGCCTCGTCGAGGAGCACGAGGCCGAGCTGGTCGAACTCGATCGTGCACGCATCGAAGCGCTGCGGAGGGGCGTGCGTCAGCGTGCAGAGGAGGTGGCGCGGAGAGTCGGAGCACCTGCGAGCTGGGTGGACACCGTGGTTGAAGCTGTGGTCCTGCGCGGTGGGAGAGGGCGCTGACGTTGATGGGGAGCCTGAAGTTTGAGTTGCCGACTAAGCAGTGTCAAAACTGCGAGCGCCTATTCGAGCGGCGTGTTGATGAAGCAGCTACCAACTACAGGCGCAGAAAGACGTGCAGCTGGGAGTGTCGGAATGCATTGTTAGCTTCGTTGAGGGAAGTGCCTGGCGTCCCAGTCCCCGCCTTCCGAAGATGCGCTGAGTGTGGCGAAGACTTCGCGCGTGGTCCTGACGAGAAGGCGTCAGAATTCTTGCGGCGGGCGACGTGTAGTCGTGTTTGTGGGAGACGTCAGGCGGCCAAGACGAACTCGAAGCATAGCAGGGAGTTGTCGAAGGCGTGCCGTAACTGTGGGGACGTCTTCTTCCGGCAGCCCGGGATTTCGCCGGCAGCCTTCGCGCGACGTCGTGTCTGTAGTCCCGCGTGCCATCAAGCGAGCTTTCGGCTAGCGACAACGGCTGATGATCTTGAGCGTACTTGCGTCGTGTGTGCGGCGGTGCTCGTGCAGCGTCCCAAAGAGAGCACCCGCGAATTCTTGGAGCGACTGACCTGCGGAGTCCGTTGTGGCAGCGGTTTGCGCAAGGCACGCCTTCCCAAGAAGCTTGTCGACTATTATGGCGTGACGTTGGCCTTCACAGAGGTTGTTGAGATAGAAGGGAAGAGCAAGTGGGCTGTAGAGCGCGCGATCGATCGCGGCAGGATCCCAGGCGTCGGCTGGATTGCGAGCGCGCCGGTCGCAGCACCCAAGAAAAAGTATTCCGGCCCGTTGGTCAAGACGTGCAGTGTTTGCGGTATCCCGTTTCCGCGTACGCCGAAGAATGCCAGTAACTTCGCGGTGCAGACGGTGTGTGGCGCGACTTGCCAGGGCGTTCGCAATCGGCTGGTCGTCGATCCCAACAGGCGTTGTCTGGCGTGCGCCAAGTTGCTGGTATGTCGCGCGCTGGAGCCGAATAACGACTTCGCCAAGAGGCTTACGTGCAATCGTGCCTGCACGCTGGTGCTCAAGAAACGGGGCGCGGCGACCCTGGGGCCCAAGGCGCGGATGACCAGCGCTGGCGAGGCGCGTGTGCTCGGCTCTTTGCCCCCAGCGTCGGATTGAGGACGTTCCTGTTGACGTCTCCACGGCTGCATTGACGAACAGCTAACAGGATGATAGACGTTTGGCCGGCGCACTCGGTTTTACGAGCGCTCTACAAAGGACGACACGCATGGCGAAGCAACAATCCGACTCCACCGAAGTGCACATCGTCAACGTCGAGCGCGGCAGGGTCACCTTCCACCTCATCGGCACCGCGCCCCTACTGCACAACTGCCTTAACAACAAGGCCCGGCAAGAGTTGCTCCTGCCGTCGGGTCGCAAGACCGAGGCCGAGCGCAAGACGACGCTGAAGCACCAGCCCCTCGAGGAGTTTCGCTCCTCGATCTACTTCAATCATCGGCCCGAGGGTCCGACGCTCGTGCAGCACCTGTCGAGCGCGTTCCGCGGAGCGATGCGCTCAGCCGCGCTCGACTTGCCCGGCGTCACGAAGGCCGAGATCGGGCGCCTGCTCTGGGTGGATGGAGACCGCGTCGACATCTACGGCCACCCACAGATCGACATGCGGATTGTCCGCCAGGCCGGCATGAACCGCACGCCCGACGTGCGCACGCGCTGCATCATGCCCGAGTGGGCGTGCGCGATCACGGTGTCGTTCACCAAGCCCCAGCTCAAAGAGCAAGCCGTGGCGAACTTGATCACGGCTGCCGGCCTCTACATCGGAATCGGCGACTATCGGAACGAGAAGGGGGCCGGCAACTACGGGTTGTTCCGCGTCTGCGCGGACAAGGATCCGGACTACGTGCGGATCCGGAAGGCCGGTCGTAAGGTGCAGGAGGCCGCGATGAAGACGCCCGAACCATTCAACGAGGAAACGGCCGAGCTCCTGACGTGGTTTGAGGGTGCGGTGGCGGAACACCGATCCTTCGCGCCGCTCACGTCGGCGTCGGCGTCGGCGAAGGGCAAGAGGCGCGGCAAATCGAGCGAGGCGCCGTCGTGACGAGCGCGGAGCGGCGGGCGATCGCGCAGAGGTTGGAAAAACTGACCGCTCGCGGCGGCGGCACGCTCACGGCGGCGGCCGTGGTCGAGGACGCGCGAAATTCGACGAGCCCCCTGCACGCGAGGATCTTCGGGCTGTCCGACGCCGAGGCAGCCCACGAGCACCGCCTCGACCTCGCCCGCCAACTCATCCGATCCGTCCGCGTGACGGTCACCGTTGACCAGCGTCCACTGTCGGTCGTCGCGTACGTCCACGCCTCAGGTGGCAGCAGCAGCTACGTGCCCACGGCGCATGTCGTCGACGTGCGCACGCGTGGAGTGGAGACGCTCCGCGTGGAGTTCGAGCGCGTCAAGGCGGCGATCGAGCGCGCGCGCGACCTCGCCGACGCGCTCGGGCTTCGCGCCGAGTTTGGCGAGATGCTTGCTGACGTGAAGGCGCTCCTCGTGCCGCTGCGGCGGGTGGCGTGACCGTGACCGCATGACGACAGGTCCTCGGTAGATAAGGCGCGGCTTGGTTGGGCATGGCGAGGTAAGGCCTGGCGAGGTAAGGCTGGCATGGGGCAGGGCGAGGCCCGGCTTGGCGGGGCAGGGCTCGGCACGGTTGGGCGAGGCGTGGCAGGCAAGGCGTGGCCGGGTAAGGTCTGGTTAGGCAAGGCAAGACAGGGCTTGGCAGGCGTGTCAAGGCTAGGCAAGGCTCGGCTCGGCTCGGCTCGGCTCGGCTGGGCACGGCAGGCACGGTGCGGCGCGGCAAGGTTCGGCACGGCAGGCGCGGTTCGGCGCGGTTCGGCGCGGCATGGCAAGGCTGGGCCTGTATTCTTCGCGGTCCGTCAGATCATTAGCGAGATCACTCTACGGTTCGCAGCTTGGCGCCTGGAGGCTTGCAACCTCTGCTAGGGTCGCGGCATGTGCGACGAGCGGCATGGTCCTTACTGAAGGCGCGCGCTTCGTCACGCCCCGCGTGCGATCGCGCCTCCCGCTGAAGCGTTCACTTGCGGCGGTGGGTGTGGCTACGCGGCGACCGCTACGTCTCACGGTTCGAGGACTCGCACCAAGAGCCTTGGCTTCGCAGCAGCCGGCCAAGGGTGCCTCCGAAATGGAGATTGCAGTCGTCGGTCGTCGACCGACTGATGATCGAGACGGTAAGTCTGTCGCTTCACCTGTTTCAACTCCTGCACATGCAGTGCTTGAAGACGCAGTAACGCTTGGGCGCCAGCGCAGCGCCGCGGCCAGGGGATCGAAGGTCGAAGGCCGCCGTGTGAAGGGGGCTGTGAAAGGAGTTGCT
>Ga0265331_10001850_pt1 | contig 14961 bp, 16 predicted proteins | sample 41923metaG_FD_202088 | JGI IMG/M metagenome (GOLD analysis project Ga0265331, IMG submission 202088) | Rhizosphere microbial communities from Carex aquatilis grown in University of Washington, Seatle, WA, United States - 4-19-23 metaG | ecosystem: Host-associated > Plants > Roots > Rhizosphere...
GGAGCTTGGCGCGCGGGATTTCCTTCAGCCGGCCGCGGAACCACAGGTATTCCGAGACCCGCATGTCCTCGGGCAGCGGGTTGTTCTCCGGCAGGTAGCCGATGTGGTGCTTGGTCAGCTCGGGATGGCTGGCGACGGGCACGCCGCAGATCTTGACCGAACCCGACGAGGCCGGCAGGTAGCCGGTCAGAATGCGCATCGTCGTGCTTTTGCCGGCGCCGTTCGGTCCCAGCAGGCCGACGATCTCACCCCGGCGGACACTGAAACTGAGATCATGGATGGCCGTAAAGGAGCCGTAGTTTCGGACGAGGTGTTCGACTTCGATGGTGGTTTCGGGAATGTCGGCCATGGAGCTGGGCACAAAGGCCTCGCCATTAACACGGGGAATCCGGTCCGCGGGCAAGCTTGGTGTCATGCGGTGTTTTTGGCCAGGGTGACCTCGCCGGCGCGGAAGCGCTCGGTGCGGCCCGATTCCAACCGCACGATGAGGGAGCTCTGGTCATCGATGCCCATGGCGGTGCCGCGCACGGTGCGCGCGCCCTGGATCACGGTCACGGACCGGCCGCGGAGGATGTCGTAGCGCTGCCAGAGATCGGCGTATTTGTCGTGGTAGGAGCCCTCGACAAACTGCGCGTAGGCGGAGCTCACGCGTCCGATCAGCGCGGCGGAGAGCCGGTTGAGGTCGACCGGGGCGCCGGTGGCCTCGGCCAGCGAGATGGCGGTGCGGCGCACGTCGGTCGGCAGGGCGCTGGCGCGACCGTTCACATTCAGGCCCAGGCCGAAGACCAGTTCGCGCACCTGGTCGGCGTCGATCCGCGCCTCGGTGAGCATGCCCCCGGCCTTGCGGCCATCGACGAGGAGGTCGTTGGGCCATTTCAATCCGGGGGAGAGCTTGCAGAAGTTCCGGACGAGCTCGCAGATATTCAGGCCCATCCAGAGGGTGAAGTTTTGCAGGCGGGAGGGTTCGAGTTGCGGGCGGTAGGCGAAGGAAAAATAGAGGTTGCCGTTTGACGGGCTGTGCCAGACGCGGCCCAAGCGCCCGCGACCCTTGGTTTGGTGGTGGGCCACGATCACCTGCGGCATCGTCTCGCCCGCGGCGAGCCGGCGCTCGGCTTCGGAATTGGTGCTGTCGACCTGTTCAAGGCAGACCAGTTGCGGGGTGCCACGCCGCCGTCCGAGATAGGCCTGGATCAGGGCCGGATGCACGCCGACCGGAGTCCGGACGAGGCGGTAGCCCCGGCTGCGGACGGCTGCGAAAGCGAAGCCTTGTTTTTCCAGTTTCTGCAATTGCGCCCAGACCGCCACGCGGGAAATGCCGAGCAGGCGGGCCAGCTTCTGCCCCGAGACCGGCTCGCGGTCGGCCGAGAGCAGTTCATGAAGGATGAGGGCTTCGCTGCTGAGCATGGATTTGGGATTGGCCACCGGCCGGATGAGTCCTCTAACAAAGGGAGGAACGGGGGGCAGCGCAAATGTCATTTACGGAATTCCAGCAATCGCTCGCGCGGGATCCGGCACCGCCGCCGGGGCTCGACGCGCCCCTGCGCGCGCTCTGGCTCGATGCCCGGGGCGACTGGGCCGGCGCGCACGCCGAGGTCCAGCCCGGGAGCGGGCGCAACGGCGCCTGGGTGCATGCGTACCTGCACCGGAAGGAGGGCGACGGGATGAATGCCGGTTACTGGTACGCCCGCGCGGGCCGCGCCCCGCCGGAGGCCGTGGCGTTGGTGACCGAGTGGGAGCAGATCGTCCAGGCTTTGCTGGACGCGTGAACCGGGTTCGGGCAAAGGCAAACTGTCGGGTGGGGTCGCCGAACCCCGCCGCGAACGTTACATCGCGCACGGTGCCGGCGGGGTTCGGCGGCCCCGCCCTACAACGAAACGGTTCAATCCTCCGGGTGCCGGCCGAGGTCGAGGACACGGAGCATTTTTTTTGCATAATCCGGATCGCCCTCCATGCCGGGTCCGGTGACAACATGCGCCAGGGAACTCAGTTCGTCGCGGAGCTTTTGTTCGTCGTAGTAGGCCTTGGCCCGGACGGAGGGCGGGGACCCGAACAGGGGAATGTACCAGCCATTCAGTGCCCATTCGAAATTGGTCATGGATTCCCGGTACGCCGCCATGGCCTTTTGCGCGCGCTCACGCGAGCCGAGCCACATGTCGGGATCGTTGCCGGGCAGCCGGCCCTCCCGAACAAAGAAATCAGGCAGATGCACCAGCAAGTCGTCGGCCAGCGAAGCCGGGGTGCCGACCGGGGACTCCGGCGTTTTTTTCTCCCCGACCCTCGGATCGAATTTCGGGAGGGTCGCGGAAATTTCCTTCCGGATCTTCTCGGACAGTTCCGCGCGCAGGCCGACCGTCAGCACCGCCAACAGGCAACAGACGTGAGATAGCCGAGCGACGCTTGGCTGCATGGTCGGATAGTGACAGCAGAAATCGCACGGGGTTCGACCCTAAATTTGCGTCCAGCTTCCGACCGCCCGGCGCCAGGGACCAATCCTTTGCAAGACAGGCCGTCCGGGTGGAGGCTTTGTAGGCAGGGTGCCCTCACCCCGCGGGTTTTGGTTTTTGCAGTGCCATGGCTCGCAGGGTGAGGGCACGTCGCCCACAACCGGCAAGGATCTTCGAGGGCAAATGCCATGGCATTCCCGGCCACGACAATCCATTTCGTGGGAACGAGCTTGCCCGCGCGGTCGACCCGCGTCGCGCGCGAGCCCGTTCCCCTATTTGGAAATCAGGCCGAGGCCAACCCCCGGCGTAAGAGGACTGCCGGAAATAAACCAGCGAGGTCTTGCCCGGCTTCAGACGGTGGGCGCGGGCGACTCGGCTTGGGACCGGAGTCGCGGCCAGTGCACGGCGGGGACGGTCGGACCGAGGTGTTGCACGGTTTCGCAGCCGAGCAGGGAACCGAGCGCACCGGCCGCTGCCAACGACTGGCCGCGCAGGTAACCATAAAGAAATCCCGCGGCCCACGCGTCGCCGGCGCCGGTGGTGTCGATCACGCAGGCGGCCGGCACCGGGGCGATGCGGTGCAATTCGCGGCCGCGCGCGATCCACGCCCCGTCCTTGCCAAGTTTCACGGCGGCAATTCCTCCGAAACCCGCGAGCGTCCGGGCCTGATCTTCGTAGGCCGCCTCGGTTTGGAAGAGCGCGCGGATTTCGTCCTCGTTGGCGAACACGACCTGCACGCCTTCCTTTAGCTGGGCCAGGATCCAGTCGCGGGCGACGTTGACGACCTCGAACGACGAAAGGTCGATGCTCAGAGTGCAGCCGGCGGCGCGGGCGGTGCTCACCACTTTCTGCGCGAGGGCCGGGTTGAACATCAGGTAGCCCTCGATGTGCGCATGGCGGACGTTCCGGAAATCGTGCAGCGAGATTTCGTCGGGGTGCAGGGTCATGGCGGCGCCAAGGTGGGTGCGCATCGTGCGCTGGCCGTCGGGTGTGACGAGGGACAGGCAGCGGCCGTTGGCCACCGCGGCGCGCTTGAAACGCGAACCGTCTGCGCCGGCGGCGACGAAATTCGCATGGTAGGTCGCGGCGGTCGCGTCGTTGCCGATTTTTCCCAGGTAGGTGGTTTTGAGTCCGAGCCGCGTGGCGCCGAGGGTGGCGTTGGCGGCGGAACCGCCCGGCGTCACTTCGACCGGGGTTTTGATCTGGCCGACCAGTGCCGCGATCTCGGCCTCGTCGACGAGCACCATGCCACCTTTGTCGCCGGCGACGTGCGCGGCGAGGAAGGGGTCGTTGACGTGGGCGAGCAGATCCATGATGGGATTGCCGACGCCGATGAGATCGAAAGCGGGTTGAGCCATGGGTGTTTAGAGACTGACGGTCATGCTGGTGGCGAGCAGGGGTTCCTCGTCGACCTCGATCAGGATGTGGTAGTCGCCCGGCTCGTTGAACTGCAGGTTGTGGAGTTCGTTGATGAGATTGATGCGGTGGAGCCGGCTCTGGGACTCGAACTCCCGGCGGATGATCTCGACGGGATTGGTGGGATCGAGACCGAGCGAGAGCTTGAGGACGTGCGTGCCCGGCTGGACATCGGTCACGGTCAGGAACCAGACCATGTGCGGATGCATCACGGGCAGGGTCCGGGCCTTGATGTTCGAAAAGATGCCGAGGATGGTGTGCTTGCCGGTGGCGGGGTCGATGTGCACGGCATCGCAGGTCAGCCAGACGAGAAGTTGGGGTTTGGACTGCACAAGACAAAAAATGCGCCGCAAATCTTGTCTCTGGCAAAGCTTTTTCTTGTGTCGCGTCGGCACGCGCCATTTACCTTTGGGTGATGAAGTATATTTTCGTCACCGGCGGGGTCGTATCCTCTTTGGGCAAAGGGCTCACGGCGGGCTCGCTCGGCGCCCTGCTCGAAATGCGGGGTCTGAGCGTGCGCATCCAGAAATTCGATCCGTACCTCAACGTCGATCCGGGCACAATGAGCCCCTACCAGCACGGCGAGGTTTATGTGCTGGACGACGGCGCGGAAACCGACCTCGACCTCGGCCACTACGAGCGCTTCACCTCCGGCCGGCTCTCGCGCAGCAACAGTCTTTCCTCCGGCCAGATCTACGAGAGCGTCATCGCCAAGGAGCGCCGCGGCGACTACCTGGGCAAGACCGTGCAGGTGATCCCGCACGTCACCAACGAAATCAAGGAACGCATCGCCCGCGGTGGCAAGGGCGTCGACGTGCTCATCACGGAGATCGGCGGGACGACGGGCGACATCGAGGGCCTGCCATTCCTCGAGGCGCTGCGCCAGTTCGCCTTGGAAGCCGGCCCGCGCGAATGCCTTTTCATCCACGTCACGCTGGTGCCGTACGTCAACGCGGCGGGCGAGCTGAAGACGAAGCCGACCCAGCAGAGCGTGGCGAAACTGCGCGAGATCGGCATCCAGCCGAACATTCTGGTGTGCCGCTGCGACCGCCCGCTGACGCCCGAGATGCGGGAAAAGATGAGCATGTTCTGCAACGTGCCCGTCAAGGCCGTCATCGCCGCGGAGGATGTTGAATCCTCCATCTACGAGCTCCCGCTCATGTTGCAGCGGCAGGGCATGGACCAGCTGGTGTGCGATTTGCTCGGCATCCGGGCCAAGCCCAATCCCAAGAATGTCTGGGTCGACATCGTGCACCGTATCAAATCGCCGAAGCACAAGGTGGACATCGGCGTGGTGGGAAAATACATCGAGCTCCAGGACGCTTACAAGTCCGTCTACGAATCGCTCGCGCACGCGGGCATCGCGAACCATGCGCGGGTGAACATAGTGCGGGTTGACGCCGAGGACCTCAGCCGGCGGGCGGCCCTCGAAAAGCTCAAAAAACTCGACGGCATTCTCGTCCCCGGCGGATTTGGCGACCGCGGCATCGAGGGCAAGATCGCGGCGGCGGGTTTCGCGCGGCAGAACAAGATCCCCTATTTCGGCCTCTGCCTCGGCATGCAGGTGGCCGTCATCGAATTTACCCGGAATGTGCTCGGGCTCAAGAAAGCCAACTCGATGGAGTTCGACGAGAAAACGCCGGAGCCCGTCATCGCGCTGATGGACGAGCAGCGGAACATCGTGCAGAAAGGCGGGACGATGCGGCTGGGCGCCTACACCTGCTCCCTGAAGCCCGGCACCCTGGCGCGGAGGGCATACGGCGCCGATGTGGTCTCGGAGCGGCATCGCCACCGTTATGAGGTGAACAACGAGTACGTCGCCCGGTTGGAGAAGGCCGGCATGGTCATTTCCGGGTGGAACCCCAAGCGCGGCCTGGTGGAGGTCACCGAATTGAAGCGTCATCCGTGGTTTCTCGGCGTGCAGTGTCATCCGGAGTTCCAGTCGAAGCCCAACCGGGCCCACCCGCTCTTCGCCTCCTTCATCGCCGCGGCGATCCGGAACCAGCGGAAAAAAAAGCGCTGACAATGTGGAACTCAGGAAATCAGGAAAGATTGTTCCCAACTGGTTCCTCCTTTCCTGATTTCCACATTTAAATACTGTGATTTTTAATCCCGACAAACTTCTCCTGATCGCCGGGCCGTGCTCGCTGGAAAACGAGGAGGTTTGCCGGGCGGTCGCGGAGGTCCTCACCCGGCTCGCGAAAAAGCACCGCGAGCTGAACCTTGTTTTCAAGGGCTCCTTCGACAAGGCGAACCGCACCTCGCTCGGCGGGCGTGGCACGGGATTGAAGGAAGGGCTCCGGCTGCTGGCGCTGATCAAAAAGGAATACGGTTTTCCCGTGCTGACCGACATCCACGAGCGTGCCCAGGCCAAGCCCGTCGCCGCCGTGTGCGATGTGCTGCAGATCCCGGCTTTCCTCTGCCGGCAGACCGACCTGCTGCTGGCTGCGGCCGCGACCGGCCGCGTCGTCAACGTGAAGAAGGGCCAGTTTCTTTCGCCGCAGGAAATGGAATTCGTCGTGGGCAAATTGAGGCAGGGCAAAGCCGCGGAGATCTGGCAGACGGAGCGCGGCACGACGTTCGGCTACCAGAACCTCGTGGTGGACATGCGTAGTTTTGCGCTGATGAAGGCGCTCGGCGCGCCGACGATTTTCGACGCGACCCATAGCGTGCAGCTCCCTGGCGCGGCCGGGGGCAAGAGCGGCGGCAAGCGCGAATTCGTGCCGCCCCTCGCGCGCGCCGCCCTGGGCGCCGGCGCCGACGGACTTTTTCTCGAAACGCATCCCGACCCGGCCCGTGCGATCTCCGACGCCGAGAGCCAGATCCCGCTCGCCGAGCTGCCCGCGCTGATCGCCTCGTGCGTGGCGGTGTGGAAGGCCGTCAGATCCTTTCATTAACCGGCCGGGTGGGGCATTCCTGCAATGGCCCTGGCGCGAGAGCGCTGGGGCAAGCGCTCCTGTCATCTAGACGCCGGCGTTGGCGCTTCCCAGCTCGTGGCTGAGGACACTCAGGGCGTAGGCGGCGGCGGTGTCGCAGCGGAGGACCAGCGGGCCGAGCGTGACCGGAATGAAACCGGCCATGACGGCCGCGGTCATCTCCGCCGGCGAGAAATCTCCCTCCGGCCCGATGAGCCAGAGCGCCTTTTGCGGCGAACGGTCGTGTTTGGCGTGAAACTGGGCGAGGGTCCTTTTCAGCGAAGTGGCTCCGGCATGGAGGCTGGCGATGAATTTGAGGTCGTGGTCGCCGGTGGCCGTCAGGAAGTTCGCGAGCTGCTGCACGGGCGCGATTTCGGGCAGCCACGGATTCCCGCACTGCTTGGCCGCCTCGATGGCGGTCGTGCGCCATTTCTCGATTTTCTTCCCGGCGCGATCGCCGTCGAGGTGCACTTGCGTGCGCTCGCTCAGCACCGGCACGACTCGCGCGGCGCCGATTTCCGTGGCCTGACGGACGATTTCGTCCATGGTCGCACCCTTCGGCAGGGCCTGGGCCAGCGTGATCGCGCAGGGGAGCGCGGCGGCCTGGCGCGATTCCTTCACGCGCAGCAAAGCCGCGTGCCTGGCGGGGTCGGCGCATTCGCAGAACCACTCCCGTCCGCGGCCATCGAACACCACCACCGGGTCGCCGCGCGCACACCGGTTCACGGCGACGAGGTGGTGACTCTCCGCCGCGTCCAGGCGGATTTCACGGGTGTCGGCGGCGGCCCCGGGAGCATAGGCGCGAAAGTCGGACATGCAGCCGCGACCCTGACGGCCAAGGGGACGGCAGACAAGCGGAGAACTTTTGACCACTCCCGCCTGATCGGGGCGCGAATCGAGCGGTGGGAAAGGGGCGCTCTCCACTTCGCGGGGAGATTCGCGCGGAAGCGCGCCGATGATTGAAGATTTAGCGGATCAACAGCCCGGGTATGCTGAACGGGCCGTCTGCGGTCCGCAATCCGGCGGGCCGGAACAGGGCTTGTGCAACCACGGGCGAGGCTGTGCGCTCGGAGGGACGCCCATTGGTGAAAGATCACGCGCTCGCGGCCGACGCACGGGCTTGGGATGGGCGGGGCCCGGCCGACGGGCGGATCCTCGGCTGGGGCCCGCTCCGGCTTGGATTGATCGCGTTGGGCCAAGCGACCGAATTCGCCAAGTCCAAGTCGGCCGGCGGGAAAAATGACTTTGGTGGCCTGGACGGGAAAAGCGCCCAACTGGCAACGGGTGGTTAGGGCAGCAATTCCACCGCGGGGTCCCCCGCATTCGGTCTTAGATTTCGCTCTCTAGCACATGAATAAGCAGTGTCGGATCCGTTAGGGCGAAAGTCCGTGTCAACATCTCAACCCGAACCGGTTTTGCCCAACTTTTGCTCGCGGAGGAGAGCGCAGCCTGGCACGAGTGCGGCGTGAGGTCTTGAGCCTTCCTCGAATCGGAAATAATATAATATTTGCAACCTGACCCTTTTGGTTTTCGTCGAAAGGGTAACCCATGTCCCCGGATCATACCCTGCGGAGCCGCCACGCAACCGGGTTGGGGCAGGAAGACGTCACGTTAAGGTTGCCCTGATTTGACGTCTTGAAATCTGAATAGCTTAGGATTTTTTGACGTGACTGAGGACATTGATGACGATGCCGTTTGGATCGACCGCAAAGAAGCGGCGAACACCCCACGGCTCGGACGTCAGCGGATAAACTATCTGGATGCCCTGCGCCACCGCCTTGGCGTGCACCGAATCGACGTCGGCGACCTCGATGGAGACCGCGGGCGCCGGCGCGGGCGGTTGTGCCTGCATGACGGTAAGCTGCGCCGTCGGGTTTTGTGGAGACACAAATGTGACGACCCAGCCCAGGTCCATTCCGATGTCGAAGCCGAGGAATTCCGTGTAGAACTTTCGACTCTCGTCCATCCGCTCGGACGTTATATCTGGCACGACTCTTTGAATTGACATGGGATAAGTTATGTTTTTCCCAACAGAATTATTCGTTCCATGAAAAGACCACGTTAAACAAAATGGCCTATTCGAAAGAGGAAGAGTAATGCCTTTCGAGACAACAGTCGATTTGTAATACCAATCGCCCGTAGGATTTGGACTTTGGCGCAGCAGCGCCGGTAGGGACGGACCGCCGGGCCGTCCGCTCTGGTGGCCAGCAAAATCCTGACGGCGCGCCCAGCGGTCACGCCCTACCTGCCAAATCGGACTCGATAGTCCAAATGCAAAAGGATGTTGGTATAAAATGAGCTTTTGCGGTTTTCGCCGCTTCGAGCGCTCCATTTCACAAGCTGGCTGGCATTCCGGCGAGGGACGGCGGATGACCGACGGCGATTCTCACGGAGCACGCGGGAAGGAGAAAATGGTTGCCTCCCTTTACAACGGGAGACGCAGGCGGGCGCGACAGCCGGGGGTGCCGTCGCGGTTCTCGAGGGTCAGATTGCCGCCGTGGTTTTCGGCGATCTGCCGGCAGAGGACCAGGCCGATGCCCGAGCCGGAGGGCTTGGTGGTGAAGAACGGGACGAAAAGATTCTGGACGTTCGCGATGCCGGGGCCGTCGTCCTCGACGAGCACGTCGACCGCCCCCGCCGTCTGGTGCCAGCGGATCCACACGCCGCCGGGCGCCTCGATCGGCGGATGGCTCCGGCCGGCGTTGGCCTCGAGCGACGCCTCCACGGCGTTTTTCACCAGGTTGATCACGGCCTGCTCGATCTGTGCGGCATCGATCCGGGCCACCACGTCGGCGCCGGCCTCGACCTGGACGGCCACGCGATGTTCGAGCGTGGCGATGCGGCGGAGCAGGGGCGCCAGTCCGACCGGCTGCCTGGACGGCGGGGGCAGCTTGGCCAGCTGCGCATAGGACTGCATGAACTTGTTCAGGCCCTCGGCACGCGTGGCGATGATTTCCAATCCACCGCGCAGGTCGTCCTCCCAGTCGGCGGGCTTTTGCGGGCGGCGCAGGATGGTGGTGAGCGAGCCCGCGATCGACTTGATCGGGGCGAGCGAGTTGTTGAGCTCGTGGCCGATGACGCGGACGAGGCGCTGCCAGGCCTTGAGTTCCTCCTCGCGCAGGGGCTGGCTCAGGTCGGCGATCACGACGAGCGAGTGGGGCAGGCCCCCCTCGCGGAACGAGGTGCGGCGCATGCCCCAGCGGCCCGCGCCCCCGGGGAAGGTCCGGTTGAGCACGCGCGTCTGGTCGCCGGTGAGGCAGTCGGCCATGTCGAGTTCCCCGGCCGCCCGGCCGAGAATGCGCTCCGCGGGTTGGGCGAGGAGTTCCTGGCCGGCGCGGTTGACCAGGCGCAGCGTCTCGTGGCTGTCGAAGGCAAAGATGGCCACGTCGATCTCCTCCATGACGGTGCGGAGGAGGGCGGTGGCCTCGAGTGCGCCGAGGCGCTGTTCCTGCAATACGCTGCCGAGGAGGTTGATTTCCGCGAGCACGTCGCCGAGCGGTTCGTCGCGGTTGGCGCCGCGCGCACGCGTGGAGAAGTCACCTTCGCGCAGGGCGGTGAGCAGGTTGGCCATCGTCTGGAGCGGGCGCACGACGCGCTCGCGCAAAGCGAGGGAAAAACCGAACCAGAAGCTGACGAGCAGGAGCGTCAGCGTCCATTGGCTGTTGGACGACAGGCTGCCGGTCCAGATCAAGGCTTCGGCCACAATCATCGCGGGCAGGCCGGCGAGGAGCGCGTAATAAAAGATGCGCTGTTCGTGCGGGACGCGGCGGTGTTTTTGGGCGGCCATTCGGGCGGTCAGCTTTCAGCGGTCAGCCTTCGCCTCCGGGAAAACGCCCCCAACATGCGTTTGATCTCCGAAAGTTCGGCGGCGATCTGCTCATGTTGCAGTGCGCCCAGATAGCTCGATTCGCGGGCCAGCAGCAAATGATAATCCAGCTCAGCCGCCGAGCCGTGAGCGATATCAAGAAAGCGTTTCAATTCCGCCTCGCTGTCCCGCCCGCAACCCTCGGCGAGATTTGCTGGAACGGACGCGGCTGCGCGGCGCAACTGGGAGGTCAGCCCGTAGAGCTCCTCTTTGGGGAAATTCTTTGTGGCAGCATAGACCGAAAGCACGACCTGGTGGCTGCGTTGCCAGACCTTCAATTGGCGATAGTCTTTCAAAGCTAGGGCGGTTGGTTGGCTGACAGCTAACCGCTGAAAGCCGACTGCTACAAGCCATACCGCTCCAACCGTCGGTAGAACGCGCTGCGGCTGAGGCCGAGTTGTTCGGCGGCCTTGCGCGCGTTGCCTTCGCAGCGGGCGAGGGTCTTGCGGATGAGAAATCCCTCGACCTCTTCCAGGCTCATGTCCTCGAGCCGCGGGGCGGCCTGGCCGGCGTTGAGGCCGAGGTCCGGCGCGCGCACCACCTTGCCCTGGGTCATCAGCACGCCGCGTTCGACGGCGTGGTCGAGTTCGCGGACGTTGCCCGGCCAGGCGTAGTTCTTCATCGCCTCCACCGCGGCATCGTCGAAACCCGTGATGGGTTTCCGGTAGCGTTCGACGTGGCCCTTCAAGAAATGCTGGGCGAGCAGCGCGATGTCCTCGCGGCGCTCGCGCAGGGGCGGCAGATGGATGTGAATCGTGTTGAGCCGGAACAGCAGATCCTGGCGGAATTTTCCGGCGGCGACCTCGGCCGGCAGGTCGGCGTTGGTGGCGGAGACGAGGCGGACGTTGACGCGGTAGGTGCGGGAGGAGCCGACGCGTTCGAGTTCGCCGGTTTCGAGGACGCGCAGGATTTTCGCCTGCTGGCTCATCGGGATGTTGCCGATCTCGTCCATGAACAGGGTGCCCCCGTCGGCGAGTTCGAAGCGGCCGGCGCGGTCGGTTTTGGCGTCGGTGAACGCGCCGCGCACGTGGCCGAAGAGTTCGCTTTCGAAGACGCCCTCCGGCAGGCCGCCCATGTTGACGGAGATGAAAGGCTTGCCGGCGCGGACGGAGACGGCGTGCAGCGCCTGGGCGACAACGCCCTTGCCGGTGCCGTTTTCGCCCGTGAGCAGGATGTTGGCGTCGGACGGGCCGACCCGCGAGATGACCTCGAGCACGGGTCGCATGGCGGCGGACTGGGCGATGAGCGTCGGGCCGCCCTTGCCGCGGAGGATCTGGTTTTCCTGTTCGAGCCGCTGAAAGGCGCGCACGGCGCTGGCCAGCTCGATCTGGTTTTTGACGATGGAGAGCAGCCGCGGATTTTCCCAGGGCTTGGTCACGAAATCCTTGGCGCCGCGGCGCATCGCCTCGACGGCGACCTCGACGCTCGCCCAAGCGGTCATGACGACGACGGGCAGGGTCGGATCCGCGCCCTGCAATTTGCCCAGCAGCTCGAGTCCTTCCTGACCGGAGGTGGTATCGCGGGCGTAGTTGAGATCGATGATGGCGAGCGCGTAGTCGCGCTGTTCGACCGCCTTCATCACGGAATTGGGAGACTTGGCGGTGTCGATCAGGTAACCCTCACCTTTGAGCAGCAGCCGGAGGGCTTCGAGGACATCGGGCTGGTCGTCTGCCACCAGAATACGATGGGGGGCGGGATCGTTGGCGGCCATTTAGTTGAGTGACTGGCGGGGGCGGGGAGGTGTCAAGGTTGCGCGGCGGGTAGGAGCTGCCCCGTTCGCGCCAGGTGGAGCGGGGCGGCCGAGGACCGGCTCAGGCGGCATTGCGCTCGACGATGGCGGAGACGCGGCGAACGCGCGGGGCGGGCGGGCAGGTGGCGTCGTCCGCGGGCAGCGTCGGGCGCAAAACTGCGCGCGATTTCAGTGCGAGCTTCTTGGCCTGGCGGGAATAGTCGTAGGCGGCGAAGCCGATCAGGGCGGCGCTGACGGCGACGACGGCGAGCTTGCCGCTGGGGAAGCTGGCCGCGAAAGAGGAGCTGCCGAGCTTGACCAGAGCGACACCGGCGAGGCCGGCGGCGAGGAGAAGGGAAAAGGTCTTGAGATGTTTCATGATGATCAGGAGTGGGTTTGCCTTCCTTATTTGCACCGGGCATGCCAACCAGCGAAATGTATTCATAAAACACTACTGTTTCTATAATTACAAAGTATCTCGTAAGTTTTTACTGTAGTACTGAAATGGGTTTTCCCGTCGCTGTTGGGAACCACGATTCCCGTAATTGGGACGGATTGACTTGGCCAAACCCTTGCAGTTGCCAGGCTCACCCGGCAGGTGGTGGATTGGTCACGGCACTTCTTGTTGCGCGGCAAACACGCAATCTACCAAGCCGTGTCGGCCCGGACTACCTAGCCGAGGCCGGCAACTTGACGATGCTTTCGAGCCCGAAGTACAGGCCGTAGGCAATTTTCGCCGCCTCGATGGCATCGCGTTTGTCCGGGACAAACTTTGGCAGCATCAATTTGTCGGCGAATTCCTCGTATTCCCGGCTGTTCCTCAGATTCTGACGGCTGACCACCCCGAGGAATTTCGCATGCGCCTTGGCGTTGAGCAGATACTCGACCTGGATTGTCATGTCATGGCGGTGCCCGGCGGGTGACCAAGTCAGCCGTAGGACACGGGCGTTCGGCGGGGCCGGGGTGTTTTCGTCCAGCACGACGATCTCGCCCGTGAAGCCGGCGGCCCTCGCCTCGGGAACGGCCTTGGCCTTCAAGGTTGGAATCACCAGGTCGGCGCCGGTCTCGGTCGACCAGCGGTAGCGGTCAAACGCCACCTCGTTGGAAGTTTCGACGGTGACGTAAAGCCGGTCCGAGGGGGAGGTTGCTCCAGCCGGTGCGGAGTCGTCGGCCCTGGTGTGAGTCGAAAGAGCGGAAACCGCGAAAATTCCGAGAGCGAAACGAAAGATGAGGGATGAGTTCATGGGCAATCGGGTTTAAGTTTAAGACGCCGGCAGCAGAAGATGATTTCAAAATAACAACGAACCAGGCTGGCGCAAACGGCGTTTCGTAACAGTTTGTCGCCGGCCCGTTTGGCGGCGGCGGCGCGCGGCCGGGAGCGCCGGAGGGCGTCGCGGCACGCCGTCCTCCTCGCGAGGGAGGAAGCGGTCGGGCTAGGGCCGGCCCAGCGCCGCGGCCAGGGCGCGGGCAACCTGGGGCGGGACGAATTTGGATACGTCGCCGCCGAGCCTCGCGATCTGCTTGATCAGACTGGAGCTCGTGTAGCTGTAAGCCTCGTTGGGCATCACGAAGATCGTTTCCACCTGCGGGTTGAGGTGGCGGTTCATCAAGGCCATGTTGAACTCGAATTCGAAATCCGAGAGGGCGCGCAGGCCGCGGATGATGGCGTGGGCCTGCTGCTGCTGGGCGAATTCGACCAGCAGGCCGTCGAAACTGACGGCCTGGACACCCGGCAGCCCGCCCAAGCTGGCCCGGATCAGGTCCACCCGCTGTTCGGGAGTGAACAGGGGGTCCTTGGTCGAACGGACGGCCACGGCCACGGTGACCCGCTCGAAGAGACGGGCGGCGCGCTGCAGGACGTCGAGATGGCCGTTGGTGAACGGATCGAAAGTGCCGGGATAGATGCAATGTTTCATTGCGGCCACGGTCCAGCGAAGGGCAGGTGCGCACCGATGGCGAGGAACTTTTCGCGGATTTATCTCGGGGATTGCCAATCCCGCAGCGGACGGCTCGACTGACCGCGATGCGTTTCACCCTGCCCAATGTGCTGACGATATCGCGTGTGCCCGCCATGTTCGTGATCGTCTGGCTGATGAACAGTGCGTTTCACGGGGCGGCGACGGTGGGTTTCTGGCTGTTCATTGCGGCGGCGCTGACGGACTGGCTGGACGGGTTGCTCGCGCGGCGGGCCAACCAGGTGTCGTCGTTCGGCCGGTTCATGGATGCGGTGATCGACAAGGTGATGGTGATTGGTCTGATGATCGCGCTCGTGGTGGGCGACTATTTCATGGGTTATGAACGGGTCGCCCTGCTGCTGCTGCTCTGCATCCTCGGCCGGGAATTTTTCATCTCCGGGCTCCGGATGGCGGCGGCGACGAAAGGCCTGGTGGTCGAGGCGGACCTCGGCGGGAAGGTGAAGACGTTTGTGCAGTTGAATGCGATTGGCTGGCTGATGGGCGCCCGCATGATGGGCGCGGATTTTGGCGACCTGTTTCCGCGGAATGACCAGTGGATGATTGCCGGGATCCAGCATGTTGGGATGGGTCTGTATGTGCTCGCGGCCGTACTGACGATTACATCGGGGCTTTCGTA
>Ga0265331_10001851_pt1 | contig 14948 bp, 13 predicted proteins | sample 41923metaG_FD_202088 | JGI IMG/M metagenome (GOLD analysis project Ga0265331, IMG submission 202088) | Rhizosphere microbial communities from Carex aquatilis grown in University of Washington, Seatle, WA, United States - 4-19-23 metaG | ecosystem: Host-associated > Plants > Roots > Rhizosphere...
CAACACCAGCAATCCGGCACCGACTGTAATAGCAGAATCCGCCACATTAAAGGCAGGAAAGAACCAATCGCCCCAATGAAAATACAGAAAGTCTGCCACCGCCCCAAACCGAATGCGGTCGATAGCATTTCCCAATGCCCCACCGGCGATGAACCCCAGAGCAATGGCAAGCACCCTATTTTGCGCCCGGCTCATCCACACCAATAAGGCACCGGACACAACGGCTGCCAAAACGGTAAACCCCCAGCCCACCCAGTCGGAGGCTTGGTTCAGAAACCCAAAAGATGCCCCGCGATTCCACGCCATCACCAGCATAAAAAACGAAGTAATATCCACATGGGTCGCCCCATAGAACGGGGTCTCCGTCACTCCTGCGGGTCGAAAAAACTCTTCGATCCGCCATTTGGACAGTTGGTCCAGGATGATCACGACAAAAGAAATGGGCAGACCGATGCGCAGCATTATAAACCATCTCTTCGCAAATTACCGTCATGCGCGGGCTTGACCCGCGTATCCACGTCGCAGGGCTTAAGGAGTGCCAGACGTTTGAACGTGGATGGCAGGATCAAGTCCGGCCATGACGAAATAAGGCACCTCATTCTGACACCGCGTCATGACAACGATCACACACCCCTTGGGTCGTCACTTCGGGCAGAACCTTCCAGCACCGGGGACATTTGTCGCCTTCGGCTTTGTGGAACAGGGCATCCGCCTCGTCCCCCGCCACAACATTCAAGCCAGACGTCACACACACTTCGGCCCAATCCACATCCCGCAATGCGTCAAACAATGTGGTCGGCAATGTCAAAACCGGAGCGGCTTCCAGGCTTGATCCAATGGTTTTAGCTTTGCGCTCAACTTCCAATTTTTCGGTCACGATTTTACGGGCCACGCGGATTTGCGACCATCTGTTTGCCAAAGGAGTGTTTTTCCACGTGTCGGGAATCACCGGGAACTGTTCCAGGTGAATGCTGCTGCTATGAGTCTGGCTCCACGCTTCCTCAGCAGTAAAGACCAGGAAAGGTGCCAACCATTTGCACAAGGTATCCAGCAAAATATTAAACACCGTCCGGGCTGCCCGGCGACGCACCGTGCTGGTGCTATCGCAATACAGGGAATCCTTCCGAATATCAAAATAGAAGGCCGACAAATCCACCGAACAAAAATTATGCAAATCGGCAAACCAGCCATGGAAGGCAAAATTTTCAAACGCGGCTTTCCGCGATTGCTCCAAATCCCACACGCGGGTCAACACCCAGCGTTCCAACTCGGGCATTTGATCGTAGGGCACCGTTTCAGCATCCGAGAATCCAACCAGCGCCCCCAACAAATAGCGCAGGGTATTGCGCAAGCGCCGATACACATCAATTTGGGTTTTTAAGATTTCCGAACTGATCCGCAAATCTTCGGAATAGTCCGAACCCGTAACCCATAGCCGGAGAATATCCGCACCCGATTGCCCCACCACTTCCTGCGGCGTAACGCCGTTTCCTAATGACTTGGAAAGCTTGCGACCATCCCCATCCAAAAGAAACCCATGGGTTAGAATTGTTTTATAGGGAGCATGTCCCCGTGTTCCGCAGGATTCTAAAAGCGAGGACTGGAACCAGCCGCGATGCTGATCGGAGCCTTCCAAATACACGTCCGCCGGGCTTTTCAAATCCCACTGCTCATCTTCCAACACGAAGGCATGGGTACAGCCGGAATCGAACCACACGTCCAGCACATCGAAGACTTGCTCGTAATCGTCGGGGTTGCGGCCATCACCTAAGAAGTCCGATGCGGGATGTGTGTACCAAGCGTCGGCCCCTTCGTCCAAGAAAGCCGCATTGATTCGGTCCAGCACAACTTGGTCCCGCAGCGGCTGCCCGGTTTTCTTGTCCACGAATACCGTGATCGGCACGCCCCAAGCGCGCTGCCGGGACACGCACCAATCGGGGCGCCCCTCGACCATTGAACCAATTCGATTGCGCCCTTGATCAGGCACAAACCGTGTTTCCGCAATGGCCTTGATGGCTTTCTCACGCAGGCCCGTTTTATCCATGGAGATAAACCATTGCGCGGTATTGCGGAAAATAAGCGGGGCCTTGGAACGCCAAGAATGAGGATAAGAATGTTCCAGCTTGCCATGATTCAGCAAATTGCCGCACAGGGTCATGGCTTCGATCATCGGCTTGGCGACGGGGCTATAATACTTGCCGTTCTTGCCTTGGTTCAGGACTTGCTGACCTGCAAAGATTGCCACATGGGGATAGTACGTCCCATCGGGTTGAACTGTATCGGGCACGGCAATGCCGTTGGATTGGCCCACATGCCAGTCATCCTCGCCATGACCGGGGGCAATATGGACAAAGCCGGTGCCGTCTTCATCGGTTACGAACGCGCCCGACAGCAAAGGCACTTGGAAGTTATATCCGTCCTTGGCATCGGGATGATGCTTCAAAGGATGGTCGCACACAGTCCCCGCCAAAACATGGCCCTTCATGGGCTGCCCAATCAGCGCACTCTTAAACAAAGCGGGTTTGGCGGTATCGCCGCCATGTTGCAGGGCTTCCCAAAGTACTTCGGCCACCACCAGACGCTCGCCAACCGTCACACCGCACTCAGGGGACAGAACTTCGGTGACTTCGATCACCACATATTCAATTTCCGGCCCATAGGCGACGGCCCGATTGCCGGGCATGGTCCAGGGCGTGGTGGTCCAGATCACCACCTTGGCCCCATGCGCATCCACCACCGGAGACTGGGCCACCGGGAACTTCACCCAAATGGTGATGCTGGTATGGTCGTGATATTCCACCTCGGCTTCGGCCAGCGCGGTCTTTTCAACCACGCTCCATAAGACTGGCTTGGCCCCGCGATACAGCGAACCATCCATCAGGAATTTACCCAGCTCGGCAGCAATGATCGCCTCGGCTTTAAAATCCATGGTCAAATAGGGGCGACCCCAATTTCCCATAATGCCAAGGCGTTTGAATTCTTCCCGCTGAACATCAATCCAGTGGGCGGCAAAGTCCCGGCATTCCTTGCGGAATTCAACGACGGGAACTTCATCCTTATCTTTACCTGCGGCCCGATATTTCTCTTCGATCTTCCATTCGATGGGCAAACCGTGGCAATCCCAGCCGGGGACATAATGGGCGTCATAGCCCGCCATCTGCCGAGTACGAACGATAATATCCTTCAGGATTTTATTCAGCGCGTGCCCTGTATGAAGATTCCCATTGGCATAAGGGGGGCCATCATGCAGCACAAATTTTTCTCGACCTTTCGACGCCTTGCGCACGGCATCAAACAGCCCCGCCCATTGCTCCAGCAATTTCGGCTCTAAATCAGGCAGACCGGCCTTCATCGGAAAGTCGGTCTTGGGAAGAAACACGGTATCTTTATAGTCGGTCATTTGGCTGCCAATAGGGTACGGGCGTGTGAAACGTCAAGGTCGATTTGCTTTTTTAAGTCGTCAATGCCAGCAAATTTATGCTCAGGCCGAATAAAGTCCAGCATTTGCACTCTGACATGGTGACCATATAGATCACCGGAATAATCCAGAATGTGCACCTCTAGCAACTCATCCGTTTTATCAAAGGTCGGGCGATGTCCAAAATTGGCAACGCCATCATACCAAATCCAGTCATGACCGGCCCCCAATCCCACTCGCACCGCATAGACGCCGGTGGCTGGGCGTTGATAATCTTCCAGCCCCAGATTGGCGGTGGGAAAACCGATTGTGCGGCCCCGCTTATCACCATGTTCGACTCGACCTTCGATCTCCCACGGACGCCCCAACAACCGGGCAGCATCGCGGGGACGACCTTCGGTCAGATGCTGGCGTACGCGGGTCGAGGAATAGATTTCACCATCCTCGGTTGCCGCAGCTTTAACCACTGTCACCGCAAATCCAAGTTTTTCGCCCATGGTGCGCAGATAATCCGGGTTGCCCAGACGCTTTTGTCCAAACACATAATCGTGCCCGACGACCACGCCTTTAACCCCCAAATGACCCACCAATAGGTCGGTGACAAAATCTTGGGCGGTGTGAGCGGCAAAGGCAGAATCGAAATGCTGCATCAAACTGATATCCGCCCCCAACTCTTCAATCAACCGAGTCTTGACCCGAAACGGCGTCAACCGAAACGGCGGCAAGTCGGGTTGGAACAGCAGCCGGGGATGAGGCTCAAATGTCATGACGGTAAAAGCCGCCCCAAGCTTTACCGCTTGACGTCCAGCTTCGGTGATCACGGCTTGATGCCCCAAATGGACACCATCGAAATTGCCCAACGCCACCACGCTGCCTTTGGGTTCGGGATGCAAATCAGCGAAATGACGGATCACTCGCATACCAAGCCCTCACCTAACTGGGCCTCGCGCACCTGCGCGACGCCCATACGCGCCAACTCGTCAGCCCGTTCGTTTTCGACATGACCGGCGTGCCCTTTAACCCATTGCCAAGTAACCGAGTGCCCTTTGGCTGCCGCTTCCAAGCGTTTCCACAGATCGTCGTTTTTGACCGGCTTTTTGTCGGCGGTTTTCCAGCCCCGGGCCTTCCAACCGGGCAACCATTCGGTAATGCCCTTTTGCACATAGGTGCTGTCGGTATAAAGAATAACCGTGCACGGACGTTTCAATTCTTCCAGCCCACGGATGGCCGCCATCAACTCCATCCGGTTGTTGGTGGTCACCAATTCACCGCCGAAATGTTCCTTATCTTTGCCTTTCCAACGCAGGATAACTCCCCAGCCGCCAGGGCCTGGATTGCCGCTGCACGCACCGTCGGTAAAGATTTCGACCGTTGCTGGACTGATCATTCCAGCCCGTAGGCTCCCGGACCGGAAACCCCCTGATGGAATCTGAGCTTCCGCAAATATTCAATCGGATCCTTCCGCTGCACATAAGCCCCAGGTGGAGTGTTCAGCCAATCATAGGTACGCGTCAGTAAAAACCGCAAAGCCGAGCCCCGAGCCAAGATGGGAAGCGCATTGAGCTCGTCCACAGTTAAAGGGCGCACGGCCCGATATGACGCCAACATCATCCGTGCCTTAGTGGCATTGAAGCTGCCATCAGATTCGAAGCACCACGCATTCAAGCAAATGGCAATGTCGTAGGCCAAGATGTCATTGCAGGCAAAATAGAAATCGATCACACCGGACAGATGTTCTTTTCGAGCCGCCCGATCATGCAAATAGAAAACATTGTCGGGAAACAAATCGGCATGGATCAACCCGGTTGGTAAATCGTTGGGCCAGTTCTTCTCGAGAAAGGCCAATTCCGATGTGATGGTTTCGGAGAGACCGACATGGATTTCATCCGCTTTACCCATGACTGCATCGCTCAAAGTCCGCCACCCGGACACGGATAGCGCATTGGCCCGCCATTGTGGAAAATCAGCACCGGCCACATGCATCTTCGCCATGACCCCACCCAATTCCAAACAATGTTCAGGGGCGATGTGACGGGGCCAACGGCCCTGTAAAAAAGTGACAATCGCCGCTGGGCGCCCGCACAAATCGCGCAACGCCAAACCATCCCGGCCATGCACGGGCGTTGGACAATCCAACCCCCGTGCCGCCAGATGATCCATCAGTCCCAGAAAAAACGGCAAATCCTCGGGCTTCGTCCGCTTTTCGTACAAGGTCAGGATATAAACACCCCGATCCGTCTGAAGCAGAAAGTTCGAATTTTCTACGCCCTCGGCAATACCCTTCAGCGACGAGACTTCGCCGATATCGTAACAGGCGACAAACGCATCCAACTCCTCGTCGGTAACCTCGGTATAAACCGCCATTAGTCGATCAGTTCAAGTGCCGGAGCAACATCTTCGCCCGTCAGGGTCGGAGGCAGCTTGAACGCGATGGTTTCATCGGTAACCTTAACTTCCTCGATAGTCACTTCAAAACGTTCGCGGGCAGCAGCAATCACTTCGCTGACCAGTAATTCCGGGGCACTGGCTCCGGCGGTAATCCCCAAACGCTTGACCCCTTCGACAATGCTCCAATCCAGCTCTTCGGCGCGCTGAACCATCACGGCCTTGGGGCAACCGGCGCGGGCCGCCACTTCCACCAACCGGCGGGAGTTTGACGAATTGGGCGCACCAATAACAATCATCGCTTCGCAATTGGGAGCCATCACCTTAACCGCCGCTTGGCGATTGGTGGTGGCATAGCAAATGTCTTCCTTACGGGGGCCAACGATGTGAGGGAAACGCGCCTTCAAGGCGGTGATGACTTCCGATGCTTCATCGACCGACAAGGTGGTTTGGGTGATGAAGGCCAATCGGTTCGGATCGCGAACCTGCACCCGGGCCACCTGTTCCTCATCTTCCACCAGCAGCATGATACCGTCTGGCACCTGGCCCAAGGTTCCAATGACTTCCGGGTGTCCGGCGTGACCGATCATAATGATCTGGCGTCCAGCTTCGTAATGCATCTCGGCTTCGCGGTGGACCTTGGTCACCAGCGGGCAGGTTGCATCCAAGAAGATCATCTTGCGGCGTTCCGCTTCGGACGGAACCGTCTTGGGCACGCCATGCGCGGAAAACACCACGGGGCGGTCATCGGGAACTTCATCCAATTCATCCACAAAGACCGCACCCTTTTGTTTGAGGGATTCCACCACAAACTGATTGTGGACGATCTCGTGGCGAACATAGACTGGCGCTCCATACAATTCGATGGAACGCTCTACGATGTGGATTGCACGATCTACCCCGGCACAAAAACCGCGGGGACTTGCAAGGACGATGGTGAGCGGAGTCATAATCCGGTGCTCCTGATAAAACTTAAAGCCAGAGAAAACTAATATAGTGCTCTTGACATTGAACACTTAGCAGATATCGTCCCGGCAATGAAATATACAACCGCATTTTCCCGACAAATTCCTACAATGGCCCTATTTTTGGTGGCCCTTCTGTCGCTTGACGCCTGCACCAATCAGCGCGCCTTGCCGCCATGCCCCAATATTTTCGCCATTGCCGACGCCAGACAAGTCGATCATTACCGCCTAGGATTCGGGCGCGATTTGACCGATGTCGAATATTCGGTGCGCCTGGATGGGTGGAAAGGCTCTTGTGGCTACAAACCCCGTGGTGAAGATTGGGATGTGAATATCGATTTGGAAGTGGCGTTCACTGTTAAGCGTGGCCCTGCCAATACGACTGGAACTGCGGACTTTGAATATTTCGCAGCGATCCCTGCCTTCTTCCCCAAGGAAGAGGGAAAGGAAACCATCCCGGTTGCGGTTAAATTCCCAGAAGGTGTTTCCACTGTGAAGCCGATCAGCGGCCCGATCTATCTGACTTTCCCGGTGCGCGCCGACGATGTCATCGATAATTACAACGTCTATTTGGGCCTTCAATTGCTTCCCGACGAGCTGGAACGCAACCGTCGGAGCAATTGACGTGTTCTTTTCCGCCCCCCACTCGTGTGCCGTTGCCGCACGAGAGACGGCGCAAAATTCAGGCAAACGCCGGATTTTGCTATCGGGCAGCCTCAGTCCCTCCTGGCTGGACATTTTAGCCAACCAGCTTGGTGAATTTGACCTAAACGAGCCCGACCCCGATCCATTGGGCTTTGAGAACTTGGTCAGTCAAGTCTCTCCGGATATGGTCTGCGTCATCCTTCAGAACCCCAGTTTCTTCGGCAATCTGCGGGATCTAACGGCGCTTCAATCCGAATGCCGGGAATGGGACGTGCCGTTGTTTGTGATCGGCGCCAATCCTGACACCTCTCAATCCGAAATGGGTCAATCCCTTGCCAAGGCCCTTGGCCGCATCCCCGGCATCCGCGTCATCACCGACACATTCATCTCGCGGTTTTCCATCTATTTAGGCGAAGACCGCGACTCGGCCGATGTGCAGGAGATTTTGCAGAAGAAGGGCATCAAAGGGTGCGAGTCCGCTGCGTTGGCCTATCCCTCCTACCCCGAACTTCGCCCGGTTTTAATCGTCGATGCCCAAATAGATGCACAGGCCCTCACTCTGGGCTTACGCGAGGCCCTTGCTCTCGTGCGAAACCCTCGGTAGATTAACCACACCTATTTCAACGTATTTTCCTTGGGATTCTCCAGTGCTGAATGGCAAACGCATTCTTCTTGTGATAAGCGGGGGAATTGCCGCTTACAAAACCCTGGAATTGATCCGACGCCTCAAAGAGGCGGGCGCAACGGTTCGCTGCATTTTGACTCGCAATGCCGAACAATTTGTAACCCCTTTGAGTGTGTCCACTCTGTCCGGTGAACGCGTGTTTCAGGATATATTTTCCCTGACCGATGAAACCGAGATCGGACATATCACCTTGGCTCGGGATTGCGATCTGGTCGTCGTGGCCCCCGCCACCGCCAATATCCTGGCAAAAATGGCCCATGGTTTGGCTGATGATTTGGCTTCAACCGCACTTCTGGCCTGCGACCGCCCCATCCTGGTTGCACCGGCCATGAATACCCGCATGTGGCACAACGCAGCCACCCAGGCCAACATTGCCACTCTTAAAGCCCGTTCCATTCATTTCGTCGGACCAGAGACCGGATTTTTAGCCGAAGGGGAATCCGGGATTGGGCGGCTGTCCGAAACTCCCGATATCCTGGCTGCCGTCGAACACCTGTTGGGCACCGGCCCATTATCGGGGGTTCGAGCGCTGGTCACGTCCGGTCCCACCCATGAGCCCATTGATCCTGTGCGCGTCATCGCCAATCGCTCTTCGGGCAAACAAGGGCATGCCATTGCCCAAGCCCTTGCGGATTTGGGGGCCCAGGTGACGTTAATCTCGGGCCCCGTCCACCAGCCTGACCCCACTGGATGTACGATCATCAAAGTGGAAACAGCGGTGCAAATGCTGGCAGCCACCCAAGCCGCTCTCCCCGTTGATGTGGCAATTTTCGCCGCTGCCGTCGCCGATTGGCGCGTGGAGGAACCGGCTTTATCCAAACGGAAAAAGCAAGAAAATACGCCGCCACCCAGTATCCATTTGGTTCCCAATCCCGATATTCTGGCTACCATTTCGGCAGGCCCCAATCGTCCCCAGCTGGTGATCGGCTTTGCCGCCGAAACCGAAAATTTGCTTGCCAACGCACAAGGCAAGCTTGCTCGCAAGGGTTGCGATATGATCGTCGCCAATGACGTTTCTATCGCCAGCGCCACCTTTGGCGGAGCTTCCAACCGCGTCCATTTGGTCACCAAAACCGGGATTGAAGATTGGCCGGATTTGCCCAAGACCGAAGTGGCTCAGCGCCTTAGCCTTAAAATCGCCGACATCCTGGCAGGTCGATCATGACAACCCTTTCCATTGCCGTTCAGCGTTTGCCCCACAATCCCGATCTGCCCTTGCCCCAAGTGGCCAGTGACTGGGCAGCCGGATTGGATTTGCAAGCCTGCATCGACAGTCCCTTCATCCTGGACCCCGGCAAACGGGCCTTGATCCCCACTGGCTTGGCCATTGCCTTGCCTCAAGGATACGAGGCGCAAGTCCGCCCGCGTTCCGGTCTTGCCATTCGCCATGGTGTGACGGTTTTAAATTCACCGGGCACCATCGATGCCGACTATCGCGGCGAAATCGCCGTCATTCTGATCAATCACGGCGAAGCCCCCTTCACCGTCGAACGGGGTATGCGCATCGCTCAAATGGTGGTAGCGCAGGTTGAATCCGTGATTTTACACCAAACTGATTCCTTGCCGTCCACCCAGCGCGGGGCAGGCGGCTTTGGCTCGACCGGGAGTTAAAGTAAAGTGATAAAGCCGTCGCGTAAGCTATTGTTTGCTATAGAAGCCATCCTGGACATTGCCTATCATTCGGTCGGTGTTCCGGTCCAAAGCAGCGAGATCACCCGCCGTCAAGGAATCCCCAGGCGGTATCTTGAGCAAACCCTGCAAAGTATGGTGCGCGCCGGTATCCTGACTGGTATGCGCGGCCCCAAGGGTGGGTACCGTTTGGCACGGGAGCGCGCGAAAATCACCTTGGGCGAAATCGTTAAAGTGGTCCGCGCTACCGAAACCGTAGACGAGTCCGATGGCTATTCTCCCCAGTCCGATCTCGGCTCTTTCGTGATCAAACCCTTATGGGCCGAATTGACCGTGGATGTGATGAACCGCCTTAACGCCATCACCGTCGATGAGATGTGTACCCGTGCCTATCGCCATGGGGTAAAAAGCGAAGCCGACCACAAATTGGATTTCAATATATGAATTCCAGTGGAAAATAGATTAGTATCAAATTGTCCCCCAATTCACTCCAAGCCTAGCGGAGAGCATGATGACCGACACCTTTAAATCCGAATTCCGTGGTCGCGTTTACGATTCGATCCTTGAGACCATTGGGGCCACCCCTCTTGTTCGCGTTCACAAACTTCTTGCAGGTACCGAGAACAAGGCTGACATCCTGCTGAAACTAGAATTTTTCAATCCCTTGGCCTCGGTCAAAGATCGCATCGGGTTGTCGATGGTTGCCGATGCCGAAGCCAGCGGCAAGCTTAAGCCCGGCGCCACACTGATCGAGCCGACCTCCGGCAATACCGGTATTGCTCTGGCGTTCGTCAGCGCCGCCAAAGGCTATCGCCTGATCCTGTGTATGCCCGAAAGCATGTCCATCGAACGCCGCAAGATGCTGGCCCTGTTGGGTGCCGAGTTGGTTCTGACCCCCGCCTCTAAGGGCATGACCGGTGCAGTTGCCGAGGCCAACCGTCTGGCTGGTGAAATCCCCAATTCGCTGGTTTTGCAGCAGTTTGAAAATGAAGCCAACCCCGCCATTCACGAAGTCACCACCGCCGAAGAAATCTGGAAAGATACCGACGGTAAGGTTGATGTCCTGATCTCCGGTGTTGGCACTGGCGGCACCATCACGGGTGTCGGCCATGCCCTGAAAAAACGCAAACCTTCGGTCAAAATCGTCGCCGTTGAACCAGCCGACAGCCCCGTTCTGTCCGGCGGAGCCCCCGGCCCTCATAAGATCCAAGGCATTGGCGCTGGTTTTGTGCCCAAGATTCTGGATCGTGCGGTGATCGACGACATCCTGAAAGTCAGCAACGACACTGCCATTTCCTATGCCCGACTGGTGGCAAAGACCGAAGGCATCCCCGTTGGGATTTCGTCCGGTGCCGCCATCGCCGCCGCCATCGAATATGGGTCGCGCCCCGAATCGGCAGGCAAGACCATTGTGGTCATCATCCCCTCTTTCGCCGAGCGTTATTTGTCGACGGCATTGTTTGACGGGATCGGTTGAGAGTAGGGTAGACGCACGAAGGATATTGCCCCTTCGTGCGTCCTTAACCTTGATCTTAACGCGGAGTACCCGTGGACTTTAGCGACTCCCAAATTTCCCGTTATTCACGGCATATTCTGCTTCCCGAAGTGGGGGGCATCGGACAAGCCAAACTGCTGAATTCTAAAGTTCTGGTGGTGGGTGCCGGTGGCCTTGGGTCGCCCTTGGTTTTGTATCTGGCCGCAGCCGGTGTTGGGACTATTGGTATCGTCGACGACGATCTGGTGGATTTATCCAACCTACAACGACAGGTGATGCACACCATTGACAGTGTGGGCAGTGCCAAAGTTCTCAGCGCCGAACGTGCCGTCGCCGCATTGAATGATGACGTTAAAATCGTTCCCATCCAAACCCGCCTTTCCGCCGACACTATTGACGGCATTCTGGCCGACTGGGACATCATCGCCGATGGCTCGGACAATTTTCCCACTCGTTTTTTGCTGAACGATACCTGTCGCAAATTGGGAAAAACCCTGGTGTCTGCCGCCATCCTGCGCTTTGACGGCCAATTGTCCACCTTCAAGCCCGGCGGCCCCTGTTATCGCTGCATCTTCCCCGCCCCACCGCCGGACGGTCAAATCCCATCGTGCAGCCAAGCGGGCGTCTTGGGTGCCGTCGCCGGGATGTTGGGCACCATGCAGGCCACCGAAGTGCTGAAAGAACTGTTGGGGATTGGCGAAAGCATGAGCGGACGACTACTGATCGTCGATGCCTTATCCATGACCTTCCGCACCGTCCGCGTGAAAAAAGACCCCCACTGTCCGGTATGCGGCCATGAGCACGCCTGACAAACTGTCCCTAATCGTCTTTAGCGGCAGTTTCGAGCGCGTCCATTACGCCCTGTGCACGGCGGCAGCGGCGGCTGCCACCAACAAACCCGTCACCCTGTTTTTCACCATGGGCGCGACCCAGGCCCTGCGCCCCGATGGCTGGTGCACACTGCCCCCCACCGAAGGCCTGACCGATGAAACCCTGCAAGCCCGTGGTGTCGTCGGCTTCGAGGAAATCTTAGAATCGTGCGTGGCCCTGGGCGTGACCATCATGGTGTGTGAAATGGGCTTGCGTGCATTGGGGTTGGAGCAAAGCGACCTTAACCCCGACATCCCCGTAACCCCCGGCGGATTGGTCACCTTCCTGGCAGACGCCTCGGCGACGGGGGGAATGCTGTTTATTTGAGTGTAGAAATCAGGCGGGACCAAAAGGGAGGACCAACGTCCTCCCTTTCTCGTTTCCTTGTCCTAACAGACCTATGCCCGTGCCTTCTGTTCTTCCCAACCCAGCGGATGGGTCAGACGGGACAGCATTTCCTTGGGCACGATTTGGCGGAATTTGGGCAATTCACGATCCCAATCGGCCAGCAATTCTTCGGCAAAAGCCGAATGGGTTTCGGCGGCATGTTCTTGCAGCAACGTTTTTAACACCTCGGCCCAATGGTCAGTGCCGATGGCTTGCCAGACAACGGTTTCGTCATTGACCAGCAAACCAAAGGTTTCACCGGGATCGTAGACGAAGGCCATGCCACCGGTCATACCGGCCCCAAAATTGGCCCCCACTTGACCCAGGATCGCAACCACGCCACCGGTCATGTATTCACAGCCGTTGGAGCCACAACCTTCAATGACGGCGGTGGCACCAGAGTTACGAACAGCAAAGCGTTCACCGGCTTGACCGGCGGCGAACAATTTGCCCGATGTGGCCCCATACAACACGGTGTTGCCAATGATGGTGTTTTCGTTGCTGCGCAATTCGCTGGCGACGGGCGGACGAATGACAATGGTGCCTCCCGACAGGCCCTTGCCCACATAATCGTTGGAATCGCCGAAGACTTCCAGTTTAAGCCCCCGGACAGCAAACGCCCCCAGCGACTGACCGGCCGAACCTTTAAGGCGCACAGTGATATGGCCAGGCGCCAAACCATGCATGCCATAACGCTTGGTGATCATATGCGACAGCTTGGTGCCAACGGCGCGCTGCACATTGCGCACGTCATAGGCCAATTGCATCTTCTCGCCTTCTTCCAACAACGGACGAGCATCTTTAATGATCTGGGCATCCAGGGTTTCGGGAACGGGATTGCGCTCTTCCTGGGTGCAATAGCGGGCATAACCTCCGTCATCGGCCTGCGCCAATAACGGATTTAAATCCAGATCGTCCAGATCGGTACCGCCCCGGCTGACCTGCGACAACAACTCGGTACGCCCGATGATTTCGCTGAGGGTGCGGACACCCAAATCGGCCAAAATCTCGCGGACTTCTTCGGCGATGAAGCTGAATAGGTTAACCACTTTTTCGGGCGATCCGTCAAAGCGGGCCCGCAGATCCTTGTCCTGGGTGCAAACCCCCACTGGGCAGGTGTTGGAATGACATTGGCGAACCATGATACAGCCCATGGCGATCAGCGACGTGGTGCCGATCCCAAACTCTTCGGCACCCAACATGGCGGCAATCACGATATCGCGGCCAGTCTTGAGACCGCCGTCGGTACGCAGTTTGACGCGATGGCGCAGACGGTTGAGCGTCAGAACCTGATGGGCTTCGGACAGCCCCAATTCCCACGGCAGACCGGCAAACTTGATGGAGGTTTGCGGGCTGGCCCCAGTACCGCCATTGTGACCGGAAATCAAAATCGTATCGGCCTTAGCCTTGGCCACACCGGCGGCAATGGTACCGATCCCGGAGCGGCTGACCAATTTCACCGTCACCCGCGCAATGGGGTTGATCTGCTTCAGGTCATAAATGAGCTGCGCCAAATCCTCGATGGAATAGATGTCATGGTGCGGCGGCGGGCTGATCAGCATCACGCCTTCGGTGGCATGACGCAGACGAGCGATTTCCGCCGTGACCTTGAAGCCGGGCAATTGACCGCCCTCGCCGGGCTTAGCCCCTTGCGCCACTTTGATTTCGATTTCGCGGCACATAGTCAGATATTCGGCGGTGACACCAAAGCGACCGGACGCAATCTGTTTGATAGCCGAATTGGCATTGTCGCCATTGGGTTTGGGCCGATAGCGTTCGGGATCTTCCCCACCTTCTCCGGACACCGATTTGGCACCGATGCGGTTCATGGCGATGTTAAGCGTGCCATGGGCTTCGGGCGACAACGCCCCCAACGACATACCGGGCGTCAAGAAGCGCTTGCGGATTTCGGTCAGCGATTCCACTTCGTCGATATTGATCGAAGGGCCTGCCGGTTGAAAGTCCAGCAAATCGCGGATGGTGATGGGGGCCATACGGCGCAACCCATCGGAATATTTACGATAGGTCTGATAGCTGTCGTTCGCCACGGCTTCTTGCAGAATGTGAATCAGCGACCCATCGAACGAGTGGGATTCTTGACCGCGACGATACCGATAGAAACCACCCACAGGCAACACGGCATCGGAAGCACCATAGCCAACCTTATGCTGTGCAATCGCCTTTTTGGCGATCCCTACCAAACCGATGCCGGAAATCCGGCTGGTCATACCAGGGAAGAACTCCGCCACCAATGAGCGCGACAGCCCGATAGCCTCGAAGTTATAGCCGCCCCGATAGGAGCTGATCACCGAAATCCCCATCTTGGAGATGATCTTCAACAGTCCTTGATCCAAGGCCTTCTTGTAATGACGCACGCATTCTTCCAGCGTGGCATTGGGGAACAGGCCACGACGATGGCGGTCGGCAATGGCTTCTTGAGCCAAATAGGCATTGACGGTGGTGGCACCA
>Ga0265331_10001852_pt1 | contig 14945 bp, 8 predicted proteins | sample 41923metaG_FD_202088 | JGI IMG/M metagenome (GOLD analysis project Ga0265331, IMG submission 202088) | Rhizosphere microbial communities from Carex aquatilis grown in University of Washington, Seatle, WA, United States - 4-19-23 metaG | ecosystem: Host-associated > Plants > Roots > Rhizosphere >...
CACGCCGTTCGAAACCGCCAGTCGCTGCGTTGCTGAGTGCCCACCTGGAACACGCACCGCGACCTTTGAGCGGCGGCCACCAGTTGCCGACCCTCGTCGACCGTGAGCGTCAGCGGTTTCTCGCAGTAGACAGCCTTGCCCGCCCGCAACGCGGCCAGCGCGATCGCGGCGTGCCAATGGTCGGGCGTGGCGATGAACACGGCCTGAAGGTCGTCGCGAGCCAGCAACTCAGCGTAGTCGTCGTAAAGCATGGCCGCCGGACTGTGCTCGCGCCGCACCTGTTCGGCGCGGAGCCGATTGACGTCGCAGACCGCCGCCAGCTCGCCGTAGACGGGCCGAAAGCGGGTCCAGCCGAGAGTGCCGGCCAATTGGCGTCCTCGTCCGCCGGCGCCGATCAATCCCACGCGGATCGCGCGCCGCGCGGCCGAGTAGACCGCGGCGGCGGGGAGTGCTACCGCCACCATACCGGCCGAAGCTTGTAGAAAACGGCGACGGTTCATTCCCCCCTCGAAACTAGAGGTAACTCGAAGCAGACGGCTTCGCGATCGTTGCGGACAAAAAGCAACCTCCCGGCCAGCGCCGGGTGGTTCCAAGTCTTGTCGCTCAAGGCGGTGAAACGTGCCAGTTCGCAATGTTCGTCCGGTATCGCCGCGACCAACGCCACGTCACCCGATTCGGCCTGTACGATGAGCTGATTGCCCGCCAGAAGCAACTGGCCATGACCATAACGCCCAGCACGCCAGCGGCGGGCTCCGTTGGCTAGATCGATGCAACACAGGATGCCTTCATCCAGCCCGAAGACGAAGTCGTCGTATACCACGGCGCTGCTGAAGGTGGTCTTCAAATTACGATTGGCCCAGACGGGCAGCGCGGTCCAATGGCCCGCAACGCTTTGCGAGAGCTCGAGCAGGCCGCACCCCTTGCCGTAGCCGGTAGAAACGAACAGCAGTCGTTGGCCGACCGGCACACTCTGCGAGCAGTTGGTAGCGGTACTGTTCTCCCAAGGGTACGTCCAAAGCACTCGGCCGGTGCGGACTTCGTGTCCGGTGAGCACGGAGCGGTTGAGGATCACGATTTGATCGTGGCCCGCCAGGTGGCAGAGCTGCGGCGAGCCGTAGCCGGCCGCATCGTCACCGGCCCGCCAGATGCACTCTCCTGTGGCGCAGCCGTAGGCCGCCAGCGACTTTCCCTCATGGCCTCCGGCGCTGACGACGACCATTCCATCGACCACCAATGGCGAACCGCAGAGGCCATAAGAGAGGTTGCTCGCTCGGTTGTCGGCCAAGACGTCGATCGACCAATGGCACCGGCCGGTGCGGAGGTCGAGACAGTTCAGCCGGCCGCTGGCGCCCAGCGTGAACACGCGATCGCTCGCGACGTTCGGCGTGGCGCGCGGACCATCGCCGGCCGCGCCGCCGTGAAAGCAGCCCTCATCGGTGTGCGACCAAACCTCTCGGCCATCGACCAGGTCGTAGCAGACGACCGCTTCGTTTTCACCGCGCTGCTCCTGGGTCAACGCGAAACCGCCGCTGACGGCAAAGCTCCCCCACCCGGCCCCGACCTGGCGACGCCAGAGTTCGCGTGGCGGGCTGTGTATCCAGTCGTCGTCGAGGCGAACGTCGGCTACTACTGCCAGCCCGTCACGGCCGCGGAAGCAGGGGTACTCTGCGTCGCGGAGCTCCTCAGTGTCACGATGGGCTACCGAAGCTTCAGGATTGCCAATGATTCCGGTGTGCTTTGGGGCCTGCGCATCGGTTGGCTGACGGAACCGCCAGGCCAACAGCGGCCGTCCAGCACCATCGATACCGCGGGCGCGCGCGCAGGCAGGCAAGGTGCAAGCCAGCGCGAGCGCGGCGACCAGCACACGGCAACGTACTGGCCAGCGGCTTGCGACAAGGAACATCGCCCAGAGCCAGAGGAGCCAAAGCGTGCTGGCCATGTATACCAGCGTGAAACCGGCACCGTGTTCTAACGGCGACGCCAAGGTTCGCCAGAGCACCGCGCTTGTCAGGCACCAGGCGGCCACGATTGCGGCTACGGCACGTCGCCGAGGCGCCGGCACCGGGTGCCCCGCGGTGAGCCAGACCATCGAAGCTAGCAACGCCAGCGCGAGCAGTGCGGTGACGGCAGGCCAGAGACGGGGTGCGTCGCGACCGTAAAGCCACCACAATGCGAGGCTGCGGTACCAGGAATACGGCAGGCCAACCCAGCCGACCAGCGCCGTCGCGGTCCAGCCCACGCCGCAAAGCAGACGCGGTGCGGTGCGACGATCGTTTTGACGTACGGCGAGCGTCATCTGCGACACGTGGCGGGGTGTGAACGTAGCCGTTGGCACTTCTGTTCTGCACTCGGGCAGGATGATACCAAAGCGCCGATCGTAGGTTAGGCTTTCCGGCCTGACGGGATCACGAGTTGCGCAGTCAGGCTGGAACGCCTAACCTACGCCAGACTACCGCGCGTGCGGTATAACACGTCGCGGGAATTGGAACAACAGCGATTACGGCCAGGAGAAAGATTGTCCCGAAAAATTGGAGCGAATCGGATTCAATCGTACCAAGCTGTCAAACTCGCTTTGTTCCGCAACGCCTGGCCGTTTGAAAAGATGCCATCGGCTTGCCCCCGATGGAGTGTCACGTTAGCAGCTACAAACGACCGGTTCTTGCCTCTTCCGGGTCGCCAGGCGGGAGCAATCCGACGAGAAGGGACAGGGGCGACTCAGTTTGTTGCAGCCAACGTCAGGGACCACCGGGCAAGCGGCAAGCCGGTGGCATGAAAGCCTCCACGCTTGCCCAGAGTCTCGGAAGGCCGGATGACGTATCGAATAGTCGTTGATCAAACTCGGCTTGCGCCAATAGAGCGGCGATGCTATCATTCGCGCGTCCCACAACCCCCTCGGATGCACTTCGGCCATGGACGGCCAACCACGCATTACGGATCTCGTGCCACGGCGCAACGCCGTCTTCGCCGCGATTTTCGCGGCCGGCGTGGCCACGATTTGCGCATTGGAGGCCCTCTTTCTGGCGATACCCGCCTTGTCGCCAATGACTACCGACGGCCGCGTCGCGTCGTTCGACCTCGACAGCGAAGGGAGTCTGGCAGTCTGGTTTTCGTGCGGCACGCTGGAATTGGCGGCGATCACCGCGCTCTTAATCTACGGTATCCGCCGCCATACGCCGGGCCTCAGCCGGCGGGGGCACCGCCTTTGGCTTTGGGCCGCCGCGTGTTGGCTGGTGATGAGCCTCGACGAGTGCGGCAGCGTCCATGAGGCGTTCAAGGAATTGATGTCTAAGACCACCGGCCACCGCCTGCTGGGCGATGGCACGATTTGGTGGGTGGCCGGGTACGGCCTGGTGCTGGGCGTGGTCGGGCTGCGTTTGCTCTGGACGATGCGGCGTTGCCCAGGTGCCGTCGCTGCGCTTTGGGCGACTGCCTTCTGCTACTCGATCGCCGTGCTGGCCGAGATGGCGTGGATTTTGCCGCGCAAAGGCACGCCGGGAGTGATGCTGGAAGAAGGATGTGAGATGCTTGGCAATCTGTGCCTGTTGCTCTCGATGGGACTCTTCGCGCGACACGCGGCGGTTGTGGCGGATACTAGCGCAACGACCCCCAGCGTGGCGCGGCGCGGAGCGCCGGTTAAGCGCCCAAGCCTTCTCGTCGGGCAGCAACGAGAAGTAAAATAAGAGCCCACCCTACTTCCCCTTCATGGCGGCGGCAAGAATCTCGGAAGTGCTCTCGCGCATGATCCGCGGGTCGACCTGCTTTCCTTCGACCAGCGTCTTGCGGACGTCTTTGCCCGAAATGAAGACGGGCTTTTCGTCCTTGTGCAGCTCCATTAAGTCCACGCGTCCGGCCGAGTCGTAGTAGGCCGCGAAGCCTACTTTGACCGGCTGGATCTTCAAGTCGCCCGCCAGGCGGCCGAAGATTTCCTGGGCGTCGAAATCGCCCCAGATGGCCGTGCCGTCGTGATACGGAGCGTCGGCGTGCTTGCGGCCGATGACGATGTCGGTGAAGCCGAAGTTCTGGCGGTAAATCGCGTGCATCACGGCTTCCTTCGGGCCGCCATAGAACATCTTGATGTCGAGCCCCAGCAGGATCACGCGATCGGGCACGTTCTCCTTGCGCGGACCCCAAAGTCTAGCGTCGCTGTCCCCTTCGCCGAGCTGCCGCCGTTCGATCAGGGCCTCATAGGTCTGCATTCGCACGTCGGCCGGAACGTCGTCTCCCTTCGTTTCGCCGACCAAGGGGTTCAAACACGCGCCGGCGTTGTGTCCGTCCTTGAGCAGTTTTTCCAAGCCGTACACCAAGGCGTATTCATGTGCCCGATGCAGCGGATTGCGGGTTTGGAAAGCGACGATCCGCGACCAACCCTTCGACTCCAACAGCTTCCGCACCTCACGCGGCGAAAGCACGTACTTGCCGAACTTGGGGTTCTTGGGCTGCGGAAGGACGCTGATCGTGCCGCCGACAAGGTGCGTCTTGTCGGCGTCGCCCTTCAGCACCATGTCGGCGCCGGGATGGTCCGTCCGCTCGGTGAGGTAAACACACTTGATGTACTTCGGCTTGTCCCAAAGAAATACGTCGCTGACGTCGAGCGTGGCAACCACTTCACCGGCCGTGTTCGTCAGTGCGACGCGCTGCCCCGCCGATAGCCTACCGGCAAGTTCAGCGGTGACGGGCAGCGATAGTGGAATGGTCCACGCGTATCGTTTGCCGTCGTGCTCAATAAAAGCATGGTCCAAAACCTGGTTAAAAACGACCGAGTCCATGGGACCGGTTAGCGGGCTCAACGCGCCATCTCCGAAGCGATAAACCGTTGACAGGTCTGCGTCGGAAACAGGTATTTTGACCAGCCCAGCCGCCTCGGCTCTGACGACCGAAATCTGGTCGGACGGCACAGCGCGACAAATGGGCTCTGTTAAACCACCATGAGGAGGGGGCAAATGCGACATGAACGAGCTTCCTTAATTGGGGCGGGCTTACTCTTTAGGTCCTTCAGTCTTCAATGAAGGGGGCCAGTATACGGAAATGCAACCCTGTGCGGAAGGAGGGGCCGGTACGTGGCGACGCCGCCGATGCCGGTGTCGCCCCCTCGGCTGACCGAAGGCAGGCGGAAATTCCGTGCCACAAATCGTGCCTGCCGCCCTCGCGGCCGTCGTCCCGCCGCTCTAGGGAGTATGCCCTGCACGAAATGCCCCTTTCGTGCAGGGCCATCCAGCGCCATGCGATGAGGATTCCAAAAATGTCCGAAACCCGAACGCCGCTCGCCGAACCGCTGCACCTGTTACTGCTCAAAGGCGCCAGTTATCTGGCCGCCGTGCTGCTGTTCGTCGGCCCTTTGGCCGGCTGGGATGGCCGCCTGGCGGCGATCGCCGCAGTGGCACTGGCCCTGGTGCTCAGCCGCCTGGCCCAGGTCCACCGGGTGCGCGGCGTGGTGCTTGCCGCCGGTACCTTGCTCGCCGCCGGGCTGGGGCTCTACGGCGAGCGGCTCGTCGGCGGTCCCGTATGGATTTCGCGCTGGTTCGGTTATCAGACGGTGCTTTCCATCGGCAATATCCTGACGTTCGGGCTGTTGACGTTATCGGCCGTTTTCGCTCTCCGCGCGCTTGCGTTACGTTGGTCGATGTTCGTGGGGTTGGAAGCGGCTACCGTGATGGTGGTGGTCGTCTGGCTCTTCGCCGGCCACCGCGACTCGAACATCAGCCAGCCGCGGTTCTTCGCCGATTGGGCGCTGGGCGCGGGTTACGAGCCCCGATTGGTTTTGCTTGCGATCGGGCTGGCGACCTCAGGGGCAATCTCGCTATTGCTGCTAAGGAGCGAACGCATCTCGAAAACGCTGACGTCACTGGCGCTGCTCGCCGTATTCACGGTGGTCGTGTTTCTGCTGCTCTTTCATAATGTGTCTGACTTTGGATCTTTTCTCGTCAAGCGCGCCGTGAGCCAAACCGAAAGCAAACAGCAAGGTGACCAGAACGACGACCAGAACGATGGCCAGAGCGACAACTCGAACGACGGACGGAAAAATAACCAGAGCGAGGACCAGAGCCAAGATCAGAACCAAAACAATAAAAATGATAAGAAACACAACCATAACAATGGCGACAATGAGGATGAGCGTGATCACGGCGACGGTCAGACCGACCGCGACGATCTATCGTTCGATCCCAAAGATTGGCCAAACAAGCCTCGGCCCATGGCGATCGTCACATTGCAAGACGATTACCGCCCCCCTGTCGGCTACTTTTACTTTCGCCAGAACGTGTATAGCCAGTACCAGGGCGGCAAGCTGGTGCGGGCGGTCACGAACGGCCTGAACTCCGATGTGCCGGACGCGTTTCCGACCGGACGCGTTCAGTATCCCGCAGGCGAGTTCAACGACCAGATCGAGCAGTTGGTGCCGATGACGATTTCGACGATCGCTCCACACGTTCGCCCTTTCGGCCTTGCCAACGTACGTGTGATCGAAGCGCGGCAAAACATCGACCCCACGAGCTTTGAGCGGACTTATTTCGTCGAGGCCCAAGCTTTGACGACCCCTAAGGCCGAAGGCACAATGCCGTTCCCCATCCACCTGGCCGATCGCAAAGGGGGCGACGCAAACTGGAGCGACGCCGTGCGGAAACACTACCTGCAGGGTCCCGACGACCCTCGGTACAAAGAGCTGGCCGAGAGAATCATCGCCGATTCGGTCAGTGAAGGCACGTTCAAGCCAGAGTACCAGAATTCGCCCATACTGCGGGCCTTGGCCATCCGCCGCTGGATCGAAAAAAACTTGGTCTACAATCTCCGTGCCGATCACAGCCGGGCGGCGGAACCAACCACCGACTGTCTGTTCGGCGACCGTCGCGGTTATTGCGTACACGTGGCCCACGCCATGTGCTTCCTGCTGCGAAGCGTCGGAATCGTGTCGCGGGTGGGGGCCGGTTACACCTGCGACGTGGGCCGGCCGGGGCACGGATCGGCGATCCTCCTCACCTCGGTCGACATGCACGCCTGGTGCGAGATCCATCTGACGGGAGTCGGCTGGATGATCATCGATGCCGCCCTGGAAAGGTCCGAATCGCCTTGTCCGCCCGAAGTCGATACGGCCGCTCAGAGCTTCTATGGCGAGCGTAACCGCGAGCAGCCCGATCTTACGCCCCTCGAGCCGGAAGACGAGCCGACACCCGAAGAGCGCGGGGCGAGACTTGTTCTCTACGTGTTCTTGACACTGGCGATGATCATGGCCCTCTACGGCGTCAAGCTCTGGCGGCGTGTCGCGCCGCGATTCGCCCCCGAGCGGCAGCTATACCGGCTTTGCTATCGGGCGGTCATCGATCGCCTGGCCGAAGTCGGCCTGATACGACAATTCGGCGAGACCCGCGAGGAATTCGCTCAGCGAGTCGCCGACTGCGCGCCCGAATTCGCGGCGCTGACTGCGGCGCACGTACGGCGCGCGGTTGGCGGGCTTGAATCACATCGCCGAGCCGAATGGATCGCCCTTGAAGGCCAGGTCGCCCGGCGAATCGCCGCCACCGCCTCCCTCCGCCGCCGTGTGCTGGGCTGGATCAACCCCTTCACGTGGGTTGGGGTGCGATGAGCATTACCCAGGAGCGCCGCCTCGGCCATAAGCCCTGGGCCGAATCCCTGCGCGACGCATGGCCGCGGCGCGTGCCGGCTTCGAAGCCGATCGACGATGAACAACACGGTCGGCGACGACATGTTGCCGCGTTCGGCCAACACCTCGCGCGACACGGCACCAGGCGGCGAGCTGCGGCGGTCATGCGGCGCAAGACGTCGACGGCGCTCGCTTGATCGAGGTGGTGCAAGAACAGCGAGCAGGCTACCACGTCGTAGCACTTCGGCAATGGCTCGCCCAATGCATCGGCCTCGTAGAACTGAACGTCGGCGCCGGCGCGGTTGGCCTGCCGACGATGCCGGCCTGATCGATGATTTCCGGCTGTAAATTCCGTTGCGCCAGTTGGCGCCAAGACGTCATTCGAGTGTGTACCATGCACTCGGGGCCATGATCAGTTGCCGAGCCCACACAACGTACTGGTTCTCGATGAGCCAGGCAAGCACCGGACCACCTTGGCTAGGTCCGCGCAGCGACCAGCAGGGCTTCGGACAGTTCCATTACATCGACAGGCCAGAACTCGGGTGGCTGGGGATGCGCGGTTGACGTTCCCGGGAGCGGGCGGCAGCAGAGCAGGGTCTCGAGCCACTTCGGCGGCACTTTCTTCCTCCCGTGCACCGCCCCGAGCACGGCCCCGGCGATGGCGGCGTTGGTATCCGTGTCACCACCACGCATCACCGTATCGACCACCCCTTCCTCCAGGCTTGGGGCGTGCAACAGTTGGTAAAAGGCATTCTGAAGTGCGATCAGAACCCAACCCATCTGGTGCGTGAAGTCCGCAGGCGCATCGTGTCGGGCGTCCTCGACCGCTTTCCTCACGTCAGCATGGGAGTTCGAGCGCTCGGTCTCGGTCAAGGCAGCCTTGTAGCATGCCTCCCGACTACCGCTCGTGATCGCAACGGCGATCGCGGCGGCGAAGGCGCCGCAGGCATCCTGGCAGACAAAGTGGGGATGAGTCAGGCGGCTGTCGATTCGTGCCAAGTCGGCAGCCATTGCTGGTTGACCCGCGCCAAAAATACCCAGTGGGCTAATCCGCATCAGCGAGCCGTTCGACTGACTGGATTGACTCGCATGCTCCTCTGCCAGCCGCAGCCGCTCGTCGCTGCTCGTTCCACGGCTGGCCGGCTGCAGGGATTGCGTAAGCGTGTTGCCTCGGTCCCAGGCTTTGGGCCACCAGTGGATGTAGGCGTCGATGGAGGCAGACCGGTCATAACGACCCAAATGTACGAGCGTCCGAGCCAACATCAGTGCAAGCTCGGAATCATCCGTGGGCTGACCTGCCAGGTTGTGCCACGTGCCGCCGTCGCACAGGTCACGAACGTCACGTGGATATTCGGACTTGATTGACTTCACGGACTTAAACTCGACGAGTCCACCAAGCGAATCACCTGCCAACTGGCCAAGCAGGCAACCCTGCGCTCTGGCGAGGACGCCCGCGTCGGCAATGGCCCAGCCGCGTTTCGGACGGACCAGGCAAAACGGCGGCGAGGGCGCGGGCGTACGCACGAAGACCTGTTCCCAGCTCCGTTTGCGGAGATCCTGCACGATCTTGAGACTGCCGCCGAAACACCTTTGGGTCGAGCTTCGACCGTCGGAAGAGTAACTGACATTCTCTCCTTGCTGATCCACCAGCACGCCACCCGCGCCGCGCATCAAGGCATGCCCTCCCGCATAGTCCCAACTTACCGGGCCATTTAGGGAGACGGCCGCGACACCATCACCCGCCGCGACTCGGGCGAGCCGGTACGCGATGCTGGGTAGCGCGATGTAACGGGCCGGGCGCACGCAGTCGGTGTTGGCTTGGGGGTTCCGGTCGGCATCTTGTGATAGGAAGACGATGAGCCGCGATGTGGAATCCGTCTCAAGGCCAGCATCTTTCAGCGTGCCGGTCACGAGCTGTCCATTGCGGGTCAGCTCGCAGCCATCGGCCCAGGCGATCAGGTCGCCCTCGTCATCTGGGTAGCTGAAAGCGTAAACGACACCCAGAACCGGTATGCCGTCGCACAGCGCGGCGATGCTTACCGCGCTGCCTCGTGAACCCTTCAAGTATGAGGCGGTACCGTCATTGGGGTCCACCAACCAAATCAACCGGCCGTTACCGTTGTTGACGTAGCCCAGTTCCTCTCCGAGGTAGTCCCAACGAAAGCGGGCGAGCAAGGCATTTTGGATGAGTCGCTCGGCGGGTTGGTCGATGTCCGCGTGGCCGCCTGTCCCTCGCGGTCCGCCGGGCCGATGGAACTCCTGGCGAAGTAGAGCTCCGGCCTCGCACGCCGCATCGATCGCCACGGATAGAGCTTGCGCGAGATCGCTCATTGTGTTACCTCATGAATGCCGAGTGTGCCAACGGAAACGAGGTCGAATTGCAACTTGTTCCTACCTCGCCGCGGGGATAGACTCGATCCCGCAACTTGGCAGGCGCGGAACTCGGGAGATCCAAGACATGCAAAATCCCTGGCAACGACTGCCGTTTCGACCGCCATTCGTGTTGGCGGAAGATCACGAGCGCATTAGCAAGTTCAACGAATCTGCGAAGGTTCAAGTTCAACATAAGGTACAGCTCGAAATTCTCCCGGAGCCATTTCTGGGTAGGCCGAAGGCGCCGGTAGTCTTGCTCAACCTCAACCCGGGGTATAATGCCGTTACCAACCCGGTGCAACATGCAAAAGCAATGTTTGCAAGGCGTTCGCGAGAAAACCTGCTTCACACTGAAGTAGACTACCCGTTTTATCTCATTGATCCGGGCATACGTGATCGCACGGCTTGGTGGGATCGGAAATTGCGTCGCCTGCTGGAAGATGAACGACTTGAAAATTCTGCCGATTCCCGGCGAAAAGTAGTTGCCAATTGCGTGTTGTGCGTCGAGTATTTTCCGTACCACTCGAAGAAATTCAAGCACCGGAAACTTCGAGTGGGCTCGCAAGACTACAGTTTCTGGCTCGTGCGCGAAGCCATTAGGGGCGAAGCGGTCATCCTGCTGATGCGCGGCAAAAAACTCTGGTGCAGCGAGATTCCCGCTTTGCAGTCCTATTCACGGCTGTACGTTTCGAAATCGGTGCAGAATCCCGCGATTAGTCCAGCCAACTTTCCCGAGGGCTACTCAATCGCAGTCGAAGCGATTCGGCGCAAATGTCGCCAATACGGGTGAGTCTTAGGCTGCCCAACGGCATGGACCAGGAGAGCAAGAGGCTCAACCGGCGAATTCACCGGCCGGCTGACGCCGGGGCACCCGCGCAGCGGGTCGGTTCGCCTTTACACGGGAATTCCGTTGTCTCCATCTCCTGGCCTTCATTTTGGTCGGCGACCCGGAATTCTCCGTCGCGGTTGGGTGGCTTCCGCCCGCTTTTCGCTGAGCCACGTCGCGGCCGTTCGAGCGATTGCATTCGACTTGACAGCCTTCCTCTTGTGGCTACGATTCTTGGGTTTGTCCCGGGGATTCTTCGCTGATGGCTGTGTTGGTGCAGATCAAGAATGCTTGCAAGAGCTACGGCGACCAGGTGCTGTTCGACGGCGCGGAAGCGACCCTGACCGACGACGTCAAAGTGGGCTTCGTCGGCCGCAACGGAGCGGGTAAGAGCACGCTGTTGCGCGTCATGTTGGGGGATGAAGAGCTCGACCGCGGCGAGGTCGTACGCCACCCCAGGTTGCGGCTGGGCTACCTGCGGCAACACGACCCCTTCCTGCCGGGCGAAACCGCCCAGGAATTCCTGATCCGCGACAGCGGACAGCCCGACTGGAAGTGCGGCGAAGTTGCCGGGCAGTTCGAGTTGAAAGGCGCCTATCTCGATGGTCCCGTGGCGAAGCTCTCAGGCGGCTGGCAGACGCGCGTGAAACTTGCGGCGCTATTGCTGCACGAGCCGAACCTGCTCTTGCTCGACGAGCCGACGAACTTTCTCGACCTGCGCACGCAGATCCTGCTTGAGCACTTCCTGCGGAGCTATTCAGAGGCCTGCCTGATCGTCTCGCACGATCGGGCCTTCCTGGCCTCGACGTGCAGCCACACACTGGGCCTCGCGCGCGGCAAGCTGACGATGTTCCCCGGCAAGATCGACGCTTTTCTCGAATACGAGCGCGAGCTCCGCGAGCACGCCGAACGGTCGAACGCCGCCGTCCTGGCCAAGCGACGGCATCTGGAAGAGTTCATCGCCAAGAACAAAGCCCGGGCCAGCACCGCCACGCGTGCGCGCTCGAAGAGCAAACAACTCGAACGGCTGGAACTGGTCGAGATCGCCGGAGATGAGCCCACGGCGCGAATCCGCGCTCCGAACGTCGAGCCGCGCCAAGGACCAGCCCTGCGCTGCCGCGATCTGGCGATCGGGTATCCCGAGCGCCAGATTGCCGCGGGGATCGATCTGGAGATCGACCACGGCGCACGAGCGGCGATTGTGGGCGATAACGGCCAGGGGAAAACCACATTCCTGCGCTCGGTGGTCGACTCGCTCGCGCCGCTGGCGGGCGAGGTGCGTTGGGGTTATGGCTGCCTGGTCGGCGTCTATGCCCAGCACGTCTACACGAGCTTACCCGAAGGGCAGACCGTACTGGAATACCTGGAGTACAACGCGGCGTCAGGCACGAAGACGCAGGAGATACTCGACCTGGCCGGCGCGCTCTTGTTCCGCGGCGAGCGCGTGCGGAAACGGATCTCCGTGCTCTCCGGCGGCGAACGCGCCCGGCTTTGCCTGGCCGGGTTGCTGCTGAGCCAGTACAACGTGCTGGTTCTCGACGAGCCGGGCAACCACCTCGACGTCGATACGGTCGAGGCGCTCGCCGAGGCGTTCCTGGACTATAAGGGCACCGTGATCTTCACCAGCCACGACAGGCACTTCTTGAAGCGCGTGGCGACGTGCATCGTGGAAGTGCGCGACGGCCATGTGACGAATTATCGCGGGCAATACGACGCTTACCTGTATTCGGTGAACAAGGAGATTGAAGACGGTGAGCGGGAACAGGCGACGCGGCTGGCCAAGGCGCCGCCGGCGGCGCGACCGGCTGGCAAACCCGCCGAGCGCCCGGCGCGGCGGAACGACCGCGAGCTGCGAAAGGAGATCGCCGCTTTGGAGCGGACGATCGCCCGGCTCGACGAGCAAAAACGCCAGGTCAACGGTCGATTGCTCGCGGCGACCGATCCGGCCGAGGCGCTCCGCCTGCACAACGAGGTCTCAGAGCTGACCTCACAACTCACGGAAGCCGAATCGCGCTGGTGCCACCTGCAGGAAGAGGTTGGCGAATCGTAGAACGACCAACGCTTGGCGCGAGGCTACCGCGTGGCCGGCTCGTCCCATTCGATCTTGCATTTCGGCAGCGCCTTTTTCAGCGCCGCGACGCCGGCCGGAGTGACATTCGTGTTTCTGGCAAATAGGGTTTGCAGGCTCTTGCAGTTTTCGAGCGGCGACAGGTCGGAAACTTCCGTCGAGCTGCAATCCAATTCCGCCAGTGGCAGTCCCGCGAGCGGCGACAAGTCGGACAATTTACTCTTGCCGTACGCTTTGCCGGGGCTACATCGGAGGACCCGCAATCCTGTGAGCGCCCGCACCGGTGAGATATTGTGGATCCTGTTGGCGACGAATCTCAACTCCGTCACCACACCGTTCTCGATCTTGGGCGTGACTTTCCCGATGAAGTGCGGATTGAGTTCCCTCAATCGTTGGGCGACCGCTTCCACCTGCTTCTCGGCGGGCAGAGCGGCAACGTCGTTCATCCATTGTTGAACGTCGCGCATGTTGGGCCTGGTGACCACCTTGGCCGGAGTCGCGGCGTTGGCATTCGCGGCGAGCGGCGCATTCTGGCTCGTTGGCGCGACGGTCGCGGACGGGGCTGGCGGGTTCGGCGGCGGAGCGTCGTCGTCCATGCGCTTGAGAACCAACGTGACCAGGATTGGAGCGATGATCGTGGCGAACGACCCGCCAATGATCTTGGCAAGCAGGTGCTTCGTTTTCTCGGAAGCCACCACCTCGGTCAGCGAAGAAAGGGTTCGTGTGGTCGACGGGCCACCAGCGTCGCCCAGTGTATTCGTCTCTTCGGCGGAAAGCGCGCAAGCGGTCGTCTCGCCCTTGGCGGCGCTATTACCCAAGCCGCCGGAGGCGACGGCTTCCAACGCCGCCACGACCTCGCTCATGGCCTGATAACGGTCTTCGACCTTCTTGGCGACCATCTTACTGAACACGGTTTCGAGTTGTTTGGGGGCGTTTGCCTGAACTTCTTTCAGGCGCGGAATCGGCTGCTGTTGATGGGCAAGAAGTATCGCGGTCAATGTGTCGCCGTCGTAGATGGCCTTGCCGGAGAGAAGGTAGAACAGCGAGCAACCGAGGCTGTAAATGTCGGCACGCGCATCCGCCGCCTTCGTCTGCATGGCTTGTTCCGGGGCCATGTAATCCACGGTCCCCATGACCGCTCCGGCTCCGGTAAGCTCCACCTGGGCGGGACCGTCTCCTTGCTCGATGCGAGCCAGACCCATGTCGAGAATTTTGACGGTCCCCTCCGTGTCCAACAGGAGGTTCGCCGGCTTGATATCCCGATGAACGACTCCTTTCTTGTGGGCGAATTCCAGCCCCTTCGCCGCTTGCAGGATATAGTTGACCGCTCTCTCGACGGGCAAGGGTCCATTCTTCTTGACCAAGGCCGAGAGGTCGCTCCCCTCCACAAACTCCATGACAAGGAAGTGAACGCCGTTGGCCTGATCGGCATCGTCGGCGGCGACGATGTTGGGGTGCCGTAATTTGGCCGCCGCTTTTGCTTCGCGCTCGAAACGGGCGATGGCGGCCTTGTCCTTGGTCATCTTCGAGGGAAGCAACTTGACCGCCACGATCCGGTCCATGCGTCGGTGCCGGGCCTTGAACACTTGCCCCATGCCGCCGGCCCCGATCTTGTCCAAAAGGACATAGTTGCCCAGCACGAGCGATTTGGCCTTGCCCCGGTAGACCTCCTCCGCCTGGAACTTCGTCAGCTTTTTTCGCCGAATGAGCTCGCGTGCCAATCCCTCGACGTCCTTGGGCGACGCCTTGGGCGGCACGAAGTCCTTGAGCGTGTCGCCGGCGAGAATGCCGCTCTCTTCAAGCTGCTTGACGAATTGTTCGAGAGTTACGGCCATTTTGGGAATCTGCCGTAAAGCGATGACTGTGGGGGACCAGTCGCGCCATTGTAGCCCGGAATTCCGTCAGCTTACCAGAGGCGCGCCCTCCGGCCACACCCTCGTTGTTCTACACAAGTCGCGAGAGACCTATCGCCCCGTTCACGGGGCCTTCCGCGAAGCGGTCATAGACCCGGCATTCATGCCTTAGGGTTACCGGGATCTTTTGCAGTTTGTCTTGGGATTCGTGTGGCTGTTCGGCCAGAGGCG
>Ga0265331_10001853_pt1 | contig 14926 bp, 11 predicted proteins | sample 41923metaG_FD_202088 | JGI IMG/M metagenome (GOLD analysis project Ga0265331, IMG submission 202088) | Rhizosphere microbial communities from Carex aquatilis grown in University of Washington, Seatle, WA, United States - 4-19-23 metaG | ecosystem: Host-associated > Plants > Roots > Rhizosphere...
TGCGTACGAACCTCTCACCAAACATCTCGAACACCTCGTCATGCGCGGCTTCGTATCGATCAAGCCAATGGCGCAGTGTCTGCGCATAGTGCAGCCGAAGGTTCTCGACGTCGAGAACCGAGAAGTCCCAGGGCTCAAAGATGCGCATCATCTCGCCGAGAGACGGAGGGTACGCGCCCGGAAAGATACGCTTCTCGATCCAGGGATTCAGTGGCCTGGGGTGGTCGCAGCCGATCGAGTGGATGAGCCCGCGCCCGCGCCCGCCCAGACACTGGTGCGCGACACGGCCGAGCGTCGGGTAATTGTCGACACCCACGTGCTCCAGCATACCGACCGATACGAAGGCGTCATGTCGGCCCGAAATGTTGCGGTAATCATCCTCGACATACTCCACGAGCGAGTCCAGACCCTCTCGCTTCGCGCGTTCGCGCGCATAGACGATCTGCTCGTGCGAGATGTTGAAAGCCCGCACTCTCACGCCGTAATGGCGCGCCATATGCAGCGCCAGAGTGCCCCAGCCACAACCGGCTTCGACCACGCTCTCACCGGCGTTCAGGCGAAGCTTCCGGCAAACGTGATGCATCTTGGCCATCTGCGCCTCGTCCAGGGTGGCGGATGGCGTTGGGTAATACGCGCAGGTGTAGGCCATCGTGTTGCCCAGCCAGAGCGAATAGAAAGCATTACCGATGTCGTAATGGTGATGTATGTTGTCGCGCGAGCCGGCCAACGAATTGACGCGCGAACGATGCAGCAGGTCGAGCACTCGACGCAGCTTGGAGGGCTGTCTGGAACTCCCGATGCTCGCTCGATAAATCGTCTCGAGCATGCGGACCAGGTCACCCTCTACGGTGATGCGACCATCGCTATAGGCGTCGCCGAAGCCCACCTGGGGATCGGCCAGTATCCCGAGCAGCGTCCCCCGATTGGCAATGCTTACACGCGCCACGGGATCGGTCGCGCTCGTCGACACCGGCTCGCCGGTCCACAGGACAAACTCCAGTGGGGGGTCTCCCTGGTGCGCGAGCAGTCGCAAGAGGAGCCGCGCCTCCACGGAGCGGCCCCTGGACTTGGTCGATGCCGGTGCAACGGAGCCGGAGACCGGCGTGACCGTACAGTGGTCCGCTCCAGTGGTGCGATCTGGCCCGGATACCAAGGTCTTGTCGGAGGCGTTCACCGCACTTCTCCATCTGTATAGCCTAATCTATATCAGATTACCGACTTCGCGGTCGAAGCACCAATGACCCTACCCCCCCATCTTTGTCATTACCTCGCGGCCTCGGGTGGACCAACTCGGATGAGGCCACTCGAGCATCGGGCAAGGCCGGCTTCGATGATTCTCCCGCGCCTGTCCCGTGCTTCCCAGGATGTCGTGCGAAGTCAGAACCATCAGTATCTTCACGTCCGCTCTCCTCTGTCTGGATTGAACGTGCGACTGATTGAACACCGCAACGCGCGCTAATGCGCTTGCACCAGGGTTATCTATCCGGAGAAACACCCCGCCCCCCAATCAGCGGAAACTTACCCAATCCACCTCGACAGCTTTGCTGGCGGCCTGGGTAACGACCAGGTCATGGACGCCAGCGGGAGTATGCTTTGCGGCGGCACTGGCCGTCTTCCATTGGGTCCCCGGGGCAACTTCGATGCGGCCGATCACCGGCCCGTCTTGCCGGTCCAGACGGATCTCGAGCGCTCCTCCGTTCAGGGCCTTCGCACGCACGTCGATCGTTTTCTGCGCTCCCCGCCCGAAGTCGACTTCGTCAAACCGCACCCACGACTTCGCGGCATTGAACGTCGTCTTCCACCCTGCGTGCGGATTCGTCTCATCCAGGAACGACACCACGACTCCTTCGCCGCTCGTCGCACTGTAGCGGTCGATCTGAATCGGACTCTCCGCCTGCACGAGTCCCACACCACGCAGCGTCGGGATGACTTTCCCAATCGTGCCGTCGGCGTTGAAAAACAGCTTGTCGGCCCTGATCGCGCGATTCTTGTCAAAAGAAGGCGAGAGATCCTTGTCGTGATAGAAGAGATACCACTGCCCTTTGTATTCAACAATGGAGTGGTGGACGGTCCAGCAGCCGCTCGCCGATTCGTCGAGAATTACCCCAGAGGGTTTGAACGGCCCGGTGGCTGACGTGCCCGTCGCGTACTCGAGCCGCTCGATCTTATTCTCCACGTGCGGATAAGTGAGGTAGTAGATGCCATTGCGCTCGAACACGAACGGCCCTTCCAGGAGCCCCTTCATCGTCAGGTGGTCGATGACCGCAGGCTCACCCTCGATCTCCAGCATGCTCGGCTTCAACTTGGCGACGAAGATCTTGTTCAAGGAGTAGAACAGGTAAGCGTCGCCATCCTTGTCAATGAACACGCACGGATCGATTCCTCTCACTCCATCGATGGACGTGGCGATGGGTTTGAACGGTCCATCGGGCTTGTCCGCGATCGCCACACCGATCCTGAATCCACCGCTCTTCGCGATGGCCGGAAAATAGAAGTAATACTTCCCGTCTTTGAAGACAGCGTCCGGCGCCCACATGCTGTAAGAGGTGGGATTGACCCACTCGACGTCCGTCTGCTTGAGGATCACGCCGTGATCGCTCCAATCCGTGAGATTCTCCGAGGAGAATACGTGGTAGTCCTCCATGACAAACCAGTTCGGACGGCCCTTGTACTCCGGCGGTGCCTTGATGTCGTGCGACGGGTAAACGTAGATCTTCCCCTCGAACACGCGAGCCGTCGGGTCGGCCGTGAACTGATCCATGATCAGGGGATTGGTCGCGAAGGCTGTGGTGGCCGACAGCAATCCCGCAAAAGTGGCTGACAAGATGTGACCTGGCGAGAGTTTCATGGTTCACCCAAGAGAGCACGGATGTCGAGCAAGCGTTCTCAAGAGTTACACATCGACGACCCCGATGGCAATCCAGGCAGAATCAGTGCGGCTGAATTTCCACATTTTGCAGTTTGCCGACGACTGCTTGATTGGGCCGGTCCGCCACAACCGGCAAAGCCGCAAATGATGCAGCCGGGGGGCATCAGCTGCCGGGACGGGAGTCCCACGAGATCTGCAGACGCAGGCCCGCCACCAAGTCGTTCCGCAATGTAGGCTCGGTGTTGGGGTCGATGATGTACTGGATATCCGGTTGCAAAGTCAGCCAGGGACTGATCGGTACGAGCCAGGAAGCCTCGATGTTGGTCTCGGCAACAGTTTGAGACGTTCCGGCGAGCTCGGCCGCGCGACGGTACGCCGATCCGTTGATGGCCGTCGCGACGGCCAACCCCAGGCGATGATGCTGCGAAGTGCGGCCTGGATAGCGCATGTTTCACAGTAGCGTCCGAAGGTCAGTCATCTGGACCTGAGAATCAGGTCAGGTATGGCATCCAATGGGACGACCCGGTCTGCGGCGTCCAGTTTGATCGCCTCCTTTGGCATGCCAAACACCACGCACGATGCTTCATCCTGGGCCACCGTGTGCGCACCAGCATCGCGCATCTCCTTGAGACCTCGCGCGCCATCGTCACCCATGCCGGTCATGATCACACCCAAGGCGTTGCGACCCGCGCATTTGGCTACCGACCGGAATAAAACATCGACCGACGGGCAATGGCGGTTGACAGCAGGGCCTTCCCTGACCTCCACGTAATACTGCGCTCCGCTGCGCTTCAACATCATGTGCTTGCCGCCGGGCGCGATCAGGGCGCTGCCGGGAACCACGCGATCGTTGTCCTTGGCCTCGCGGACGCCGATCTCGCAGAGGCCGTTCAGCCGAGCGGCGAAGGCGCCGGTGAACTGGGGTGGCATGTGCTGGACGACGACGATACCGGGGCAAACAGCCGGCAGCGCTGTGAGGACTGCCTCCAGTGCCTGCGTTCCACCCGTGGAAGTCCCGATTGCGATTATCTGCTCGGTCGTCTGGCTCATCGCGCGAGTTGCAGTGGGCGCGGCCAACATGACATCAGCGCTGTTTTTGGCCGCGATGCGCTCTTGTTTGCTGCGCGCTGCCAGGCGGCCGACGTTGACGCGCGCGGCGTGTCGCACCACATTCGTGAGCTCGACCGCCGACTCGCTGAGGAACTGCTTCAACCCGACCTTGGGTTTGGTCACGATGGTGACCGCGCCGGCGCTGAGTGCTTCGACGCTCGTCGCCGCACCGGCTTCGGTCAGCGTGGAGCAGATGACCACCGGCGTGGGATGCTCCTGCATCAGCTTCTTCAGGAAGGTGATCCCATCCATTCGGGGCATTTCGACGTCCAGCAGGATCACGTCGGGCCAGCGGATCTTCATGCGCTCAGATGCAAAGATGGGATCGGCGCATGCGCCGATGACCTCGAGGCCCGGATCTGATTCGAGTATGCCGGTTACGACCTGGCGCACGACAGCGGAGTCGTCGATCACCATGACCTTGATTCGATTGGGTTTATTGGTGAGGGGCACGTCACGGTTTCCTGTAAATTGCGGGCGCGACGCTCTCGAGCGCGTCGCTGACGCCGTGGAGGGTTTCTGAGTGCCCGATGAACAGCCAGCCCCCTGGTTTCAGCACGGACCCCATGCGGGCGATCACTTCACGCTTGGTTGCCTCATTGAAGTAGATGAGCACGTTGCGCAAGAAGATGAACTCGAATTGACCGATGGGAGGCAGCTGCGCGTTGAGATTGATCTGCTGCAGGCGGACCTTGTTACGCAGCGCGCGATCGATCAGCAGCGTCTGCTCCTGTTGTCCCTGGCCCTTGAGGCAGAACCTCTGCAGATACGGCAACGGTATGTGGCGGGCGCGCTCCATCGGATAGTGGCCGGTCCTCGCCCGCTCTAGCACTCGCGCACTGATATCGGATGCGAGCAACTCCCAGGCGCGACCGCGAAGCCGGTCCTCGAGGACCATTGCAATGCTGTAGGCCTCCTCGCCGGTGGATCCTGCAGCGCTCCAGATGCGCAAGGGAAACTGCTGCGGCTGTTGCATGTAGATGCCGAGCTGCTCACGCAGGAAATCGAAATGCCGCGGCTCCCGGAAGAAGTAGGTTTCATTGGTGGTCAGCAGATCGATGGCGGTCTGCGTTTCATCGGGCTGCTCCCCGCTCGCGAGCAGCTTGAGATACTGCGAGTAGGTACTCAGCTGATACCGTTGCAGCCGACTGGCCAGGCGGCTGGTAACGAGGACCTTCTTGTTCTCCCCGAGAGCGATGCCGGCGGCGTCGAAGATGAAACGCCGGAAGTGGCTGAACTCTTGGTCGCTGATCTCCGACATCAATTCGCTACCCCGATCGCAAAGCGGCCGATCAGGAGTCCTGGACGGGCGAGGCGGCCTCCGACAGCGTCTGCGCCTCCTGGGGCGCTAGCACGGAGTTGACATCGAGCAGAATGACGAAGCGCCCGTTGACCTTTCCCATGCCTTGAATGAAATCGGTCGAAATGTGCGCGCCGAAAGCAGGCGGTGGCTCGATCTGGTCGGCCGGAATGTCGAGCACGGAGTCGACCGCGTCCACGACGATCCCGACGTCCTGCCGCTCTCCCGTGCTCATGATCTCGATGATGACGATACAGGTCCGCTTGGTGACGGGGCTGGGCGGCTTGCCGAAGCGCACCGACAGGTCGAGAACCGGTACGACAGCCCCGCGCAAGTTGATCACGCCGCGAACATACTCCGGCATCATCGGTACACTCGTCAGGTTGGAGTATTCGATGATTTCCTTGATCGCGAGGATGCCGATGGCAAAAACTTCGCTGCCGAGTGTGAAAGTCAGATATTGCTGCGCCTGCCCGACCGGGGCGGTGACTGCGCCCACGCCTTTGGATACGGAGAAGGACTGAGTGTTGGGGTTGCTCATACGTGTCATCCCGTCACTGGAAGCGAGTGAACTCGGACTCGTCGGGTTCCATTTTGAGGGCTGCGTTACCCACGGAGTTTTTCGCCTGTGGAGGCTTCGCGTGCGTTCTCGACGGCTGGCTGCGACGTTTCCTGTCTCCTACCAACGCCTTGCCGCCCTTGAAGAACTCCATCGTCTGCTGCAGCTGCTGCGCCTGGCCGCTCATCTCCTCCGCCGTGGCGGACAACTCCTCGGAGGCCGCCGCGTTCTGCTGAGTCGTCTGGCTCAACTGGGTGAGGGCCGAGTTGATCTGGGTCACGCCAGTTGCCTGCTCCTGCGAGGCCGCGGCAATCTCCTGCACCAGGTCGGAAGTCTTCCTGATGCTCGGGACGATCTGATCGAGCAGGTTGCCGGCCTTCTCCGCCAGCTCCACGCTGCCCGTGGCCACGGTACCGATTTCCTGCGCGGCGACCTGACTGCGCTCGGCAAGCTTGCGAACCTCGGCGGCCACGACGGCGAAGCCCTTCCCATGCTCTCCGGCACGCGCAGCTTCGATGGCCGCGTTCAACGCCAGCAGGTTGGTCTGGTAAGCAATGTCGTCGATGATGCTGATCTTCTGCGCGATCTGCTTCATGGCGTTGACCGTTGCCTTGACGGCTTCACCACCCTCGCTGGCCTCGGCAGAGGCCTTGGAGGCGATGGTTTCGGTCACCTTGGCGTTGTCGGTATTCTGGGAGATCGAGCCGGTCATCTGTTCCATCGAGGCACTGGTCTCCTCGACGCTCGCGGCCTGCTCGCTGGCGCCCCGCGAAAGCGACTGCGAAGTGGAGGCGACCTGCTCAGAGGCGCTGGCGAGGGCCTGCGAGGCGATGTTGACTTCGCTGATGATCGCGGAGAGCTTCAGAATCGTGTTGTTGGTGTATTCCTTCATTTCCGCGAAAGAACCCTGGTAGTTCTTGTCGATCGTCTTGCTCAGATCCCCTTCGGCGAGCGCCGCGAGTACCCCCTTTACGTCCTCGATGCTCGCGCCGGTCGTCTCGGCCAGGCGGTTCAAACCTTCAGCCATGTCTTTCTGAAATCCGCTGAGCCCGCTCAAATCGACTCGCGCGGAGAAGTCACCCCGGTTGGCAGCCTCCACCACCCGTTCCTGGCCCGAAATCACCTGCTTCAGACGCGCAACGGTGCTCCGAACCGAGGCGAGCATGCTGGCGGTGTCCCCGTCGCGGGTCTGCACCTGCACGTCGAGGTTGCCCTCGGCAACCTGCTGCAGCACTGAGGCCGCGTAGTTCGGCTCACCGCCGAGCTGCTTGAGAATCCCGCGCGTGACCAGCGTTGCGGCCAGCACGGCCAGCGTGATCGCGCCGAGGCCAAGGGCGAGGATCAGCTCGCGGGCGCGATCGGAGGTCTTGCCGAGCTCATCGGCGGACGCGGCATTGAGCTTTTCCTCGAAATCACCAATTTTCTGCAGCGTATCGCCGAGTACGTCAACCGAGTGTTGTGCTCCCGAGTCGACGAACAACTTGTATGCCTGCTGTGTCTTGCCCTGAAGCGCGAGCGCGGAGACCTGCTCCATGTGGGAGCGGATGGAATCCCACTCCGCCTTGGTCTGCCGGTCGAGCTCCTTCTCCGTCTGCGTCGTGGCGGGGTCGCTCTCGAACGTCTTAGTGATTCCCGCGTATTCTTTCTCGAAGCGCTCGATGGCGTGCTGGCGCGTCTGCTCGAGCTGTTTGAGGCGATCGGCATCCGCGCCGAGCATTTCCCCCTCGAGACTGAGCAGAACATCGTTCGCTGCATCGTTCATCGCATTGCTGGCATGGATTTCCTCGTTATTGACACTGGTGATCACCAACATGCCGGCGTGCACGACTCGCATACGTGTGATGGCCACCGCCAGCACCACTCCCAACAGCACAACGACGATCCCGAAGGCCGCCATCAGCCCGGTCGCCACTCTCATCTTCGCGAACATTCAATAATCTCCAGATAGGATATGTTGATCAGGCGGCCGCGACCTGCGGTGCGCCAGTGGAATCGATCCATGCGGCCGAGCGCTGAATCGCGCGCTCGATAACCGCGGGTACGTCCAGAATGAGGGCTACTTCACCCGTGCCGAGGATGCTCGAGCCGGTGACGCAGTCGACGCGAGCGAAGATCTTGCCCAACGGCTTGATGACGGTCTGAAATTCGCCGAGCAATGCATCCACGACGATGCCGGCACGTTTGCCCGCGTGCCGCACGACGACGATGCTCTGGCGCCGGGCCGGGGGCTTGTTGATTCCGAACAGGCCGTGAAGCCGAATGAAGGGCAGCACGTCACCACGCAGACTCGTGTAGTCGTGGCCGTCGGCGGAGGAGTATTCGACACACTCTTCAATGGAATCCAGCGGCAACACGAATATGGAGTCGGCGACCGAGATCTGGAAACCATTGATGATCGCGAGCGTCAGCGGCAGACGCACAGTGATCTTGGTGCCGATGCCCGCCTCGCTGCTGATGCTCACGGTCCCGCGGAGCGCGGTTATGTTGCGCCGGACTACGTCCATGCCGACGCCCCGACCCGATAGGTTCGTCACCTTTTCGGCGGTCGAGAAGCCGGGCTCGAAGACCATATTGAAGATCTCGGAGTCGGTCGGCTTGTGGGTGGCGTCGATGAGGCCGCGCTCCAGGGCTTTGGCGAGTATCCTGTCGCGCTTGAGACCGCCGCCATCGTCGCTGACTTCGATGACGATCGTACCGGAATCGTGGTAGGCATTGAGCTTGATGCAACCTGCCGAGCGCTTGCCGCGCGCTGCACGCACGTCCGCGGGCTCAATGCCGTGGTCGATTGCGTTGCGCACGAGATGAGTCAATGGGTCGGCAATCTTTTCCACGACCGTTTTGTCGAGCTCGGTATCCTCACCACTGATCTGCAGCTCGATCTCCTTGCCCAGCTCCCGCGAGACATCGTGCACGACGCGGCGGAATCGGTTGAACGTCCCTCCGATCCTCACCATGCGAAGCTGCAGCGAGCCCTCGCGGATCTCCTCCACCAGCGCCGAAACGTTGGTCAGAGACTCCTCGAAGTCGCGGCTCTCGGAACGGCGAGCGATCAGATTCGCGCTGGCCGTGGCGGTGATCAACTCGCCGATTCTCGAGATCAGACTGTCCAGCTTCGCAGCATCCACACGGATGGTTTGGGCCTCGTGTCTGGCGGCCGCGTTCGCCACGGAAGCCTTCAGCGCGGCGCCTTGCACCGGCTGTCGCGTCACGGCGTCGGTGGCAAGGAGGACAGTGTTGATCTGAGCAACGGTCAAACTTCCGCAGTCCTCCAGAATCCGCGCGGCACGTGGATCGTCGAATCCGGCAGCCCGCAGCGTTTCGAAGTAGGCCGCCGGCGGCGAGGCGGGCGGCACGAGTCGCAGGGTACTGTCGTCCTTCACGAACTCGAACGCGCCTTCGATCTTCTCGCGCGCAGCAGCCGATTCGAAGCAGAATTCAAACCCGAGATAACACTTCTGTGCATCCATCGCCGCGGCGTCCGGCAACAGCTCGTCGAGAACAACCATCCCGCGCAATGAGCCAAAGGTGGTCAGGTAGCGCAGGAATCCGAGCGGATCCATTCCTGTAACCAACACGTCACTGCCGAAGCGCAGGGAGATGTGCCAGCGACCGGGTGTCTGAGCGTCGGCCGCGTGCCGATCGATAATTGAGCTCGTCTCGGACCCGGTCGGGGCGGCCCCGCTCGCGACGGTCGCTTCGGACGTCGAGTGCGCCGCGGCGGCCGCCTGCGGCGAGGTTGTTCCGAGCTCCCTCAGCAGGCGGGTCCCGCGTTCGATCATCGAAGGATGTAGAGCGGACTGGCCGTTCATGGCATGCGTCACCAGTCCGTCCATGTGGTCTTTGCATTCGAGCAGGGTGCTGGCGAGCTCGGCATCGAGCGCCGCCTTCCCCTGGCGGACGCGGTCGAGGACGGCCTCTACTTCATGGACGAATTCGACGATGAAGTCGAAACCAAACAGTCCGGCAGAGCCTTTCAGCGTATGCGCCGAGCGGAATATGCGATTGACATCATCGGCGCTGGCCGCGCCGCCGGCACAGGCGAGCAGCTCGGTTTCCATCTCGCGCAGCAGCTCGGCCGCCTCGGCAAAGAATGTCGATAGCGCGTCATCTATCCTCAAGCGGCCTCCTCCGGCGTCGCATCGGCCGTCAGCCCGTCGAGATGACAAAGCGACAGAACACCGCGCACCGTCGGGCTGCAGGCGACGACCCGTACGCCGCAACGCCGCTGGAGCAACAGCAGCAACTGCAGGCCGGCCGTATCGATTTCGTGGACCTGGGAGAGATCGAGCTCCACTGGCTGACCGGCCACGGTATGGGCCAACAGCGCCTGCTTGAGGTCGCTCGCATCGTAGACCGTCATGTTGCCGCTGATTGCCGCGCCGCGCGGCCGCGGCTCGAGTTGGAACTCCATCCGCGTCTCCTTCAGGCCATCACCAGCTTGGCAATGGTGTCCAGCATCCCCTGCGGTTGAAAGGGCTTGGTGATCCAAACCTTCGCCCCGGCGGCACGCCCCTCCTGCTTCTTGTCCTCGCCGGCCTCGGTGGTGAGCATGATGACCGGAGTGAATTTGTAGTTAGGATGCTTTTTGACTTCCTTGAGGAAGGCGATGCCGTCCAACACCGGCATGTTGACGTCGCTGATGATCAGGTGAACCCGCTCGCCTGCCAGGCGCTCGAGCCCCTCCTTGCCGTTGGCGGCTTCAACGACCTCGTAACCCGCACCACGCAGTGCAATTCCCGCCACCGTACGCACCGAGGCGGAGTCATCAACCAGTAGAATTCGCTTGGCCATATCCCGTACCTAAAAGAATGTGACCGCACTGTGCTCGATGGCGGTCGTCTGAATGCCCTGATGATTGAGCTGTTGTTCCTTGGTTGCGTAACCGCTCTGCATGCGCTCGGCATGTTTGCGGGCCTGCGCCATGCTTTCCTCGATGGTCGTTGCCTGGGCGCCGTCCCGTCCCACCTCGTCCATGCTGCGCATCACATTGGAGAGGATCTGGCTGACTCGGTCCTGGAACTGCAGTTGCACGAGCGACTCGCAGATCTCGTCCTTGATGGCTGCGCTCTCGCGTCGTGAGCGGTCCGCCGAATTCGACAGCGCGGCGGTGCTCACCTCGAAACGTGTTAGTACCGCGCGGATCCGCTCGTCGGAGCTCTGCACCGCCAGATCGTCGCGCGCGGCCACTTCCTCGTTCGTCGTGCCGATCTGCTGCAGCGATTCGTTGATGAGTCCTACTTTCTTGGTAATCTGCTTGCTCATATCGCGCGCCGCGTTGGAAAGGCTGCGTACCTCCTGCGCCACGACGGCGAAACCTTTGCCCGACTCGCCGGCGTGCGCGGCTTCGATCGCAGCATTGAGCGACAGCATGTTGGTACGGAAGCCGATCAGGTCGACTTCCGCGGCCATCTTGTGCAGCTCGTCCGTATAGGCCACCAGCCCGCGAATCTGCGCGCCCAGCTGATTGCGACTGTGCTGTATCGCTCGCAGCGCATCGACCACCTCGGCCAGGTCGCTCTTACTGCGCAGAGTCTCCGCCGCGACGTCGGTAAGAGAGGGACCCTCGCCATTGGTATTGAGGGCGGCATCAATGCGCCGCACGATTTCAGAAAACTTCTCGCTGAGAGCTACGATCGCCTGCTCCGTCTGGCTGCGGGACGTCTCGATCTGACGGGACCAGATGGGCAGCAGACTCAAGCTGCCCGCAAAGGCGATATCCGCACCGGAGGGGATGGGCGTCCCCTCTGTGAGGCCCTGATGGCCTTCGAGAACTTCCAAGCCTTCACGATCAGATTTCATAGCGGCTTCCACTGGCGCTGACGGTAGCTGCCTGCCCCACGACCTGCTGCCATTCGACTGCGATTTCCTGCTGGTCGCGGCGCAATAGCATCTCCATCTCGTCTTTATGGACGGGGCGGTTAAAGATGTAACCTTGCATGTGATCGCACCGGAGCAAACGCAGCAGCTTGCGCTGCTCTTCCGTTTCGACCCCTTCGGCGACGACATCCAGCTGCAACCCGTGCGCGAGCGAGATGATGCTCGAGACGAGCCCCATATCGTCGGGGTTCTCGGTCATCTGCGCGACGAAGGACCGGTCGATCTTGAGCGCATCGACCGGCAGATGCGCCAGGTGACGCAGCGAGGAGTACCCGGTGCCAAAGTCATCGACAGCGATGTGCACGCCGAGTTGCTGAATCTCACGCAGCCGTGCAATCACGGCGGAGGTGTTTTGTGTCAACACAACTTCGGTGATCTCGATATCGAGCGGCACCCGGCTCTGGCCGTCCGGATCCATGGCCGCAGACAGATGCGACACGAAGTCGGGATGCAGCAGCTGCAGCGGCGATACGTTGACGGTAATCCGCGGCGCCACGAGACCCCGGTCGAGCCAGTCACGATAGTCCGCGGCGGCACGCCGCATAACCCACTCCCCAACCTCGACGATCAGACCCGAGCTCTCCAGGATCGGCAGGAACTCGCCGGGTGAGACGAGTCCTCTGCCAGGCCTGTTCCAGCGGATGAGCGCTTCGAGGCTCGCGATGTGCCCCGTGCGCACGTTGACAGTCGGCTGGTAAAACAACACGAATTCGCCCTTCTCGATGGCCTGCCGCAGCTGCGCGATGAAGCTCTGCCGAGCACCGTTGCCGCGCGTGAACTGCTTGAGCCGGCGCCGTAAGTCGAGCTGCGCCATCAGGTGTGCAGCGAGAGCCCGCAGGGCTTCGCTCTGCTCGCGGGTGAACTCGCGCGGTACGGAATCGATGACGCAAAGCGTGCCTAGGGCGTACCCGTCTGGGGATATCAAGGGTGCACCGGCATAGAAACGCATATGAGGCTCGTGCGTTACCAGCGGGTTGTCCGCGAAGCGCTCGTCGCGCGTCGCATCACCAACTACGAACACCTCGTTACCCCGGATCGCGTAGTCGCAGAAGGCGTTATCGCGCGGCATTTCATTCGCCGCCAGCCCTACCTTGGCTTTGAGCCACTGACGCGAGCCATCGATCAGATTGATGAGCGCGGTGGGTGTGCCGCCGATCGAGGCTGCAAGGCGCGCGAGCTCATCGAAGACCTCCTCCGCCGGAGTGTCGAGAATCTCATACGATTGCAGCGCCGCCAGGCGCTCCTCTTCCCGCAAGGAGAAACATTCCGGCTGTTGGCTCGGTTTCATGGCGCACGAGTTTCGTTGAACCGAATGCGCTCGGAAATGGACTGCTCGCACATTTCGCCGGCAATCTTCAAATCGGTGAACCGCATCTCGCATGTTTGTTTTTTTATGAGTTGCGGTCAGTACGTATTGTGTCGGGATTTTCCGCAAAAACCGGACGCGCCCAACGCGTGCGGCACAGCAAGCCGGTTGCTGCAGTGCGTCTGCGTGCTGACCCACGCCGATGTGGAAAGTACGGATGGGCAAGCCTCACGCTATCACCAACCTCCCCGCCCTGGCAGGTTCGTTTCCATCATACTCGGGGCCGGTCAAAACCCTGCAGGCGTTATCTCGTCGCTATAACACTGTCTGGACTCAACAATGCAGATTATGAACCGTATTTCACTATCCGCGAAGCTCACCATCATGGCCATTGGGCTGTTCGCGCCGGCGCTCTTCTATGGATACCGGTATGTGCAGTCTGTCGGCGCCAACTCGGCAACAGCCCAACACGAGTTTCAGGGCGCCCAATACATTCACGCGCTGACTGATGTGCTGGGCATGATACTGCGGCACGAGAGCGAGGTCGGCGCGTTCCTGAGTGGTGACAAGTCATCTCGCGACCGGGCACTGGCGACCCAGGCGGCCTCCGAGGCTGTTTTGGCCCGGATGGATGCCCTGGATCAAAAGTGGGCCGACACACTCTCGACGGCCGGTCAATGGGCGCACCTCAAGGCGGCCTGGCTCGCCCTCGAGCCCAACGCTCTGACGCTGCCCTCGGCGGCCGAGGCCTATCGGCAGCACTCCCGGATTATCGACTCGCTCCTTGGCTTGATTGAAACCGTCCATGAGAGCTCGGAGCTGAGCCTCGACCCCGTTGCGTCGACCTATCATCTTCAATCCGTCACCTCGAGTCTGGGCTTCGATGCATTCCGATACATATCCGACCTGCGTGCAACGGCGAGCATGGCCGCTACACACGGGAAACCGACTGCCGCCGAGCTAGCACAAATGAATGCGCGTCGCGATGCCATCCCCGACGTACTGGCCAAGATACAACGAGAGTTGGAATACGCGTGGAGCACATCGGCCGAGGATGAGGCAAAGATCGAGCCCGCCAAAAAGGCGGTCGATGAGGCCAACGCCACCCTGGCGACCGTCGTCTTTCAGCGGCTCGCCAATACCGATTCGAGCTCCTCTAAGGCTTTTACAGAGACGCTCGAGGCGGGCGACAAGGCGGTGGAGGCAGTGCTCGCACTGGCTGACACCGCGAACACGGTCCTGGTTGCGGAATTGCAGCAGCGCTCCGACGAGTTGCAGCGCGAGCGCAACATTGCCATCGCGGTTGGCCTTCTCATCATCGCGCTTGGAGTGTCCTTGAGCTGGCTCATCGCTCGCTCCCTGACCCAGCCGATGAAAGTCGCTATGGGTATCTTTGAATCGATCTCCGCGGGCCGCTTCGACAGTTCCGTAGGCGAGCCGGGTACCGATGAGATCGGCCAGGTGTTGCGCGCTCTGGATGGAATGCAGCAGAAATTGCAGCGGGTGATTTCAGGCCAACAGCATCTGGTCGAGGCCGCCAACCGCGGCGACTTCGGCAAGCACATCGACCTCGACGGCCTCAGCGGCTTCCAGAGGCAAATGGCTGAAGATATGAACCGCCTGGTTCAGACCACCGGTGCCAGCATCGATGACGTAGTCAGTGCCATGCGCGCCTTGGCCGAGGGTGATCTGACCCGTACGATCGACAAGGAGTATCAGGGCTCCTTCGGCGAAATGAAGCGGTACGCGAACGACACTTTGCTCAAGCTTTCAGCAATCATCGGCGAGGTGACGGCTGCGGCGCACTCTCTGTCAGGTGCAACCCAGGAGGTTGCCGCTACTGCGCACTCCCTATCACAAGCCGCGAGTGAGCAGGCCGCCGGAGTGGCAGAGACTGGCGCATCC
>Ga0265331_10001856_pt1 | contig 14916 bp, 28 predicted proteins | sample 41923metaG_FD_202088 | JGI IMG/M metagenome (GOLD analysis project Ga0265331, IMG submission 202088) | Rhizosphere microbial communities from Carex aquatilis grown in University of Washington, Seatle, WA, United States - 4-19-23 metaG | ecosystem: Host-associated > Plants > Roots > Rhizosphere...
TTGGCTTCCCGCAGTGCGGCGATATGTGCCTCCAGGGCTTCGACTTCTTTTTCGATTGTTTTGAACATCGTTTATATGTTTAGGTAATAAGGTGAAAGAAATTCAAAGTCAGGAACAGCCTGTCCAGCCAACAACACCAGGATACCGGAAGGGCATTGCATCGAGGCCGACACAAAAGCCGTGTCCGATAATTCCCGAAAGCCAAACGGGGCGTCAACGATCGGGCCATTGTACAACGACAAGACCCGACGCCATTGCGGGAAGCGACCGGTAAACACGAATCGATGAATTACGGAATATCCGTGTACGTGACAGCTTGCATCCGAAGGGATTGCTTTTGTGATCGAGAGATTTTTGTTAAAGATTTTCATGTTAGCCCGGAGCCGTTGCCGGGGACGGTTTAATTGAATTGACAGATCAAATATAAGGAGAAAACCGGAATTAAACAATAGGGGTTTTCCTATAGGCTAAAAAGCGACGCCCGCCGTAGAAACGGAGGGCGTCTTAGTCAATTCAATCAACCGGATTCTTGTGAGGGAATGACGGCTAATCAGAGATACAAAGATAGTCATTTTGTTGGCTTTTTGAGTAAAAAATATAACATCATTGCGGCCGCAAGGCCTCCCCCCACATACCAACCCCACGTTGGAACGGCCGCTACTGCATCCTGGACACTGGCAACGACGGTATCAAATAAACTGTCTTCCGAAAGCCGGCGATTGTACAGCGTCGAATTGTTCACCCCCCCGGACGTTGTAGCCGTCTTCGCCCACTGCGCATCTATATCGGCGGAAGACGCCCCGGAATTAATCAATTGCAATAGGACGCTATTACAGACGTTTCCAGCCCCCCAATTATAGGCCAGATCCAGGAGGGCGGCGAGCTGGTTATCGGTCAGCGTTGCGGTGATACAGGGGGAGATCTCATTAAAGGTTTGCTGCAATGTAAAATTGAGCAGATCCACCGCGTCGGAAAGGCTGATCGTTGAACCCGCGTCGATTGTCGTGCCATCCGACCAGTAATGATTTCCAAAGCCGATCGCATAGCCGTTGACATCCCAATAAGCCGAACTACTAAAGCCCTCCTGCTTTTGCACCATTGGAGATACAATCTGTATCGCGTTCGTAGCGTCCATTGATTAAACAAGGTGTAAAATTAAATTCGCATGCCGCTGCACGTTTCGGACGATTTTTCCTTTCCAGACTTTCACCTTGTACACGTTCGATCGCGCAAATTCGCGATAGGCAATAGCCTTCGCCTGTTCCTCCGATACGGCAAATTCTTCCTTGCACCGGAATCCGACCTTATAGATATGGATAACGAACATGACTTGCGAGGTTACGAGTTAGCGAAAACGGGCGATCATGGCCCGGCGACCGGGTATAATGCCGACACTGAGTCCCGACATGGAATCCCCTTCGCCGGCAATGTCCGTGATATAGGTAGCCCCTCCCCCGCTGCTGCTGCTGCTTCCCGATGACCCACCGGACGACGAACTACTCCCGCCGAATAATTTCGTGATACTCGACAGTAGACTTGTCGCCTGGGTGACCGGGTTTGTGCTGGTGCTCGATGTACCCGTTGTCGTAACCGTTGGAACGGTGACCGTTGTTTTCGGTTTTAACAGTTCGTAGAGAGCAATAGCCCCTACCACACCGACTCCAACATAAAGCAGGGTCTTCCCCGTGCTGTTTTTCTTTGCCATGTAAAAAGGTTTGCGCTCATTAAAGAGCCGTGATATCCATCGTCGCCCCTTGCAGTAGCGTAATGTTTGCCGCATCACTTACCAGCTGGGCAAACTGCAGCACTACATTGCCGGCCGTGTTTGCAATGATATAGGCCTCGGCGACCATCAAATGATTTGCAGCCGACGCCAGGGCGTTGGAAAATGCGGCCGACGTTGTTTGATCGGCGAATCCGGCGAGTGATCCCGTCGATGCCCCACTGTACAACCACCAGGACATGAGGTAAAGAGTCGGCGACGTAGGGGGCACTACCTGAAACTTTGCGCCCGACGCGGTGCCGGCCAGGGTGAACGGTACCCAGAACCGAAACTTTGCAGCCTTGCCAGCGGCAAGGGGAAAGGTCAAGCCCGTGGCAGCGACTAAGGCAGTCGAGGTATTGACCGACTGATTGGCCGCTAAGACATTTATTGTACGTATCCCGATGCTCATTGTTCTTTTTTTAAGGTGAAAGAAATGATACCCGCGTTCCCGTTAGGCCTTGTCCCAGGCTTTTTTCAGGGCTTCCAGGGATGTTTCTATTTCGTTTTTTTCTTCTTCCGTAGCGACTAGCCCGTGTCCGAGGCCTTTCGCTACAAAATCGGAGACAATTTCAAAATCGTTCCTGTCTTCTTTGGATACAGCGGCGACGGGCGCGGCTGTCTTGGTTGCTTTTGCCATTTTGTTTTTTTTATCGTTATAAAAAAGATCAGACCTTCTTTGGTTTGCCTTCCATTGCCGCTTGCACCAGGGTATTAAAATCCTGTTGGATTTTTAACACCGTTGCACTGTCCTGGAAAAGGCCGGCTTTCACAGCCGCGTTTATCATAGCTTGAATATTCGCGATTTCTTGCTCCATCAGTAAATAGGTATTTTAAAATTGGTACCCCCAATGTTTACACTTATCCAGCTCGTTGGGGTACCGAGCAGGGTGGTTGTCGATCCAAATACTGTCGCCGGCACAACAAAGGCATTGGTCGCCGGCGCGGAGGCTCCGCTATTGCCGGTCAAAATCGACTCGCGAGTCGTGCCCGTCCGGGTAAAGAACAAACTGGTTCCGTTGTATTCCATCGCACCGGTTTCGGCAGTGGTCGTGACGGTGCCGGCTGTAAACTTTAACGGAGCCGTTCCCGCTGTCGCGGTGCCCGCTGCGAAATGGATATATGCACTGGCAGCAACGGCCGACCCCCCGAACATTACATTCGACAATACAGCGATCGGCCGAGTCGTCGTCCCTACCCCGGTGCTGCCGGCTTGGATCGTGAAGACATTGGGTACCGTCGTATACCCCATCTGCACAAATTCCGTATTCGAGCCGAAGGCCGTATTCGTTATTTGAATAGCTGCCGGGGAAGTCGTCATGCCAATTGCCATGGTATTGACGGCCGGCCCTACCGCCAATTCCATCGTGATTTGGGCGGAACGGAGGGTAAAGGCAAAGGCCAGACAGGTGGACATCGCTACGTTACCGTTGAAGATGCCGGTAAAGACACCTGGCTGATTGTATTGCATCGTGAAGGCCGCACCGGGCGCGCCGCCATTGTCGGAGAAATTGAATTGCAGGGTTGAGCTTGCCAATCCGCTGCTTCCCGAGGATTGATTGAATGAATGAATCCACCAATCGCTTGTTCGGTTCGCTGCATCGACGCTATTAAAACTTTGACCTCTTAACCGGATCGACGGCGGATCTTGCCCCGGAATTAGGCTCGTGCCGGCCGTGTTGTTCGAAAACACCTGCGCATTGGCGGTTGTCGATCCAGCCCCGGCCCCGTTGTTGGTGATATCGAACAACCCTTGCGGCGTCGAGGTGCCTAAGGCCAGGTTCCCGGTACCGGTCATCACAATGTTGAAACCAGCTAACGGGATTTCCCGGTTGCTCAACAAGGCTCCCGGATTTCCCGACGCGCCCACGCTTTGCCCCAATACGACATTCCCGGCCCCGTCAAGGGAAACCCCGTTGCGCGCACCCGTTGGGGTTGTTCCGCCTGGACTTACTGCCTGCACTGGTGAAAATCGAAATCCCATTACTTCATGATTTTTACGTAATACCGTTGCACGAGTTGTAACCAGGGATTGGCCCCGGCTTGGAAAACAATTGTAAGGTGCCCGACAAATTCCTCCAGCTCATTACATTCTACCGCGAACGACTCACCGCTTAGTTCCGGATGCCCCGGAGGGAACGGTTTTAAAAAAATACCGTTCACCCACACCCCGACCGCTCCTTTGTTGATCGCAATCCAATCCACACAATTGGGCACGATCTCTACTTCCTGCCCCTGGAAATAGTCCTGTCCAATGATGCTGTATTTCAGAGTCCCTAGTTCCATAGTCTTTTATTGTATGCTGTAATTGATCCCCTGGGCGGAGAAATACTGATTGGCAATATTGCGATCGTCCACATTTAATTTTTCCGAAACAAAGGAGTCCAGGTCGAAGCTGGTGCATCCGAAACTTAAAAAGGTGCAGTCCGCCTGCCGGGTACCGAAGGCCTGTTTGATGTTCATCAGGTCGAGCAACGTATTGGCTTGGATCAGGTTCTCCCGAATGGTAAAACTATCCGGCGTCGATTGCGTGCCGGCATTAAAAATGGTATTGGCGATCCCGGTAGCCTGTGCCTGTGTCAGGGTGGATGACTGCCCTTGGTTTTGTAGCGTGGTGATCGTTTGTTGTGTCGAGGCCGCGTTCGCTGCTATTTGCGGATCTGTAGTCCCTAGCAAACCGAAGTGCTGCAAGATCGCTTTGCCGCCATAATACGCCCCAATCCCGAGGCCGGCATACAACCCGACTTTCAGGCCAATATTTACCCAGGCTGGAGTTCCGTGCTCCCGGGTATCAACGTCTCCGATCCGAATCGGTCTCATATCCCTTTTTTAAGGTGAAAGAAATAATTACACATTCATCCCCCTGAGCTGGGCAATCAGCACCTTAAACATGATGGCCTTCTTTTCCGGCATCCTGGACAACTTCAAAAGCAGGTCGGGCAGATCCGGGACATCGCCTTTTAGCTTTTCGATTGCTGTCGCAATCTTTTGTTCATCGCTCAATGCATTCCCAACGTTCGTCGCGGGAATACCTCCCAATTGACTAGCGGGCGGTACTTGCTGCATGGGATGAACGGGCGCGGGCTTTTTGGCTGTGAGGCTGCTGATAAGACCCACGATAGCCGGCGTGAGGGCGGCGACCAACGGGCTTTCCAGGATTCTCCCCACCGCGTCCATCGTGCCGGCCATGCGGTCGGCTTCTTCCTGCTCCCGGTCGATCCGTTCCTGTTCGATCGCGTCGAGTCGCTTGTTCATCGCCTCTAACAGCTTATCGATTTTGTCGTCGGCCCTTTCCGGGTAGGGAAGGTTACGTTGTCCTGGAGTCCGAAACGAACCGTCGCCATATTCGGCAAACCGGAAATTCATGGCCCCGTTGTAGGGCGTCTTGTCGTCGATTAAATCGCCTTCTTTGATGTTTGCATAGACCGCAACGGTATAGATGCCGGCCGACCCTTGTTGGTGCAGCATTCGTAGATAGCCGGCCAGCTTTTCAATCGACTCTTCCATGTCATTGGAAGGCCACTGGACAAACAATTGCTTGCCGCAAAAAATGGCAAAGGAGGGCATGCCCTGCGAGGTAAATGCAGCCAGCACCGACTCGGGGTCTACGAATTGTACAGCTCTTGCAGGTGTCATAACAAACGCTTTATTGTTGCGGATAATCGATCGAGTAGTCATACCAGACCCCGAACAGAAAGGACATGGGAGTTACAGAAACGGCCGCTGCCGTCTGCAAATAGGTCTTTGTCCAATCGATTGCCCAGAGATCTATAAATGTCAGCGGTTCCCAAACGGCCGGGGAATACGTCCCCGCATTGGGGATGATAGGATTCATCCGGCCCAGGGGAATACGTCTCAGCTGCTCCGTGCCGTTGACAGAGATTACCAGATAGGTATTCTGAATATCGGCCGGCGTCGCGATCGTATTGCCCGACGAGAGCGGCGAAGCGGTCACCGTCGTATTGACATAGGACTCAATGCAGCGTACGTAGACCTTTTGGCCTCCGGTGACGCTCTGTAACTGCGGTTGATTTTGAAAATAATACTGTCCCTGGTTCTGCTGGGAGTTGACAATATTTTCAATCAACTGATACCGAAAACCTAAACCAGCACCGTAATACATAGACACAAGTTTTTGAGCGCCGACTCCAGGACCTGGAGTCGGCCACCCGGTTAACGAATCAGTTTACAACCGTCGAGTTTTGCGCTTGCAGACCACGGAAAATCATAATCATGCGCGCATTTGCATCGACCGCCGCGGGGGCTACCGGCATGTTTACGGTGATCTGTAAATCCTGCGAACCTTGCAGCAATACAAAAGGCTGCATGGGAACAAACCCGTCTTCCATTCCGTCGATCTGATCGACCGGCGACCCGGCCCCGGCCGCTGCCGTCTGCTGAGTCTGGTTCGCTTTCCAATGGCGTTGGATCATCCAATTTTTTAACAACTGGTCATTGTTTATCATGATCTTCAACGTGCCGTTGTAAATGCTCCGGTAGTTGACGGCATTGGGGAAGATGAACGGATTGGCATACGGGTACAATTGGAAAGTCGTATCCGCTGTGCTCGAGGGCAGGGCTAAGAACATGCCGATCGACGTGGGGACGAAACTATCCTGTAAGGGCAACCGTATTTCGGTGTTGAACTGCTGTGCCTGGTTTTGAATGTTGGACAGCACCGGAAAGGTGATCTGTGTGGACGTCGCGAGTATGGGTTGCTCGAGACGGATATCGGCTTGCGTAATCCGGAACATATGGACGACATCCACGTCCGGCCGGTTGTTCGGGTTAAACGCTGCGTTGAAGATGGCGACCGCCTGGTCGAAGTCCATCCGTGCGGCAATTGCTTGCATAGTTTTACTTTTTTGGCGTTACTGGACTATTTGTTTTTTTCTAAGGTGAAAGAAATATTCACCGGCTTCCAGCGTCGGCAACGGCCATTCTACGCATATAGCGAGAGGTTCCGACAGACGCGGGATTGGGGAACATCGATGCCGGAGCCCTTCCGCCTACAGCCGCGGGATTGGGGAACATCGATGCCGGGGCCCGGCCGCCGATGCCGGCCGGATTCGGGAAACTGCCAGCGGGTGCCCGGCCACTGATCCGGCGTTGCATGGGCATCCCGGCAACGCGTTTGCCGCCTGACCATACCGTAAGATCCGTATCGGAAGGGCAACCCATTCCGGAGAGGGCACCCGTACCTTGTAATATGGCCGTCGCTCCGTATCCAAAGGCTCCGGCCCCCATTCCGATGACTACCCCCGATTTACTCATTAAAGCCGCTGCCAGGCCTCCCGCCGCGGCGACTCCTCCTACGATCGTTCCGGATACCGTCGGCAACACTTTTAGATTTACAAAAGCGGCCCCGAGGTTGCCGATAAAGACTCCGCCCAGTAGGTGCAAGGGATTCACCGTCCGGGCTTTTGTACTCATAGACATTTTGCCGATACGCCTTTTTCCCTTGTGGCTTGCGGCTTTCTTTTTTCTGTGTCGTGGCATGGTGCTACTGTTTTATTGCTGCCTTGGCAGCGGGTTTTAAAATCCTGCTTTTGCGTGCTGTCTTACCAGATCCACCAGTGAACCCGTAGGGGGGTTGCTTGTGGTGATCGGTGATACCGGTGCGGTTGTTGTCGTCGAGGTGACCGGCATGGCTTCCGGCATCCCGATGGGCTGCTCTACGGTCGCCACCAATGACGTACTACTTGTGGTCGGTACCGTTGATGCCGTCGCAGCTGCTTGTTGCTTTTTCCAATACCAATAGGCCAGCCCCGCGGCTACCAATCCCCCGGCCACCCAAAGCCCCGTATTGTCGTTTTTCTTGGTGGAGTGCTTTGCCATATCAACTAATTTTTCTGATCGTCGCTTTCGCCTTGACAATCTGCTTTGTTAAATGCCGCTTTGCCTTCGCGGTTTTGGCCGTAAACTTTTTGGCTTCCAGGATACCGAGCTTGTGAACCTGGAGTCGCCGGGCGGCGGATAGATGCCCGGCCACACTGCCAATACCGATATTGACGCTTTTGAATTTATTGGCGTCTGTATGTGTCCGACTCTTCGTGTTCACGGCCCCTACCCTTCTTTTCGGCCTTGCCGCTTTCTTCCGGGTATGACTTTTCTTTTTGGCCGGCTTCCGGATTCTGCCCAGCTTGCCCGCCCGGTACTCCCGGCCGGCCTGCTTTTGCAACGTCGTACGTTTGCTGCCGGGATGCTTTTTGGCGAGTTGCTCTACCCGCTTATTGATAACTGATAGTGCGTTGCTCATTTACTGTGCTTTTTTGGTTTAACGATTTCATATATGACAATGGCCGCGCCGACCCCAATCATGATCGAGGGGAGGGGATTGGCTTCTATAAAGTCCAGGACGGCATTGCCTGTGGTCGTGACAGCGGGCGCAAGAGTCTGCGCGGCGGTCACATTGCTTTCTACATTTTGCACGGCTTGTGTTTGTTGTGCGGGCGTTCCTGCCATCAACGACGCAGCGGTCGCTGCCAAAGGCGTGAGATTGCCGGTTGCGACGGCAATGACAATATCCGGGAGGATAGCCCAGGCCTTTAGCGGCGTCTTGAGATTGGAAGACAACCCCGTACCGATTTCGGAAAGTATTTGTTGATAGTCCTGATCGGTGAGGGCGTACACCTGCGGTTGTTGCGTATACAGCCAGTAAGCCCGCCAGATCGTCGGGTCTAACGATGACCCTTGTTGACTGATGCTCATCGACGGATTAATGATCGGAAATCCGTATGCGTTCATCAGCTGATACAGTAAATATGTCCAGGAATCAAAGCCCTGGCTTACGGGACTTTCATCCGCGGCGACCCGATTTTTCCAGGCTGTCAAAATGGTGTTGTTGTCCTGCTGCTGTTTGGCCGTGAGCTTTCCCGGCCCGATCGCCTGCCATGCCGCTAAATTCATCCAAGGGTTTGTCGTGGCCCCAATCCGTTGATAGCCGACAAAGGGACTCGGCGCGTGTTGCGGGATCTGTTTGCCCGCAATCACCTTTGGCGTACCATGTGGCCCCGGTATCCCGGATATTCTTACCAGTGTCATGCGAGTCGTTTATCCCACCAGTAGACCGGCGAGGGGTGATGAGAATTGAAATACGCGACTTCCGGTACCGGATCAATCCAGGTCTCCGACCCATCCCGGTGATAGAGCACGACGAAGACGTGTTGCGGTTTCTCGACCTCCCAATCGTACGAAGCAAAACGATATGCCCAGTCGTAGTAATACTCTCCCGTCCGGTTGATCGCGTCCAGGATGCCGGAACAAAAGCCGGCGAAGTGTTTACAATCGACCGTGTCCAGGGAGAGAATACCGGCCGGCGATCGGGTGGACTGCCAATCCTCCCCCTCTACCTTGTACTTCAAATTGTCCTTGCACCAATAGAACAGCCGGCGCGGGATCTTCGCAAAATTCCCGATCATCCACTCCGGGGCGATCAGGTCGTATTTGACGGCATAAATTTCATGGGCGTCCAACACTTCTGTAACGATATCGTATACCTTCTGCTGTTTGCGAATGACCAACACCTGACCGAGTAGGGGCGGTAACGTTTGCAGCATCGAGGTGACGGTTGGTCTCATTTAAAGTGCTTTGAAATTTATGTTCATGGGGAACGTGAGATTGTTGAGGGTGGCCACCCCATTCAGGTTTACCATCACGGCCCCGGTGCCGGTGAGCCAGTTCAGCAAGGCCGTAATTAACCCGAGATCGGTTATGTTCATCGTCACGGTGATGGGCTGGACAGAATGCGCGGGTACGTCTTGCGAGAAAGAATTGGTCACGGTACCAATAAATGTTCCGTTCACCGTTACCCCGACATTGACGCCTTGCAAGGTGTAATCATTTGCCGTTGGATTTTTTACACTGATATCCAGGGTAACCGTGCCATCAACACCGGAAGGGGAGAAATTGAAACTTGCCAGGGAAAAGGATAGCTGCTGTACCGCCCAGAGTGTGTACAGTTCGTAAAGCAGGTACCCGCCGACGATACCTAAGGCAACTTTTGCAATCCCGTCCATTTCATTTTGGTTTACTGGTCGGGGTAAAATTAGAGTGTGCAATTATAACATGCAACAAAAAACCCCCGTAGGGGGCGTGGAAGGGGTGTTTTTGATCGCGTAGAAAATAGTGTTATTTATTATCCGACCCAAATTTTATTTGCTCATAAAACTGCCGGGTGATCTTTCCATATACATTGACAGCGGTAACACCGGGAAATGATCGCTTGATTGCATTTTCGGTGCGTTTCCAGGCAGCGGCCTTGTATACCTGGACATTTCGCCACTTCGCGGGCTTTCTATCCGTACTGAAAATGATAATGGTGAACAGGTCTTCTTTAATTCCCTCTCTCATCGTTGCGTCTGGATATGTATTTCAAAATAGCTAACAGGATAAAGCAGGCCAGGAACCACCCCAAAAAAAGGTGCAGCATACAGGAATTATTTTTATCTTCGACCCGAAAGAAATAGCCCTGGTGTCACCTTTCCTGCTTGCAGACGTGGTTCGATACTGGGGTTGTTCTTTTTACAACCGGAATCCTTTTTCGGGTGGATCTTGATCCAACGTACAACCCCCGCCGCATTTTTCACACACGTAGAAGTCAGTCCCCAATACATGTTTTACTACCCATTCGTGTTCACAGTTAGCCATTTTATCCTTTGCGTCCTTTCTATTTTCAATCTCCTTCACCTGGTGCCCCACAAACTTTTTAAAATCCCCCCCGAGTAGTTTTTCCGCTTGTTCTAAGAAGTCAAACCGTTCGTTTTTTTCCAGCATGACCACTCCGATAACGACCTGCTGCATGTGGTTCGCTGCTTGAATAATCCCGTTTTTTCCCAACACCGCCGGCGTCGGCTCCATTCCAGGAATCAGCTGGAAACTGATAATGCTCATTCGATCTTCCAGTGCTTCGATCTGCTGCACCAAATGGCTCATCACCATATCAGGTTGAGGCCCTTTTGCCATTAAGACTTTTACTTTGTTCATCGTAGATTTTTTTAAGGTGAAAGAAATAATTACTGACAAATCCCTCTTATGTGCTCGTGAAATCGTTTTCGCTCGGACGGGTCAAATAGTTGCTCAATATCGATGTCCTCAAAGTACAAAATAGAAAAGAAATCCCCGCGCACCTCCCGGACATTGCCGGCCGCTTTCCACTGGTTTATCTTGTCGTCGTGCCTGTTTTCCAGCACCATATCAAAGTATTTTCCTTTTGACAGATTGTTGCTGCATCCCCATAAGCGGCCTTCTGTGGTGAGTGCAGCGGACATCAATTCTTCTGTTTTTGCTTTTGCGTCGGCTGCATCGATCTCGCCGGTATAGACCATGCGAGAAACTTTTTTTCGGATACCGGCGAGTCGGGCATCGATCGATTTTGCCAGTTCTTTTATGAGGTATCGTTCCATGTTGCGCACTTTTCGGACGTCGGCGATATCGGTTGAGGGCGGCTTGTAGTGCCCGAATTTTTGAAAGAATCCATCGAGCAGGCCTGCGCGGTGCTGTAGTTCGTTCCACTTGTCTCGGATCTCCCGGTGATCGATGAAATTAGGTACGGTGATGTGATAGTGCAATTGGCCCCTAGTCTGCAATTCCGCTTTCCAGATAAACGACTTTACGCCCTTCGTTCGCGTCAACCAATCGAGAAAATGATTAAGCAGTAGATCATAGCCTTGCCGGGCGGTGATGTTCTTATCCGAGGCAATGGTGAGGGTGATGAAGGAGAGTCGGTGATAGTGCAGCCGACCGGTCACCGTGTTGGTGATCCAGGACGGTTTTGCTGATTGGACCAGCAGACAGATAGCCTTAGACAGTCGTTTTCGTGCGCCTTCCGTCATGCGGCCGCTGTAGCGACCCTTCCGGATCTTCGACATATTTTGCCTGGCAAAGAGCCTGGAATGTGCCGAAGAAAATAGCCTTTCACTGTAAACAACTGCCGAGCTTCCCCTTATCTGTATAATGGGGATTCCGGCCATCAGGTAAAAAACAGTGTCAGAATTATCCAAATAATAACTCCAATCAGCACAATGTTGTACGTCGTTACGACACTGTCCAGGACCCGTACCCAACGCGGTCTAGGTACCGGTAACCAGGAATCGTTTTCCCGGCTCAATTTTTGCTTACCCTTGATCTTTATTTTCATTTGTGTTAGATTTTTCATTTTCAGCCTGTACTAGCGACAGTGCAGCAATCAGGAGCGAGTTTCGAAAATCAGGATCTTTACCCGCTGCGTGTGCGAGTAAAGCGGCCGTTTCCAAGGAATTGCCCCGGATCTTTTGAACTACTCGCCCCTGATTTTTTACAATTATGATACACTCCTCTGTCATCGTCTTTTACTGTATTTCCTTGACAACCAATAACAAACCAACCCCGCCAATCCCAAGCCCCAATTTATAAGGGGCGTATCTTTTCCGGCCTTCCCGATCAACAACAAGATTACCACCAGGCAAACGAACAGGGTAGTAAATACCCCAAACTTTATCGTTCGGGATTCTTCGCCGCGCCTCGTCAGGTAATCTACCCGCCTGGACTGCTCCCGTTTCTCCCGCAGTCGAAAGTCCTTGTATGCCGACAAGGATTCAAGGAATGATATCATACCCTTATCGCTGTAATTACTTTCCCATGCAAGCTTTATCTGCTCGTTGGTTACGGACACTAGACGATCCCGCCGATTTTCCGGGTATCCCATTGTCCAGTTCTCCGGGTAGAAATCGGCCCTCGGATTTATTATAAACTGATCCAACATTTCGAAGGGGCCGTACCATTCGTTGTTTACACTGATGAACCATAGTCCTTCGTCGATCGCCTTCTTAAACTGTTTTTCAAAAGCGGGGTTTCGTCTCATATTGGAGATTTGATAAATCGGTTCCAAAACAATAATCCTTTCATTTATAATCGTTTGTAATTGAATTGCACACTTATAATCGCTATGAATATCGAATATAGAGTCCCCAAAATCCGAGTCCCTGGTAAGGTGACTGCCAAAACTTCCGACCTGACAGAACTCTAAAACGTAGACAGATTGACAGAAGCGGCCCAAATTTCGACGATCTCCGTAACGCCCTACTCTACTACCCAGGAACTGAACCGGCCGTAATGGGGCTAAAATCGGCCGCTTATTCATCAGGCAGAGAATCGACAACGACTTTCAAGAATTCTTTTACCTGCTTATTGGTATATAGCCCACCCCACCAGATTTTTATTTCGTGACCATCCCCGTCTTCCCGCATCCCAATCATAAAGCAAGGTAGGAAACCACCCCTTATACATTCCCTCGCCCAATCGTTTAAAACCAGCTGGACATTGATCTTTTGTTGCGAAGTCATCATATTTCAAGTTTTTGTTTTTAAAAAGCCCCGGGGTAGAAACCCCGGGTTGCGAGATAAACCTTATCCTATGAAAATTTGGGAGAGCGACGAAGTAGTAAAGTCGCCCATCCCTTCTAACGATTACACCAGGGTAGAAACCCCGCTGTAAAGAATTCAGAGCCAACACCACGGGCTATGCCCGACTATTTTCGTTTTTTCCTCCTATCGATGAATCCCTGACACTGAGATTGGAAGATCTCCAGCAATTTCGGTGAATCAACACACGTTTTCCCGAATGCAGTAGAGACAATTGAGATCAGCCCGTAGAACCCGTCTTCTTTAAAACTTTTTCGTAGCGCGGCATGAAGCACCAACAAAACGTAAGAAGGCTCCCCTTTAAGATTGACATCGAGCGTGCCCAACGCCCCCCCCCCTTCTGATCGAAAGAACCTACACAACCTTTGATTTCAATTGATACATTGTTCATATAAAAAAGAGTGTTTTTACTAACGGTACCCCCGCGACCTGGTCAGCTGCTCCAGGATCCGGATCCGGGCCGGATCCGGCGCGCTCAGCTGAGGATATCCGGGAACAACTTTTCAGCATTGACGCGGGTTTCAAAGGATTGGATTAAAAACGGGCTTTTCACATCATTTCCCGGCGATCGCGAACTTAGTTTACCCATTCTTGGATTTTACCTCTACCCTACCGGCCGCAATTTCCAACACGCTTTGCCAGGTTTCTTTGCCGATCTCAGTGAATACAGCATATGAGTTACAAGTCTTGCTAGGATCGTAAAGACGAAACTCTACGCGCCATAGAATCCGCTTTGCCCCCCGTTCGACTGATTTTGTAATTTCAACTTCAGCCCCTTGAATCTGGACGTTATAGGTAACAGAAATTAGCGTTGGATCTTTTGTATTTATCATAAAAAGTTTTTTTTTGCCCAGAGCGGGCAGTAATTTAAGACAGGTAAACCCGTCGTTCTTTTGCCGCTTGTACGATTGCATCCCGCCAATCGAGCACACCGTGCGCCCCTCTATAGACCGTAACCGGATCAATTCCAAACAGGCCTAGATCAACGATCCACATATCCGCATCCCCTCCCGTGTCGTATCGATATTCCGTCAAACTAATCAACGGGCCACCTAAAGCCCCGTTTTTCTGCGGTCTAACGTCAACGAGAATAGAATTGCGCACGACTCGGAATGCATCCTTATTTATCATAAAAAGTTTTTTTTTAAAAGAGTCCAGGGTAGAAACCCCGGACGAAAATCAATCAAAAAGCATTAGTCCCTCCGGACTAATGGTGAAACTCCCCGACCAATTTAGTCGGGGCACCTTCTTTATTCGGGCGCGATCGGCTCCCCGGAATCACAGGATTTTGATTGCCCCAATTGCGCCTTCATCTCAGTCAATTGTTTTTCTGCCCTGGTCAGCCGACGGACATACAATTCAAAAATGCGTTGTACGATCTCAGCCGCTAAGGCTTCCGCCCCCGTGTCAATGGGAAAAAAATCCTGATATGTACACTCGACACACCCGACCCTATATTCCCATTCCAATTTCAAAAAATCAAAATGTCCTTTGTTGAACATGATATAATACCGCTCTTTGGCTTCCCGCAGTGCGGCGATATGTGCCTCCAGGGCTTCGACTTCTTTTTCGATTGTTTTGAACATCGTTTATATGTTTAGGTAATAAGGTGAAAGAAATTCAAAGTCAGGAACAGCCTGTCCAGGCAACAACACCAGGATACCGGAAGGGCATTGCATCGAGGCCGACACAAAAGCCGTGTCCGATAATTCCCGAAAGCCAAACGGGGCGTCAACGATCGGGCCATTGTACAAC
>Ga0265331_10001857_pt1 | contig 14911 bp, 14 predicted proteins | sample 41923metaG_FD_202088 | JGI IMG/M metagenome (GOLD analysis project Ga0265331, IMG submission 202088) | Rhizosphere microbial communities from Carex aquatilis grown in University of Washington, Seatle, WA, United States - 4-19-23 metaG | ecosystem: Host-associated > Plants > Roots > Rhizosphere...
CACCAGCCGATCGGAAATAACAAGCTGGCCCCGGCCCAGCTCAGCCAGCGCTTGCAGCCCGGCGGCGATCGCCGCCGCGAAGTTTCTCGGAGCGCCTCCGGCCGGCGCCAACGCGTCCGAGATGGCCCCTCCCTGAAACAGGCTCGGCGCGGAAGCGCGTATTTCTTCAAGGTCTTGATAGGGCGCGGAGCCTTCGAGCCGCAGCGTCCCCGCGCCGAATTTGGCTGAGAAAACGAAGGGTGACGCGGCCGCCGGCACAACCTTCAACTCGACCGTCTTCGAACCGGCGGGAGGAGAGGCCGCAGCGTGGAGGAATTTCGCATAGTCCACTTCGGGGCGCGCTTCACCGCTTAAAGACAGGTTTGCATCGGAAAGCCTGGCGAGCCCCGAATCGAGCGCTTCCAATTGGGTTGCGGCGAAGGCCGTGAGGCTGGAGAAAACCTGGGGCGCGCCGAGCGCCCATTCGGCGCGGTCCTCGACCTTAAGCCCGAGCTTGGCAAGAAGGTCGCGCAGCTCCACTCGAGCTTTTCCAGGCGGCGTAAAGCCCGTGATAACTAAGCTTGATCCGCGACGCTCTATGTCGAGAAGGAAGGGTTTGACTGTGGAAAGCACCCGCAGCCCGCCGATGACTCTTCCGACCTCGGGCAGCTTGGAGAGCGAAGTCATGGCTTGATCCCGGTCGGCCTCGGAAACTACCAAGCCTTCAATCGCCAAGTCCCGGCCCGACACCTGCAGCTTGGCGTTTAAGAGCCCTTCCCCGAGTTGCGACACCACCCGTTCCGCGCCCCCGCGAAGCGCGGCCTCGACCTGAACGGCGAGCGATTGCGCTCCGAAGTAGACAATCCCCGCTAGAACGGGCAGTCCGATCAGTCCTTTCAGCGTTTGGAGCATCTCCCTCTCGCCTCCATTGGCAGACTGGGCGCTAGCCTAAACCCGAGCCAAGGCCGCGTGAACCCACAATTGACCGTGGGCAGCGCCACGCGCCCCAGGCCACGCTTTCTCCACGATTATCGGTTTATCTGGCGCGAAGGTGTCCGCTGCGTCGAGAGCGTCGCAAGCGCCTACAGCGAAACTAAGCATTTCGAGGACTCTTCGATCGGAAGGCCGAGCGCGACAGCGCTGTCCGCCCCGTTGAGAAGGAAGGGAGAAAACTCCATGAAGAAGCTTATGCTGCTCGCCGTGGCTCTGGCCTTGGGTGGGTGCTACACCCCGCAAGATCGCGCTGTCGGCGGCGCAGCGATCGGCGGCGTGACCGGCGCGACCATCGGCGCCATCGCGTCCAACGGCCGGGCGGGGGGAACGCTCGCCGGCGCCGCGCTCGGCGCCGCAACGGGCGCCATCGTCGGCGCCGCCACTACGCCTCCGCCCCCGCCGCCGCCTCCCCCGCCGCCGCGTTGCGCGCGATGGGGCCATGACTACTACGGCGAACCCGTCTGCCTCGCGTTCTACTGACCGAACGACTGCGAAACTTTCAGCCCGGGCGCCCAAGCCCGGGCTTTCGCTGTCAGGATTGGGAGCGAATTGGCTTCCTCACGGGATTCGGGGCCTAAAATCCTGGCAGCCGCAACTCGGCCCGCAAGCCTCCACTCGGGCTGTCCGTCAAATGCAACGAACCACCGTAGGCTGCGGCGAGATCGGCCACGATCGACAGCCCCAATCCCGAACCGGGCTTCGTCTCGTCGAGCCGGCGGCCACGCTGTGTGGCGGCGGCTCGAAGTTCCGGGGCGAGCCCTGGGCCGTCGTCGTCGATCCAGATGCGCAGCGCGCTTCGCCCTTCTGATTCTGTGGTGACGAGGATCGCCTCGACCCGCACCGCTTCTCGCGCCCATTTGCCTGCATTGTCGACGAGATTGCCAACCATTTCGTCGAAATCCCGCGGTTCTCCGGCAAACCAGAGCGCATCCGATGCATGGGTCGAAAATTCAATTCCCCTGGTTGCATAGAGCTTCGTGAAGGTACGCAGGAGCGCCGAGAGCGCCGGTTCCACCTTGGTCGACGCGCCCAAAGCCCCGGCCCGCGCCGCAGCCCGGGCGCGGTCGAGATAATAGGCGAGCTGATGGCGCATCACCTGCGCCTGCTCGCTGACCTTCTCGGAGAGAGGCGAGGGGGCGGCGTCCGCTTCATTGATGATGACGCTGAGCGGCGTCTTCAATGCGTGAGCGAGATTGCCGACTTGCGTTTTTGCGCGCTCCACAATGTCGCGGTTCGCCACCATCAAGAGGTTGAGCTCCTCGACGAGCGGCGCGACCTCGCTGGGATAGACCCCCTGGATTCGGTCGAGCGCGCCGCGCCGGATTTCGCCGAGCTCCTTTCCTAACGCCCGAAGGGGCCTCAGCCCCACGCGCACCTGAATCGCCGCCGCTGCGGCGAGCGCAACTCCCAGCAACGTGAAGGCGCCCATGAGAATGAAGCGAAACCGGGCGATCCTTGGCTCGATCTCATCGAGGCTCACGGCGACCTGCAGAAGGTAGACGCCCGCATCCCGGACGTTGGTCCTCGATTGGACCATGTATAGACGATCGCCGCCCGGTCCCTCGACCTCTCCACCATGTATCCCGGCAAGCTCGCTCCCTGACGGAGAGGGAGGGAGCTTAGGCAGTTGGTCGGTGAAGAGCGAGTGGGAAGTCACAATCTCGCGGGGCGTCACATCGGTCCTGGTCACCTGCCAGTACCAGCCCTTGAGCGGGAGCTCGAACCTCGGCTCGGGCAGCTCTATCGCGATCTCTCGCCCTTCCTGAGCGGAATCTTCGACGTCTCTCCCCATTTTCTTCAGGTAGCCCTCGAGCTTCTGCTCGAAGTTCTCCAGCTCGTTGCGGCGATAGAACTCGGTGAGCAGGAAGGAGGCGACGAGGAGCAGCGGGAAGCTCAGCGCGGCGGCGGATAAAAAAAGACGTCGTGCGATGGAACCAGCTGCGGGGAGCCAATCACGCATCGTCCTTCAGCTTTTCTCTCGTTCGCCGGGCGGCGCCGCAAGATAGCCTAGGCCCCGCACGGTCTGAATGAGATCGACCCCGAGCTTCTTACGCAGGCGGCCGACGAATACTTCGATTGTGTTCGAGTCGCGGTCGAAATCTTGATCGTAAAGGTGTTCGATGATTTCCGTGCGAGAGATCACGCGCCCGGCGTGGTGAAGAAGATAGGCTAAGAGCCTGTATTCGTGGGAGGTGAGCTTTACGGGGGCGCCGTCCACGACGACGCGGCCCGCTTTGGCGTCGAGCGTCACGGGGCCGCAGACGATCTCGTTTGTCGCTCGGCCGGACGCCCGCCGCAACAGCGCGCGCAGACGCGCAAGGACCTCTTCCATATGGAACGGCTTCGCCACATAATCGTCAGCGCCGGCGTCGAACCCTTGCACCTTGTCGCTCCAACGATCCCGAGCCGTCAGGATCAGCACAGGGGTAAGACGACCGGCCTTGCGCCATTCCTGCAGCACGCTGACGCCGTCCTTCTTGGGCAGACCCACATCGAGCACAATCGCATCATAAGGCTCTGTGTCTCCTAAGAAATGCCCCTCTTCGCCGTCAAAGGCGCGATCCACCGCGTAACCGGCCTGCTGGAACGCTTCGACAAGTTGCCGATTCAAATCTTTGTCGTCCTCGACCACAAGTAGCCGCACTTCCTTCTCCCTCCCCTGCGGGCCTAGGGCCGCTTTTCGCGCCATGGATGAGGTTTGCCGTTAGCGGCGTTTATGGGAACGCGCTCGATCCGTCCGTCACGGCGCATGACTGTGATATCGTAGATGAAGACCTCGCCGTTGCGGCAGAGCTGCGCCGCCAGCGCCTCTCCTTGGTTCTCGGCCCCAGCCCGTCGAAGAAGCGGAATCGGGTCGGCCAATCCATGTTGCGCAATTTTCTCGCGCGTTTGCGCTATCGTGTAGCATTCCGAAGCGGGCGCTTCCGCCCCGCGGGCGCTAGCGACGCAGATGAGCGCGGCGCCAACCGCCAATATCATTGCTCCGCGCCGCGGCATCACTGCAAAATCCCTCCCGGCGAAGCCCTACAATCAGCCTCCTGAACTCGGGATGAACGAAGCTCGAAGCTTGCGGAGAGGCCGGCCCCCGCCAAACCGTCAGCGAGCGCGCTTGGGCCAGGACTTGGGCCATCGGCGAATATAGCGCGGCAGATCGTCCACCTCGGTTTCCTGCTCGCTCGCCTCCACCCGCCCCCTGACAGACATTCCCGCCTTGTGAATGCTCTCCGGATCGCCGGTCAGGAGGTGGTGCCAGGAGGGTAGCGATTTGCCCTCGAGCCGCAGCCGATAGGAGCAGCTTGGGGGAAGCCATGAGATTCCGGCGAGCCTCGTCAGCGTCAACCGCACACACTCAGGAACCAGGCGCTTTCGCCCTTTATATTGAGAGCACCGGCAGCTGTGGTGATCCAGCAATCGACAGGCGACGCTGGTATGATGGATTTCGCCGCTGTCCTCGTCCTCCAGCTTGACAAGGCAGCACCGGCCGCAGCCGTCACAGAGCCTCTCCCACTCCGAGGGGGTCAGAGAGGCAAGGGGCTTCTCCCAGAAAAGCTCAGAATCAGCGACCATGAATGCAGACTTGACGCTCTCCCTTGGCGCAGCCCAGCTAAGGCCTTATCTTTAATGCTCGGAGCCCAGACCATCGTCAACAGGGTTTGAGAAGTGCTAGGATCGGCATCCACGGAAAGACCGTAGGGCGGGGGTTCCCATCTTGTGGCAGAAACTGAAAAACCTCGGCATCGTCAAGCGCATTCAACGTTTCCTACTCGCTATCGACGCCTCCATTGATTGGGGCATGTTCGACAGCGGCCGTAGGTCGCGGGAAAGCTACGAGAAATTCTCCAACTTCATGTCGCGCTTCCACGTGTCGGGCCCGGCGCGACTCGTTGTGGAGGTGTTATGTGAGACTTTGACGCTGGGCTTCGCCGTCGGACTTGTCGCTCTGACGCTCGCCCTTTCGGCATTTCGCCTCACGAGCGAGCACGACTGGCTGAAGCGCGCGGATCTCGCCGTCACATTCTTTGATCGCTATGGGACCGAGGTCGGAAACCGCGGCATAAGACATGACGACGCCGTGCCGTTGGAGCAATATCCGCTCCATCTCGTCAAGGCTGTCCTCGCGACGGAAGACAGAAGATTTTACGAACATTTCGGAATCGACGTGATCGGAACGGCGCGCGCGCTGACCGTGAATGCGAAGTCTTCCGGCGTGGTCCAAGGCGGTTCTTCTATCACACAGCAGCTCGCCAAGAACCTCTTTCTTTCAAACGAGCGCACCGTCACGCGCAAAATCAATGAAGCCTTTCTCGCCCTTTGGCTCGAGCACCATCTGACGAAGCGGGATATTCTGCAGCTCTACCTTGATCGCGTCTATATGGGCGGGGGAACTTTTGGCGTGCAGGCGGCCGCGGAATTCTATTTTGGCAAATCCGTCAAGGACGTGACCGTGGCGGAGGCCGCGATGCTCGCCGGCTTGTTCAAGGCTCCGACCAAATATGCCCCTCACGTCAATCTGCCGGCTGCGCGCGCCAGGGCTAATGACGTGTTGAACAATCTCGTCGAATTCGGCTTCATGTCCGAAAGCGAGGTGGCGCAGGCCAAGCGCAACCCGGCGACTCCCGTAGCAAGGAAGGAGGATTCGAGTCCTGACTGGTATTTGGACTACGCCTATGGCGAGGTGCAGAAGCTCACAGAGTCCGGCAAGCTCGGCGAGGAGCGCATTCTCAATGTCCGCTTGGCGCTCGACTCGAACGTCCAGAAGCGAGCGGATTCCGTCATCGAAGACAATTTGCGTCTCAGCGGAAAGTCCTATCACGTCAAACAAGGCGCGATGGTCGTTATGGAGCCTGATGGCGCCCTACGCGCGCTCGTCGGCGGTCGTGACTATGGCGCAAGCCAATTCAACCGAGCGACGGAAGCGCTGCGGCAGCCCGGATCGTCCTTCAAGCCTTATGTCTATCTGACCGCTTTGATGACCGGCAAGTTCAAGCCCACGACGATCGTCGTGGATTCGCCCGTTTGCATCGGCAATTGGTGCCCCCATAATTTTGGCGGCTCCTACGCCGGATCACTGCCTCTCGCCAATGCGCTGGCGCGATCGCTGAACACGGTCGCCGTCAAGCTTTCGATCGCGATTGGCAACGGAAATCCAAAAATCGGCCGCGCGAAAATCGTCGAAACGGCGCGCGCTTTAGGAATTACCGCGCCCCTGACGGATACGCCCTCTCTGCCCATCGGGGCCTGCGAGCTGACGGTGCTGGAGCATTCCGCCGCCTATGCCGCTTTCGTCAACGGGGGAAAGCGCACCACGCCCTATTCCGCTGTGGAAATTTCCAATCGAAAGGGCGACGTGCTTTACAAACATGATCGAGACGCCCCGAAACAGGTGCAAGCGGTTCCCCTCGACAAGGTCATCGAGCTCGGCTCCATGATGCGGAAGGTCGTTGAGGAAGGCACGGGACGCGCCGCCAACCTGGGGCCGGGCATCGACGTGATCGGCAAGACCGGCACGACCAACGGCTTCAAGGACGCTTGGTTTTGCGGCTATTCGGGCACGATGGGCGGCTGCATTTGGTATGGCAACGACGACGGCGAGTTGATGAACAACATGACGGGAGGCTCACTGCCGGCGCACACTTGGCATGATGTGATGGCTTATGCGCACCAGGGAGTGCAGATAAAGCCGATCGTGGGAATGACGCCGTCCGCGCCGCCTCAGACCGCCGCCAATGACGCGTCCGCGGCCAAGCCTGCCGATCCGGGGGCGCCCCAGCGCCCCGCGTCCCTGTCCAAGGGAGCGGCCGAGGCTCTTTCTGCGATCGCCGCCAAAGCCAAGAACCTTCCGCCCGGCAAAGGCGCGAGGACGGAGGAGCCCGCTCAGCCGCGCCCCACACAAGCGGCGGCGCAAAATTCCCCTATTGGCGGCGGCGCATTAGAATGATTTTCACCGAACTTCGCCTACGGCCAGGGAACTAAAGCTTTGCTCCAGAGATCGTCACCCTCTCCCGGGGCGCAGGGTAAGATTGGCTCGGCGTTGCGACGTTCGCACCAAATCTACATCAACGCCTTTTGGACCGCAGCTTGCGGCTTAGCGCTCGGTCTCGCGGCGACATGGACGGCGCTGGACGCAGGCTATGGACTTGGCCCCCTTATCGCCGGCCCCTGGACCGCTTGGCCGCAGACAGGCGGTCCAGAAATCGATCCCTACGCGCGGGCTGCGTTCGCGCGACGCGGAGAGGTGCCGCTGGCGCGTGAATTGGGACTGGCCTTTATCGCTCGAACCGACTCGAGCGGCGCGCCGCTCAGCGGCCATTGTGATTACATCATCAGTTCGCCCGCTCCGCCCGCTCGCTTCTGGACGCTGAGCCTTCTCGACTTGAAAGGCGCGCCGCCGACCAATGACACGCAAAGATCCGCCTATACCTCTGCAGAGATACTGAGACGCGAGGGCGGCGGGTTTGAGATAGAGGTCGCAAGGAACGCGAGACCGGGCAACTGGCTCTCGCCAGGAAACGCTCGCAGCTTCGAGATCGCGCTGCACCTTTACGATATCTCCATCGACGCCGCAGCCAAGCTCGACGCCTCAGCCTTTCCAAGCATTGTGCGGCAGGCCTGCGCATGAGCCTCCGAGACAGAATTCTCGATCTCCTGCCCTGGTCCATCGCCGCGCTTTTCCTGGCGGGAGTGGTTCACATCGTCTCGATTCTGCTGATGCCCTATCTCGCGCCCAGAGACGCTTACCATCGCCTTCTCGAGGCGACGAAAGCGCAGCAGCCGTCCTCTACCGGCGTTGTCATGCTCGACGCGACAGCGCCAGGCGACCAGTTGCTGCCATCGGAGGATCCCGCGTTAGCCGAAGGCGCGTGCGTCTACGATCTATCCGGGGGGTTGCTGCGACTGACGGCTACCGTGGACGGAGAGAACTTTCTTGGGATCTCCTTCCATAGCGCTGTCGGTCCTGTGTTTCATGCGCTTACGGATCGTGGCGCCGACAAAAACAAGATTGAAATCGTGCTGGGGCAAGCGCCGCAGATCGAAGACCTGGAGGAGGCCGATCCCGAAGACGGACCCCCACCATCCGAGACGCGGGTGACAGCTCCAGGGCCAAGGGGATTTGTGCTTATCCGGGCCCTGGCGAAGCGGGCCTCCGATGTCGAACGAGCGCGCGCCGCCGTAAACGCCGTGAAATGCGAATCATTCGACGTCGCGGACTAAGGGAAGGAGAGCGACAGCGCCGGCAGGAACGCCAAGGTCCCTGTATCAAAGGTTTGCGGCCACGATAGCAAGGCCGCTCGCAAACAGAAATACCGGGATCGGCATCTAAGCAAGCCCCAGGAGCCACGCATGAGCTTTAGAACGATCGAGATCGAAACCCACGGGCGAGCGAGGCTGGTGCGACTAAACCGACCAGACGCCTTGAACGCTCTGAACGCCGAGCTCATCGCGGAGTTGGGCGTCGCATTGCTCGAGTCCGAGCAGAATCCCGAGATCGGTTGCGTTGTTTTAACGGGCTCGGAGAAGGCCTTCGCCGCGGGCGCCGATATAAAAGAAATGCGAGAAAAGAGCTTCGCCGAGGCCCTCTTGGAGGATTTCCTCGGGCAGTGGGACGCCGTGGCGCGCACACGCAAGCCGATCATCGCCGCGGTGTCGGGTTTCGCGCTTGGCGGCGGCTGCGAATTGGCCATGATGTGCGACTTCATTCTCGCGTCCGAAACGGCGCAATTTGGCCAGCCGGAGATCAAGCTCGGGGTCATTCCCGGAGCGGGGGGCACGCAACGTCTGACGCGCGCGATCGGGAAGGCGAAAGCCATGGAGCTCTGCCTTACGGGCCGCATGATGGGCGCAGAGGAAGCCGAACGCGCGGGCCTTGTCGCGCGCGTCCTGCCAGCGGCGGACCTTCTGCCCGAAGCGATCAAGACAGCGCAACGCATCGGGGCAATGTCGGCGCCGGCGGTGCTATCCGCCAAGGAAGCGGTGAATCGGGCTTTCGAAACCACGCTCGCGGAAGGAATTAGATTTGAGCGCCGGGCGTTCCACGCGCTATTCTCGACGCATGATCAAAAGGAAGGCATGAGCGCCTTCGTCGAAAAGCGGGCGCCGAAATTCCAGAATCGCTGATGCGCCCGACACTTCACCGCAAACACACGCTGGAACGGTTTCGTGAACCTTGATTCGCGCCCGCTTCTCTCCATTGTCGCGCCGCTCTACAACGAAGAGCGCAATTTGCGCCCATTGGTCGCCCGTCTCCTCCCTGTCCTGGAGGGAATCGGCTTGCCCTTCGAGGCTCTGTTCGTCAATGACGGCTCGACCGACGGCACCCTTGAAGCGCTGCGTGAGCTCTGCGACGCGGACCCGCGATTGTTAGCGATCTCCTTCAGCCGAAACTTTGGGAAAGAAATCGCTATTGCCGCGGGACTGGACCATGCTCGGGGTTCTGCGGTGGTGGTGATGGACGCAGATCTCCAGCACCCTCCGGAGGTCATTCCACATTTTGTCGCAAAATGGCGAGAAGGCTATGAAAATGTCTACGGAGAACGCGTTGATCGGGCCGCGGATCCGCGGCTTCGGGCCGTACTAACACGACTCTTCTACACGCTGATCGATCACATTGGAGATGTCGTGCTGCCGGCGGGCGCTGGCGACTTCCGGCTGCTCGACCGCAAAGCGGTAGACGCGCTCTGCGCCATGCGCGAGCGGGCTCGGTTCAACAAGGGCCTGTTTGCTTGGATTGGGTTCAAGACAATAGGCGTGCCTTTCAGCGTTGAGCAACGCGTGCACGGCGCCTCGACATTCAACTTTTCTCGTTTGGCTCGCTTCGCGCTTGATGGAGTCATGTCTTTCTCATCGATCCCTCTAAGGATGTGGACATTTTTTGGCCTGCTGATCTCCGGCTGCGCCTTGGCGATGGCCGCATGGTTCTTCTTCAAGACGATGATTCTCGGCGTCGATACGCCCGGCTTCGCCACTCTGATTGTCTCGGTCGCTTTCTTCGCCGGCGTGCAACTGCTTTCGCTCGGCGTGATCGGCGAATATATCGCTCGCATCTTCTCCGAGGTTAAGGGCAGACCGTTATATCTTGTGGCGGAGCGGATCGGCGGCCCTGGAGAGAACAGCGTCACGCCGAAGCCGCCTCGGTCGATCGTAGAACCATGATTCGAAATCTCGTTTCCGTCGGTGGTTTCACCCTTCTCTCACGGATCACCGGCTTTCTCAGCCAGATGGTTCAAGCCGACATCCTCGGCTCGAGCGAGGTTTCCGACGCATTCATCATCGCGCAAAGGCTCCCCAACAGCTTTCGCAGCATATTCGGAGAAGGCGCGTTCAACGCAGCCTATATCCCTTGCTATTCAGAAGCCCTGGAGCATGAAGGCGCCGAAAGCGCCAAGGACTTCGCCTCGCAGATTTTTTCGCTCCTCATTGTAACTCAAGCCCTGATCTTGATCCTCGCCTGGCTTTTCACCCCGCAGCTCGTTGAGGTCATGGCCCCGGGATTGGGCGATCGACCAGAGAAATTCGCGCTCACGGTCACTCTTACACGCATCGCCTTTCCCTATCTTGCCTGCATGGTTCTCTTTACCCTGCATCAAGGGACATTGAATGCGCATGGGCACTACGCCCTCCCGGCGTTTGCGCCAAGCCTCATGAATGTGGGCGTAATTCTGGGGCTGACGATCGGCCTCTTCTTCTCAAACATTGCCGTCGCCGCCGCCGTCGGCTTCGTATTATCGGGATTTGTCCAACTCGCCTTGCTGATGTGGTCGGCCCATCGATACGACCTGTTGGAGCGGATTGCGCCCGTGCGCTGGAGCCGCGTGCGCGAATTCTTCCTCAGGCTCGGGCCGGCCGTCATCGGCTCAGCGAGCGGCCAGATCGCTATCTTCGTCGACACGATTCTGGCGTCCATGCTTCCGGACGGTGGCGTTTCGTCGATCCAATATGCGGACCGGCTCTATCAGCTCCCTAACGGCCTGATCGGGGTCGCCGCGGCGACCGTGCTGTTGCCGGAAATGAGTCGTCGCCTCGCCGCCGAGGACGAAACGGGCGCGATGAGCGCGCAAAACGCGACTATGGCTTTGACGGTCATGGCTGCCGCCCCGTTCTTCGTGGCGTTTATTGGTCTGCCTGAGCTGATCGTCGCGGGAATTTACATGCACGGCAAATTCGGCATCGCGGAGACTTACGCCTCGGCCGACGTGCTGGCGGCTTACGGGGGCGGTCTGCTCGCCCTTGTGCTCGTCGCCTCGGCGAAAGCGAGCTTTCAGGCGAGAGGCGATACGCGCACGCCGATGCTGATCGCGCTCGCGGCGCTCGCCGTCAACGTCGCGCTAAAGGTCGTCTTGATCCACCCGATGGGAGCGCCAGGGCTCGCCATTGCGACGGCGATCGGACTATGGATCAACCTCGGCGCGCTATTGGGCGTAGCCATGTCACGCGACATAATGCGTTTCGACGCATTATTTGGAAAGTGCCTGCTCGCCACAGTCGCGGCCTCTGCGGCGCTTATCGTCATTGCTCATCTTTGTCGGGGGCCGGCTTTGGCGGTGGGGGCCCACTTTGGCGCCCTCGCCAATCTCGTCGCCCTCTTAATGCTCGCGACTCTGGGAGGCTTAGCCTATCTCAGCGCTCTGGTCGGCGTCTTGCGGCTCTTGAGAGTGCGCCTCTCCGCGCTACGAGGCGCCGTAAGAGGCGGCGCGCGCTGATCTTGTCGGCAGCTTACGCGGGCGACGCAGCAACTGCATAAGACTCCATCTGACAATCAGCGAATTTGCGCGACCCCGCCCGCCCTCGGCTTGTCCTCCGAGGCTTTCGCCTGACCGGCGACGACGGTCACACCCGAATCTTTCTCGGCCGCGGCAAGAGCCTCCGATGTGTTCGAGAGGAAAGCCGCAACATCTTCAGCGCCCCGATCCGCGAAGTCCGCAAGAGACTTGTCGTCGAGGGCCTCCCAAGAGGTCGCCTCCGGCGTGACCCCGATTTCTTCCGTCAGGCGCTGCACGCGGCACCCTTGCCGATCGTAAATGTCCAGAAGATAGGTAAGGCGTGGTCCGCTCTGAGCGGGCGAGACGGTCAAATAGCCGCGGAGCCGGTAGTGAGCCGCCTCGGGCTTGACGAGCGCTAGGTCCCGGGACTGCGCCGATTTGTCGAAGTGCTCTCTGAACCTTTCCGAGACGGCTTGAGAGGGTCCGTCGAGCGTGGCGAAGCCGAGGCTCGCCCCATGTGGGCTCACGCCCGGGCGCACCGCGATCCGCAGAGGGGGAGCGCCGGCAACACGCTGCGTCCCACTTTCAACAGCGGTGTCGAGGCAGCCGCAAAGCGGCAAGGCTGCGAATACGGCGACAATTCCTCCCAGCGGGGAACGCCTAGCTAACGTCTTGAGCGACAAGGTTCCTCCAATAAACGCGGGGGACTGCTCGAGCGGGCACGATAGACGCCAGGGCGCGCCGGGTCAAAACAAATGCCCGGTGAAGCATTCCCGCAGGAAACTTCTTGCGCGCGCGCAAATTATGTCAAAAACAGGAATATCTTGCCCGCCTGCGCTGGCCGCCAACGAGGATCACGATGTTGCAAACGGTCGAAACCGACTCGCATGATGCGCCGCCGAGCCTCACCGCCCTTAAATCGAATGGGCTGGTCGGTCGGCGTCGCCCCCCCGGCGACAAATCAATTTCGCATCGGGCGCTGCTGCTCGGACTCCTTTGCGTCGGCGAAACGACGATCGAAGGCCTTCTGGAGGGCGAAGACGTGCTGCGCACGGCTGAAGCCTGCCGAGCTCTCGGCGCCCTCGTCACGCGCCACGCTACGGGCCGCTGGAGCGTGAAGGGCGCCGGCCTTGGCTCCCTCCTCGCCCCTGCAGAGCCGCTCGATTTCGGAAACGCAGGCACCGGATCGCGCTTGATGATGGGGGTTGTCGCCGGTCATCCGATCGCGGCTCGCTTCGACGGCGACGCATCCTTGCGCAAGCGCCCGATGCGTCGCGTGCTGGATCCGCTGATCCAACAGGGAGCGCGCCTGCTCGAGGAGCAACCGGGCGGTCGTCTGCCGATCGTGCTGCAGGGAACGGGCTCTCCGCTACCCATCGAATATTCAACGCCTGTCGCCTCCGCTCAAATCAAGTCAGCCGTCTTGCTCGCCGGTCTCAATTCGCCGGGGCGGACAGTCGTCATCGAGCGCGAGGCGTCGCGCGACCACACCGAGAAGATGCTTGTGCATTTTGGCGCGCGCGTCGCCGTCGAGACTCACAACGGCGTTGGTCGCAGGATCACGCTAGAGGGGCGTCCCAACCTTTGGCCCACCGAGGTTCGGGTGCCGGCCGACCCTTCCTCCGCCGCTTTTCCGCTCGCCGCGGCCCTGATCGTTCCAGGATCGGACGTGCTCATCGAATCGGTGATGATCAATCCGCTTCGCTGCGGGCTGATTGAAACGCTGCTCGACATGGGCGCCGATTTAACGTTCGAGAATCGACGGGCCGAGAGTGGGGAGGAAATCGCCGATTTGCGCGCGCGCTATTCCTCAGGTCTTCGAGGCGTCGAAGTCCCTGCGGCGCGAGCGCCGTCGATGATCGACGAATATCCGATTCTCGCCGTCGTCGCAGCTTCGGCTTCCGGCGAGACGATCATGAAAGGGCTCTCGGAGTTGCGGGTCAAAGAATCAGATCGCCTTGCAGCCGTCGCAGCGGGGCTTGAAGCGAACCGCGTCGATTGCGACATTCGTGGCGACGATCTCCATGTGCGCGGCGCCGGCGGCGCCGTGCGAGGAGGCGGCTTGGTCGAGACTCATCTCGACCATCGCATCGCCATGAGCTTCCTTATCATGGGCCTCGCTTCGCAGGAGGCGGTCACGGTCGACGACGCCGGCATGATCGCGACGAGCTTCCCTGATTTTCGGGGGCTCATGGAAGATCTCGGCGCGAGGTTTGCGTGAGCGGTCTCGTCATCGCCATTGATGGCCCTGCCGCGTCGGGGAAAGGCACGCTCGCCCGGCGCCTCGCCGAGCGCTTGGGCCTTCCGCACCTCGATACCGGCCTGCTCTATCGCGCGACGGCCTGCATTCTCCTGGATGAAGGATTGCCGCTCGACGATGTCGAAGCGGCCACCGCCGCCGCCCGAGGACTCTCGCTCGTGGATTTCGACGAAGGACGTCTGCGTTCACGAGAAATGGGAGAAGCGGCCTCGGTTGTCGCCGCGCTTCCGCCCGTGCGGGCCGCTCTCGTCGAGCTCCAACGCCGCTTCGCCGCTTCCGAAAGAGGCGCTGTGCTCGATGGGCGTGACATTGGAACGGTCATCTGCCCGGACGCCTCGGTGAAAATCTTCGTGACGGCCACGCCCGAGACACGGGCGCAGCGGCGCGCGCTCGAGCTCGCGGCGCGCGGAGAGAAAGCGGACTATCAGAGCATCCTCGCCGATGTGAGGAAGCGCGATGAGCGCGACGCCTCGCGTTCCGCGGCGCCGCTCAAGCCGGCAGCCGACGCCGTCATGCTCGACACGAGCGATCTTGATGTAGAAGAGGCCTTCCGCGCCGCTTTAGCGATCGTCGAGCGCGCGAAGAAATAGTTGCCGCGGTGAAGCCGCCGGCGAAACACCGCATGCTCCGCAGGACTCGGGAAACAAGATGGCCAAAGCCCGATCAATTTTTGTCTGCCAGAACTGCGGGGCAATCACCAATCGTTGGCAAGGTCGCTGCGATTCCTGCCAAGAATGGAACAGCATCGTGCAGGAGATCGGTGAGACCGCCGGTCCCGCCCGCTCCAAGCGCGGACGCCTCGTCGCGCTAGAGGACTTATCCGAACAAGGTGAGGAAGCCCCGCGCATCGCCACAGGCCTCGCCGAATTCGATCGGGTGGTGGGCGGCGGATTTGTCCGCGGTTCTGTCACACTGCTCGGCGGGGAGCCCGGGATCGGCAAATCGACCCTTCTTATCCAGGTTTGCGCCGCGCTCGCCCGGC
>Ga0265331_10001858_pt1 | contig 14908 bp, 14 predicted proteins | sample 41923metaG_FD_202088 | JGI IMG/M metagenome (GOLD analysis project Ga0265331, IMG submission 202088) | Rhizosphere microbial communities from Carex aquatilis grown in University of Washington, Seatle, WA, United States - 4-19-23 metaG | ecosystem: Host-associated > Plants > Roots > Rhizosphere...
ATTTTTTCCTATAATTTCACCGTTAATTGCCCGCTATTACGGTGATTTAAGAATTGATACCACTCAAAAACAAAGGTTTTGATGGTGTTTGATGTTTTACGGTCTATGTCCACTACTGATCCGTACCCCGAAAAGTGGACACAAGCCACGCTTTCTTTTGTTAGAATTGGCCATTAACAAACGAGAAAGACTCCATGTTAATTCTCGCTAGTAGGAAGCAATGATATACTCGTCCTTATGACAAGTATTAGAAGTGTGACGTGGGCTTGTCCAAAGTGCGCAACTCCGATAAGGGGAGTTTACTATGAATCCTATAATACTTTTGGCGGGAGGCTTTTTTCTGATACATATATTGATGCTCCGATGGCTGCTCCTATAGGTCATGAATATGTCGGTTGCCCTAAATGTAATAATGTTTTTCTACCTGATCCTCGTAAAGATTCTGTCAACGAGAAAGTTGCCGATGTGCAAGAAGGATTGCCACTTTGGCAAAAAATGAAGATTCTCCTTGATACAAATGCAGCTAAAAGCGTCGATGAGAGGCGACATCAACTGCTTCTCAATCTCTGGGCAGAGAATCATGATGTGCGTATAAGCCGCGACCAAGGGTTTGCTAAGCAGAGCAGTGAGGAGATTTCCATTCGAGTGAGGAGCTATAACAAATATGCTGATGAGTTGATCGAGTTTTTGAGAAAAGAAGATAATCCTGAATCAGACCTCTTACTGAGCGAAGTTCTCCGTGAGAGAGGAAGGTTCGATGAGGCTCAGAAGGTCTTAGAAGAAAGGATATATTCTAAGAAAGATATAGGTGGCAATTTTTTGATTGTTGCGGATCAGATGAAGGAACATATAGATACAAAGATTCATGTACCATTTGAAGTAATCTTTCCTAAAGTAACCAAGCCGACAACTCAACCAAAGGTGACTGGTGGCAATTTACCAAAAACAGTAGATGAGGCAGTTGAACAGATCATAAGGCAGTTTGGCCCAGAAGAGATGCAGAAAGTTGCCGCTATGAAAAAGGAGGATCTGGACGGGCTCCATTTTTCACTCGGACTTTGGGTAAGAAATAATACCGGACTTTATCGAGGTAACGAGGCGCTCATAAAAGATATAAAGAAACGTAATGTAGATATGGCCATGTTCTTGGGCGAAGATGAAATGTCATCTCTCATCATAAAAGCACTGTGGGCGCGTCTACAGGAATTAGAACAATAGTTCTCAGTAGCTCAGTGAACTTGGTAGTTTTGCATCAGCGCACTGATTCCAAGCTGTTGAAGCATTACGCAGTTCTATTTTTGCTTGTATGATTGCTACATCATGAGCAGCGTGCTACAACTCCCTCACCATGCCTAAGGTCAGATGGAGCGGCAAGCTCACGGACACTCACTCGACTGCTACGGAGACTGCGGCCATCGTCATCGAAGCTCTTGCGAAGCTGGATGCGGTGACCAAGATCAGCCTCGGCGCTATCACGCATATCGGCGGGGGAGAGAGAAGATTGAAATGCCTGCCGATCACCGGCGGCCTGAAGGTCGTCGTCCGCGGTAGCGGGGCAGTACAGGATCTGTTCGTCTACACCAGCGATATCCCGGCTACTCAACGACAGGTGGAAGGCATGTTCCGGTAGGTATCTCATTTTTTGGAGTACCCTTATCTAAAAGCCGCGACCAAGGGGTCGCGGCTGGAAAGTGTGCTCGCTTCCGATCAGCAGAACTTCTGCCGTTTGAGGCCCAGATTCTCCCGGATCCTCTTGAAGTCTGACCAGAGGCCATCGAAAGTGGTATGGTAGAGGCCGATCGCACTAAGGATATCGTTCGTCGGGCTCCGATTGAGCCTGGTGATGATGAGATCGAAGCTGGCTTCGACTTCGCTGGAAAGCTTGGCAGCTTCCGCAAGCATGCGGATCAGTTCTGCGTCGGTGAGGTTCTTCCCATCCGACATCCGGAAGCCGATCTCGGTGGTCTCGAGCTTTAGGGTAGTGGCAAGAAGGCGACGGCCTTCGGGAGTGATGAGTGGTTTGGCCTGAGCTTCTACGACAGGAGGATTCATAACGTTATTGGGTTGTGCCAAAGGATTGGCTGGTTCTATGTTCGCAAGCCACTCTACGCTTCAGGAGCCATTTGTAAAGCCCCTGCATCGACCTGTGCGATTTGTTGGTTGCGCCAAAAGCGAGCATACGGCAGTATTAACGCATGCAAAAAAGATCGAACGCGATGCTCGTCGCCGCTGCGGTCATCCTCCTCATCGCGGCGGCTGTGTTCTATCTCGGGGCGACGGGGAAGAGGCCTAGCGCGACGGCGCCACAGCCGAGCACCGGCTCAGGCCAGGTCCGCGCCGATAGCGCTCAGTACAAGTTCATCAATCCGCTCCTCTATTCCGACAGCCCGCGCGATGTGACGCCGCCTTTCCGAGCCCTTCGCGCGACGCTGTCGGCATATGCGACATCCTCTGTGGCGAGCGGCGACGCATCGTCCGTTTCCGTATACTTCAGAGACCTGAATACTGGCGCATGGACCGGCATCAACCAGGATGATACCTATGCGCCATCGAGCATGCTCAAGGTCGTCGCCATGATGGCCGCCCTCAAGCTCGCCGAGGCGAATCCTTCTATCCTCGACGAGAAGCTGGCCTATTCGCATGGCTCGTCCGAACAGCAGTTCTATGCGCCTGCCAAAGCCCTGACGCCCGGCAGCCACACTCTGAGCGACCTCATCGATCAGATGGTCGTCTATTCCGACAATGATGCCTTGACCGCCGTGCTTTCCGACCAGCATATCAACCAAGAGTTCACATCCATCTACAGCCAGTTCCGCCTGCCACCTGCCGCACTGGGCCAGCAAAATTCTGATTTCATGTCCCCGAAGTCATTCGCGGTCATCTTCCGTATCCTCTACAACTCGAGCTTCTTCCAGTGGAGCTTGTCGGAGCAGGTCCTGTCGCTCCTGTCGCAGACGGACTTCGATGTGGGGCTCGTCGCAGGCGTCCCTGCGGGTACGGCCGTCTCGCACAAGTTCGGCGAGAATACGAACGTGGCGCTCCCGGCAGGCGATGTCGTCGACCGCGAGCTCCATGACTGCGGCATCGTCTACTATCCCGATCATCCCTACCTCCTCTGTGTCATGACCCGCGGCCAGGACTATACCAAACTGCAGGGAGTCATCTCTGGCGCGTCGGCGGCGGTGTGGGGGTATGTGAGCACGAGGTTGTATCCGCAGTGATCCATTTCAGGAATGAAAAACCGGTACATCGGGATGTCCACATGCCATCTTGTAGTTCCAGTGCGTGCATGCTTTCATATCTCATATGAAAAAGAGATACCTCATTCTCGGGGAAGTTGTCATCATTGTGATCATCGGCATATCTCTTTACACCAGCAGCCGGAGTGTCTCGTCGACAGTTAACACTCCCATCCCGATCGGCGGCGCGTTCGCGCTCACGGGGGATGTGGCCACCTATGGCGAATCAGACAAGGACGGCTCGCAGATGGCCATCGACGACATCAATGCCGCAGGCGGCGTGGACGGCCGGATGCTCAAGCTCATATCCGAAGACACCAAGAGCACCGCGAAGGATACAGTCACGGCATTCACCAAGCTCGAAAGCATCGACGGAGCGAAGTATTTCATCGTCTCATTCCTGGACAGCTATCCGGGCGCAGAATCGCTCGTAAAGCCCGACGAACTCCTCATCTCTCCTGATGCCGCCGTCGAGGCCATGAATGGGAAAGTCGCTCATCCGAATGTCTTTGGCACGTTCTACAGGACCCAACCAAAATCCGAGCTCGCCATCCGCCATATGGCCGAGAAGGGCACGAAGAAGCTCTATATGATCGCCGGCAATGACGCATACTATGCGAGCGCCCTCGGCTATATGAAAGATGCCGCAGCCGCATATGGCGTAGAGATCGTCGGTACGGACCTGCTCGGACCGCATCAGAGCGTACAAAGCATATTGCCCAAAGTGAAAGAGAGCGGTGCCGATGCTCTGTTCTTCAGCGTTCTCGACAAGGAGGAATTTGTCGACTTCTTGAAGCATAAAGATGGCTTCATAAAGGGCGTGGCATTCTATACTGATGAGGGAGCGACGGCATATCTCACGCCGGATTATGTGAGCTATATGGAGGGAGCCTATTTCTATACCAATGTCGACGCTCCGAAGCCATTCCTAGACGCATTCAAGGCGAAATTCGGGCATGACCCGGAGATCACTGCCAGTGTCTCGTACGATTCCATCAAGATCATGGCCCAGGCCATGAAAGACCAGCCCTCGGATGTCAGCTCATATATGAGGTCGCATACGTTCGATACGATCAGCTATGGCAAGGTCACATTCGATGCACTCGGTGGTATCCAGACTGATGCTAAATATTTCGTCATGAAGCAGGTCCAGAATGGGAAGCCGATAGCTGTGTATCAGTAAGAAGGCCTCGGTAAAGTCGGCTGTGCAAGGGGGATCGGCGAAGTCTCCCTGCTTGCTAGTAGGTTGTCCCCACCTGTGGAAATCTGGGGCGTGCTACCATTGTAGGCATATCAGAGGCCATTAAATATATATAAACATATGAATCCCCAAGAGAATCAGAAAGTGTGCGAATCATCCGGCTGCCATTGTCACTGCCACTGGGTCGGTCCGGTCGCCATCGTCCTCATCGGCGTCGCGGTGCTGCTCCAGACCCTCGGCGTCTTCTCCGCATACGTCACCGGCATCGTCTGGCCGATCCTCCTCATCATCCTCGGCGCTACCAAGCTCTGCAAGTGCTGCGGTTGCTGCAAGAAGTAACAGTACCCAGTGAAGCGGGCCCGGTCCCCCGGGCCCGCTTCCTCATATCATCATGGCCTCATCTTCACGCATCGAGAATGCCTCTCTTCCGCTCGCGCTCATCATCTCCGCGCTCATCATCGGCGGCTGCATGATCTATTCGGCGCGCATCATCATCTCGCCCACCTATCCCTCGCCGGGCGACTCCGGCGGTTCTGCGGTGTCTGCTGTCGATAACCCCGCCCTTGAGAAATCCGCCGAGCTCTCTGCCGGTGCTGACCCATTCATCGGATCGGCGAGCGCCCCGGTCACGCTCTACTATTGGTACGACTACCAGTGCCCGATCTGCCGCATGAATGAGGAGGCCGTCATGGGCCAGCTCATCAAGCAGTACGTCGATGCGGGGACCCTGCGCATCGTATTCAAGGACCTGACCGTGCTCGGGCCCGATTCGACGACCCTCGCCCTGGCCTCGCGCGCCGTCTGGGAGGTCTCGGCGTCGAAGTTCTATGCATGGCACAAGGCTGTCTATGACAATCAAGGCAAGGAAGGCTCGGGTTGGGCTACCAGGGACACGATAGCGTCCATCACTTCGACTGTTTTCGACAAGGCAGAGACAGACACGATCATGGGTCTCATGGTCTCGCATGCCGAGTCATATGGCGCAGCTATCCAGGCAGATCAGGCAGAGGCGTCCTCGATCGGGATCAACGGCACGCCGTCGTTCGTCATCGGCTCCAAGGCATACATCGGCCTCCAGCAGCTCTCTACATTCAAGGCGGCCCTCGACGCCGCTCTGAAATAGCCCTATAATCGCCCTATATGGCAGGGAATACAGCCGGGAACAACCGACAAGGCTCGACGAGGAACACTGGCAGGAAGCAGCCGGGCGGCCTCCGTCCGCGCTGGAGCTTCCTCAATATCCTCGCCACGGTCATCCTCGTATTCCTGCTCATCACCGGCATCTATGCCGAATACTCCTCGCAGACGCAGTCGGTCCCGACGGTGCCGCTCTCGCAGATCGCCGCTGACCTGAAGACGGGCAGCGTCTCTACCCTCACCATCGAGGACGCCTCGGTCCTGGCAACATACCGTGATCAGTCCGAGAAGCGCGCCGTGAAAGAGGGCGATGCCTCGGCCACAGAGTCCCTGACCAGGCTCGGCGTCACCCCGGCGGAGCTCGCCTCGACCACCCTCGCCGTGGCGGCCCCCTCCGGCTTCATCTACTGGGCCGGGCAGCTGGCGCCATTCATCCTGCCGCTCATCCTGCTCATCTTCTTCGTCTGGCTCATCTCCCGCCAGATGCGCGGCGCCGGCATGGCTGCGCTCTCATTCGGGCAATCCAAAGCGCGCATCACCCTTCCCGAGGACACCAAGCAGAAGATCACCTTCAAGAATGTCGCTGGCGCCAAGGAGGCCAAACAGGAGCTCTCCGAGATCGTCGACTTCCTGAAGAACCCGAAGAAATTCATCGACATCGGCGCCGAGATACCGAAGGGCGTGCTCCTCATGGGCGCGCCGGGCACCGGCAAGACGCTCCTCGCGCGTGCCGTAGCAGGCGAGGCAGGCGTGGCCTTCTTCTCGATCAGCGGCTCCGAGTTCGTGGAGATGTTCGTCGGCGTCGGCGCCTCGCGCGTCCGCGACCTCTTCAAGATGGCCAAGGACGCCGCTCCCGCCATCGTCTTCGTGGATGAGATCGACGCTGTCGGCCGCACTCGCGGCGGCGGATACGGCGGCGGCAACGACGAGCGCGAGCAGACCCTGAACCAGATCCTGGTAGAGATGGACGGCTTCGAGCCGAACGAGAAAGTCATCGTCATGGCGGCGACCAACAGGCCCGATGTCCTCGATCCGGCGCTCCTCCGTCCCGGCCGCTTCGATCGGCGCGTGACTATCGACCTTCCCGACAGGAACGATCGCGAAGAGATCCTGCGCGTCCATGCCGGGAAGAAGCAGCTCGCCGAGGACGTGAACCTCCGCATCGTGGCTGAGCGCACGCCCGGATTCTCCGGAGCAGACCTCGCCTCGCTCATGAATGAGGCCGCCATCCTGGCCGCCCGCGAGGCCCGCACCAAGATCGGCCAGTTCGACCTCATCCGCTCCATCGAGAAGGTCATGCTCGGCCCGGAAAGGAAGAGCCATGTCCTCTCGCTCCGCGAGAAGGAGATCACCGCATACCACGAGGCCGGCCACGCCATCGTCGCCTCCGTGCTGCCGTATGCCGACCCTGTCCACAAGATATCCATCATCTCCCGCGGCCGCGCCGCAGGCTACACCCTCAAGCTCCCGTTCGAGGATCGCAGGCTCCAGTCGCGCAAGGAATTCCTGGACGATATCGCCGTCTCGCTCGGCGGCTATGTGGCCGAGCGCATGATGTTCGGCGATATGACCACCGGCGCGTCGAACGACCTCCAGGTCTCGACAGCCCTGGCCCGCGACATGGTCACCCGCTACGGCATGTCCGAGAAGATCGGCCCGGTCGCTCTCGAGAGCGCCCAGGGCAGGGTGATGTTCGGCATGGGCGTCGCCGACAGGGAATACTCCGAGCGCGTGGCAGCAGAGATCGACGGCGAGGTCACCCGCATCATGACCGAGGCCCGGACGCAGGCTGAGCAGACATTGGCTGCTCACAAGAAAGCCTTCGAGGCCGTGGCCAAGCGTCTCATCGACGCCGAGACCATCGAGCGCGAGGAGTACGAGCATATCATCGTCGCCGCAGGCATACCGCTCAAGAAAGAGAAGGGGACGACAGCGGCGTAGCGCTCTGTTGAGCCCCTACCCAGGGGCTTGATTTTTTATTAGGATATGGTATAATACATGCGTCAACAGTCAGCTCGTCCGAGCGCTGTTGTGACCGTCGGGGAGCCTGCTCGGGTTCCCATCGCACACTTCTTCGGAGGCCTCAGACGAGGTATCCAGGGACAGCGATCCATTCAGGCGAAGGTCGATCCGAAAAGGATTGAAAATGAGCACGTTCAGGTTCGTTGAAAACCCAGGTGATATCGACGCTCTCCAGAATCGCGTTTTGAATGCGGTCGGCGGCAAGGGCTGTCTTGAGGACCTGAGGGACAACCGTGATTACCAACAGCACCCGAGTAAGCTTCTTGAGGGCGTGTGGGACAAACTGCGTAGCTACGTAGAACCCATGAGCCCTGAGACACTCGGTGAGATCGCCGTTTGCCTCAAGCCAAAAGGGGTGAGCGTGGTGCCGGTCACGGGACAATATCCCCCAAAGTTCATCAGCGCCGAATGGGTCGATGAGGACTTTACTCCCGCAGTCGACTTCTTCAAAGGGGAAGTGGCTAAGCAATTCCAGTGGCCGCTCAATCATTTCGATGGTCGGAGCTCGCTGAAGTATCTGGCGATGCTTGCCCTTGCCCATGTCCTTCGCGATATCGTGCGTCAACAGATATACCAATCCCAGTGGCTTGAAGCCGCGGAGATTGACGCAGAAGGTCTCTGCTGAGAGGAATCGAGAATCGCTCTTTAGTTCCAATTGCCCGGCCGCCGTAACAGGTGTGCCGGGCGAATTGTTTATATGATAAGCTAGCCTCGTTCCCGCCCTTAGCTCAGTTGGTTAGAGCATCGAGCTTATGGGATCGAGCGAGCACCTGTGAAAGACCGAGTCCGTCCTTAGCTCAGCTGGTTAGAGCACAGAGCTTATACCTCTGGGGTCCCTGGTTCGAATCCAGGAGGACGGACTCGGGCTTGCACACGGTGCGAGCGCAGAGCCTATATGGAAATATACCTCGAGGGCGGACCAATCATCGACCGATCACACGGCAGCCATGAGAAAAGAACACCTCCTCGCCAGAATATTGCAGAAGGTCGCTCCTCGCATCGGGGCGCGCGTCTTCATAGAGCCTGTCTGGGGCGTGGTCGGGCAGATCGTCTTCAAGAGCGGGCGCAGGAGGTATTTCCGCTCCTCGACCATCGACCTCAACCGCATGGGCGCGTCTGAGATAGCTCGCGACAAGGATTATGCCAAGCTCTTCATGGCCCGGATGGGATATCCGGTCATCGAGGGCAAGGCCTTTTGCTCTCCGGCGTGGGCGGCTGCGATCCATTCCCGCGAGAGCGCGGTGGCGGCATACCGCTACGCCCGGAAGCTGGGCTGGCCGGTCATCGTCAAGCCCAACAGCAAGAGCCAGGGCCGCGGCGTCTTCAAAGCACATACGCGCCGCGAATTCGAAGCTGCGTTCAAGGCCGTCTCGAAGATCGACCACATGGTCCTCGTCGAGAGGTTCATCGCCGGCCGCGACTATCGGCTGGTCGTCCTCGATGGAGGGGTCATATCGGCATACGAACGGATGCCGCTCTCCGTCACGGGCGACGGCAGGACGACCGTGCGGGGGCTCCTGGTCCGTAAGCAGCGCTATTTCGAGCGCGTCGGCCGGGACACAGTCCTTAGGATCGGCGACCGTCGTATCGCCGACAAGCTGCGGCGCCAGGGCCTGTCGCTCGCCTCTCGCATCGAGAAGGGGAGGACGGTCTATCTGCTCGACAATGCCAATCTATCGAGCGGCGGCGATTCACGCGATGTCACAGCCGCTGTCCATCCGAGCTTCCGCGACCTTGCCGCCCGAGTGACCAAGGACATGGGCCTGCGCCTCTGCGGCGTCGACCTCATGGTCGACGGCGACATTTCCCAAGCTCCTCGGAAGGGCCATCATTGGATCATCGAGATCAACTCTGCTCCGGGGCTCGACCACTACGCCACGATCGGCGCGGCTCAACAGAAGATCGTCGAGGATCTCTACCTCGAAGTGCTGCGGGCTATGGATACGGACGAGTGAGGCAGAGTGGCTAGCTCTTTAGGAGAGTTGCGGACTGATATATACTTCGAGTCATCATGAAGGCGAACCCGGCAGCAGAGCAGTCCGATGCGCAGATCCTGGAGATCGCCCGGCAGCTGCGCGTCGCGTATGCGCTCAAGCGCACCTTGCGCTATAGCACTACCCGAGATCTCACGGCTCATAGCGAATCGGTCGCAGAGCACGTGTTCGGCCTGTTCTTCCTGGCCGAATATTTCATCGAGCATGAGCAGGTCGGGCCGACCTTGGATATACAGAAGCTCCATAGCATCTTATTGTTCCATGATTTCGGAGAGATCATGCATGGAGATGTGCCATATCATATGAAGACTGCCGTGCACGAGATGCGCGAACGGGATGATGCGCGCAAGATATTCGGCTCGTTGCCGGAGCCGCTCGGGACATCGGGATATGAGAGTTGGGAGGATTACGAAGGGCAGAAGAGCCCCGAAGCGCGCTTTGCCTATGCCCTCGACAAGATCGAGCCGCTGTTCGAGCTGCTCGATCCTATAAATGAGCGCTCTATGAAGCGCCTCAAGTTCTCATACGAGAAGCATATAGGGAAGAAGTTCGATGCCACCAAGGATTTCCCTGTGATGAGGCGTTTCCTCGAAGCTATCACCGCCGACATGCTCGAGCGCGGCGTATTCTGGGACAAAGATTCGGACAGATGATACGGTACATCGCCATTGCGGCGATCACTGCATGCTCACTTCCTTCTCTGACACCGCAGCCATGAGGGCGGGGTATTTCTCGAGGGCAGGGTCTTCGCCGATGATGCGCACGGCTTCATTGCGGGCGGCTTCGACGAGCTTGAGATTCTTCAGGGCATCCATGGCTACGTCAGAGACGCCCCACTGGCGGGCGCCGGAGAGCTCGCCCGCGCCACGCTGTGCGAGGTCAGCTTCGGCGAGCTCGAAGCCGTTCCTGGCGGTGCGGAGGGCATTGAGGCGCTCGACGGATCGCTCACTGGTGGTCTCCGCGAAGCAATAGCAATACGCCTGATGCGAGCTCCTCATCACGCGGCCGCGCAGCTGGTGGAGCTGGGCTAGGCCGAAGCGCTCAGCCCCCTCGATGACGATGACCGTGGCGTTCGGCACATTGACGCCGACTTCGACGACGGATGTCGAGCAGAGGATGCGGGTGCGACCTGCATTGAATGCGTCCATGGCCTCATCCTTCTCGGCGGAGCGCATCTTGCCGTGGAGGACGCCGATCTCGTATTCGGGGAAGACGTCGCGGCGCAGGCGCTCGGCCTCTTCTTTGACCGACTTGGCGATGACGGCAGCCTCCTTGTCCGGGTCGGGTTCCGCGATGCGCGGGCAGATGACGTAGGCCTGGCGACCGGCTGCGAGCTCGGTGCGGATCTTCTCGTATGTCTCGGTGCGGCGGGTCGGATAGACGATCTCGGTCACGACTGGCTTCCTGCCTGCGGGCGACTCGTCGAGGAGTGTCAGGTCGAGGTCGCCGTACATGGTCAGTGCCAGCGTTCGCGGGATGGGTGTTGCGGTCATCGAGAGAAGATGGGGAGTGGGCAGGGCAGAATCTGAAGTTGATTTAGAAGCAGGGAGAGGAGTCGGGCTCTCGTAACCGGCGTCGGGCCCTGCTGGTCCCGCGCCTGCTTCTCGCCGCCTTCGCGGCTCCGAAGGCTTCCTCGAGCTCCGCTCCTCTCCCCGCTTCTCGTTCTTCTTCAACAATCTTGCTCTCTGCGCCGTGCCGAACCGATGCTGCTCATCGATGATCACGAAGGCCAGATGCTTCCACACGACGGACTTCTGGATGAGGGCGTGCGTGCCGACGACGATGGGAACTTCGCCATTGGCGATCCATGTGAGCAGCTGATTCTTTGCTATATCGGTCGAGCCCTTGGGATTGACCTTCGAAGGGAAGATACGGCAGCCGGAGGACGTGATGAGCCCGATGCGGAGGCCGAGGTAGGCGAAGTATTGTATGAACGATTCATACTGCTGCGAGGCCAGGATCTCGGTGGGGCACATGTAGGCGACCTGGAGATTGCCGTATGCCTGCGGCGCGCGCGAGCCGTCGGGACGCACGAGCGATGGCCTGGTCGTCACTGCCGCGAATGCCGCCGCTGCGGCTACAGCCGTCTTGCCCGAGCCGACGTCGCCTTCGAGCAGGCGCTCCATGGCTTCCGGCCGGGCAAAGTCGCCGACGATGGCGGCGATGGAGCGCTTCTGGGCGCCGGTCATCTCGAAGGGGAACCTGCGCAGGAATTCATCGACTGACTTCTTCGATGGCTCGATGACGAAGGCGGGGTCGCGGCGATAGCGGGCGCGCTCGATCTGTCGGGCGATCTGGATCATGAATATCTCCTCGAAGGCGAAGCGCTTCCGAGCCGCTTCGGCGTCTTCCTGCCTAGCTGGCGCGTGGATCCAGACGAGGGCAGTGCGGATGCTCGGGAGGTGGTATTTGACGATGATGTGGCCGGGCAAGGGGTCTTCGATCTCGTCGAGGATGCCTGCCTTGAGGATCTTCTGGACATTGTGATAGAGCCAGGCGGAGCTCACGCCGCGGGATTCCGGATAGACGGGGTAGAGTTTGCCGCCCTCGCTGTCAGCGCCGAAGAGGCTGTCAGCCGCGCCTGCAGGGAGCTCCGGTACGACCTCGAGCTTGGGGTTGGAGAAATAGAGCTCGCCGGTGCCTCGGCGCTCGGAGACTTTGCCCTCGATGCGGACGTTAGCGCCCTCGGGGGTCATCTTGGCGATGTAGGGTTGGTTGAACCAGACGCAATGCGCCCGGCCGGTCTCATCCTCGACCCATCCTTCGGCCATAGCGACTTTCGACTTCCAGCCCTTCGAGGCCTTGAGCCCGGTGATGCGCCCGAATACGACCGCGGCGTCGCCCTTCTGGAGCGACTCGATCGAGCGCGAGGCGACCGCGTCGCCGTAGCGGACAGGGAAATGATAGACGAGGTCGCGGACAGTGGTGATGCCGAGGCGGCGCAGACCATCACGCGTCGCCGGCGTCAGGCGGAATCGGTCTGCGACGAGGGTGTCGAGAGAGAGGGACATGAGGGAAGTTTACAGTGCAAAGTTAAAAGTTCAAAGTGAAGGGCGTGCGAGGCCCCAGATCTTGTCTTGTCAGTGAATGAGGTCGGATCTACCGGGTTCGTTGCTCATCGCGATTTTGGAACAGATTTTGTTCCAAAACCTCAATAGTGTGTGGGGTGATATGCGTGGTCCGCACTTGTTTCAAAAAATAGAGCATTGCTCTACTTTTCGTTACTTTTGCTCTATTTTATGAAACAACTGTCGACCCCAGAGATGAGCCCATCAGCCCCGTATTCTGATCGCGTAGTTCTTACCTCGTTTCTCTATAAATCCCTCTCGCTCGAGCGCGGCGAGATTTGCTCGGTCGCGGGCAGAGAGCTTCACGGGCACGAATGGTCCGGCCATGATGGCTTTCAGGAGCCGCGACCTCTGCTCCCTATTCGACCCCTTGAATGGCGACTGACGGACATGGCGTGCGCTCTTCCTGGATGGATTCGGATGGAGCGATTTCAGATGCGAGCCGTAGTCCATGAGCGCATAGTGCCATTCACGGGCGCGTTTCTGGATATAGGTATCTTTCAGTGTCTCCTCTATAAGCCGCATGATGTTTGTATCTTGTATCTTGTTTCTTGTATCTTTGAAAAAGAAGTGGATGTACGCTGACCTGATATTGGTCTCGATGAAGGGATGAGGAATATCGGACGCGAAGGCCAGAATGGAACCGGCGGTATTCGGGCCGATGCCGGGAAGCTCGCGCAGATCTTCGTATGTCCGTGGCAATTCGCCTGTGGGCGATGTGACGACGTGCTCGGCGATCCGCTTGAGCCAGAGGGCGCGCCTGTTGTAGCCGAGGCCGGACCATTCGCGGAGCACATCGGCGACTGATGCTCGGGCGAGATGAGCCCAGTCGGGGAAGCGGCGCACGAACGACTGGAACTTCGGGACGACGCGCGAGACCTGCGTCTGCTGGAGCATGATCTCCGATACGACCACATAATATGCCCGATGGTCCCGCCGCCAGGGCATGTCGCGCCCGTGCGCGCGGTAGTGCGACCAGACGGCTTTCTTGAAAGCGGCGAGCTTATTCATGCCGGCGTGCTATGGCCTATGAGCTCATGTGGTCTCCGCATGGAGCCATGCGTCGCAGAGCCTCAGGAGGAGGTCGCGGTGAGCTGCGTTCGGGATCAAGAAGAGCTGTTCCGGCAGGGCGCTTAGCGTCGAGACCAGGATCTGCATATCGGGCGTGCTTACGAAGGCGAGTATGTCCGTTTTCGGGACACTCTTCGAGACGGCCGGGCTCGCCCGTGTGATCGTGAGCGAAGAGGAGCCGAGCCCGATCTCTACCGAGGTCTTCCACGTGCCATATCTGAAGGACATCGAGCCGTCCGGAAGCTTCTGGATCGCGAGCCATCCTTCCTGGATGTCGCGGAGTGCTTGCGTGGAGAGAGATCCGAAGTCCTCTGCGGGCTGCTTGTCATAGGTGACGATGGGAAATATATTGGAATACAGAGTTTGGTTCTCGTATACCTCGATATGCCGTTTCCGGGCTATGGCTATGAGCCAGGGCTTCACGGTCGCCACGACTCTTTCCCGTGACTTGTACATGCCTCGTACGGGAGAGGTCCAGAGCTCTTTGACGCCCTTGTTGATGCTCTGGGGGATGTCCGCATAGCGCACCGCATAGAAGTCCTTGTTGGCGAAGCCGTCGTCGGCGCCAGGCGACTTGCAGAGGAGAGTGATCCTGCGTACGTCCCGCATGCTCATGCCGCTCGGCATGTCGAACAGCTTCTCGAGCGCCTCGTCCGTGACTGTCTCGGGGTCCGTGTCTTTGTAGAACTGCAGGAGGGGATCCAGGTAGCTCGGATCTTTTTCCAGGCGGCCTGCCCGGAGCCACCATATGAGCTCGCCGACTGCGTAGGCGATGGCGAGCGGCGCGATGAAGCCTCTGAGGTGGAGCGCATAGAGGATCGCTCCTGCGATGCAGAGCGCGAGCAGTCTGGTTGAGAACGGGTATGTCATGCGTCGTATCGGGGTCTTCGTGTCAGGGATGATTATAGCATCCTTTCCTGGCCGTGGAGCCGAGGCGCTTTTTTGTAAAAAGCTCACGACTATGCAAGAATGGCCTCATTCCGACCATCATGGAGACGTGGCTGAGCGGTCGAAAGCGGCACCGTGCTAAGGTGTTAGGCTCGCAAGGGCCTCGTGGGTTCGAATCCCACCGTCTCCGCAGTTGATCCGTACCCCAAAAAGTGGACACAAGCCACGCTTTCTTTTGTTAGATTAACAGCAAACAAAAGAACATGAGAACAACATTTTCGACAGAAG
>Ga0265331_10001863_pt1 | contig 14889 bp, 9 predicted proteins | sample 41923metaG_FD_202088 | JGI IMG/M metagenome (GOLD analysis project Ga0265331, IMG submission 202088) | Rhizosphere microbial communities from Carex aquatilis grown in University of Washington, Seatle, WA, United States - 4-19-23 metaG | ecosystem: Host-associated > Plants > Roots > Rhizosphere >...
TTCTCTTTCTGCAGACGGGAATACAGCGTTAATTGGAGCTCCCGGAGAGAATAATCATATAGGAGCGGTTTATGTATTCACACGAACAGCGGGAGTTTGGACTCAACAAGGCCCGAGACTTATAGGCACGGGCAACACCGGAAATTCAAATCAAGGATCATCTGTTTCGCTTTCGGTTGATGGTAACACTGCGCTCATAGGCGGATGTAATGACAACAACCTTACGGGCGCTATCTGGGTTTTCACACGATCTGGCGGGGTTTGGACCCAACAGGGCTCTAAACTTGTCGGAAGCGGTTACGTTGGATCTTCTTATCAGGGCTTTTCTCTCTCACTTTCGGCGGATGGCAATACTGCAATTGTAGGCGGGGAGTTAGACAATAATTCAATTGGAGCAAACTGGGTATTCACCCGGACGGGCGGAGTATGGAGCCAGGTGGGCTCAAAACTTATTGGCGCATATGGCGCTGGTTCAAGCCAGGGATATTCAGTCGCAATATCTTCAGACGGAAATACTTTTGTCAGCGGCGGACCGGACGATGCCGGCTCAAGAGGCGCTGTATGGGTCTTTGTAAATAATGCGGGCGCATGGATACAACAGGGACAAAAACTTTTTGGATCCGGCGGCAACGGATATTACGGCGGCCAGGGTTCCTCGGTATCAATATCATCTGACGGAAATACAATTATAAGCGGCGGGCCAACCGATAGCGCAACAGGCGCCGTTTGGGTATTTACCCGTAATGGCGGCGTATGGAGTCAGCTTGGAACAAAATTAGTTGGCAGCGGTTATTCAGGAGTTTCATTCCAGGGAATTTCAGTCTCTCTTTCTTCAAATGGCGGAACGTTCATTTCAGGAGGCAGCTACGATAACGGTCAAATGGGCGCAGCCTGGATCTTTACAGATCCGACAATCGGTATCACTCCGATTTCTTCAGAAGTTCCGAAAGGATTCCAATTGATGCAAAATTATCCTAATCCATTTAATCCATCCACAAAAATCAAATTTCAAATTGCAAAAACGGGCGATACGAAAATTATAGTTTATGATATATTGGGAAAAGAAGTTGTAACGCTCGTGAGCCAACAATTGGCGCCAGGAACATATGAAGTTGATTTTGACGGAAGCGCTCTTTCCAGCGGGGTATATTTTTATGTTTTGAAAACGGAAAGTTTTACCGCAACTAAAAAACTCATGCTTATAAAATAACTTATAGATAACACGAAAATGAAAAATACTTTCTGCGTTATTCTGTTTTTAATTGTTTGTTTAAGTTCTGAAATTTCGCTTGCACAATTCACACAGCAGGGCTCTAAATTGTTCGGTACAGGCGCAATTGGAGATGCCTTCCAGGGCAGTTCTGTTAGCATTTCTGCAGACGGTAATACGGCTGTTGAAGGCGGCTCCTTCGATAATAGCAATGCGGGAGCTGTTTGGGTATTCACCAGGATCGCTGGCGCCTGGACGCAGCAAGGGACAAAGCTTCTTGGAACAGGTTTTGTAGGAAGCAATATTTACCTGGGTTGTTCGGTTGGCATTTCCGCCGACGGAAATACTATTGTAGCGGCCGGCCAGGGAGATAATAATAACGCCGGGGCCGTATGGGTATTCACCAGAAGCGCAGGCGTTTGGACGCAGCAAGGTTCAAAACTTGTTGGCCCAGGCTCCGTAGGAAATGCTTTGCAGGGACATTCGGTCGGGATTTCCGGCGATGGAAATACTATTATAGTAGGCGGCGAGAGGGATAATAACAATGCAGGCGCCGTATGGATATTTACCCGCAGCGCCGGCGTTTGGACGCAGCAAGGCGCTAAACTTGTCGGTTCAGGCGCGGTTGGAAGTTTAGTTTATCAGGGATGTTCGGTTTCAATTTCGGCGGATGGCAATACTATCGTTGAAGGCGGCCGCAATGATAACAACAACGCAGGCGCCGTCTGGGTATTTACAAGAAGCGCGGGCGTTTGGACGCAGTCAGGTCCAAAACTTGTTGGTTCAGGCGCTACCGGAAGCATTGTTTGCCAGGGAACTTCTGTGGCAATATCTTCAGATGGGAATACTTTCGTCGAGGGCGCAAATCTCGATAACTCAAACATTGGCGCTGTGTGGGTATTTTCTCTTAGCGGCGGCGTTTGGACTCAGCAAGGTTCAAAACTAGTTGGCTCAGGCGCAGCCGGAAATTCACAGCAGGGAATTTCGGTTGCTATATCATCAGACGGGAATACATTTATTGAGGGCGGCGATTTTGATAATTCAAACGCCGGGGCCGTTTGGACTTTCATTCGAAATGGCGGGGCCTGGACCCAGCTTGGTACAAAATTCTCCGGCTCAGGCGCAGTCGGCGCTGCTTTCCAGGGAGCCTCGGTTGCCGCCTCTTCAGATTGTAGCACAATTATCGAAAGCGGCGATGCAGATAATAATTCTGCAGGGGCGGTCTGGGTTTTTGTTTATCCCGGAATAGGCATTACACCCATTTCAGCAGAAGTGCCTAAAGAATTCCAATTGATGCAAAATTATCCAAATCCGTTTAATCCCTCCACAAAAATCAAATTTCAAATTGCAAAAGCCGTGAGAAGTGAAACGTCAAACGTGAAACTTATCGTCTATGATCTGGCTGGACGAGAGGTTGCAAAACTGGTGAATGAACAGCTGGCGGCCGGAACATATGAAATTGATTTTGACGCAAGCAAGTTTGCATCGGGGGTTTATTTTTATAAACTAACTGCAGGCGACTATTCTGAAACCAAAAGAATGATCCTTGTAAAATAACTATTGAGATTCAATTTTAATCGAGTCGAAACTTGTCCCCGGGAAATCGGGGTCCATCTTGCTCCGATGGAACCCTTTTAAAGTGTTTTTAATTCTTCAATAAGCCATGCCTTCACCCTAAAAGGATTCGCCGGAATGAGCTCTGCATCGTTTTTTAGCTTATTCACTTCAAAGCCGGTATTTTTTGAATGAGACTCTTTCAGCCTTATCAAATCGCCGACCAGAATTAAGAACTTTGTGTAAGATTCTTTGTGCTCGCTCAACAGGTTTTCTTCGCGCAAAACAAAGTGCCGGAATGAGTCTATCATGCCAAGCGCCTGTTCAAACATTCCCAGCTTGTAATAAGTTTTTAACAGCAGGATCTTAACCTGCACCTTTAAGATAAAATTCTGAAAATTTGTTTTAGAAAAATGTTTCAGCGCCTTCTGTAAATTTCCTTTCACATTTTCAATGGTGCCATAGCAAAATTCCATAACGTTGATTTCTTCGTTCTTTGGAATTGAAGAGCGGAATTCCTTCATGAAGTTTTCGGCATATTCAAATTCCTGCACCCGGCAGGCGATTTTAACTATATTCACAAAATTAAAATAATGGAACCCTTCGGGGATCATGATTTTTTTATCAATCTGTTCTTTGTAGATCTTAAACATATCACGGTTATAAGAATCATCTCCTTTGAAGTTAACCATGTAAGCGGCGTAATCATACAAATGCATATAAATTAAGTTGCGGTCATCGCTTTTGAATTCATCCATATATCTTTCTTTAAGTTCCCATAGATCATTATAATATTTTCTGTCTTTAGTGTGAAGCAGCAGCAGGATCGTTTTAAACACAACAATTGCCGGCGTCTGGTCAGTTAACTCGTTTGAAACATAATTTAGTATTTCGTTAAACATTGTAAGCCGGTAATTAACGTTGTTCTGGTTGCGTTCATGAAGCATCAGGTTATAAAACCGCAGCAATCTTAACAGCGTATAACTGAAAAACTGGTCGAATTCGGTTTGAAGTATGTTCAGCTCCGTATTCGGTTTTTTTAAAGTAGCGTACCACAGGAATTCATCGCTCATCTCGTAGAGATAATAAAAATAATCTTCATCCTTGTATTTACGGTCTATCAGCTCTTTCATGTATGAAGAGTGTTTTTGTTCGTATATCTTATATAATCCTCTGTTTCTAAGCTCATTAAAGATATTTCGTTCGATATAAAATTCCTTTTTTTCAATGCTGTGGTATGCGAGAAACTTCTCGGAAAGCTGGTAGAGGTCTGATATCACATTGCCTATTTTGTGATAGTCATATTTATCGTCATTGAATACTTTTTTATAAACTTTCTCTAATGTGAAGTTTCTGTTATCAAAACCAGGGTGGTGTTTTTCAAATACTTCAAATAATTCTTTGATAATTTTGCTTTTATTAAAATATGGCGATGCAATAAATTCCCCGAATCGCTTCATATCTTTCCTGTTAAATGACTTAAATACCTGGATTATCTTGAAATTTTCCATGCGTTTTTTTCTAATAAAATTGGCTCAAAGATAACTAAAAAACCTTAAAATTCCACACTAAGACACATTTTTTGATTTCCCTTAATTCCAAATAATTCCTGATTTTTCTAATTTCAAAAAGATTATTCTTTGCCCTGTTGTATATATGTACTTATGTTTGAGCAAATACATCCTATGGTTAAAATTAATTTTAATATACCGGGCGCTGTCCACACAAAAATTATTTTGTATAACATACTTGGAAAAGAAGTTGCTGTTCTTATAGACGATCTGCTGAAACCGGGTGAATATGATATTGATATTGATTTGGTTGACCTTCCTTCAGGAACATACTTTTACAAAGTCATTTCTGATGGCTTTAAGGAAACAAAAAAAGTTTTAATGGTAAAATAACGCCTGTTATTTTATTTAAAATCCCCTGCATCTCGGAAATTATTTAAAGTTGCTCGTTTAATTTTTCTGTATTTCCGTTCAACTGTTAATCTGTCAATTCATTCCAACGGTAGACGCCAAAAGTTATAACAAAAAGGGATTTGTTTTTATAAAAACTAAAACAAATAATCAGTATTATGAATGACGTGAAGCGAAATTTTGCTAAATCTATCAAGCGGAGTATATTTTTATAAACCGGTTGCTGACGGCTACTCTGAAACTAAGAAAATGAGTTTAATAAATAAAAAATTGAAAAAATGAAAACAATATTATTGATAATTTTTACATTTATTCTGTCTGTACAAATTTCAAATGCTCAATGGCTAACAGAGACAAGGCTGACTAATGCAGCGGGTGATTCATATACATCGTTTAACAACGCAACCCCTCTTGCGGCAAACGGAAATAATATATATGCCGTTTGGACAGACCAGCGCGACGGTAACGATGAAATTTATTTTAAACATTCTTCTGATTTAGGTATTACATGGGGAACTGATACAAGAATTACCAATAATAGTTTTTTTTCCGGGTACCCTTCTATTGCAGTTTCAGGTTCTACGCTTCATTTAACATGGTATGATAACCGAGACGGCAATGATGAAATCTATTACAAACGTTCAACTGACGGCGGAAATACTTGGGGGACGGATACAAGGCTTACAACAGCCGATAGCAGTTCAGCATATCCATCTATGAGTGTAGTGGGATCTGTTGTTCATATTGTTTGGCGCGACAGCAGGTTCCCTGTAAACGAAATATATTACAGGCATTCTACCGATGCCGGTTTAACATGGGGACCTGAAACACGTTTGACAAACGACCCCGCAAATTCATACAGCGCATCTGTATCAGCTTCGGGTAATAATGTTCATGTAGCATGGGAAGATAACCGCGACGGAAACGGCGTTGAAATCTATTACAAACGCTCAACAGACGGCGGAAATACATGGGGAACGGATACGAGGCTTACTACCAGCGCCGGAAATTCTGAATATCCCTGTGTGGTTTCATCGGATTCAATTATTCATGTCGCCTGGAACGATAACCGGGATGGAAATATTGAAATATATTATAAGCGCTCTACCGATTGGGGCTCTACATGGAGCCCGGATACAAGACTTACTAACAGTCCCGGCAATTCATACCGGCCTTCAATAAGCGTTTCGGGGACCAATTTGCATATGGTTTGGTATGACCAGAGAGATGGTAATTATGAGATATATTACAAGAACTCTTCAAATTACGGCGTAACCTGGGGAACTGATACAAGAATATCCAACAACTCGTTCGTTTCGGCGCAGCCTTTTGTTGCAGCAAGCGGACCCTCGGTTAATGTTATATGGGACGACAACCGCGATGGAAATTACGAAATTTATTATATAGGGGATCCTACAGGAAACACTATTGGAATTCAGCAAATTAGTACGAACATCCCCGCCCGGTTTTCACTTTCTCAGAATTATCCGAACCCGTTTAATCCAAATTCAAAAATTAAATTTCAAATTGCGAAATTAAGCAATACTAAACTTGTTATATTTGATATCCGTGGCAGAGAAGTTTCAACTCTTGTAAATGAAAATCTTAATCCCGGAACTTACGAAGTTGATTTTGACGGAAGCAAGTTTTCCAGCGGAGTATATTTTTATAAAATAACAGCGGGAGATTTTATCCAAACTAAGAAAATGACCTTGGTAAAATAGATCTTAATCATATTATCTAATATAACCGTTTTATTTTTAACTCAGAGTAATTATTGAATAATTATCATTTGATCCAATTAATTCCAAAGGAGAAAAGAAAATGAGTTCTAAAATATACAAAAATTTTTTGAAATTTATTATGTGTCTATTCCTTGTTTTTGCAGTCCGGCAAATTTATTCGCAGGAAACATGGACGGCAACTTCAACAACCAATCCGCCTTCGTCACGCGATTTTCATACTGCTGTATGGACAGGTTCAAAGATGATTGTTTGGGGAGGGAGAGACTCAAGCAATACTTCTTCTTTAAATACCGGAGGAATTTATGACATTCTGGCAGACACATGGGCGCCAACTTCAACAACCAATGCACCATCCGCCCGCTACATTCATACCGCCGTATGGACAGGTTCAAAGATGATTGTTTGGGGAGGATTATTACCAAACGGCGTAACTAATACAGGGGGTTCTTATGACCCTATAACAAATTCATGGCTGGCAACTTCAACAACCAATGCGCCATCCGTCCGCGGTCGTCATACCGCTATTTGGACAGGTTCAAAGATGATCGTTTGGGGTGGGGAAGACTCAAGTAATACTTATTTAAATACCGGTGGTATTTATGACCCTGCCACAGACACATGGGCTGCGACTTCAACAACCAATGCGCCATCCAACCGCTGGGATCATTCTGCTGTTTGGACAGGTTCAAAGATGATCGTTTGGGGTGGATCAATTTCCGGTACTTATACTAATACTGGCGGGGTTTATGACCCTGTAACCAATACCTGGACAACAACTTCAACAGCAAACGCGCCATCTATCCGAACTCTTCATACCGCTGTTTGGACAGGTACAAAGATGATCGTCTGGGGCGGCCATAACAATTCTGTTTTAAATACCGGAGGAATTTATGACCCTGCCACAGACACATGGACTGCGACTTCGACAACCAACGCACCTTCCCCGCGCGCTAACTTTACTGCTGTTTGGACAGGTACTAAAATGATTGTTTGGGGAGGAACCACTCTCCCCAATAATACAAATACCGGAGGAATTTATGACCCTGCCACAGACACATGGACTGCAACTTCAACAACCAATGCGCCATCTGCCCGGGAAATTCATACAGCTGTCTGGACAGGTTCAAAGATGATTGTTTGGGGAGCAGATTTTGTTTTAAATACCGGCGGAGTTTATTCAAACCCTGCCGTTATAGGTATAGAAAAAATAAGTAATATTGTGCCAACAGGATTTTCGTTATCGCAAAATTATCCGAATCCGTTTAATCCAAATTCAAAGATAAAATTTCAAATTGCGAAACCAGGCGATACAAAACTTATTGTATTTGATGTGCTGGGCAGAGAAGTTTCAACTCTCGTAAATGAAAATCTTAATCCCGGAACTTACGAAGTTGATTTTGACGGAAGCAAATTTTCATCCGGAGTTTATTTCTACAAACTAACAGCAGGCAGCTACACTGAAACAAAGAAAATGCTGCTAGTTAAGTAACGATAGTTACTTAATAGTAGTCCCGCACAAGCGGGGAGTTTAATAAAATAAGTATTAATATTGTTTAACAATTTAATCCAATCAATCTTAAGGCGAAAAAGAAAATGAAAAATAAAATTTACAAAAATCTTTTAAAAATTGTTATCTGTTTGTTTTGGGTTTCTTCTCTTCAGCAGGTTTTTTCGCAGGAGAACTGGGCGCCTACTTCAACCGGAACCAATGTCCTCTCTCCCCGCTATGGGCACGTAGCAGTTTGGACAGGAATAGCGACTTACAAGATGATTATCTGGGGAGGGATAACTTCCGGCGGCCTAACAAATACTGGCGGCATCTATGACCCGGCATTAGATTCATGGACCGTAACTTCAACAGGAACAAATTGTCCTATAGCCCGCTGGTATCACACAGCAGTCTGGACAGGAACTAAAATGATTGTTTGGGGAGGGTTTAGTTCTGTTGGCGGGAATGCAGTTCTCAATACGGGCGGCTCTTATGACCCGGTATTAAACAACTGGACGGCAACATCAACCTCTGGTGCGCCGACAGCGCGTGATTTTCATACGGCCGTATGGACAGGAAGCAAGATGATTGTTTGGGGGGGATATAATTCCGTTACGGGTACTGATTATTACAATACGGGCGGAGTATATGACCCTCTAACAGATACATGGACAGCAATGTCAACAACGAATGCTCCAACAGGGCGGCGTGATTTCACAGCTATTTGGACAGGAAGTAAAATGATTATTTGGGGTGGATTTGGATTTTTTGATACAGCATACACTTTCACTAACACAGGCGGTATTTACGACCCTGTAACAGACACCTGGGCTCCCACTTCGGTTGGCGCAAATGCGCCGTTAGCGCGCGGCAAACATACTGCTGTTTGGACCGGAAGTAAAATGATTATTTGGGGTGGAACCCCCAGCGGCATTAGTTATAATGACGGCGGAATATATGACCCTCTGACAGATACATGGACGGCAACTTCAGTAACTAATGCTCCAACTGCCAGATATGGCCAAACAGCAGTTTGGACCGGAAACAGGATGATTATATGGGGTGGGGTTGGCGGCAATGTTAGTTACCTGAATACAGGAGGTTTATATGACCCTGTAGCAGATTCATGGGCGGCAACTACGACCGTAAATGCGGCTTCTGTTCGCGATAATCAAACTGCGGTTATGACGCCAGGCTCAATGATTGTATGGGGCGGTTATGGCGGCAGTCTGGGCTCTCCAACTTTTTTAAATACCGGGGGAATATATACAAACCCGGATGCCATCGGTATTACCACAATTTCAACGCTGGTTCCAAAACAATTTTCACTTTCACAAAATTATCCTAATCCTTTTAATCCAAATTCAAAGATCAAATTTCAAATAGCAAAATCAGGCGATACAAAACTTGTTGTATTTGATATGCTGGGCAGAGAAGTTGAAACTCTCGTGAATGAAAATTTAAATCCGGGTACATACGAAGTTGATTTTGAAGGAAGCAACTTTTCATCCGGGGTTTACTTCTACAAACTAACAGCGGGCAGCTACGCTGAAACGAAGAAGATGAGTTTAATAAAATAGATATTCATATTATTTGACAATTTAATTCCCGTTGATCTTAAAAGGAAAGAAAATGAGTTCTAAAATTTACAAGAATCTTTTTAAAATTGTTATTTGTTTATTTTGGGTTTCTGCTATTGGGCAGGTTTTTTCACAGGAGAGCTGGGCGCCTACTTCAACCGGAACCAATTGCCCTGCCGGCCGTCGTTTTCATTCAGCTGTATGGACGGGAAGCAAGATGATTATTTGGGGAGGCGTTAATAGTTCTGTCACAAATACAGGCGGTATTTATGACCCTGTAACAGATACATGGATAGCGTCGACTACAACTAATGCGCCTACAGCGCGCGGTCATCATACGGCTGTTTGGACAGGAAGTAAGATGATTATCTGGGGAGGCGTTAATGGTTCTTCATATTACAATACTGGCGGTTCTTATGACCCGGTTTTAAATATATGGACGGCAACTTCAACTTCAGGAGCGCCTACAGCCCGTTATTTACACACGGCTGTTTGGACCGGAACCAAGATGATTGTTTGGGGAGGATTTGATGGAACCGTTTATTACAACACAGGCGCCATCTATGACCCTGTAACAGATACCTGGACTGCGATGACAACAACCAACGCGCCTTCCGCACGAACTTATCACTCAGCAGTTTGGACCGGAACCAGAATGATTATTTGGGGAGGACATGATGAAACTACTTATAATAACACAGGCGGCATTTACGACCCTGTAACAGATACATGGACAGCGGTGACTACAACTAATGCGCCTTCCGCACGTGGTTTACATACGGCTGTTTGGACAGGCAGTAAGATGATTATCTGGGGAGGATTTAATAGCGCCAATAGCTCCTATTATAATACAGGCGGACTTTATGATGTATCAACCAATACATGGAGCGCAACATCTACAAATGATGTACCGTCTGGCCGTGCAGTCCATACTGCAGTTTGGACGGGCAGCAGAATGATTGTTTGGGGTGGTAATGCTGACAATCTCACTGTCAATACAGGAGGTATTTATAATCCGGTTTCAGATAGCTGGACGGCAACTACAATTCTAAATGCTCCAAATGACCGTGTTGATCACACAGCGGTTATAACACAGAACTCGATGATTATATGGGGCGGTGATAATGGCAGTGGCCCATTGATTGCAGGCGGTGTCTATGCCAACCCTTCTATTATAGGTATTATACAAATTTCAACAGAAGTACCGGCTGGATTTAGCTTATTACAAAATTATCCAAACCCTTTTAATCCCAATTCAAAGATCAAATTTCAAATAGCAAAATCAGGCAATGCAAAACTTGTTGTGTTCGATATGCTGGGAAGAGAAGTTGAAACTCTCGTGAATGAAAATCTAAATCCCGGAACATACGAAGTTGATTTTGACGGAAGCGCTTACGCGTCCGGAATTTACTTCTATGTTCTGAAAGCCGGAAGCTTTAACGAGACAAGGAAAATGATCCTGGTTAAATAGCCCCGGCTATAACTTAGCAGCCTGTAAAAGCTCCGGGCGGTTCGGGTTATTAATCTGACTCAACCGTTCGGCGCTTTTTCTTTACCTCTAATCTAAAATTACAGGTTCATTGACGGACACATTTTTCAAAAAACCCGCCTGTTTTTCCTAATTTGACCTCAATTCCAGAATCGAATAATTGCTCGAAATATTAAGTGTTTTGAGGTTTTTTACTCATCTTGACTCCCGGTTTACCCCTTCTTTTCGCTAATATCTTAATAATTATTCTTTGACCGCACGGCTATTGATGTTGTAAGTTTGTTCGTGCGGCGAAAAACGATATCCAATTCTAATTCAGCAAACGGTTTTGTGAAGTTTTAATTACCCCTGTAAAGTAACCTCTCCTAAGGATATCGTTTTCGCCAACAGATTCCATAAGAGATTGCAGGGGTAATTTTTAAATTTTAAGATTTGTCAATCAAGAGAATTACAAAATTAATACGAAAAAAGAATAGGAATACTATATGAAATCAATGAGACTTTTTATACTCGCGTTAATGGTTTTCCCCGGTTTGATAACTGCCCAGGAATTATGGACGCCAACATCAACCGGGGCCAATGTTCCTTCTGCGCGGTTTGAACACACGGCTGTCTGGACGGGCTCTAAGATGATAATTTGGGGAGGAGCCATTGGCATATTTACTTATTTAAATACAGGCGGAATTTACGATCCTGCTGCAAATACGTGGACAGCTACTTCTACAACAAATGCGCCCTCCGCGCGCAGCGAACATGTGGCTGTTTGGACGGGTTCAAAAATGATTGTTTGGGGAGGTACAGCGCTCACCAGCACTGGCGGTTTATATGATCCCGCAACGGATAGCTGGACCGCAGTATCCACAACCAATGCTCCGTCAGGCAATGCAAGATGTACCGCCATTTGGACTGGTTCAAAAATGATAATTTGGGGAGGAATTAATAACACAGTTCATTCTTTTAACACAGGAGGAATTTATGACCCCGTTTCAAATTCATGGACCGCAACTTCAACCGTCAATGCGCCATCGCCAAGATATTTCCATAATGCAATATGGACAGGCTCTAAAATGATAGTATGGGGCGGGCGTGATTCAGTCGGTGATTTTAATACCGGAGGTATTTATGATCCGGTCGCAAACTCGTGGACAGCAACATCAACAACAAATGCTCCATCTGCCAGACAGGAAGGAACCATGGTGTGGGCAGGCGATAAAATGATCGTGTGGGCCGGATTCAGCGGAGGCGTTTATCAGAATACAGGCGGGATATATAATCCAACAACAGATTCCTGGACCGCCACTTCAATTGCAAGCGCTCCTACTGCGCGTTCTGATTTTTCATTCGGAATCTGGACGGGGAGCAATATGATCGTTTGGGGAGGTTATAATGGCAGCGGCAGCGGATTGGTTTTTAATACAGGCGGTATATATGACCCGGCGGCAAATTCCTGGACGCCTACTACAACAACAGGCGCTCCCTCGCCAAGAGATATACACTCAGTTGTTTTAGCCGGAGATAAGATAATTGTTTGGGGAGGCAGTGATGTAAATATTACTCCGTTTAATACAGGAGGCATTTATACAAACCCTGCGGTTATCGGTATTGAAAATATAAGCACAAATGTTCCATCCGGATTTTCGTTATCTCAAAATTATCCGAACCCGTTCAACCCGTCGACCAAATTCAAATTTCAAATCGCAAAGCTAACAAATGCAAAAGTTTCTGTAAGCGATATTCTTGGAAGAGAAGTTGAAGTTCTTGTTGACAAACAACTACAGCCCGGAACATACGAAGTTGACTGGAACGCATCTGCTTTCCCAAGCGGGGTGTATTTTTACAGACTTGCAACAAATAACTATTCCGAAACTAAAAAAATGGTTTTAATAAAATAATTAGAAAATTTAAATGAAAACAAAATTATTCGTTTTATTATTTCTTGCAGCAAGTATAATCCCTGACTTTCTTTTCGCGCAGTTTACGCAGCAGGGTTCAAAGCTTGTTGGGACCAATGCAATTGGAAGCTCGAACCAGGGCAGTTCTGTCGCAATTTCTTCAGACGGGAATACCGCTATTGTTGGCGGCTGGCAGGATAATGGCGGAAAAGGCGCGGCCTGGATATATACAAGAAGCGCCGGCGTTTGGACTCAGCAAGGCTCAAAGTTAGAAGGCGCTGGCGCTGTTGGAAATTCCAATCAGGGAATTTCTGTTTCTATTTCTTCTGATGGAAATACCGCTATTATCGGGGGCTTTCATGATAATAACGACACAGGCGCCGTTTGGGTGTTCACTCGAAGCGGCGGAGTTTGGACGCAGCAGGGTCCCAAACTTGTTGGCTCAGGAGTAAGGGGCGTTCTAGGAGGTCCTCTTCAGGGCACATCTGTTCGCATTTCAGGCGACGGAAACACAATTGTCGAGGGCGGTTACGCGGATAGCAATAATGCAGGAGCCATCTGGATCTTTGTCCGCAACGGCGGAGTTTGGACCCAACAAGGTTCAAAACTTGTTGGCAACGATGCCTTTGGAAATGCCTACCAGGGATATACGGTTGCAATTTCTTCAAACGGAAATACCGTTGTTGAAGGCGGCTTTGAAGATAACAGTTACACTGGCGCAGTCTGGGTATTCACAAGAAGCGGTGGAGTCTGGTCGCAGCAGGGGGCAAAACTTGTCGGCACAGGCGCTTCTAACCAGGCATACCAGGGAGCCTCCGTCGCCATCTCATCTGATGGAAATACAATTATCCAAAGCGGCTTCGAGGATATCAGCGGCATAGGGGCGGTCTGGGTATTTACCAGAAGCGGCAGCGCATGGACGCAACAGGGTCCGAAACTTGTTGGAACCGGATCTGTTGGAAACTCGTACCAGGGTTATTCGGTAGCCATTTCCCCTGATGGAAATAATTTTATCGAGGGAGGGTATGGAGATAACAGTCATGCAGGGGCGGTTTGGGCCTTCACCAGAAGCGGTGGCGCATGGACGCAGGTTGGACCTAAGATCGTTGGAGCCGGCGCCGTTGGTTCGCCGGTCTATCAGGGCGCTTCGGTCGCTATTTCTTCTGAAGGAACTATTATTGAAGGCGGTGATTACGATAACAATCTAATTGGCGCTGCGTGGATATTTTCCGACCCGACAATCGGCTTAACGCCAATTTCGAATGAGATACCGAAGGGGTTTTCGCTTTCTCAGAACTATCCGAACCCGTTTAATCCGAATTCAAAAATAAAATTTCAGATCGCGAAGACGACAGACGCAAAACTTATAATCTTTGATGAGCTCGGGCGAGAAGTTGCAACGCTTGTGAATGAGCGATTAAACCCCGGCACATACGAAGTTGATTTTGACGGAAGCAAACTCGCATCAGGAGTTTATTTCTATAAACTGGTTGCCGGAAATTTTGTTGAAACAAAAAAAATGCTGATGGTCAAGTAAGAATTACCTGGCCCGAACCCACTGAATGCCGAAGGCAAATATGGCGGAAATCAAAAAATATAATTATTAGAAACAAATCAACTATGAAAACAAAATTATCAGTTTTAATCTTTTTCTCATTAAGTATTCTTCCCTCTTTACTTCAGGCGCAGTTCACCCAACAGGGTTCAAAACTGGTTGGAACTGGCAACATTGGAGCTTCATCGCAGGGTTTTTCGGTCGCTGTTTCCGGGGACGGCAACACTGCAATTGAAGGCGGTTTTTCGGATAATAGCAATGCCGGCGCTGTTTGGATATTTACAAGGAGCGGAGGAGTTTGGTCGCAGCAGGGACCTAAGCTCATCGGCTCCGGCGCAATTGGAAATGCATATCAGGGAATATCTGTCGCAATATCCGGCGATGGCAATACCGCTATAATTGGCGGTTATGAGGATAACGGCAACGTGGGAGCGGCATGGATATTTATCAGGA
>Ga0265331_10001865_pt1 | contig 14884 bp, 5 predicted proteins | sample 41923metaG_FD_202088 | JGI IMG/M metagenome (GOLD analysis project Ga0265331, IMG submission 202088) | Rhizosphere microbial communities from Carex aquatilis grown in University of Washington, Seatle, WA, United States - 4-19-23 metaG | ecosystem: Host-associated > Plants > Roots > Rhizosphere >...
ACGCCCCCCCACTACGGGATGCAGCAATACGTGCAGGAGTCCCTGGCGCGTCTGGACACGCAGCGGCACATCCAGGCGATCGCCTACTGGGAGCGGCAGCTCGAGGGTGTTCAATGGAGCCGGCTTCCCACAGACTTCGCCGCCCCCGCCGAGCGTGCGCGCGAGGGCCGGACCGCCCGATACACCTTCGGCGGACTCGGCAACACACTCAAGATCGCATGCAGGGCCGCCAATCTCACGCGCTATCAGTTCCTGATGGGCGTCCTCACCGTGCTCCTCGCGCGAATGACACGCAGCCGTGACGTGGCCGTGGCAACCTTGTTAGCCAACCGCCGCACCCAGGCACAGCAGCGCGTCATCGGTTTCCTTGCCAACACCTTCGTCTTCAGACAGCAGGTCGATGACGGCGCATCGCTCAACCAGCTCCTGCGCAGCGGCGCCGCTACTCTCCAGCAGGCGATACATAACGGTGACGTCTCGCTTCACACGCTCGCCTCCCGGGTTCCCGAGCTTGCCAACAACGGTCCCGCGATCCTGTTCTCCCTGCAGAACAACCCACTGCCCCCGTTCACACTGGGCGATGTCAACTTCGAGATGATGGATGTCGACCACGGCGTCACCCGATTTCCTCTCAGCCTCTACGTGGCCGAGAGCGAGGATCGACTGGATGTCTGGCTGGAGTACGACACCGGGCTCTATCACCCCCGTACGGTGGATGACCTCATCCACCAGTACATGGCTCTGGTGCGCCAGGTCTGCGAGGCCAATCGTGACGAGGTGCTCGTCCGCGACCTGGAGATCCAGGCGACAGCGCCGGACCACGCCGCCGGGCAGCCCCTGGGTCCCAACATCCCCGCACTCGGTGTCGAGCTGATCCAGCGGCTGCTGCGCGAGCCCGATGAGATCGTTCTGGTGATAGCTGGCCGGACCTACCGGACCCGGGATCTTGCGGCAGGCGTTGCGGCCGCTGCGGAGCAACTGCTGCGGTTGGGATGCCGGGCGGGAGATCGAGTGGTCCTGCAGGGGGATCGCAGCTTCCGGCAGATCTGCGCCCTGTGGGCGGCCATCCTGTGCGGTGTGGCGTACATTCCAGTATCGCGCGAGTTGCCGGCAGCCAAGCTCGATCTCCTCGTGGAGAACGCCCGCCCACACCACGTGCTGGGAGACGATCTGCTCGAGACAGAGACCGCGGCGTGCGCGCACGACACACTCGAAGCGCTGCTGGCTGCATTGCCCGGCCTGCCGCCGGAGCTACCCGCTTACATCATCTACACTTCCGGCACAACCGGCGCTCCAAAGGGAGTGACGGTCTCCCGTGCCAACCTCGCGGCCTTCTTTGCGGCCATGGAGCGTGAGATTGCCGTAGAGCCGGGGGATTCCTGGCTCGCCGTCTCGAGTATCGGGTTCGACATTGCAGCCTTGGAGCTCCTGTGGCCGCTCGCCACGGGATGTCAGGTCACGGTGTTGGATGTCAGACGGCTCTACGAAAAGGACTTCGCGGCGGCCACACACTCGCGCCGCTCCCGTGCACCCCTGGATCTCGGCCTGTCTTTCTTTGCCTCCGCGGATCATTACTCGCCTGAGGAGCATCGAGCGCTGCTGACGGCCGCGGCCATCTGGGCGGACGGCCATCGGGTAAGCACACTCTGGACACCGGAGCGGCACTTCGGATCTTTCGGCGGCGGGTTCCCGAATCCCGCGCTGACGAGCGCCCACCTGTGCGGCATCACACAAAGGGTCGCCATCCGGGCGGGCAGCGTGGTGAGTCCCCTGCACAACACAGTGCGGCTGGCGGAGGATTGGGCCTTGCTCAGCAGAATGAGCGGCGGCCGCGTGGGCGTCTGCCTTGCCGCGGGTTGGAATCCGCAGGACTTCGTACTCGCCGCCCGTACACGCGAGGAGCGGCACGAGGCTCTTCGGGACCAGATCGAGGAGCTGCGCGACCTGTGGTCGGGCCGCCCGCTCGCTTGCGCGGACGCCGCCGGCCGCTACTTTCCAACCACACTCGCCCTGCGACCGCGAGTGCCTCTACCTCTAGGTCTGACGGTGTCGAATCGGCGTGAGCAGTTTCGTTTCGCCGCGCGGCACCGGCTACCCGTCCTCACTCATCTCCTCGAACAGAATGCCGCCCAACTCGCTGAGAATCTGGCGCTCTATCGAGGAACCTGGCGAGCGTGTCACGGCGAGCCGGACGGCTCCGCCCGCGTGACCCTGATGATTCACACGTTTGTGACGGAGGAGGAGGCTACCGCGCAGGAGTTGGCGCTCGGTCCGCTGATCCGCTACCTGCAAGCCTCGGGAGAGGCCTTGAGCGCTTTGCTGGACAAGCGCGAGTGGCGGCAGCTTTCGCAGGACCTGGACGAGACCGCCCGCATGGATCTCTTGAGGCGCGCCGCGCTCGACCTCATCCGCGAGCGCAGTCTCATCTGCGGTAAGGCCGCTGCCGTACAACGGCTCCACGAGCTCAGCCTCATGGGAGTCGACGAAGTGGCCTGTCTCATCGATTTCGGCATCGAGCCGGCTCGCGTGCTGGAGAGTCTGGAGTCCCTCGAGTCAGCCGCGCACGCGTATGCCCAGCCTGCGGCCGCCCCCGTGAGTCACGTCCTGTTGGGACCCGCACCTGCGCCGACCCATCTGCAGTGCACTCCCTCGCTGGCGCGGATCCTGCTTCGCCATCCGGGCTTTGCTCCGATACTCGAAACACTGAAAGTCTGGCTCGTGGGAGGAGAATCCCTGTCACCGGTGTTGGCCCGCTCGGTGCAGCGGGCCTCGAATGCCTTGCTGCTCAATGTTTACGGTCCCACGGAAACCACGATCTGGGCCTGCCTCGCCCGGATCCCTCGCCATCCGGACAGCATCAGCATCGGCCAGCCCCTGCCGGGTACGCAGCTCCATATCCTCGATGATCACCTGCGCAAGGTGCCCCGGGGCGCGGTCGGAGAGCTGTATATTGGGGGTGAGGGCGTGGCCCAAGGGTATTGGTCAAACCCGGCGCTGACGGCCGCATCGTTCATTCCCGATCCCTTCCAGGGCCGCGGCGCGCGCCTGTATCGGACTGGCGATCTCGCGCGCCTCACCGTCTGCGGCGAGGTCGAGTTTCTCGGCCGTCAGGACTCCCAGATCAAGTTGGATGGCCACCGCGTGGAGCTGCGGGGCATCGAGGCGCTTCTCGAGAGCTGCCCGGAGGTGAGTCAGGCCACGGTCGCCGCGTTTGCCGCCGATGGCGAGCCGCTGCGGCACAGGCTCGAAGTCGTGGCATTCGTGGTTCTGCAAGAGTCAGCCCCAGTATCCTGGTGCGATAACATAACCAAACACCTCACCGGTCACCTGGAGCCTGCAAGCTTCCCCCGACATATCATTCCCCTCCAGAGCATTCCTCTTACGCGCAACGAGAAAACGGATTGGCGCAGACTGGAGCAACTCTACCGTGCCAGGCGGGCCGGTGAGGAGGCCGGGTCGATACCTGGCAGCCAGGATCCGCTGCCACCCGGCCTCTCCGAGCTGCTCCGGATCTGGAGCCAGGTGTTGGGACATACCCTAGGCGCCCGGGACAATTTCTTCGCGCTCGGGGGCAACTCTCTGCAGGCGCTGCAGATCGTCGCGGATTCCAACAGATGGTTCGGCGCCGCAATGCCCTTGCAGGAGTTCTACCGCGATCCGAGCCCGGCGGGTCACTTCACTCGCGTCGGTGCAAGGGATCAGCTCGCAATAGCTCCAACTCGCGTGCAGCGGGGGGCAGCACGCTATGCCGTCTCGTTTGCACAGCGTGCCATGTTGTTCATGGCGCAACTACAAGAGCAAGGCAACGTCGCCTACCACGACCATGTGGTACTGCGATTGAGCGGACCGCTGTCCGTGCAGACGCTGGAGCAAGCGTTCGCTCGCCTCGTGAGGCGTCACGCGATCTTGCATACCGCTTACCACTATGAGGATGACGAGTACTACCAGGTGCCTCTGCCGCACGCGCCGTGCGACTTTCGCCACCGTCCCCTCGAGCCCCTCGCTGGAATGACGCGCGAGCAATGCCTCATCCAACAGGTGCATGCTTTCGCGACGCAGCCTTTCGACCTGCTCCAGGGTCAGGTCCTGCGAGCCCTCGTGCTTCAGGAAAGCGGTGAGTCGGCCTACCTCTGTCTCGTCTTTCACCACATCGTGTGCGATGGCAGCTCCCTGCAACTCGCCCTGCGGGAGCTGCTCGAGGAATACCAGCGAGCGCTGGCTGGCGAGCCGGAAAGACCGCCGGCTCCGTGGCAGTACATCGACTATTCGCATTGGCAGCGCCAGCATCTGCTCGCGCGGCGGACGCGGTTGCTGTCATTCTGGCGGCACTACTGCGAGGGCCTGCGTCCCAGCCGCCTGCTGTGGGAGCCGCCGACGAGCCCCGATCAGAGCTCCGCGACGCAATGGATGCCGGTTCACGTGCCTGATCCTATTGCCGCGCGTATCACCAACCTGGCCCGCACTCAAGGGGTGAGCCTGTTTGCCGTGCTGAGCGCGGCGTTGTGCATCGAGCTCGAGCAGGATTGCGCTTGCAGCGACTTGTGCATAGCCATCGATGCGGCCAATCGGGAGCAGCCCGAGTTCCAGGACACTCTCGGCATGATGGTCAATCAACTCCTGGTGCGCACTCGCGTACCGGCCGAGGGACCCCTGAGCGCATTTCTGCGCGAGCAGCATTCCAACATCGCCGCGGTGCTCAGCCATCAGAGCCTGCCGTACGACCACCTGGTGCGCGAGCTCAACCCGGCACGCAGAAGCACGGGCGACACGCTGTTTGATGTCAAGCTCGTGTTGAATGAGGGCATTTCCGGAGCTCTTCCCGGTCTCGACTGCCGGATCGAGGAGATTCCCATGCCGGCGCTGCGTGCCAAATTTCCGCTCCTCATCAATTTGCGGCGCGAACCGCAGCGCCTGCAGGGGGCGATCACCTTCGACGGCTCGCGTTTCGCGCGCCCTTGGGTCGAAGAGTTCTGGGGCCGCTTCATGTTCCTGCTCGAGCACCTGGACGAGGTGGCATGCGTGGATCGGCTTCGGCACGAGTTGCGTGCGCAGACACAGGAGCGGGGCGCCAACACGCAGCGACAGGACGCTGACCGGCTGCGCGAGCTGCTGCTCGAGGCGAGACGAGTTTCCAACAGCGGCACGATTCATCGGACCTCCCCGCCCGGCGGCCCGGATTGAAGGAGCATCGATGCGTATTTCCTCCCGTGAAGAGGCTCATCCCGGGGCCGGGTTCGCACTCTCCCCGCAGCAACGACAGATCTCGAGATGGCTCGAGGTCACCCCGGCGCACCGGCGCTTTCACGAGATGCGGCTCACTCTCCACGGCAACCTCGACAGGACGCGCCTGCTGGACGCTGTCAACGGCGTTTTGCGGGATCACGAGATCCTGCGCACCCGGCTGTATTCGCCGGATTCCTGCTCGCCGGCCGCTCAGACTATTTTGAAGCATGAGCCCCTTACGCTGTTGCCGCGGGAAATCCCGGCGGCCGATGCAACACCGGGCGGCCTCCTACTGCATGAAGTCCCGCCCTGCGCGGTATCCTTGGACGAGGAGCGTGGCGGCAGCCTGCTCACCCTGCACCTGAATGCCGCCATAGCCGATGATCACACGCTGGTGCGCATCCTGGAGGTTCTCTCGCGCCGCTACCTGGGCCTTGAAGATCAACCGGCCCGGATCCTCCAGTACGCAGACCTGGCCGCGGGCTTCACGAGCATCCTGCAGGATCCCGAAGTCACCCGCTACTGGGCGCGGCGGTTGGAGACCGCGCCGCCGGCGAATGGGACGGCGCATGATCTGACGCCCGGCATCATGGAGCCCGATGGGGTCCTCGAGCGGGCATTCGAGTTGCATGCGGGAGCGCAGGATTTTGCGGAACAGGGTGATCCAGAGGAGGGCAGGGCGTTTGCCCTCTGGGTCCTCTTCTCGTCAAAGCTGACTCAAAGCCGGCACGTCGTGGTGGCCTATCAACAGGCAGCGGGCGCTCCCTCTTTGCCCTCGATCCTGGGACCCACGACCCGGACGCTGCATCTGCCGTTCACACTGGACTGGTCACAGCCTGTAAAACATCTCCTGCGATCCGTGCAGAGACAACTCGCCGATGACCTGACGCATGCTGCCGGCTTCGACCCCGCCTGGGCCACAGAAGAACCACGGCGGACCTTGCTCGCCTATCAGCCGGCGAGCGCTGTCATCAGGGATTTCGCTGGGCTGCGCGTCGCGCGCTGCCAACATCGCGGCATCGCCGAGCCCTATCACCTGAAGCTGCGCGAGGAGGGCTCCCTACTCCAGGGCGTGGCGCCGGTGAATGCCGCCGTGCCGCCGTTCCGCGAAGTGTGTCAGAACTTTGAGCGTTGGCTCACCTTCTGCGGAACCAACGCCGCGCTGCCCATGGGTTGTTTCGAGTGGCGGTCCGGTGATCTCATCGGCAGCCGGCTCCCGGGCGTGCGGCCGCCGTCCCCGCTCCATTCGACGTCCTCGATCCGCCATGCGATTCAACACCAGGCGGCAACGAGTCCGCATGGGATCGCGATCGAGGATGTCCACGGAACCATGACTTATGGTGAGCTCGCACTGCGCGTGAATGCGGTCGTGGGCCATCTGAGGCACAGTGGCGTAGGCGCCGGTCAGCTGGTGGCCTTGCATCTGGAGCGCTGCCGGGACTGGCCTCTTTACTGGCTGGCCTGTTGGGCTCTGAACGCCATCGTGTTGCCGCTGTCGACACGGGATCCGCCCGCGCGGTTGCTGAGTCTGCTAAGTCTGGTCCCCGTGTCACACATCGTGTCCCGGGAGTTGTTGGATTTTGCCGCCGGGGTCCCCGTCATTCGTGCCGATGCGCCCTCGGCCGAGGGGCTCATGGCGACGCTCGACCGGACAGCCGAAACCGGTCGTCATCAGCCACGGCGCTCTGTCGAATTACCTGACCTGGGCTCGAGAGCGGTATACGCGTGGGGCTCGGGGGGGCACCCTCGTCCATTCCGAGCACACATTCGACTTCACTCAGACGAGTCTGTGGCTACCCCTTTTTGCGGGAGAGACGGTCCGCTTCATGGCCCCGGGAGCTGAATTGCGTCACCTCAAGCAGCGCATGCAGGCGACTGGGCTTGCATTCGTGAAGCTGACACCGGCTCACCTGCAGGGGCTGGCGGCCCTGGAGATATTGGACGGCCCGCTCACAACCTGGCCGGCGCACGTGATCGTCGGCGGCGAGGCTTTGCATGAGCGCATGCTGCCGGCTTCGCTCAGATGCTCCGGTAGCCATGTGCACAACGAATACGGTCCAACGGAGGCGGCAGTGGGTTGCAGCGTCTTCACCGCTGCGGCTCGCGACATCCCCGCGGGCGCCGTGCCAATCGGACAACCCTGCGAAGGTTGTGGGTTGTGGATCCTCGATGAGTTCCTGAACCGTGTGCCGGCCGGCGTGGAGGGAGAGTTGTACATCGAGGGCCGGCAGCTCGCTTCCGGCTACGCGAACTCAGCGGCCGAGACCGCGTGCCGCTTCATCCCTCATCCCTTCACGAGTGCGCCGGGAGCGCGCCTGTACCGAACGGGAGATCGGGCGAAGCGCAGAGCGGATGGCGATTATGAGTTCTCAGGGCGCCAGGACAGTCAGATCAAGGTCCGGGGTCATCGTGTCGAGCCAGGCGAGATCACCGGCATCCTGCTCTCCCATCCGCAAGTGCTGAGTGCCCACACTGTGACCCTGCAGCGGACCGGCGCAGACCCGATGATCCGCAGTTATATCGTGACTCAACAGATCAGTGCACCCGCCGTGCAAGCCTGGCTCTCCCAGCAGCTTCCCCCGCACCTCCTGCCGAACGAAGTGATTGAAGTGCCCCGGCTGATTTGCAACGCTCACGGCAAGGTGGATGAGCCGGCCCTGCTGCGGCTGTGTCCCCCTGACAGCGGCGGCCCCTGCATCTCGAGCCCCCTCGAGCAGCAGCTGCTCGAGCTCTGGCAACGTGTGCTCGGGAACCCGGCCATCGGCGTGGACACGAGCTTCTTCAACGCCGGCGGCGATTCGATCCGCTCCATTCAACTGGTCGCCGAGGCCCGGCGGCAGGGAGTGGAGCTGACTCTGGCACAGGTGTTTGACTTTCCCACGGTGCGGCAACTGGCCCGTCACGCCATCGTGCGAGCCGAACCCGCGGCCGCAGTTCCTCTTGCAGAGGCCTTTGAGTTGATCAGCCCTGCGGACCGCGCACGCCTTGCGCAGGGTGTCGAGGATGCCTACCCGCTCGCCCACCTGCAGCTCGGCATGATATTCCACCATGACGCCGACAGGTCGCGCAGCCTGTACCACGATATATTCAGCTATCGGCTGGAGTTGGAGCAGGAGTTGGACCGGGCCTGTCTGCAACAGGCCGCCAGGCACCTGGTGGAGCGGCACGCAGCGCTGCGGACGACATTCGATCTGACTTCCTACGAAGAGCCCTTACAACTGGTCTGGGCTGAGGGTACGCAGCTGCTCGAGTGGGAGGATCTCAGAGAGCTCGATGCACAGCGCCAGAGCATGCAGATTGCGGCGTGCATCGAAAGGGAGAAGCGGCGGGGATTCGATCTCGGGACTTTGCCTCTGGTGCGTCTCATCGTTCACGAGCTCGGCGCTCGACGGATCCAGTTTACCACCAGTTTCCACCACGCGGTCCTGGACGGTTGGAGCGACCAGCAGATTCATACAGAGCTCTTCGAAGAGTACGGCGCGCTACGCGCCGGCCTCAGGACTGATCTGACGGCGCCTCGATGTACCTACAGGAGCTACATCGCGCAAGAGCGGCAGGCCCTGCTTTCGCGGCAGACTCTGGAGTTCTGGACAGGCTATCTGGCCGGGTACGCGCCACCGGAGCTGACAGACACCGTTGCCACCGGGGAGTTCTACACAGTATCCGTCAGCCTGCCACCGGCGATGCAGACGGCCCTGAAGGATCTGGCGCGGCAGCGCCAGGTTGCGCTGCGCTCAGTGTTGTTGAGCGCGCATTTCGCCGCGTTGGCGAGTCTCACGGGTCAGTCTGACATCGTCTCCTGCGTGGTGACCAACTGCCGGCCGGCGCAGCTCGATGGGCACAGGGCCGTGGGGCTGTATATCAACAGTCTGCCCTTGCGAGTGCGCGTCCCGGCCGGTCCCTGGAGCGAGCTGATCGGGCAGGTCGAGGCAGGCGAGCGCGGCCTTTTTCCGCATCGCTACCTGCCCCTTGACCAGATCCAACAGCACTGCGCGACGGGCCGCCTGTCCGAGAGCCTGTTCTATTTCACCCATTTCCACAATGGACTCGGCTCGAGCCAGGACTCGCGACTGCTACTGCTGGAGGAGCAAGCCCACGAAGTCTCCAGCTTCCCGCTCACCGCCAGCTTCAATCTCGAGCCGGTCGCGGCGAGCCTGTCGCTGCGACTCACCCTCGATGCCGGTCGTATCTCGCGAGCGATGTCCGAGACACTCCGGGAGATCTACGAGAACGCCCTCCAGTCCCTGGCGCGTCCTGGCCGACCACGGCTGGAGCCTGAGCAACTGCTGCCCCGAGCGCGCCAATCGGTTCTGGCCAACGTGGACGGCGCGGCCCTCTGGCCCCGCGAAGACCTGATCGTCAGGTTCGAAGAGCATGCCCGTACGAATCCTTCGCGAACGGCCCTGACAGGGCCCGACCGTACGCTGAGTTACGCTGCCCTCAACCAATGGGCCAACCGCCTCGCGCATCGACTCCGGCAGAAGGGATTGCAGGCGGAGGATCGGGTTGCCGTGCTCACCGGCAGGGACAGCACCCTGGTCGTGGCGATCCTGGCGGTGCTCAAAGCGGGCGGCGCCTTCGTTCTGGTGGAGGAGGATCAGCCCCGACGCCAGCGAGACGATCTCCTGCAACGCAGCCGCTGGGTTATTGCTCCCCGCAAGCTGCTCGAACCGCTGTCGCTGTCCGGGGTGGACAAAGCGGTCGATCCGCTGGAAGTATTGCATAGCGACTCGGCAGATCTGGGCATCAGTGCCCAGCCCCGCCAGGCGGCCTACGTCATGCACACTTCCGGCTCCACCGGAGCATCCAAGGGCGTGGTAGTCGAGCGCGCGGCGTACGCGAATCTGCTTGGGTATTTCAGCCGCGCGCTGGCGGTTGGTGCGCACGACACGGTGTTGGCAACCTCAGCTACCTCGTTTGATATCAGCCTGCTGGAGATCGGACTTCCGCTTGCCAACGGCGCACGCCTGCAGTTGCTCGAGCGTCCAATGACGACGGATGCCGCCTCGTTGATGTCCATCCTGTCCGGATCCGGTGCAACCGTGATGCAGGCCACTCCAACCCTGTGGAGACTTCTGCGGCGCAATGGTTGGTCCGGCCATCCGCAACTGACCGTCCTCTCGGGAGGAGAGCAGCTGCCACCGGAGCTCGCGGCCTGGCTGCTGCGCTCCACGGCGCAAGCCTGGAATCTCTACGGACCGACTGAGACGACCATCTGGTCGAGTGCCCGGCGCCCACAGCCTGGGCTCGCCGATCTCGGGGACCCTGACTTACGTGTTGGATTCCCGTCTCCGCGTCGTGCCGCGGGGCAAGGCAGGTCAGCTCTTCATCGGCGGCGCGGGTGTCGCCAGAGGATACGAGGGACGTGCTGATCTGACAGCCGAGGCCTTCGTACCCGATCCCTTTACCATAGTCTACGGCGCCCGGATGTACCGGACCGGCGATGTCGTACTCGTCAATGACGAGGGCGAGCTCGAGTTCATCGGACGCGAGGATCGGCAGATCAAGTTGCGCGGCCAGCGGCTGGAAATAGAGGGTGTAGAAAGTTGTCTCATGCGCCATCCGGCCGTGGTGGACGCGCTGGTGGTTCAAAGTGGTGGCCCGGAGGACGAAGAGCTCATCGCCTACATCGTGCAGCGCCCGGATAGCGACGCCGTCAACGAGTCGGAGCTGCGGGCTTACCTTGCGGAAACGCTGCCGCCGCACGCCATTCCTGGGCGATACCAGGCGCTCAGCTCGATACCGCAGACACGCAACGGCAAGGTGGACTACGCCGCGCTTCCCAAGCCCACCGCGCGCCGGCCCAAGCTGGCCATCGAATATGTCCCGCCGCAGCGTCCACTGGAGAGGGTGCTGCACGACCTCTGGGCCGCGGTGCTGAAGATCGAGCGCATCGGAATGGATGATCCCTTTGTCGAGCTGGGAGGAAATTCCCTGAGCGCCCTGCGGATCATCGCCCACGTGCGCAAACTTTTCGGGATCGAGGTCGTGGTAGCCGTGTTGTTCCAGCGCCCCACGATCGCCGGCTTGCGTGACATCCTGCTGGAGCGCTATCCCCAGGCGGAGTTGGACGTCAAGGCCCAGATCCTGGAAGCCGTGCGCGCGGAAGGGCAACCGGCGCAGACCTCCGCCGCTGCGAGCAACCTCTCGTGACCTTACACATCGTAAACGGACAAACCGTTGATTTGACACGTCTCTTGGGCGCGCAGAAAGGCTGCCTTGGTGAGCGCCTCCTCATACTCCTCGGCCGCCAGAGAGTCCCACGTGATGCCCCCGCCAACCCCGCAGATGGCTTCGCCAGAGGCCGTTTCCAACAGCACCGTGCGGATGGCCACATTGAAGATAGCGTCGCCCCCTGGAGCAATCAGACCGACCGTCCCGCAGTAGATGCCGCGCCAGGTGTCCTCGAGGCTCGCGATGACGCCGGTGGAGCTGATCTTGGGTGCGCCGGAAATCGAAGCGCAGGGAAAGAGCGCACAGAAGATGTCCTCGAGAGTGGTGCCCGGCCGGGCGCTCGCCGTGACCGTGGAGGTCATCTGCAGAACCGTTGGATAGCGCTCGATCGTAAAGAGGGCGGGAACCCTCACCGTGCCGGGAAGTGCAACGCGCGAGAGATCGTTGCGAATGACATCGACGATCATCGCGTTTTCGGCACGGTTCTTGGGCGATCGATGGAGCCACTGCGCCAGCTCCTCGTCTTCCTCTGAGTTGTGTCCGCGCCGGACGGTGCCCTTCATGGGCCTGGCGCACAGCTCATCTCCTTCGCGACGGAAGAACAGCTCCGGCGAAGCAGACAGGATCCGATACGAGCCCAGATCGAGGTACGCGCAGTAACCCTGCGGCTGGGCCGCTCGCAATCGCATGAACCAACACAAGGGATCGCCTTTGAAGTTGGCTCGCAGCCGAAACGTGTGGTTCACCTGATACACGTCTCCGCGTGCGATCGCGGCGCGGATGGCGTCGATGTCCCTGTCAAAGTGGGTACGGTCAACGGAGGCAGTCCAGCCTGAAACACTGTATTTCCCGTAAGTCCACGACAGCTCGGCAACGGGAGCATCGAAGCAGCCCGACCAGGCCAGAGGCAGCGAGTCGCCCGGGCGGACACGCAATGCCGGCTCGAAGGCCGGCGCGGCTTCGTAGGCGACCATGACGGCAACCCACCGTCCGCTCCGGGCAGCCTGCTCCGCTCGACGCAACAAAGGTCGGACCTCATCCGCGGCCATGGCCAGCTGGGTTTCGCACGGCCTGCCAAATCCGAGCAGGCGATGGGGTCCCCCCGCTACCGGGAAGTCGAACAGACATTGTGGCCGGAGAGTCGGCACGGCGCCGGAAGAGCGCTGCGTGCTCAGGTCTGCCGAGTGCCGCGCTCGAGGGTCACACCCACCTGGGTGGCAGGAAAGGGCCGTTGCTTCGTGACGCTGATGTTGACCCACGGCGCGGCGAACTCATCCTGCAGAAGCTGCGCGATGTTCTCGGCAAGGGCCTCGACGAGATCATGATGCTGATTGAGCACAAAGGCCCGTAAGCGCTCGACGACGCGGCAATGATCGATTGTGTGCTCCAGGCGATCCGTCAGACATGAAAGTCCGCTGGGCAACTGGTACTCCAGATCCACGCTGACCGGCTGTAGTGTCACTTTCTCCCAGTCACACAGACCGAGCTTGGCATCGAGATACAGGCGGCGGATGAAGAAAGTGCTGCGCACCGCGCGCTGCAGCCGTGCGCGGTCCATGATGGATGAGGACAGTTGAGGTTCCTGGGCTGCGTTCATGAGTTCTCCGATCAGTACGTTATTGCGGTTTCGATATCACAGGCGAGCGTCAGCGCAAACATACGGCGGCGCGGGTTGAGTCACAAACCCACACACCCGCGTCAAAACCGGGAATGGCTGGTCACAGTCAGATCGAATCTGCTACATCTGGTGTGTGTGCCGGGCGATCTTCCAGCCGGCTCGCTGCGCGCCGATCCCTATAGACGGAGGTCTTTCACACCATGAGCGATCTGGAAACGCTGCTTCTTTCACCGGAACAGCAACGTCGCTATCGCAAGATGCTGCAGGAGAGAGGCTTGTCTGCCTCAGTTCAGCCAGACCTGGTGCCGCGCCGTCCGGGTACCCGGGTCCCGCTGTGCAGCTTTCAGGAGCCGCTCTGGTTCATGGATCGCTACCTGGAGGGCGACGTCGCCCACAACGTCGTCTATCCCATGGGATTGCCGGCCGGGGAAGTGGATGAAGGAGCACTGCGCCTGGCTATCGGGCGCTTGCTCGAGAGGCACGAGATTCTACGTACGACCTTCGAGCTCGACGGAGATACACCCGTGCAGATTGTGCACGCGAGCATGCCTGTGGTCCTCGCAAAGGTCGATCTAACCCACTTGTCTGCTCAACAGCGCGATGCGGAAGGCTGGGGGCTCGTCGACCGGGAGGCGCAGCGCGTGTTCGATCTGACCCAGGGGCCTCTCATCGTCTTCACGCTGTTGGTTGCGCAGACTGGCAAGCCGGTGTTGCTGACTTCGCTGCACCATATCGTGTGTGACACCTGGTCGGTCGCCATCATCGACAAGGAGATCCGGACTCACTACGACGACATCGTACATCGCAGGCGCTGGACACTGCCTGAGCCCATGATCCAGTTCGGCGACTATGCCGTCTGGCAGCAGCGGCAGAGTGAGCAGGGCGCCTACCGCGCCGATCAGGAATACTGGTCCAGTAAGCTCCAGGGCGCGCCGGTGCTGCAGCTGCCGACCGACCGGGAGATCCCTGAGCACCGCACCTACGCCGCCGACAATCAGCTCGTCCTGATTCCGCCGGCGCTGTTGCGCAGGATCAAACAGTTCGCGCACGAGCAGGGGGCCACTTTGTACATGGTCCTGCTCGCCGCCTATGGCGCTCTGCTGCAGCGACATACGGGCCAGTCGGACATTCTCGTCGGTACTCCACACGCGAACCGGGAGAGCGAAGCCCTCCGCGACATGATCGGCTTCACCCTCAATTCCCTGCCCCTGCGTCTGGATCTCACGGGCCGTCCGGGCTTTGCCGAGCTCGTCCAGCGTGTCAAAGCGACTGCGCTCGCCGCTTATGAGCACCACGCCGTGCCCTTTCAGATCGTGGTGGAATCCCTGGGCCAGGACCTGCGCAGTCTGGGGCTGAGCCGCCACGCGCTCTTCCGCGCCTTCTTCTCGGTACAGAACATTCAATGGGCGAGTGAAGGCCCGGCGCAGATCGACACGGGCGAGCTGCACGACAGGGTCCGATTCACCGTGCCGCATCCGACAACCAAGTATGACCTGTACATGTATCTGCGCGAGCGCGACGGCAGGGTTCTGGGAGGCTTGGAGTACGACCGCGAGCTGTTCGACGCCAGCCGCATCAAGCGCATGATCGAGCATTTCCTGCTGATCCTCGAGCAGGGGATCGCCGCCGCAACTCCCGTGCGCGTACTGGAGATCCTGGCCGGCCCCGAATCCCAACAACTGCGCGTTACCTGGAATGACACCCGGCGCGGCGCGGCCATCAGAAATGACATTGCGAGCTGTTTCCACGGGGCCGCGGCTCGGGCGGAGGCGCTCGCTCTGCTCGCCGGCAGCGGATCGATGACGTTCGCACAGTTGCAGACGCGCAGCAATCAGATGGCCAACCTGCTGCTCGGCCGCGGGACGGGCT
>Ga0265331_10001866_pt1 | contig 14878 bp, 11 predicted proteins | sample 41923metaG_FD_202088 | JGI IMG/M metagenome (GOLD analysis project Ga0265331, IMG submission 202088) | Rhizosphere microbial communities from Carex aquatilis grown in University of Washington, Seatle, WA, United States - 4-19-23 metaG | ecosystem: Host-associated > Plants > Roots > Rhizosphere...
AGGAGCGTTCGATCCAGAGCTTTCCGAAGCACTTTGATGGAAGGCGCTTCTACAATCCCGGTGCTCCGCAGGCAGCCGGATTCCTCGACGTCCTCCGATGGAAGCTGACCAGCCGGCCGCAACGGTCGCCGCGTTTCATCTCCGATGTTGAGCAATCGAAACCACCCGGCAGCGTCGAAGGGAGCGCGCTCCGCGCCACTCTGGTGAACCACTCGACTGTCCTCCTTCAGCAGCAGGGCTTCAATGTCTTGACGGACCCGATCTGGTCGGGACGAGCCAGTCCCTTGTCCTGGATAGGTCCGCGGCGACGCAGAAAGCCGGGAGTATCCTGGCAGGACCTGCCGCGTATCGATGCCGTACTGATCAGCCACAATCACTACGACCACCTGGATCTGCCGACGCTGCGCCGCCTGGCCGCGCTCGGACATTCCACCTTCATCGTTCCGGCTGGCGTGGCGCGGTTGTTTCGTTCGGAGAAGATAGGCCCGACCCACGAGTTGGACTGGGGCGAATCCGTATCACTTCAGGGCTGCACAATCCACTGCGTCCCGGCTCTGCATTTCTCAAGCCGAAAAATGTGGGACCTCAACACGACCGTGTGGTGTGGGTATGTCATCGAATGTCAGGACCGGCCTGTGTACTTCGCGGGAGACACGGCGTTCGGAAGTCATTTCGCCCAGATCCGGGAGAAATTCGGGCCGCCGCGGCTTGCGCTGCTGCCGATCGGGGCTTACGCGCCGCGCTGGTTCATGTCGCGGGTGCACATGGCTCCCGATGAGGCGGTCAGGGCGCACGAGATACTCGCCGCCCAGACCAGCGTCGCCATCCACCACGGGACATTCCAGCTGACGGATGAGGCGATCGATACCCCGAAGAAAGAGCTGATTGCGTGCGCGCGGGATGCTTCGTTCGTGGTCCTCGATAACGGCCAGTTTGCCGAGATTCCATGATCGTCGAGAGGCACACGCTCGCCCTGGTGAGCATTACCGGCAGTTCGCTCGACGTGCTTGGAGCGCTGTACCTCGCTTACGACCTCCTGGGCGGCGAACACGGCCCACTGCGGACCCTCACCCGGGGAGTTACTTACGGCGCGTTGTTCGGAAGCGGGTACGGCCTCGCCCTCGGGCCTGTCTTTGGGCTCGCGAGCGGCCTGGCGCATGGCGTCACTCTCGCCTGGGAGTACTCCCGCGCTTCGAGGCAGCTTCCCAAACCGGGATTCTGGCAGGACACCGCCATGAGCGCGATTCGCGGAGCCGGCTTTGGGCTGGGAGCGGCTTACTTATATGGAGGCGCGTTTGGCGCCGCGTTCGGCATTCTGAGTACGGTGGGACAGGTCCTGGCTTACCGCGCCGGGATCCGGCCGACCATCGACTATCAGCCCGCTGCCCGGCCGCGTGTAACTAGGAGTCACATTCTCGCGGCGGCGAATCGCACCGTTGGTTACGCCGTCGCCGGATACGTCAGCGCCCTGGTGTCGCATCATCGCGCAAACGCTCTGAGCGTCGGTGTGACGGCTGGACTGGCGATCGGAGTGGTCACGGCGGTCGCAAGCGCGTTCACGCCCTTTGTCGAATGGACCGCCGACCGTGTTCCGGAAAAGCGCATGGGTGTCTACGGGGTTGTCTTGATTCTCGTTGGCTTCGCGATGCAATCCGTACAATACTGGCTGGCGCTTCTCGACGTGAATGTTCGATAGATCGAAGCCATGAGAAGATCAGGGTAGAGCAAGCACAGAGAGTCGAGGAGATGCCTGAGACAGCCGACGCCCGCTTCGTCGTCCAGATGCACGACGCCTCGCAGCTCCATTACGATTTCCGCCTTCAGGTCGGCGACATGATGGTCTCGTGGGCCATCCCCAAAGGGCCCTCCATGAATCCCGCCGAGAAGCGCCTCGCCATGATGACCGAGGACCACCCGCTCGATTACGCCAGCTTCGAGGGTGTCATCCCGGAAGGCAACTACGGCGCCGGGACGGTGATGGTGTGGGACAACGGCACCTGGGAACCCGAGGGCTCGAAGCCGGCCCGCGAACAGATCGACGGCGGAGAACTCAAGTTCAAGCTGCACGGCGCCAAGCTCCGCGGCAGCTTCGCGCTGGTGCACACCCACTTCGGATCGAAGAAGGACGGCCGGTCCTGGCTGCTCATCAAGCACCGCGATCAGGACGCCGACCCGGCCTTCGACATCAAAACGCTGGCCTGGTCCGTGCTCAGCCGCCGCACGATGCGGCAAATCGCCGAGGGCTGATGGCGCTCGAAACCTACCGCGGCAAACGCAAATTCGAGAAGACGCCCGAGCCGGCGCCCGAACCGGTTCGCACCAAGGGCGGGAACTCGTTCGTGGTCCAGCAGCACGACGCCACGCGGCTACACTGGGACCTCCGCCTCGAAATCGACGGCGTGCTGGTCTCCTGGCCCGTCCCGAAAGGGCCTTCGCTGAACCCCGCCGACAAGCGGCTCGCGGTCCACACCGAGGATCATCCTCTCGAATACGCGCGCTTCGAGGGAGTGATTCCGGAGAAGAACTACGGCGCGGGTCCAGTGCAGGTTTGGGACGCCGGCACCTACGAAATGGAGGGCGATCTCAGCGCCGCCGAGCAGCTCGCGCGCGGGGAGCTGAAGTTCAAGCTGCACGGCCGCAAGCTGCGCGGCAGTTTCGCGCTGATCCATACCGGCAAACGCGCCCAGGATCCGAAGGAACGCAAAAACTGGCTGCTCATCAAGCACGCGGACCAATACGCGGATGCGAATTGGGATATCGAGACGCTCGACTGGTCCGTGCTCACCGGCCGCACCATTAAGGAGATCGAGGACGGCCTCTCCGGCCGCGCCGCCACGGCAGCCGACCTGCCAGGAGCGCGGAAGGCGCCATTGCCGGCCAAGATCGAGCCCGCGCTCGCCACCCTGATCGACAAGCCCTTCACCGATCCCGGCTGGGTCTTCGAACTGAAGTGGGACGGCATGCGCGTGCTGGCGTCCGTCCATGGCGGCAAGGTCGAGCTGCGCGCGCGCACTGGCCGCGTCGTGACCTCCCACTTTCCCGAGCTCGCGGCGCTGCCCGCGCGGATCGCGGCGGAACGGGCGATTCTCGATGGCGAGGTTGTCGTGCTCGACGAGGAAGGCCGGCCGGACTTTTCGCGGCTGCAGCATCGCATGGGCGTCGAGCGGCCCTCGCCCACGCTGGTGGCCGAGGCGCCTGTCGTCTACTACGTCTTCGACCTGCTTTACGCCGACGGTTACGACCTGCGCGGCGTGCCGCTCGTCGAGCGCAAGGACTTCCTGCGCCGCATCCTGCTTCCCGAAGACCCGCTGCGCTACTCGAGCCACGTCGCGGGCGAGGGCGAGGCGCTGTACAAACTGGCGCGAGAGAAAGGACTCGAAGGTATCGTGGGCAAACAGGCGCGCAGCACCTACCCCGACGGGCGCAGCGCCCAGTGGGTGAAGCTCAAAACCACCTCTGAAGTGGACGCGGTGGTGGGCGGATTCACCGCGCCGCGCGGCGGCCGCGAACACTTCGGCGCGCTGCTGGCCGGCCTCTACGACGGTGCGCGCCTGCGCTTCATCGGCGGCGTCGGGACCGGCTTCGACCAGGCCACGCAGGAAGAGGTCGCGCGCCAGCTCAAACCGCTGATCGTCAAAGACGCGCCCTTCGCCGAGCCGCCCGCCACGCGCGAGAAGGCGACCTGGGTGGAGCCGAAGCTGGCCGCGCGCGTGCGCTTCGCCGGCTGGACCGCGGAATCGCACCTGCGTGCCCCGGTCTTCCTGGGGATGCGGCCTGACATAGACCCGAAGGAGTGCACCTTCAGCGCCGAGACGCCGAAAGCGCAGCGGTCGCTGGCCGGCGAAATCGCCGCCGCCAAAGGCGATGACGTCACGCTCGACGTGGAGGGCCGCAAGCTGCGCCTCACGCACCTGAACAAAGTCTTCTTCCCCGAAGTGGGCCTCACCAAGCGCGACCTGCTTGCCTACTACGCCCGTGTCTCCGGCCTGATCCTGCCATTCTTGAGCCAGCGCCCGCTGGTGCTGCGGCGCCTGCCGGATGGCGTAGGCGGCGGCCTTTTCTACCAGAAGGAAGCGGGCAAGATGCCGGAGTGGATCGAAACCGTCACCATCCCGAGCGAGGGGAAAAACATCCGCTACGTGGTCTGCAACAACGTTGCCACGCTGCTCTGGCTGACGCACCTGGGATGCATCGATCACGATCCCTGGGCCAGCCGCATCGACGATCTGGAGCATCCCGATTACGTCTTCATCGATCTCGACCCGTCCGAAGGCACGCCGTTCTCCTCGGTGGTCGATGTGGCGCGCGAGGTGTGCGCGGTGCTCACGCAGGCGGGCATGAAGTTCTACGTCAAGACCTCGGGCGCCAGCGGGATCCACATCTTCCTGCCGATCGAGCGCGTCTACACCTTCGCGCAGGCGGCCATGTTCGGCCAGGTGGTCTCGCGCATGGCGGCGGCGCGCATCCCGGAGAAGTCCACCTTCGAGCGGACCGTCGCGAAGCGCCCGCGCGGCAGCGTGCTCCTCGATTACGCGCAGCTCGCCTATAGCCGGCCGCTAGCCTCGGTCTACAGCGTGCGGCCCGAGCCGCAGGCCAGCGTCTCGGCGCCCATCACGCCGCAGGAGTTGAAGCCCGCGCTGACCCCGGCGCGGTTTACCCTGAAGAACATGCCGGAACGGCTGGAGAAGGCCGGCGACCTGTGGGCCGATTTCTGGCGCTCGCGCCAGCGCATCGAGCCGGCGCTGGAGCGGCTGAAAGTGCGCTGAGCAGCGCTGCCCGTCGCTCGTCGCGCGTCGCAAAGACAGCGGCTTTCGTACGCTTCGCACCGTGTAGGCTCTGCGACCGCGAAGCGCCACAAATCCCGCAAAGGATCGACGGGCGACGAGCGACGAGCGACGGGCTTCGTCGACCTACGCCGCCCCGCGCCGTTTCAAGGCCCGCTTGCGTGGCGACGCCGCGGGCTCGTCTTCGACGGCGTGAATCTCCGTGGCGTGAATGTCCGTGGTGGGCTCGGGCGGCTTGCGTCCGGAGGCGGCCAGGCTGCGCTGCAACGCGTCCATCAGGTCCACCACCGGCGCCAGCTTCTGCGGCCGCACCGCGCGCACTTCCTGCCCTTGGCGCTTGGCATCGACCAGTTCCAGCACTTTCTTCTGGTAAGCGTCGCTGAACTTCTCGGGCTCGAACGGCGCCGCCAGGTTCTCCACCAGCCGCTCGGCAAGCTCGATCTCCTGCGGGCGGATTTCGACTTTGTCGGGTTGGCCGTATTCGGCAAGCTGATTGAGCTCGTTCTGATAGTAAATCGTGTGCAGCGTCAGGCCGTGATCGCGCGGGCGGATCGCCACCAGATACTCGTGCTGGTGCATGGATAGCTTCGCCAGGGCCGCATAGCCGGCCTTGTCGAGCGTGTGCACCAGCAGGTCGTAGGCCTTGCGCCCCGGCTCCTCCGGCGTCAGGTAGTAAGAGGCGTCGAAGTAGATCGGATCCACCTCCGCGAGCTTGACGAACTGCACGATCTCCATGTTGCGGTCGGAGGGCAGCTCGATCTTCTTCAGCTCCTCGGGATCCACTTCGATGTAGGTGTCCTGCGCCTCTTCGTAGCCCTTGACGATCTCGCTGCGTTCGACGACGCGCTGATCGTGCGGGCACCATAGCTGCTGCCGGATGCGCGTGCCGCAGGGCTTGTGGATCTGGTGAAAGCTGACGTGCTCACGCCGGGCCGCGGCGAACAGCTTCACGGGCACGGAGATCAGCCCAAAAGTGAGAAACCCCTTCCAGACGGTAGAAGCCATACGGGTGCGCCCCCCTATTGCGCCATCCCAGCGGTGGCTAACCGCATGATAGCGCAAGGGACGGCGCCGTAGCTAGAACCGCCGATCGAGCCTTCGTCCCCGCCCTAACGCGAGAGGTTCAGAAGGATGCTCCCGATCTTGTTGAACGCGTCGACAATCGCGTTGTTGTCGCTCACCGGAAAGTACTGTCCTGCCGCCTGGGTCTGATTGTAGGCGCTCCCGCTGCCGTAGGTGCTTTGATTGGGGTCGTTGGCCACCCTCGCCAGCAGCATATCGTCGGTTCCGCCGGTTCCCGAGTAGCCGATTGTGTAGATCGTGGGGTTCACGTTCGAGGGATCGGTGCCGATGTCGCTGCGAATCCGGTTCGCTGCGTTGTCCACGGCATTCCACGCGGCGATGTTCAATTGCTGCCCCAGCGCACTATCTCCGACACCGCTCACGTTGCCGGTATAGGACGTCCCGGTCGGGAAGCTCGTCGCTGTGGAGTACGTGTAGCCGTTGCCCAGGGCGGTCAAATTGTTCCCGTAGAAGTCCCAGGCTGGAAGTTTTGCCAGGTCCTGGTAGTGGGTATAGGCGTAACTAAGGCTGTTGTTATTGGTGGCGTCAGCGTGCGCCAGGGACAAGCAGCCCGTCACAGCAGCCGTATTGTCGATCGCATTGCCGTACGCTTCGTCCGTTGCGCCGTGTTGCAGCGACCAGGCGGAACTGCCGCTGCCACCGGCATAGGGGCTGAGTGAATCGGTACTCGCCATCTGAATCAGGCCGTTCTCGTTGGATGTAAAGCTGCCCGGCGCAGCGCCGGCTCCTAGGATTCCGATCATCTGGTTCGCCTGCAGGCCGATTTTTGCGGCCGTGACCCCCGTATTCAACGGGTTGTAGAGGCAGTTGGAGTTACCGGGCGTCGGCGTGGGCGTGGGGCCCGCAACAGGGAACGCATTTTTGGGTGCCAGCAGCAGATTATTGCCAGGCGACAACACGCCCGAAACGGGGTAGCTGACGACGTGTGTCATCGCCAGACCTTGGGCATCGGGGCTGTTGAGGTACCCGGCGAACATGTTCGGCACGCCATCCGTGAACAGTACGATAACGCTCCTCATAACGTCATAGCCGTTCGCTGACATCGACGTGTTATGGCCCTTCTGTAGTTCAATGTAGGCCAGCGAGAGCCCCTCCGACATGTTGGTGGCGCCCCCCGAGCCGAGCTTGTTGATGGCGTATATCATGTCGCAGCAAGAAGTGCCTGCGGCGTTGTTGCCGTTCACAGCTTTAAACTGCGTGTTTGGACCGCCGTTCGGATCCGTGTTAGAGACCGGCTGGATATTCGTCTGGAAATTGTAGGGGCCGTTGTTCAGAATGGGATAGACAACGACTCCACTAGTTCCGAAAACCACCAGCCCCAACTGGTCATACCCCCCGTTAAACTTCGTGACGAAGGAGGCTGCGGCACTCTTGAGCGAGGTGAACGGGGAGCCCGCCATGGATCCTGACCGGTCCAGCACGAGGACGACCCTCGCCTGCCGTCTGCTCGACTGCGCACTCGCACTCACTACGGCGTCCGAAGATTGAAACACTTTCATGAACCAGAGAGGCACGTTCACTCTGGCCGTGATATCAACCTTGTACATGTAGTCCGGGGCCGCCGGCAAGCTGGGTGTTGCAACACAATTGAGGCCGTAGGCGTTCCAGTACCCGGTCGGGAAGTTGGTGGCGCAAATCTGTTGAGCCAGCGTCGCTTGCGCCGTTAGGCTTTCAGTCGTAGTGCCCATCAGGTGTCCGGCCTCCAGGGCCGCTCCGTCGATGGCTTCCCACAGCTTGGCCTGGACAATATACAGGATCGTCAAGTCGATCGCCAAGCCGGTCAGGGGAATGATCAGAGTCATGAGCATGAAGGTGTACAGGATCATGATCGCCCCACGCTGCTTGCGCTTGGAACGGCAAATTGAAAGCATAGTCCCTCCCATGAAACCGACTCTAGAATACGGCGTAGTCGTTTAAGGCCAGCAACGAAGTAACGCCCGGCACGTTGAACGGCGTTGCGCCTACCTGGATAAGGTTGATCGTTTGCCCGGACGGCAGTCCTGTAACGCTTACGGAGTTGTAGGCCTGGATCTGCGACAGCTGGCTCGGTAAGGCGCCGCCAATCGCCAGCGTGGAGACTGTAGTCGTGTCTTTCAGAGACCAAGAACCGTCGGCAGCGACGGTTCCCCCGGATGGAATGGGCAGAAAGCTCCCGTAATGCGAGACGCCGAGTGATGGCGCCGTCCCAATCGTCAGGTATTGCGTATAGGCCCACTTATTCAAATTCGGGCACGCCGTCGTGTTGTCGCCCGCCTGGCAGGTGGCGGCATCTACGTACACCAACTTGGAGAAGATGACTTGGGCGTTGCTTCGGAACCCGGCGGTTTGGCCGAGGTCATCCAGAATAGTCTGGGCAGGCGAACCGGGCGAGAGGTCCACCGTGCTCGTCGCCCAAAGGTGCCCGGCATCCCTGCAAAACTGGACTACCTCGAGCTGCTGGAGTAGATTGAAGCCAACCGCGTAAGTGAACAGAAACATCGGCATCAGGAGAAGCGCCAGAACCAGGCTGAACTCCACCAACACGTTCCCGCGCCGTTTGTGGTGTCTCATTGTCTCCTCCTATGGGTTCGGATAGACCAGCACGCTCGACATCGTGTCGGCTGAGGTTGCCGTGGTATGCCAAGTCGAATTGGGTGCAATGAATGGAGTTACCAGCGTCGACATGGGCATACCGCCGCTGATGCCCGTGACCTGGACCTCGATAATGTTTCCGCCTTCGTTGAGCTGGCCGGTGGCCGCGACACCACTGGGCGCGAAGTACTGCACCGTGATGCACTTGGTCGCCGAGCACGCTGAGCCTTGGGGCACGATTGAGGCACCGGAGAGCACACCCGGCGCCGCATTGATGACGTGCTGTCCGACGCAATCCGTGATCGTCGATGAGCTGCCGCACAACGACGGCTGGTAGGGGTCGGGGATATGGTTGGTGATGCCGTAACGGCACCCTACCCGGACCGCCGCCTCAATCGCGGCCTTGTTGTATATGCCCCACGCGATGTCCATGAAGACAAAGGTCAGTGCGAACATCGGCACTAGCACGAGACTGAATTCGAGCAGCTCTTGGCCACGCTGGCGGCGGCGCCGCTGGTTCGGCCGCTTGATCGGTAGCTCAGATTGACTCATCATGGCCATCCTTCGGGCTTCGGATATCACGGTTCGAAACGCCCGCTCAGTTCAAGGACGACCCAGCCGGCACAATTCTTTACGCATCGGCTCGATTTGGCGGTGATACTAACCAAAGGCAACCGTCTTCGCCCCCCCATTCGGCCAATATCCGCAAGGTGCCGTTTGTAGTAGTATCGGCTACGATGGACCGAAACCAGCTCGGAGGCCCGCTTGCGGCGGGCATCGAGCAGGAGATCCGGGATCTCTACACTACCGAAGCGGCAGGCCTGTTGCGCCACGCCGCCAGCGCGGCCGGCAACGGCGAAGCTGCGCAGGACGCCGTTCAGGAGGCGTTTCTCCGCTTTTTCATCGCCCGGACCGCCGGGCAGGAGATCCGCAACCCCAGGGCTTGGCTGTTCCGCGTGCTTCGCAACCATGTGCTCGACCAGATGAAGGCGGGCTCGCGCCACGAGATCGGCCTGGAATCGGTAATGAACTCGCCTGGCCCCGGCTACGATCCGGAAGCCGCGTACGGGCGCGTCGAAGCGCTGCGCGCGACGCTTCGAACGGGGCTGACGCCGCGCGAGGTCGAGTGCGTGCAACTGCGCAGCGCCGGCTTGCGGTACGACGAGATCGCCGGCGTGCTTAAGCTGCAATCGGGGACCGTCGGAGCGCTGTTGACGCGCGCCCACAAGAAGATTCGGGCCGCGGCGGGCGCCTCGGATCGCAGGAGCGGCGAGCTGACTCTGAAGGTCGCCACGGGGAAACGCTATGCATCCTAGAACCGCCACCCTGGTCTCGTTCTCGGACGCGGAACTCAATCCCGCGCGGGGCCGCCGGATCGCCCGCCATCTTCAACAGTGCCCGAACTGCCAGGCGGCGCTGGAGCGGATTTCCCAGGAAAAGCGGAGTCTCTCCGCGTTGGCGGGCCCAGACCGGCCGGCGATCGACACACAACGCGGTTTGGCCGGGGTGCTCGCGGGCATGGCCCGGTGGCGCGAAGCACCTGCGCCCGAATTGAGGAGCCGCGCCCGCGCCCAGATCGAAATCTACCTTGGCTGTGGCGCCGCGTCCTTGATGGAATCGCCCGACATCCGTGCCGATGAGCTGCTCGCGAAGACGCTGGAGCTCATTTCCACGTTTCTCGGGCAGGAGGCGGCCGAGGCCGTGACCGGAGAAATTCTCCGCGGCCTCGATTGCGCAGCGTTGACTGCGGAGGTTTTGCCATGACGCGCACTGAGGATCGGACCCCACTCACATCGGCTCCCCGATGGATTATCGCGGTCACGGGAGCGTACCTGTGCCTCGGAGCCTTCGCGCTTTATGTCTGGGCCCACGCTTCGTCCGGGTTCTCGGTGCGGGCGGCGCCGGGCGGCGGCGAGGCGCTATCGGTCATCGGCATGGCGGCGGCACAGGCCTGGTTCTGCGTACTGGCGCTCCGCGCCTTCGAAGCCGGCGCTCCGCTTCGTCGCGCATGGCTTCTCATCATGCTTTCCGCCGCGATCCACGTGGCCGGCGGCCTCCTCAGCCAGGCCGCCTCACTCCCGAGTTCGCTTGCGCTTGGGAGCGCGGACCAAATCCGCCGGACTGGGCTCCTTCTCAGCGGCCCGGCGCAGATGGCACTCCTGGCAGCCGGACTGCTGGTGGCGCTGCGCATCCTCTGGAAGCTCGGCTTCTGGGTACGGCCCAACGCCACCGGCTGGGCCGTTGCCGGCGTCCTGGTTCTGTTCACCCTGACCCGCTTTGCGGCAACGGCCGCCGGGCAACTCACCGCGGACACCGCGATCTCGCTGGTGCGGAGTCTCCTGCTGTGCGTGCTCTCCCTGGAAGCGCTGTTCCTGTGGCTTTCGGCCGCGCGCATGGGAAAGGGGCCGATCGCAAAGTGCTGGCGCGCTTTCGCAATCGGAATCTTCGTGATCGGCTTTGGCGAGGCGGCCTTGTGGGCGACGGGCAGCTATGTCCAGGGCTGGCTGGTGGCAGCCCTGGAATGGTACGTCTGGTTCCCGGCCGTGGCCATTTTCGCCCTGGCGCCTGCCCACACGGTAGCCGCCGTTCGTCGCGCGACCGGACGGGCCTCCACCTCCCCGAGCCGCCTGCCCGTGTCCGCATTCCCGCGCACCGCCTCCGCGAACTAGGCGGCGAACGCAGCCCACGGCTGCACGCCAAAGCGTGCGCCCCCGCTACAATAAACATGTGCGCTTCCTGTGCGGCCTGCTGGCAGCCGCGGCACTATCTGCTCAGCCCCAGTTTTTCCCTCTGAAAGACATCCGGCCCGGATTGAAGGGCGTCGGCAAGACGGTCTTTTCCGGCGCGCGAGTCGAGGAATTTCAAGTCGAAATCCTCGGCGTCCTGGAGAATATCGGCCCCAAGCAGTCGCTCATCCTGGCGCGCCTGTCGGGCGGGCCACTGGCCGAAACGGGAGTCCTGCAGGGAATGAGCGGAAGCCCGGTATATATCGACGGCCGCCTGGCGGGCGCCGTGGCCATGGCATTCGCTTTTTCGAAAGAGCCGATCGCTGGCATCCGGCCGATTGAAGAGATGGTGCAGGCCGGTAGCGAGCCCCAACAGCGCGCACGCCGCCTCACGACCCCGGCCGATTGGCAGCCCGCCGCCCAACTGCCGCCGCGCGAGGACGTCCTGGCCGGCGGCCAGCGCATGGTGGACATCACCACTCCCGTCTCCTTCGGCGGGTTCACCCGGAATACCATCGAGCATTTCGCGCCCCAGTTGCGGAAGCTCGGCCTCGAGCCCCTCGAGGGCATGAGCGGCGGCGGCCGGCTCGACACCGCGCTCGGCAATCCCGGGCAGCTTCAGCCCGGCTCCATGATCAGCGTCCAACTCCTCGCCGGCGACATGAGTATCGCCGCCGACGGCACCGTCACCTACATCGACGGCGACCGCCTGTACGCCTTCGGCCACCGGTTCCTCTCGGCGGGCGCAACGGACCTGCCCTTTGCACGTTCTGAGGTGCTCACCCTGCTGCCCAACCTTTCCGCCTCGTTCAAGATCTCGGCGCCGCGGGAATGGATGGGCACCATCACGGAGGACCGCAGCACCGCGGTCATGGGTCGTCTGGGACGGCGCGCCTCGCTGGTCCCGGTTTCGATCTCCGTCGCCGAACGCGGCGGCCGCGCGTACGCTTATCAGTTCCAGATGGTGAAGGATCCGGTGCTCTCGCCGTTCCTGTTATCGATGGCGACCTTCTCGGCGCTCGACGCCACCGAGCGCTCCACCGGCGAGGCGAGTTTTGCCGTGAGCGGGACGGTGGAATTCGAGAACGGCCTGCCTCCGGTCAAGCTCAGCAACATGTACGCGGGCGATCTCAACCTGGCGGCGCTGGCCGCGCTTTCGACCACCGCGCCCGTGGCCTACGCCATCGGCAGCGGTTTCGACGCCATCCAACTGAAGAGTGTGGCGCTCCACATCGAAGCCTTCCCGCGCAAGCGCCAGCTGCAGATCGATCAGGTGTGGAGTTCGCGGCGCGACGTGCGGCCGGGGGAGACAATCGACCTCTCGGTGGCCCTCCAAGGCGACAACGGAACGCAGTTGATTCGAAAAGTCAGCTATGTCGTGCCCATCGGCGCCGCGCCCGGCCCGCTCCAGTTCACGGTAGCCGACGCAACCGCCATGAACGTCACCGAGTTCCGCCAGCTGATTTTCTCCGCGCCGAACTCGCCCGCGCAGTTGATCTCGTTCCTGAACGCATTGCGCCCCAACACGAAGGCCTACGTGCGCGTCTGGCGCGCGGCGCCCGCCTACGAGGTGGAAGGCGAGACGCTCGCCGATCCGCCGCCTTCGGTGGCCATGATCCTGGCGCGCACCCAGCCGTCGCTCTCCGCCATGCCCGCCCTGCCCAACTCGAAACTGGCCGAAATGGAAATCGACGCCGGCGACATGGTGGTGAGCGGCACCAAGACCATCCAGGTGGAAGTGAAAGAGCAATGAACCGACCCGCCCTGATTGCACTCCTTGCCGCCCTTCCGGCGCTGGCCTCGAGCCCGACTGCCTGGGAGATGAACGACTATCGCGATTTCATCGCCGGCCACCTCACCGGCCTCTCGCTCACCCGCGACGGAAAGCTCACGCTCGCGCCGAAACTCGAGACCGTTTTCGATTCCGGCCAGCCCATCGTCTGGAGCGTCGCCTCGGCGCCCGACGGCACCGTCTACATCGGGACCGGCCACCGCGGGCGCGTCTTCCGCATCGAGAAATCCGGCCAGGCGTCGCTCGTCTGGACGGCCGAGCAGCCCGAGGTCTTCGCGCTAGCCGTCGACGCGAAGGGCGCGCTCTATGCCGCCACATCGCCCGGCGGCCGCATCTACCGCATCGAGAACGGCAACGCGAGCGAGTACTTCGCTCCCGGCGCGAAATACATCTGGTCGCTGGCCTTCGCCCCGGATGGCGTCCTCTACGCCGGCACCGGCGACCAGGGCCGGGTTTACCGCATCACGGAGGCGGGCAAGGGCGAAGTCTATTACGAGACCGGGCAATCGCACGTGACCTCGCTGGCCGTCGACGCGCAAGGCCGCCTGCTGGCCGGCTCCGAGCCGAACGGCATCATCTACCGCATCACGGCGAAGGACAAGGCGTTCGTTCTTTACGACTCGAACCTGCCCGAAGTTCGCACGCTGGTGCCTGCGCCGGATGGAACGGTGTACGCCGCCGCGCTGGGCGGGTCGATGGGCCGGCACGCGCTGGGCGGCGTGCAATCCCAGCCGGGCGTTCCGGGTTCCGTGAGCATCAGTACCACCACGGCTACGGTGACGGTAGAGGCGTCCGAAACCCAGAGCGGAATCGACATCAAACCCAAGCCCGAATCGGCCAAGCCCCAAGCGGCACAGCCGGTAGTCGCCGGAGCCGCGGCGCCGGTCGAGGCAACCGGGGTCGAGAAGGCGGCAATCTACCGCATCAATCCGGACAACACGGTGGAAACGCTGTGGAGCTCGAAGGAGGAGAACGTCTACGACCTGCTGGTGCGCGGCGACGAAATCGTCTTCGCCACCGACGGCCAGGGCCGCATCTACCGGTTGGGCAAGGACCACCGGGCGACCCTGATCGCGCAGACCAACGAGGGCGAGGCGGTCCGGCTGGCGAGCTCCGCCGGCGCCATTCTGGCGGCCACCGGCGACCTGGGCAAACTGTTCCGGCTGGGACCGGCGCTGGGCGCGAACGGAACCTTCGAATCGCCCGTGCACGACTCCAACACCGTGGCCCGCTGGGGACGGCTGAGCTGGCGCGGCGATACGCCCGACGGCACCCGCCTGGTGCTGCGCACCCGCACAGGCAATTCGCTGCGTCCGGACAAGACCTGGAGCGATTGGTCCGAGCCGCTGACCAACGCCGACGGCTCCGCGATCCGCAGTCCGAATGCCCGCTATGTGCAGTGGAAGGCCGAGTTCACCGGCCCGGCGTCGCTCGAGGGCATCACCGTAGCCTATCTTCCCCAGAACACGCCGCCGATAGTGCGCTCGATCACCGTGATCTCGCAGCTCTCGAGCGCGGCTGCAGCCGCAAAGGCGGCGGCCCAATCGCAGGCCACTGCCGCCTACACCGTAACCGTCACGGATACGCCCGACGCGGCCCCGCCCCCGTCCGCCGGGACCCCCACCCAGCCCGTCACGCGGCCCGCCGCAGAGCAGTTGCAGATCACCTGGCAGGCCGACGATCCCGACGGAGACCGCCTCGCCTACTCGCTCTACTTCCGAGGCGAGGACGAGCGCGAGTGGAAGCTGCTGAAGTCGAACCTCTCCGACAACACCTACTCGATCGATTCCGATTCTCTCGCCGACGGCCGTTACTATTTCCGAGTGGTGGCCTCCGACTCGCCCGCCAACCCGCCCGCGACCGCGCGCACCGCCGAGCTGATAAGCGCGCCGACGTTGCTCGATCACACCCCGCCCATAGTC
>Ga0265331_10001869_pt1 | contig 14859 bp, 11 predicted proteins | sample 41923metaG_FD_202088 | JGI IMG/M metagenome (GOLD analysis project Ga0265331, IMG submission 202088) | Rhizosphere microbial communities from Carex aquatilis grown in University of Washington, Seatle, WA, United States - 4-19-23 metaG | ecosystem: Host-associated > Plants > Roots > Rhizosphere...
TTTTTTTGTTCGCCAGCCGCGTGCTCAGCGCACCACGACGAGCGGGCAACTGATCGCCGCGAGCAGCGGTTGCGCCACCGCCGACATTTCGGTATTGCCGTTGCCCGGCCACAAGAGCAGCCGCGGCCCGGTTCGCGCCACGACGTCGGTCAGTCGCGCGAGGTTGTTGTCGGCGAGCATCGTTACGCGCGCAGTCGCGTCGCGGTCGCCCAGCCAACACTCGACCAGTGGAACCAGCAGCGGGTCGGATCCCCCGTGCGCGGCGAGTAACAGCACGAGTTCCGCGGAACTGGCCTGCGCGAGTTCATGGGCGATCGCGAGCATGCGTGGCGCGGATGATTCTGCGTTGATTACGGCCGCGACCGGCTGGCTGCGCCCCGACGCGGTGCCCGCTTCGACCGTGCGCAGCGCATGGCGAACCATGCTCGCCGGGGCGCGATGCGCTAGCGCGCGGGTCGCTGCGCCGGCGAGCACGATCAAGTCCCGGTCCGCTGCGGCGTCGAACAACACATGCGCCAGCTTGCCGCGTACGACTTCGAATGTGAAATCGAGTTGCAAGGCGTTGCCGATCTCGGCCAATGCCCGCCGCAACGCATCGGCTTCGAGCCTGAACCCGCGCTCGACGTCCGATGCGGCTAACGGGCGCGGCGTCGGCAGCGCGGCGCCGAGTTCGAATGCGAAAGGCAATTCGGCCAGCCGCAGCAGGTCGATGTCCTCGATAAACAATGCAGCGAGCTCGCCGCGCACGACGCGCGCGAGTTGCGCGGCGGCCGCGAGCGTGGAGGGGTCGGGCGAGGAGGAGCCTACGGCGACAATCACGCGGGAGCGCGCGCCGGCTTCCGCATTCATCCCTTGGCCTTGGGCGGCGCATCGCTGCGGCGTTTGCCGCCGGTGGCAAACGACAGCCGCAGCGCGGTAAATTGCTGCAGGCGTCCCGCCACCAGCCCGTTCACGCTTGCGGAAGGCCAGTGGCCCGCGGTCCCCGGCATGCCCGCGCTCACGCCGGTCAGCAGCTCGAGCGCCTCGTCGATAGTGTCCACCGCGTAAACATGAAATTGTCCTGCGGCCGCGGCCTCGACCACGTCGCTGCGCAGCATCAGATGCTCGACGTTGGCCGCGGGGATGACGACACCCTGCTCGCCGTTCAGGCCGCGCGCGCGGCAAATGTCGAAAAATCCTTCGATTTTCTCGTTGACGCCGCCAATCGCCTGCGTCTGGCCCAGCTGGTTCACCGAGCCGGTGACCGCGAGCGATTGCCTGATGGGCAGTTGGGCGAGCGAAGACATCAGCGCCGCCAGCTCCGCGACCGACGCGCTGTCGCCGTCCACCGTGCCGTAAGTTTGCTCGAACACAATGCTCGCCGACAACGAATGCGGGCGGTTGCCCGAAAAGCGCGCGGCGAGAAACGCGGACAGTATCAGCACGCCCTTGGAGTGAATGGAGCCGCCCAGCTCGACTTCACGCTGCACGTCGATGATGTTGCCGTCGCCGAGACGCGTGGTGGCGGTAATGCGGATGGGTTCGCCAAACGCGAAGTTGCCGACGTCGAAAACCGACAGGCCGTTGACCTGTCCGACTTTCGCGCCCGCGGTGTCGATCATGATGGTGCCGCGCACGATCGTTTCCTGCAGGCGTTCGCGGATGCGGTCGGCGCGCGTGCGTTGCGCATCGAGCGCTTCCTGCACGTGCGCGCTTGTCACGTGCGGCGCCCGGGCCCTGCGCGCGAAGTAATCCGCCTCGCCCAGCAGGTCGGAGAATTCCTGCACGTTGGCCGAAATCTTGCGCGCGTCGCCGACCCGGCGCGCACCCTGCTCGATGGCGCGCGCAACCGCGTCGCGCGCAAACGGCAGCAGTTTTTCGCGGCGCGCTATGGTGGCGATCAATTGCGCGTAAAGCTGGTGGGTGTCCGCGTTGCGCGGCACATCCTCTTCGAAGTCCGCCGTCACTTTAAAGAGTTCGCGGAAATCGGGGTCGTAGGCGTGCAGCAGGTAGTACCACATGCGTTCGCCGAACAGCACGACCTTGAGATCGAGCGGGATCGGTTCGGGCTCGATCGATTCGGTCGACACCATGCCGTACATCTGGCCGACCGATTCGATGCGCACTTCGCGCGTCGACATGGCGCGCTTCAACGCGTCCCAGGCGAACGGCTGCGTCATCAGCTTGTGCGCGTCGATCAGCAGGTAGCCGCCGTTGGCGCGATGCAGCGCGCCCGCCTTGATCAGCGAGAAATCGGTGATGAGCATGCCGAACTGCGCGATGTGCTCGACGCGGCCGAGCAGGTTGGGCTGCGTTGGACTGTCTTCGAACACCACCAGCGAGCCGTCCGGCTCGCTGCGGTCGATCAGCACGTTCACCATATACCGGCGGAACGAAGGTTCCGGCACCGGCATGCCGAACGGCCCGGTCGCTCCTTCCTCCTTGCGGCGGAAATCGTCGGCGTTTTCGATGATGTCCTGCTGGATCGCTTCCAGGTACTTTTCGACTTTCGGCAGATCGGCGTAGCGCTCCTTGAGTTCCTTTATCAGATTGCCGACCGCGAAGAGGCTTACTTCGCGGTTCAACTGGCGGATTTTTTCGTTGTGCTCGCGGCGCCACTGGCGCATCTGGTGGAAGATGCGCTCGAGCCGCGTGCGCAGATCGGTCAGGATGCGCTCGATGCGTTGGCGCTCGGGTTCCGGCAGCTTTGCATAGTCCTCGGAGTTCATGACCTCGCCGTCTTTCAGGGGTGCGAGGGTGAAACCGGTGGGCGTGCGCAAGAGGCCGATATTCTCGCCCGCTGCATCTTTGCCCAGTTCGCCCAGCGCTTTGTCCTGGCGCGCGCTGAATTCGGCGTCGATCTGCTCGACGCGGGAACGGTATTCATCGCTTTCGAACGCCGCGGGAATCGCGGCGCCCAGTTCTTCGACGAGGCGGCGCATGTCCTGCTTGAGCGACAGGCCGCGGCCGGCGGGCAGCGCCAAGGCGAGCGGCTTGTGCGGCTGGGCGAAATTATTTACGTAGACCCAGTCGAGCAGCGGCGATGCCGGCGCGGGTTCGCGTTCCAGGTACTGCCGCACGAGCGCGTGTTTGCCGGCGCCAGCCGGCCCCATGACGAACAGGTTGTAACCCTGGCGCTGGATGCCGAGCCCGAACGCGACGGCGTCGCGCGCGCGTTGCTGACCGATCTGCCCGGCGAGGTCCGGCAACTCGGCGGTCGTGGCGAACCCGAATTGCGCGAGGTCGCAACGGTGATAAAGCACCGCGGGATCCAGGCGCTGCCGCGGTTTGTCGGTGGTCGCGACGGTGCCGGCGGAGAGGTTGGGCATATGGGCACAAATTACCGCGCCCGTGTTCACAGGCCTTGATTTGGATCAACTTCCATTGCGGCTACCCGCCTAAGATTTAAAACCTGTCGCGGACTTAATCGAGGATGCCGACCATGAGTGCCAAAGAGCTGGTTTTTCACAACGAGGCGCACGCCAAAATCGTGGCCGGCATCAACACGCTCGCGCAGGCGGTACGGGTAACGCTCGGCCCCAAGGCGCGCACGGTCATGCTGGAACGCGCGTACGGCGCGCCCATCATCATCAATTCCGGCGTCATCGTCGCGAAAGAAATCGAGCTTGCCGACCGCTTCGAAAACATGGGCGTGCAAATGGTGCGCGAAGTTGCCAGCAAGACTTCCGACGTCGCCGGCGACGGCACGACCACTGCGATGGTGCTGGCGAGCGGGATCATTACCGAAGGCATGAAGTACGTGGCGGCCGGCATGAACCCGATGGACTTGAAGCGCGGCATCGACCAGGCGGTCACCGCTATCGTCGCGCAACTGCGCGAGCTCGCCAAGCCGTGCAGTACCCGCACCGAGATTGCGCAGGTCGCCACGATTTCCGCCAATTCGGATTCGTCGATCGGCGACCTCATAGCGAACGCGATGGAAAAAGTCGGCAAGGAAGGCGTGATCACGGTCGAAGAGGCGTCGGGACTGGCGAGCGAACTCGAACTCGTCGAGGGCATGCAGTTCGACCGCGGCTTCCTGTCGCCTTATTTCATCAACAACGCGGAGAAGCAGCGCGTGCTGCTCGAGGATGCGTACATACTTCTCCACGACAAGAAAATCTCGTCGCTGAACGAACTTCTGCCGCTGCTGGAACTCGTCGCGAAAGCCGGCAAGCCGTTGTTGGTGGTCGCGGAGGAGGTTGAAGGCGAAGCGCTCGCGACACTGGTCGTCAACCACCTGCGCGGCATCATCAAAGCCTGTGCCGTGAAAGCGCCGGGATTCGGCGACCGCCGCAAGGCCATGCTCGAAGACATTGCGATACTCACGGGCGCACGCGTGATTACCGAGGAAGCGGGTTTGACGCTGGAGCATGCCAGCCTCGCCGATCTGGGCCGCGCCAAGCGCATCGAGATTGACAAGGACGACACGACCATCATCGGCGGCGCGGGAGAGCCGGCGCGGCTCGCCGCGCGCATCGCCGAGATCCGCCAGCAGATCAAGGACGCGACCAGCGATTACGACAAGGAAAAACTGCAGGAACGCGTGGCCAAGCTGGCCGGCGGCGTGGCGGTCGTGAAAGTCGGCGCCGCGACCGAAACCGAAATGAAGGAAAAGAAATCGCGCGTGGAAGACGCATTGCACGCGACGCACGCGGCAGTCGAAGAGGGGGTGCTGCCGGGCGGCGGCATCGCGCTGCTGCGCGCGCGCAGCCGGCTCGGTGATCTGCGCGGCGACAATCTCGATCAGGATGCGGGCATCAAAATCGTGCTGCGGGCGCTTGAAGATCCGTTGCGCCAGATCGTGTCCAACGCGGGCGAGGAGCCGTCGGTCGTGTTAAACCGCGTGTGCGAAGGCGCGGGGAATTTCGGCTTCAACGCTTTGACCAACGAATACGGCGACATGGTCGCGATGGGCGTGCTCGATCCGTGCAAAGTCACGCGCTCGGCGTTGCAGAACGCGGCGTCGATCGCCGGGCTGATACTGACGACCGACTGCATGATCGCGCAGGCGCCGGAAAATCCGCCCGCGTCCGGACCGGACATGGGCGGCATGTCCATGTAGGCGCGTCGCCGCGCGGCCGCAGCGCACGTGCGAATTCCGGGGATGGTAAAGGTCAACAATGGACGCAGCACGCAAAGTCATCATACTCGGGGCCGCCGGCCGCGATTTTCACAATTTCAACGTGCGTTATCGCGACGACGCGCGTTATCGCGTCGTTGCATTTACCGCGACGCAGATTCCGGGTATCGCCGCGCGCACGTATCCGCCCGCCCTCGCAGGTGAGCGCTATCCGGACGGGATTCCGATTCATCCGGAGTCCGAGCTCGCGCGCCTGATCCGGCAACACGCGATCGACGATGTGGTATTCGCTTATAGCGACGTGACGCATGAGCACGTGATGCATCTCGCGTCGCTGGCGCTCGCGAACGGCGCGTCGTTTCATCTGCTCGGGCCGGCGGACACCATGCTGAAGGCGCCGTGCCCGGTCGTCGCGGTCGTGGCCGCGCGCACGGGCGCCGGCAAAAGCACCGTTACCCGCTATTTGTGGAGCGCGCTGAAGAACGCCGGACGCCGTCCCGTCGTTGTCCGGCATCCGATGCCGTACGGACGTTTCGACCGCGGCGTCGAGCGTTACGCGTCGGACGAAGACATCGCCCGCACGGACATTACGATCGAGGAGATGGAAGAGTATCAACCGCACGTCGACAATGGCGCGGTGGTCTACGCCGGCGTCGATTACGCGGCGATACTCGCGCGCGCCGCGGCGGACGGCGACATTCTGTTGTGGGACGGCGGCAACAACGACATGGCGTTTTACCGGCCGGACGTGACGGTCACGCTGATCGATCCGGTGCGGCCGGGCGAGGAAGATCGGTATTTCCCCGGCGAGGTCAACATCCGTGCCGCCGACGTGCTCGTTATCACCAAGGTCAACGTGGCGACGGCGGCGCAGGTCGATGCGGCGGAACACGCGGCGCGTTTGCTCAATCCCGCTGCGTCCATCATTCGCATGGAACTGCGCGACACCCTCGATCGTCCCGCATTGATTGCAGGCCGCCAGGTGCTGGCAGTCGAAGACGGGCCGTCGGTAACGCATGGCGGACTCGCCGAGGCCGCGGCGGCGCGCGCGGCCAGAGCGCATGGCGCAACGCTCGTCGATCCGCGCCCGTATGCGGTCGGCTCGCTCGCCGCCGTGTATGCCCAATATCCGCATCTCGGGCCGGTGTTGCCGGCGCTCGGTTATAGCCCGCAGCAATGCGCGGACCTGCGCCGCACGATCGCCAGCGTGCCGTGCGCCGCGGTGGTGCTCGGCACGCCCGTCGATCTCGCGCGCCTGATGAAAATAGACCAGCCGGTCGCGCGCGTGAGCGTCGACGCGCGCGATGCCGGATCGCCGACGCTCGCGGCAGTCGTCATGCAGAGACTCGCCGGGACGTGAATTTAAACGCCGCGTTCCGGTCTATATTGAGTGCATCGCAGTTCATGCAAATTACCGGAGAGTGCCCATGCGGATCGGAGTACCGAAAGAAATCAAGGTTCATGAATACCGCGTCGGCCTGACGCCGTCGAGTGTGCGCGAAGTAGCGGCGCACGGGCACGCGGTGATCGTCGAGCGCGGCGCGGGCGCCGGCATCGGCATGACCGACGAACAGTACGCGGCGGCCGGCGCGACGCTCGCGGCATCGGCCGCCGAGGTGTTCGCTGCGGCCGACATGATCGTCAAGGTCAAGGAGCCGCAACCGCACGAACGCAAGCTGCTGCGTCCCGGCCAGGTGCTGTTCACTTATCTGCATCTCGCGCCCGACACAGAGCAGACGCGCGATCTCGTCGACAGCGGCGCGGTATGCATCGCGTACGAGACAGTGACTTCGCCCGCGGGCGGCTTGCCGCTGCTGGCACCGATGTCCGAAGTCGCGGGGCGCATGTCGGTGCAGGTCGGCGCGTATTTCCTCGAAAAAGCCCACGGCGGGCTCGGCATCCTGCTGGGCGGCGTGCCCGGCGTCGATCCGGCCAAAGTGGTGGTGCTCGGCGGCGGCGTGGTCGGCACGCACGCCATATTCATCGCGCTCGGCATGGGGGCGGAAGTGTGGGTGCTCGACCGCAATCCCGAGGCGCTCAATCGTTTGTGGGCGCAGTTCGGTCGCCCGCTCAACACCGTATTTTCCACGCGCGACGCCGTCGAGCGTCACGTCGCGGGGGCCGACCTCGTGATCGGCGGCGTGCTGATTCCCGGTGCGGCCGCGCCGAAGCTGGTGAGTGCGGAACTCGTGCGGCGCATGAAGCCCGGCGCGGTCGTGGTGGACGTCGCGATCGACCAGGGCGGCTGCTTCGAGACGTCGCGGCCGACCACGCACACCGATCCGACCTACGTCGTCGATGGCGTCGTGCATTACTGCGTGACCAACATGCCGGGCGACGTGCCGCGTACTTCCACGCTCGCTCTCAACAACGCGACGCTGCCATTCGTGCTCGGGCTGGCCGACCAGGGCTGGCAGCGCGCGCTGACCGCGAATCCGCATTTGCGCGACGGTCTTAACGTGTGTAAAGGCCAGGTCACCTGCCAGCCCGTGGCCGAGGCGGTGGGTCGTCCATACGTCGATCCGCTGTCCATGCTGAACTGAATCGTCTCGTTGCGGGTTGACGCGCCGCCCGGCCGCGGCCAGAATCAAGCGCACGAAATCGCGGAGGGCGGTATGCATAAAGCATGGGCGGCGCTCGCCGCCGGCGTTTTATCAATCACGGCGGCGCACGCGCAGGACGCGCCGGCGGGTTCGGCCGACCGCGGCCAGAAAATTTTCATGCACCAGATGTGCTTCAACTGCCACGGCACGGTCGGCCACGGCGGCGGCGTCGCGGGACCGAAAATCGCGCCGCAGCCGTTTCCGTGGCCGGCTTTCGCGCAGCAGGTGAGAACCCCGCGCCAGGAGATGCCGCCCTACACCGCGAAAAACTTGCCGGAGCAGGACCTCGCCGACATCTACGCTTATATCGGATCGATCAAGCCGGGGCCGCGCGCCGCCGATATACCGCTCTTGAGCGGCAATTGATGCGCTGAATTATTAATCTGCATGAAATGAAAAAGCCCGCAAGAGCGGGCTTTTTTCGTTGGCGCGCGCTGAAGTTCAGCGCGGCTGGCACACGACGTCGACCAGCGCCGGCTTGCCTTCCTTGACAACGGCGAGTGCGCGCTTGATCGCCGCACCCACTTTGGCGGGATCGGTGATCGGGCCCTCCGCCCATACGCCCATGCCCTGTGCGATTTTCGCGAAGTCGACTGCGGGCGAGGCGATTTCGGTGCCGATGCGCGCAGTGGCCTGCGGCCGGTCGTGGATCGCCGCCATGCGCTGCACGTGCATGATCTCCTGGTGATAGCAGCGGTTGTTGTGCATCAACCAGAGCAACGGAATGTTGTGATGCGCGGCGGTCCACAGCACGCCGGGCGCGTAGAGCATGTCGCCGTCGGGCTGGAACGTGACGGTGATGATGCCTTTGTCCTTGTTGGCCAGCGCTGCGCCCAGCGCAATCGGCGAATAGCCGCCAAGACCATAGCCGCCGTTGCCGCCGAACGCCTGGTGATATTCGGTGACCGGCCACAGCCGGCGCGGCCACGGAATGCGGTCGCTCACGGCAAGTGACCATTGCTCGTTCTTGATGGCGTTCCACATTTCGGCAGAGAGCCGCGCAGTGGAGACCGGGCTTGCATCCCAGCCGACGGCCGCGGCGTTGCGGTCGCGCTCGCGCATTTCGCGGTGCATTTTGCCGGCCGCTTGGGCGCGCTCGGCCAGTGCAATTTTGCGCTCCGGCGTGGTGGCGCGCTTGATGGCGTCGATGAGATCGGGCAGCGTCGCTTCGACGTCGCCGCCGATCGCGAGATCGGACGGCATGAAGCGCTGGATGTCCTGGTAATTCGACTTGCGGGCGACATCCAGCATCGAAATCGAGACGACCTTCGCACCGGGCATGATGACGGGCCGGTAGGTCTTGTAGGGGTCGGTGAACGAATGGAGGTTGCCCCACGGATCGCCCACTTCAAGCAGCAGAATGACATCCGCGTCGCGCACGAGTGTTTGCTTCATGAACGTGCAATCGAGCTCGTGGGTGCTCGGGAAGTTTACCCGGCTGCCCAGGTCGACCACCGGCGCGCCCAGTGCTTCGGCCAGTTCGACCATGAGCTTGAGTCCCTGCTGCGAACGCGTCGCGCGGTCGGCGAGGATCACGGGTTTTTGCGCCGCGACCAGCAGTTTTGCCGCGTCGCGCAGCGCGCTGGTGTCGCCCTGCGGCTGGATCAGCCGCGATATCTTCGGAATGCGCAGCCGGTCGGCATGCTCCACCGGATCTTCCTGAAGATCCATGTCGATGGCGATCATCACCGGTCCCATCGGCGCCGTCAGGGTGAACTGGTGGGCGCGCACGGTCGATTCGGCAAAATGCTGGAGCGACGCCGGCTGGTCGTCCCATTTGATGAATTCGCGCACGAGTGCTGCGGGGTCCTGCGCGCTGTGTATCCATTCGACGCCGGGACGGCGCGTCTCGGCGTCGATGCCGTTGCCGCCGAAGACCATCATCGGCACGCGGTCGCACCATGCGTTGTAAATGGCCATCGAGCCGTGCTGCAGGCCGACCGTGCCGTGCAGCATCACGCCCATCGGCTTGCCCGCGGCCTTCGCGTAACCATGCGCGATGCCGGCCGCCGACTCTTCGTGCAGGCAGGTGAGTATTTCCGGATTCTTGTTCGCGCCGTAATTGACGATCGATTCGTGCAGGCTGCGAAAACCCGCGGCGGGATTGATCGCAAGGTACTGCAGGTCGACGGCTTTCAATACGTCCGTCATGAAGTCGGAGCCCGGACGGGTGATGAAGGTTTCGCTCGGCAGTTTCGCAGCGGCCGCTTTCACTTTGTCTGCGGTTGCATCTGCGGCCGCCGCGACCCTGGCGCCGGCTGCAACGGCCGCACCGGCCGCCGCCGCACCTTTCAGGAACGACCGGCGGTTGACCTGGCTCGCACCTTCGTCGTCACTCATGATCGTCCTCTAACGCGCGTCGTTTAAATAGCACGCCGACCAGTGGCCCGGCGAAATCTGCCTGAACTGCGGGCGTTCGGTGCGGCAGCGTTCCATCGCGTGCGGACAGCGCGGATGAAAATGGCAACCGGGAGGCGGATCGATCGGCGACGGGATTTCGCCCGTGATCGGCGCGAAGTCGTGGCCGCGCTTTTCGAGCTTCGGCACCTCGTTGAGCAGCGCCTGCGTGTAGGGATGATTCGGGTGCCGGAAGAGTTCGAGCGTCGGCGCGGTTTCGACGATGCGGCCAAGGTACATGATCACCACGCGGTCCGCGAGATGCTCGACGACACCCAGGTCATGGCTGATGAAAAGATAGGTGAGATTGAAATCGGCGCGCAGCTGCATGAAAAGATTCAGCACCTGCGCCTGGATCGACACGTCGAGCGCCGCGACCGCTTCGTCGCAGACCAGTAGTTCGGGTTTCACTGCGAGCGCTCGCGCAATCCCGATGCGCGCGCGCTGGCCGCCGGAGAACTGGTGCGGAAAACGCCGCCGGAACGACGGGTCGAGTCCGACCTTGCGCATCAGTTGATCGACGTAGTAATCGATGTCGTCGCCGGTGTCGATGCCGTGCACGCGCGGCGCCTCGCCGATGATCTCGGCTACGCGCATGCGCGGGTTGAGCGACGCGAATGCATCCTGAAACACCATCTGGATCTTGAGCGCGGCGTCGCGGCGCTTGTCCGGCCGCAGCGCGGTGATGTCCGTGCCGCGCCATGCGCGCTCGCCGCTGGTCGGCGTGAGGATGCCGGCCGCGATGCGGCCGAGGGTGGATTTTCCGCAGCCGGATTCGCCGGCCAGGCCGACGACTTCGCCTTCGTTGATGGTCAGGCACACGTCGTCCAGCGCGTGCACCACGGTTTCGTGCACGCGGGCGCCGGCCATGCGCGCGAGCTTCGCGGCGAGATCGAGCGGCCGCGAAAAATTCTTGGTGATGTGTTTGAGTTCCAGCAGCACGCTCATGGAAACTCTTCCAGTTCGGCCATCGGATGAAAGCAGCGCAGCGTGCGCGCCGGCGTCGGTTGCGTGATCGCCGGCGTTTGTTCGCACGCCGCATCGGCATGCGGGCACCGGTCGCGAAACGCGCAGCCGGGCCTCAGCCGCAACAGCGACGGCGTCATGCCGGGAATCTGGTGCAGCGGCTGGCCGCGCTCGTTGCGACTCGGGATCGACGCGATGAGCCCGGCGGTGTACGGGTGCATCGGGTGGTCGAGGAGATCCGCGGTCGGGCCAGACTCGACGATGCGGCCCGCGTACATGACGCACACGTCGTCGGCAAGCCCCGCGATCACCGACAGGTCGTGCGTGACCCATACCATCGCGGTGCCCGTTTCGCGCGCGAGCTTTTGCACCTCGAAAATGATCTGCGCCTGGATGGTCACGTCGAGCGCGGTGGTCGGCTCGTCGGCGATGATCACGCGCGGGTTGTTGAGCAGCGCGATCGCAATCGCGACGCGCTGGCGCATGCCGCCCGACAACTGGTGCGGATACGCTTTCAGGCGCTCGTCCGGTGAGGGGATGCCGACGCGGCCGAGCGCGTTGCGCGCGAGTTCGCGCGCCTGTTCGCGGCTGACGCCCTGGTGCGCGAGCACGGTCTCTATCATCTGGGTGTCGATGCGCAACACCGGGTTCAGCGTCATCATCGGGTCCTGGAAGATCATCGCGATGCGGTCGCCGCGCAATCCGCGCATCGCGTCATCGCTGCGGTCCAGGAGATTGTGGCCTTCGAGCAGCACGCGCCCCGCCACGATGCGGCCCGGCGGATCGACCAGACCCATGATGGAAAAGCCGGTTACGGTCTTGCCGGAGCCTGATTCGCCGACGAGTCCCAGCACCTTGCCCGCATCGACGCTGAAGCTCACGTCGTCGACCGCCTTGACCACGCCGGCCTTGGTGAAAAAATGCGTCTTCAGATTTTCGACGACGAGGACGGCCATGGCTTATTTCTGCAGCCGCGGATTCAGCACGTCGCGCAGCTGGTCGCCGACGAGATTGATGCTGACGATGGTGATCAGGAGCGCGATACCGGGATACAGGCTGATCCAGTATTTGCCGGACATCAGGTGCGTGAAGCCGTTGGCGATCAGCAGGCCCAGCGATGGCGACGTGATGGGCATGCCCAGACCCAGAAAGGAGAGGGTTGCTTCGAGCGCGATCGCGTGCGCGACCTGCACCGTCGCGATCACGATCAGCGGCGGCAGCACGTTCGGCAGCAGGTGCTTGAAGAGTATGCGCGATGTTGGGAGCGCCAGGCAGGTCGCGGCCTCGATGTATTCCTTGTTGCGCTCGACGAGTGCCGCGCCCCGCACGGTGCGCGCGTAGTACGCCCACTGCACGGTGATCAGCGCGATGATGATCTTGTCGACGCCCTGGCCCAGTGATGCAAGCAGCACCAGCGCGATCAGGATGGACGGGAACGACAGCTGCAAATCGACGAGCCGCATGATCACGGTTTCGACCCAGCCGCCGAACCATGCCGCAATCAGTCCGACGACGAGCCCGATGGCGAGCGCGCACACGGTCGCGAGCGTGCCGACACCCAGGCTGATGCGCAGCCCGTAAAAAATCGCGGACAGCATGTCGCGCCCCTGATCGTCGCTACCGAGCCAGAAGGTCATGCCGTTGAGACTCTGCCCGCCGGGCGGCAGTTTCGAATCCATGATGTCGAGCGTCGCGAGATTGTACGGATTTTGCGGCGACACCAGAGGGGCGCCGATCGCCACGACCAGGATCAGGATAAGCGTCGCGAGGCCGACCAGCGCCAGCCGGCTCTCCGCGAAATCCGCGGCGACGCGCCGGAACGGGGTCTCGACGCCGGCACTGCTCATGCGCGCGCCTCGGCGAGGCGCACGCGCGGATCGAGCAGCGAGTACAAGAGATCGACCGCCAGATTGATGACCACGAACATGCACACGATGATCAGCACGTAGGCGACGATGACCGGCCGGTCGAGCACGTTGATCGAATCGATCAGCAGTTTGCCCATGCCGGGCCACGCGAAGATGGTTTCGGTCACGATTGCAAATGCGATCAACGAGCCGAACTCGAGCCCGATCACGGTCACGATCGGGATCAGGATGTTCTTCAGCACGTGCACGCCGATGATGCGCCGCATCGGCAGCCCCTTGGCGCGCGCGAATTTCACGTAGTCCTGCAGCATCGCCTCGCGCGTGCCGGCGCGCGTGAGCCGGATCAGGAGCGAGAGCTTGAAGAGCGCGAGATTCAGCGCCGGCATCATCAGGTGGGTGATACCGTCCCAGTTCAGAAAACTCACCTGAATTCCGAATAGCCCGGTGGTATGGCCGCGCCCGGTCGACGGCAGCCAGCCCAGGTACACCGAGAACACCATGATCATCATGAGGCCGACCCAGAACGTCGGCAGGCTGAAGCCGAAAATCGAGCCGGCCATGATGGTTTTGCTGTACCACGCGTCGGGCTTCATGCCGGCGACGAGGCCCAGCGGGATGCCGAGCACGATCGCGATCACCATCGCGCACAGCGCGAGTTCCACGGTCGCGGGCATGCGCTCGAATATCAGCTGCACGGCCGGCACGTTTTGCGAAAACGAAAGGCCGAGATCGCCGCCCAGCGCGTGGCGCAGGAATTCCCAGTACTGGACCCACATCGGCTTGTCGAGCCCGAGTGCCGCGGTCGCGCGCGCGATCTCGGCCTGGTCGGCCTGGGGGTTGATCAGGATATCGATCGGATTGCCGATGGCAAACACGCCGACGAATATCAGCACCGACATGACGAGCAGCGCGATCACGCTTTGCAGCATCCTGCGTATGATGAAAACGAGCATGTTTGATTACGGTCAGCGACGGCCGGCAAGGGATGCCGACGCGGATTTCCGATTTCCCCCTCACCCAATACTAACGGCTTTTGCGTTTATTTTCATCCCCGTTTGGTGCGTATTTTACGGGTCGCAAAAGCGTGCATATGTCACGGTGTCGCGTGCACGTCCTGGGCATACGTGCGCTCGTCCGTACGCGGCGTATACGTAAGCCCCTTGCGCGCCGCCCACGTGTTGACCTGGTAGTGCAGCGGCACGAGCCCGGTGTCGTTGATCACGAGTTCGGTCGCCTGCTGCAGCAATTTTTCGCGTTTCGCATTGTCTACCGTGGCGAGCCCCTGTTTGAGCAGCGCGTCCATTTGCGGATTCGAATAGCGGCCCCAGTTCCAGGTGCCGAGTCCCTTCGCCGGGTTGTAGGTCGCAATCAGCGAACGCAGCGGATAAGTCGCCTCGCCCGTGGACACGCCCCACCCGAGCAGCGCCGCGCTGAACTCCACCTTGTTGGCGCGCGCGACGTACACCGAGAACGGCAGCGTTTCGACCTTGGTTGCGATGCCGACGCGGGTCAGCATTTGTGCGACGGCCTGCACGATCTGCTCGTCGTTGACGTAGCGGTTGTTGGGGCCGTGGAGCGTGATGCCGAAACCGTCGGGGTAGCCGGCTTCGGCCAGCAGCTTTTTGGCGCCTTCGGGGTCGTACGGCTCGGGTTTCAGATTCGGGCTCACGCCGAAAAATCCCTCGGGCATCAACTGTCCCGCCGGAATCGCGAGGCCGTCCATTACGCGCTCGACGATCGCGTTGCGGTTGATCGCCTTGGAAAACGCCTTGCGCACGCGCGCGTCCTTGAACGGATTTTTCTCGAGCGGTTTGCCGGCCTTGTCCGTGATGAACGGCGACTTGTCGCGATTGGAGTCGAGGTGCAGATGGATCATGCGGTTCGAAATGGTGGTAAAGATCGTGATGTCCTTGTTCGTCTTCAGCCTGGCGTAATCGGCGGGCGGCACGGCCTCGATCATCTG
>Ga0265331_10001870_pt1 | contig 14848 bp, 11 predicted proteins | sample 41923metaG_FD_202088 | JGI IMG/M metagenome (GOLD analysis project Ga0265331, IMG submission 202088) | Rhizosphere microbial communities from Carex aquatilis grown in University of Washington, Seatle, WA, United States - 4-19-23 metaG | ecosystem: Host-associated > Plants > Roots > Rhizosphere...
TGTACAGAGAGGGTAATCGGCTGACAGTGCCGCCTCGGTGAGCGGGGTTCAGGCGGCTTTCTTTGTTGGCTTTGGGGTTTCCTCCTTTCTGATTCCATCGATGAAGGCCTTGGTGGGCGTGCGGCCGTTCATGCCGCGTCCCTGGTGCGGTCGCTTGGTATTGTATTCGACGAGATAGGCGTCGAGAACGGTCTGCATCTCGGCGATGGTTTCGAACCAGGTGCGGCGACCCTCGACGCGGAAGTGCTCGTCGAGCAGCGTGCGGTGCAGACGCTCGACGATGCCGTTGGATTGCGGCCGGTTGACCCTGGTGCGTTTATGCACGAGGCCTTCGAGCTGCAGGAACAGTTCGTAGGGGTGGCGATCCTCGCGGCCGCAAAACTCGCGCCCATTGTCGCTGAGCACGGCTTCGACCTTGGCGGCGTGAGCCTCGAAGGTTGGCAGCACGTCGTTGTTGAAGAGCTGCACGGCGGTCACGGGCAGCTTGTTGGGGTAGAGCCTGGCCCAGGCGTGGCGGCTGTGGCAGTCGATCGCGGTCTGGAGATAGATCTTGCCGACCCCCTTGAGCACGCCGACGAAGAAGGTGTCGACGGCCACCAACGCACCGGTGTGCGGCGCCTCGATGTGGCGTTCGCGGAACTCGGGGCTGAAGCGTTCGAGCTGCCTGATCTGTTCGTCGGTCAGGGTCAGCTTGCGCTCGGCGGTGGCCTTCTCCAGGCGCAGCAGCCGCTCGTGCCTGGTCAGCAGGCCATGACGCTGCCACACCCCGCGCACCCCGCCCGAGGAGACCTGCACGCCCTTGAGGATCAACTCCTGGGCCACCCGCATCGGCCCGTGGCAGGGATGGGCCATCGCATGGTCGAGCACCGCCGTCTCGACCTCGGCCGGCACCCGGTTGGGGTGCGGCCCCCGGGCGCCGGGCAGGCGGTCGATCAGCCCCTCGGCGCCGTAGGTCTGGAAGTTCCGCCGGATCTCGTAGAACTGCTGGCGGCTGTAGCCCATCACCTTGCAGGCTTTGCTGACGTTGCCCAGGTCGGACGCGAGCTCGAGCAGGCTAAGCTTGCGCCGTGCTACCTTCTTCTCCGTGGTCATGTCGTTCTCCGTTCGAGGTTGGATGTGTCTGCAACACCATCCTTACCCCGCCCGGAGGCGGCATGGCCACGCCGGCCGGGCGCTCGGGACTCTCGCGGTCCCGCGCCCGCCGGCGCAGCCAATCTGTCAGGTGATTACGATCTCAGGACACACAGAGCTTTTGCCTTTGTTCATCCTCTACGGTGTCGCCCACAAGCTAGCGCCGGCCTTAAAGACTACGGGTGTCAACGTGCATCAGTTCTGCCTTGCCGGCAACAAGGGCCCGACACTCGCTCCTGCCAAGATCCGCTCAAAATTGAGAGAGCTTGTGCGGGATATGCGGACGCTAAACAGCCTTGGCACCATCCGCGCGGTACGAAAGGAGCTACAGGCGAGGGCCGGAGTGTATCATCCGCAAGATTTCCTCATATCGGGAAAGGACTATTTGTTGCCGCTGCTAAGGACCCACCTAGCAGGGCACTTAGGTTTTCAGGGAAGCTTGGAGACACTCAAGGCTAGACTTGCCGGATTTTACGAAGTTGCTGGAGAGCCGTTTCTGGCGCGTAGGCTTAGGTCAATTGTGAAGTAGGCTTGGTAGGCAGGATGGGCGCAAGGCGGACATTTGGAGTTCTGGGTTTGGCGAAGCCGAAGCCAACGTGCTCCCATTGGGTGGTCCACACGTCACCATATGGGGTCCGGTAGCTCGCCGGAGTGGTTAGGTTATTTGGAATTGGGTGCTTGCTCCCCCTGGGGGATCCCAAATTCAGCCAGGCCCCTGAATTTCCGCCGTCCACGCCGAGCGTATACGGCTACGCCCCCGCTTGGGCCACGCTGCTGAGGCACACAAAGCGCCAGCCGACTTCAATCAGCCGCTGGAATTGCAACCGGTTGCAATTTACATCGAGGTGCCACGGCGCCGCAATCACTTGCCCCAGGTCAGCTGCCGACCGGATTGAAATCGTAGGTGCCGACACCCTGAAGAACGGCGAACTTGCAGGGGTCCTTGTTCCTGCCTGCCACGCGGGTGGGCCCGCTTGGGTGGCACCGCGCAGGTATCGCCGGCGTTGAGCTCGAAAATTTCCCGCGGCGCGCGGATTTCCACCACCATCGGCCCCCACATGCAAAAGAAGCGATCGGTGATGTTGCTGTGCCAATGCCAGGGCATCCCCTGTCCCTGGGCGAGCGTCAGCACTAGCATGCGAAGCTCTGGCGTTTCCGCCACAACCTCGTAGTCGACTACCTCGTAGGGGGGCCGTCCTCCTGGTCCCATGACCTACTCCTTTGTTGCTTGGTTTGGGGCCATGCCCGGTGCGGCATGCGCCGGCCCTGCGAGGGCGGCCACGGCGGGCTGCTGCCCGGGCGTGCGCCAGATCAGCACCGCCATATAGTCCAGTTTCCGCCCCGACAATGCGAGGCGTGTGTCGGCAGTTCACCCAAAAGCAGACGCGACGCGGGGCCCGATCCACTTCCGAGCTTGACCCAGAGCAGACTTGCCATAGCCGTAGACTCTTAGGTGTGCTGGCCTACAGTTCGCCATAGAGCAGCATCGAGGGGAACCGCTGCCAATTTCCGATCCGGCGCCGCAACGCCGCCTTGCCGCCATTCTGGCGGCTGACGTCGTCGACTACAGCCGCATGATGCTGGCGGACGAACTGAAGGACACGCTGTTGCCGACCGGGGGTTGTGGGGCGACTTTATCGGTGCGAGCATAGTTCATTGGCGAAGAACCGGTCCGCGGCCTTGCGTGGAGTGAACCTGACCCGGGGGAGGCAGTGAATGCCGGCTAGCGAGGATCTATTAGAGGAGCTTCGGCGCGTGCGGACCGCTTTGATCCGCGACGAAGTGCTGCGCATCCGCATCGCCGCATGGGGTCTGCTGGCGATTGCCTCCGGCGTTTTCGCCTACCTATTGTTTCTAGTCATCGCGCCCAAGGCTGTGCAACCACAATGGGAGTTCGTCGCCCTGCTGGCTTTCGGTGGCTTCTGCGTAGCGCTGCCGCTCATTGCCAAGCTGAACATTTCGAAGGACGGCGCCGCCCTCGACCTCGCAAGCCCGATCGAGCTGATCGATCGCCTTGAAGCCAAGGCGCAGGCTGCGCGCACCGAGAGCTTCGAACAGACCCGACAGCAGATAAGCGCCCTTTCGCTGCAAGTCGAAGAGCTCTCGGACGCCCTCACCGCAGGTACGAATAAGGGCGCACCGTTCGAGGAATCCGCGAAACAGACGGCTGGACCCAAGGTCCTGCTTGAGCCGAATCTCCGGCAGATCCGCAGCTCTCTCCCGCCGGTCACGGACAAGGACGACCAGCAAAAGAATCGGTTCGGCGGGCGGGAAGAAAACGGGAGCCGCCGTTTGTCGGCCAAGGTGCTGCCCTCTGAGTTCGGTAGTACGTGGCAGAAGGTAATTCTGACGCTCGCGTCTATCGACGGACGCCCGCTGGAGGGCGCCTTCGCCTACTTCTTCCTTCACGAGACCTTCGATCCCGATGCTTATCGCGTGAAGGTTCCTCTGGCCGCCAAGTTGGTAAACCTCGAGGTCTCGGCAACAGGCGCCTTCACCGCCGGTGTAGTTGCGGAGCGCGGAGATACCCGGCTGGAGATCGACTTGGCCACTAGCCTCAACGTTTCTGCGTCGCAGGATTGGCGTGACCGCTGATATGCTGACGCTGTGGCGACCAGCCAATGAGCCGGCGGTGCTCTCCTAATGGATCACCGTCGATCTCCAGGACTGACGGCCTGTGCATTTCCGGAGTTGGCACATTCCTGACTTACCGGGACTAAGAGTGTTAGGTCTGCCTATTGCCGGGAAGCAAACACTGGTTGAGCGCATAGTTCGTGGTTGCTCCACCTTCGCGGCTGGAGCTAACGTCGCACTTAGGGGGTACACACGGCGCAGTTTCCTGTAATCTAACTAATTGGGATAGCTTGGATTTTGGTAACCGGATGCGTCCTCCCCCGGGGGCGCCGCTTGGCTTTTGGGGGTTCGCCCGCCGCCGCGCGCTTCGCAACAAGGGCTGCAGGATCAATTCGGCGGTGGTCCGGCCGGCACTTGCACCAGCGGGGCATAGAGTCCGGGACGCCGGGTCTGAAAGGTGCCCCAGAAATTCCGCGCTTGCGCGGCAAGGTCTAAGTCGACGCTGCCGATGAGCGCCACCTCGCCGTCGCGCGGGGCGGAGGCGATCATGGCGGCGTGGTGATCGCATAGGAACGAGGAGCCATAGAAGGTGATCTCCACGCCGTCGTCGGCTTCCCGCCCGGTGCGGTTGGCGGCCAGCACCGGCACCAGGTTGGCTGCCGCATGGCCACGCATGACCGCCTGCCATTGGTCGCGACTATCCCAGGCCGGATCGGTGGGCTCGCTGCCGATCGCGGTCGGATAGACGAGCAGCTCGGCCCCCATCAGGGTCATCATCCGGGCGAGCTCCGGAAACCACTGGTCCCAACAAATCCCGGTACCGAGCTTCACATGGCGGGTCCGCCAGACCTTCGGCCCGTCGGGGCTCGGCGCGAAGAAAGCATTCTCCCGATAGCCGGGGAATTGCGGGATATGGCATTTCCGGTAGATGCCCAGCAGCTCGCCGTCGGCATCGATGACCGCGAGCGAATTGTAGAGTGCGTCCTCCGCCCGCTCGTAGAAGGAGACCGGCACCACGGCCCGGCGTTCCTTGGCGAAGCCCTGGAACAGGCGGATGGTCGGATGACCGGCGGCCGGGAAGGCAAGCTCGCGGTAGCGCGGATTGTCGGTCTTGCAGAAATAGGGCGTCTCGAACAGCTCCGAAGGCAGGATGACCTTGGCGCCGCCATCGGCGGCCTTGTGGGCCAGCGACATCACCCGGTCGACGGTTGCCTGCCGGTTCCAGTCGTGGGTGGTCTGCAGGGCGGCCACGGTCAGGTTTCGGCTCATGTTCGGCTCCGCTGAATGATCGCTGGCGCTCCTGCCGGCGAGATCGGGGTTGCAAGATATGGCAGAGGCGCAAGACTGCCTCAACCTTCACCTCCGGATAGCCAGGAAGCACCCGATGGATCACCCGAGCGAATTGCCAATGGTCAGCCAGCCGGCCACGGCCGATGCGCCGGTCGGCCGCATGCCGGCGGAGTGGGAACCCCATGCCGGGTGTTTCATGGGCTGGCCCAGCAGTCGCAAGAACTGGGGCCGCGATCTCGACGGGATTCAGGCCGACTATGCGCGGGTCGCCCAGGCGATCGCGCGCTTCGAGCCCGTCACCATGATCGTCGATCCCACGGCCGTGGCGGAGGCGAGACGGCGCCTGGGCGCGGAGATCGAGATCCTCGAATTGCCGCTGAACGAGGCATGGCTGCGCGACAGCGGTCCGAGCTTCATCCGCCGGCCCGACGGCACGCAGGCCGGAGTCGCCTGGCGGTTCAACGGCTGGGGTGGCGCCAGCCCCGACTTTGCGCCCGACAGCCTGCTGGCCCGGCGCTTGCTGGCCCGCCTCGGCCTGCCGGTCGCCAGCTCGGCGTTAGCCATGGAAGGCGGCGCGCTGCACGTCGACGGCCAGGGCACACTGTTGACGACCGAGACGGTCGTCTTCGCCGCCAACCGCAACCCCGGCATCGCGCGCGAGACAGCCGAAGCCGAGTTTGCCCGCCTGCTCGGGATCGAAAAGACGATCTGGCTGCCGGGCAATCCCTATGAGAAGGGCACCGATGGGCATATTGACGGCATCGCCTGCTTCGTTCGCCCAGGGGTCGCACTGCTCGAGACCAGCGCCTCGACGCGCCAGGAGCTGCGTGCCGTCGCCGAGCGGAACAGGCGCAGCCTGGAGGGGCAGCGGGATGCGAAGGGCCGGCCGATCGAGCTGCTCTACATTCAGGAGGCGCCGGAGCTGGGCCGCGCCGTCGCCGAGGGCTGGGGCTATTCCACTTCCTACGTCAATTTCTACATCGCCAATGCCGGCGTGGTGATGCCCAAGTTCGGCATCCCCGAGGACGATCGGGCGAAGGCGATCGTCGCCGCCGCCTTCCCCGATCGCGCCGTGGTCCAGGTGGACATCTCCGAGATCGCCAGCGGCGGCGGGGGCATCCATTGCATCACCCAGCAGCGGCCGGCGTAGTCGCGACGCTTCTTTCCCTCAACTCGCCCGCCGCCGCCCACGCGTGCAGCGGACCAGGACCCGCATGCAGTTCAATTTCCGCGCCGGGGTCGCGAGGGCCATGTCCGCGGTTCGCCAGAAAGCAGACTGGACGGGTTGCTGGTCATACAGGGCAGGCGTAGCTTGGACCGACCAGCGGCAAGCGGGGGAAACATGTCGAAAGTCATTCTCGTCACGGGAGCCAGCCGTGGCATCGGCCGTGATACGGCATTGCTGGCGGCGGAACGCGGCTACGTCGTCGCCGTGAACTTCGTGTCGAACCGCGCCAAAGGCGAAGAGGTCGTCGCCGAGATTTCGAAGTCGGGCGGAACGGCAGCGCTGTTTCAGGCGGACGTGGCCAAACGCGACGACGTAACCCGGATGTTCGCGGAGATCGACAAGCGGTTCGGGCGGCTCGATGCCCTCGTCAACAATGCCGGGGTCGGCTTCACCCAGGGTCGGCTCGATGCGACAAAGCCGGAGGACATGGTGGCGACCTTCGAAGTCAACGTCTTCGGCCTGTTCTATTGCCTGCAAGAGGCGGTCCTTCGCATGTCCACCCGCCACGGAGGCAAGGGAGGCTCGATCGTGAACGTCTCCTCGGCAGCGGCTCGCAACGGCGGTCCTGGCGCCTACATCGACTATGCGGGGTCTAAGGCGGCAGTCGACGTCATCACGACAGGCCTCGCCAAGGAAGTCGGCGGTGAGGGCATTCGCGTCAACGCCGTTCGCCCCGGCGTCACCGAAACGGACATGGTCCAGTACATGCGCGGTGCCGATCGTCACTTCCTGGAGCAAGTGGTTAAAACTATGCCGATGGGCCGGATCGGCAATGTCCGCGAGATCAGCCATTGCGTTTTATGGCTCCTCTCGGATGAAGCGTCCTATGTGACCGGATCAATCATCGATGCTTCCGGCGGCCGGGTGACCGCGTGACAGTTGCCCATCAGCTTTCGGCAACATCGACGATGGCCTGGGCAAAGGCCCGGGGTGCTTCCTGGGGCAGATTGTGCCCGATGCCGCCCTTGATCGTGCGATGCGAATATTTGCCGGAAAACATCCTGGCATACGAACTGCTGTCCGGGTGCGGCGCGCCATTGGCGTCACCTTCAAGCGTGATAGTGGGCACGCTGATGACGGGACCTTCGGCAAGCTGCCTCTCCAGATCATCATATTTCTGCTCGCCATTGGCCAGTCCCAGCCGCCAGCGGTAGTTGTGGATGACGATAGCTACGTGGTCGGGGTTCTCCAAAGACGCAGCCGAGCGGTCAAACGTGGGGTCATCGAAATCCCATCTTGGCGAAGCTATCTGCCAAATGAGCTTCGCGAAATCGTGCCGGTATTTGTCGTAGCCGGCTCGGCCGCGCTCCGTGGCAAAATAGTACTGGTACCACCACTGGAGTTCCGCTTTCGGCGGCAATGGCGTCTCGCCGGATTTCTGGCTGCCGATCAGGTAGCCGCTCACGGACACCATGGCCTTGCAGCGTTCCGGCCAAAGCGCTGCGACGATGTTGGCCGTCCGCGCACCCCAGTCGAATCCGGCGAGGGTAGCTTTCTCGATCTTGAGGCCATCCATCAGCGCGACGACATCCAGGGCGACCACGGATTGCTGGCCGTTGCGGAACGTGTCGCCTGAAAGAAAGCGCGTTGTGCCATAACCGCGCAGATAGGGGACGATCACCCGATAGCCGACGGATGCCAGGAGCGGCGCCACATCGACAAAGCTATGTATGTCGTATGGCCAACCATGCAGAAGCACGACCGCGGGACCCTCGGCGGGCCCGACTTCGGCATAGCCGACGCTGAGAACGCCGGCGTCGATTTGCTTCAGCGGGCCGAACGAAGAGTTCGTTCCAGGTTTGATGTTGGGCAGCTCGATGGCTTCGGCGTCGGCGGATTTGACGGTGCCGAACTGGGCAACCGCCGCGGCGACCGCCGCAACGCCCAATAAGCGACGGCGCTGAAGGTCGACCTCCCCGCAGGCTTCTGTGGAAGGCATGGGTAGTTCTCCTTGGCCCGTTGTTCGTTGGGGGATGGGCGAGCCGGATCCCGCTCAGACCAGATTGATCACGACGTTGACGTTCCCGCGTATGGCCTTCGAATAGGGACAAGTCTGGTGCGCGGCATCCACCAGGGTCTGGGCGGTTTCACCCTCCAAGCCCGGCAAGCTGACGTTGAGGCGAGCCTGGAGCGAATAGGCGCCGTCCTTCAGGCAAAGATCGACCTCCGCGTCGATGGCCGTGCCGGCCGGAAGAGCGATCCTCATCTTGCGGGCCGCCAACCCCATCGCCCCTTCGAAGCAGGCCGACCAGCCCGCCGCGAACAGCTGCTCCGGATTGGTGCCGGTGCCGGGCGCGCCGGGTATCGAGTGCCTAATGTCGAGGCGGCCGTCCGAGCTGCGGGAGGCGCCGCCGTCGCGACCACCCGTGGTATGGACTTTGGCTGTGTATAGGACTTTGGCGGGCTGGTTCACTCTGAATTCCTTTGCAAACAGCGTCATGGCTTTCTCCTGCCGTTCCTCGCGGCAGGCCACGCTCGGTCTCCGGCGGCGCCCCACGAACCCTGCATACCGGTCCGCGGGGCGACGCAGGCGAGCGTCCGTCAGGTGAACCGGCGCAGCGGCTTGAACCCTGCCCTGAGCTCGGCACAGAAGAGCGTCGGCTGCTCCCAGGCCGCGAAGTGGCCGCCCTTGTCGAGCTTGTTGAAATAGATGAGCTTGGGATAGGCCTGCTCCGCCCAACTCCGCGGAACCGCATAGATCTCGTCCGGAAACGAGCTCACGGCGACCGGGATCGTGATGTTCTTCGGCGAGAAGAACGCCAGCTTGTATTCCCAGTAGAGATGGGCCGAGGAGATCGCCGTGTTCGTCAACCAGTAGAGCGAAATGTTCTCGACGATGTCTTCGCGCGTGAGGCCTTCGGCTTTTCCGTCGAACACGCGGGCAATGAGTTCGTAGCTGCGGATGTCATGATCGAGAATCCAGCCGGCGAGGCCGACGGGAGAATCGACGAGCCCGTACAGCGTCTGCGGGCGGTTCGCCATCTCGATGGCGTAGCCCAGGCCATGCTTATAGAAATACTCCAGCTGGTCGTAGGCGTTCAGCTCGTCGGCCGAGAGACCGGACGGCGGCGGCGCGCCGGCGAAGGCCGCCTTGTCGATGTCGGGCGGCACCGCGCCGGGCATGTTGGTGTGAATGCCGAGCAATTCTGGCGGCGTCAGCAGAGCCATCTGCTCCACGACGGCCTGTCCCCAATCGCCGCCTTGCGCCACGAAATGCTTGTATCCGAGGCGCTTCATCAGCACGACCCAGGCGCGCGCGATGCGCTGAGGATCCCAACCGGTGGTGGCCGGCTTGCCCGAGAATCCGTAGCCGGGCAGCGACGGGATCACCAGATGGAAAGCGTCCTCGGCGGTGCCGCCATGGGCGGTGGGATTGGTGAGCGGACCGATGATCTTCAGCTGCTCGATGACCGAGCCCGGCCACCCATGGGTGACGATGAGCGGCAACGCATTGTCATGCTTCGAACGGACGTGGATGAAATGAATGTCCACCCCGTCGATCTCGGTCATGAATTGCGGCAGCGCGTTCAGCCGCGCCTCGACCTTGCGCCAGTCGTAGTCTGCCTCCCAGAAGCGCGCGAGCTTCTGAATCGTCGCGAGCTGGACGCCTTGTGACGGATCGGTGACCAGTTCCCGCTCGGGCCAGCGGGTCGCGGCGACGCGCCGGCGGAGGTCCACCAGTGCCTTCTCGGGAACGTCGATGTGGAAAGGGCGAACCGAGGCATCGTCGGTGGCCGCGGCCGACCGCTCGGGAAGCAGGCCGAGCGCGCCAGCGGCAGCCGAGGCGGCAAGAACCGCGCCTGCCGAGCTGGCAAGAAAACTGCGCCGGGTGGGCGACATCGGGTCTCCGGACATGTTCATTCTCCTTACTCGATGTGTGGACTTCGGGGGTGCAAATGAATGGTGTCGCTACCTAAGCAGAGGCCGCCTTGAATCGCCCGTTATGGCCTGTCAGTCGCTGTTAGAAGTTGGCAGCGGCGGCAACTGGCGACGCCGCGGCCGCTGACTCGCGCGACTTTTCAGCCTCTCCACCCGGTGTGGTAAAACCGCGGCAGGCCGCTCTCTCTATGGCAGGCAAGCAACCTTTGATTTAGGGTGGCGCGGGGTTTCGGGCGGCTAGGGAAAACCGCGCCATGGCGACGCCAGAGGCTGAGAACCGAGACGCGATTTCCTTCGGCCCGTTCACCTTGGTGCCGGGCGAAAGACTTCTCACGAGAGAAGGCATCGGTTTGGAGTTGGGCGCGCGGGCGCTCGATATCCTGATCGCCCTGGCCTCTCGCCCCAATCAGGCCATAGGCAAGCAGGATCTGATGAAGCAGGTCTGGCCCGACGTCAGCGTCGGCGAAGGCAGCCTGCGGTTTCACATGGCGAGCTTGCGCAAGGCCCTGGGCGACGGGCAGAACGGCGCGAGATACATCACCACCCTGGCCGGACGAGGCTATTGTTTCGTAGCGCCGGTCTCCCGGCCGGGCGGCGGGGATCCCGGACCGAAGACCGCGGTCGCCGGATTTTCCTGGGCCAACCTGCCAAATCGCCTGACCCGCATGGTCGGGCGCGCCGACAGCATTCTCATGGTCTCGACCCAGTTGGCGGCGGCCCGCTTTGTCGCCATCGTGGGCACCGGCGGCGTGGGTAAGACCACGCTCGCGGTAGCGGTCGGGCACGACCTGATGAATGCGTTCGCCGGCGCCGTGCTCTTCGTCGATCTCGGAGCGCTCAGCGATCCAAGCCTGGCGGCCACATCCTTGGCCTCCTCGCTGGGGCTGTCCGTCGAGTCCGCCGATCCCATGTCTGGCCTCATCGCCTATCTGCGGGACAAGCGAATTCTCCTGATCCTGGACAACTGCGAGCATCTGATCGAGGCCGTCGCCGCGCTGGCGGAACGCGTCTTCATCGCCGCGCCGAAGGTCCACATCCTGGCCACCAGCCGCGAGCCCCTCAGAGTCGAGGGCGAGCACGTCTATAGATTGGCGCCGCTTGGCTTCCCACCGGACGAGCCAGGACTGACGGCAGCGGAAGCCGTCACGTTCCCGGCGATCCAGCTGTTCATGGAGCGCGCGGCGGCGAGTGGCGCCCCGTTGGAACTCGACGATTCGAACGCGGCGACCGTGGCGGGCATTTGCCGCAAGCTTGACGGCGTTGCGCTCGCGATCGAATTGGCCGCCGGACGAGTCGATGCCTTTGGCCTGAAGCAGACCGCGGCGCTGCTGGAGGAGCGCCTGTCCCTGCTCTGGCTCGGGCAGCGCACCGCACCCCGGCGCCAACAGACCTTGAAGGCGACCCTGGATTGGAGCTACGAGCTCCTGACCGAATTGGAGCAGCGGGTGCTGCGGCAGCTTGCCGTGTTCGTCGGCAGTTTCACCCTCGAGGCCGCGCGGGCGGTGCTGGCGCGTGCCAACGTCGATCCCGCGGCCGCCCTTGGCGCCATCGACAGCCTTGTCGCCAAATCGCTCGTCGCCTCCGGCGGATCTGCGACCGCTGGCCGGTGGCGCCTTCTCGAATCGATCCGGGCCTACGCCCTGGAAAAGCTTGGCGAGAGCGGCGAGGCTGCGCAGGCCGCACGCTCCCATGCCGAATTCTTTCACAGCCTTGCAGCCTCGGCGGCGCCCGCATCGCGTTCGGACACGACGCTAAGCGGCGTGGCCCTGTGCAGTCGGGAGGTCGACAACGTGCGCGCGGCGCTCGACTGGGCCTTCTCCAGTGTCGGAGACGTCGAGATCGGCGCCGCACTGACCGCCGCTTTTGTGCCGGTGTGGTTGCACTTTGCCTGGCACTCGGAATGCCGGATGCATGCCGAGCGCGCGCTCGACGCCTTGGGCCGCGATTCTGGCTTCGACGCAAGGCTCAGCATGCAGCTGCACGGCGGCCTCGGGATGGCCATGCTTTACACGATGGGACCGCCCGAAAGGGTGGCAGCGCTTCTTGCCAAGGCGCTTCAGTTCGCCGAGGGCCTGGACGACATCGATGCGCAATTGCGCGCGCTCTGGGCACTCTGGCTGCTGCACATCGACACGGGCGACTTCCGCGCCGGCCGAACCATGGCGGAGCGGTTCGCCGCCGCAGCCGGCCGTGCCGGCGATCCGGCTGTTGCGCTCGTCGCCGAGCGGCTCGCCGGATACATCCTCCAATTCGGCGGCGATCAGCCCGGCACCCAGCGCTGCGTCGAGCGCCTGCTCGATCTCTACAGCGCGCCGATGAACCCGCGGCACCGGTTCTGGTTCCTCCATGACCAGCGTGTCGCCGCCCATGATTTGCTGGCGCGTTCCCTGTGGCTGCAGGGGTTCGTCGATCAGGCCGCCGAGCATGCACGGGCATGCCTCGCAGAAGCGGAGGAAACTGGCAACTCGCTGTCGATTTGCGAGGCGCTCCGTCTTGCGGTGGGCCCGGTCGCGTTAGCGACCGGCGACCTCTACACAGCGGAGCGCGCCGTGACGATGTTGAACGACCACGCGGCACGGCACCAGACGAGCTACTGGAGGATCGTGGGACGCTGCCTCGAAGGAGAGTTGCTGATCAGGCGCGGGGCATTGACGAACGGCGCCGCATTATTGCGGGACGCTCTCGACAGCGCCGAAAAGACCGGATGGGCCGTTTGCTATCCCGCGTTCCGCGGCGTGCTGGCGGAGGGGTTGGCCGGACTCGGACGCCACGGCGAGGCGCTCACCGCCGTTGAACAGGGACTGGCGGCGGCGGAACGCGGCGGAGAAAGCTGGTCTGTCGCCGAACTTCTGCGCATCAAGGGCCAGTGTCTGCTCGAGGAAGCCAAAGATCAGTGCGAGGCGGCAGCCGAGGCGTGCTTTGCCAAGTCATTCGACATCGCCAGGCAGCAGGGCGCCCTCTTCTGGGAGTTGCGAGCCGCCGAGGGCTTCGCCCGCCTGCGGGCCAGGCAGGGCCGGCCCCAGGATGCGCGGCAGATTCTTGCACCGGTATACGACCGGTTCACGGAAGGCTTCGAGACGTCCGACCTGAAAGCTGCCGGCCGCCTGCTGGCGACCTTGAACTAACTCGACTGCGTTGGCCCATACGCTCCAAGACGCCGGAACAGCTGGGGCGCGTACTCATAAGTCCGGTTCTGTAAGTGCGGCTCGCTGAATGTCCGCTTCGCTGCGAAATGTCGCGATGTGCCAGAAGCGGAAATCTTGCCTTTTGGGCACATTTATCCACTTACCCCCCATTCGCTTAGCGGAATTGCTGCGCATCAGTCGCGCGATATGGACAGCCCCGCGAGAAGCGGAGCGTATCCCGCGAGCCTGTGGGATACGAACTCGGTGAAGAGCCGCACGCGCTTGGTCTTGCGCGTGTCACCCTGTGTGAGAAGCCAGAGCGTTCCGTACATATGCAGGTCGGTGCCCGGCACCCTCACCAGCAGGGGATCGGCATCTCCGATGAAGCAAGGCAGTGTCGTGATCCCGAGTCCTTGCCGTACAGCAACAATCTGCGCCTCGGCGTCCGTGGTCATGAAGGGAGCCCCCGCAGTGCGAACCTCACCCTCGCTGGCCCAGTCCGGAATTCCATGCATGCTTATGACGATCCACCGGATGGGATCAGGCGCGCCCGCACGCCACGCGGCTAGTCGATTGCGGGACATGTAGACGCCGCCGAACAGCTCCGGTCCCTTCAAGCCGTGAAGATTGAGCGGCAGGGTTTTGCGGTCGTAGACGACGCGGATCGCCACGTCGGCCTCTCGGTTGGTCAGATTTGCCAGTTCGCCGGACGACTGGATTTCTATCTCAATGTCCGGATGCAGACGCGCGAAATCGGCGAAGTCCGGCATGAGCAGGTGTGTCGCGAGGGGCGGTGCCAACGTCACCCGCAGAAGCCCGCGCACGCTCTGGTCGCGCCCTAGGACGCGCGTCTCCAACTGGTGCGACGACGCTTCCATCTGGTTCGCGAGCTCAAGGACCTCCTCGCCCGCAGCCGTCAGGCGGTAGCCCGAAGGCAGCTTTTCGAACATCTGCGCCCCGAGGTGTTTCTCGAGCTGAGCGATGCGTCGCAGCACGGTCGAGTGATTCACTCCGAGGCGCTCGGCGGCGGCCCGCACTGAGCCTCCGCGCGCGACGGCGAGAAAGTAACGGACATCATCCCAGTCGATCATGGTGCGTTTCGGCACCGCGCGGTGCGCCTTCCAAAGCCCGTATCTAACACATCGAATCCCGGCATTGGGGGTTATCATAGCTTATTTTGACCAGCGCTGCCCTTTTCCGAATGGGAGACACCGATCGACGCGGCTGGCGATAGGGCGTCCAGCCGGATCGATTTTGCACCACCGATGTGCGCGATTCCGCACTCACCGCCTGCCGCCGGCGGACCTATGTGGAGGTTCTCGGGGGCGTCCCCCGAACGACCAAAGGCGCAAACCTGGAGGGAAAAGTCATGGGAAAGCTTGACGGCAAGGTTGCAGTCATCACGGGTGGATCGAGCGGCATGGCACTGGCGAGCGCCAAGCGGTTCGTTGAAGAAGGCGCTTATGTCTTCATCACGGGCCGGAGGCAGGAGGCGCTCGATGAGGCCGTCAAGGTGATTGGCCGGAACGTAACCGGCGTTCGCGGCGACGCGGCCAATCTCGATGACCTCGACCGCCTGTTCGATACGGTCAAGCGGGTAAAGGGCAAGATCGACATCCTG
>Ga0265331_10001871_pt1 | contig 14847 bp, 11 predicted proteins | sample 41923metaG_FD_202088 | JGI IMG/M metagenome (GOLD analysis project Ga0265331, IMG submission 202088) | Rhizosphere microbial communities from Carex aquatilis grown in University of Washington, Seatle, WA, United States - 4-19-23 metaG | ecosystem: Host-associated > Plants > Roots > Rhizosphere...
CAGGGGCGCGAGAACGCCAAGAATTACCTCAAGCAGCACCCGGCGGCGGCGGAGAAAATCGAGCAGGCGATCCGCGCCAACGCCGGCGTCGTCGCCGAGAAGATTCTCGAGGACGGCGGCGAGGCGGAGGGGGATTGAACGGCGGGGCGCGGGCCGCGGCCAGCAGGCGCGCGGTTTTCGATCCGACCGCGGCCAAAACCAGTCTAGACTGTCGAGCTCTTCCCTCGTCTGCGAAAGGTAAAGCCTTGAACGCGTCGCTCCCCGATCCCTCGACCCTGCCTTTCGAGAAGGCCATGGCGGAATTGGAAGGAATCGTCGCCGCGCTCGAAAAATCGAGCGTTTCGCTCGACGAATCGGTCAAGCTCTTCGAGCGCGGCGAGGCCTTGAAGCGGCGCTGCGACGCGCTGCTCAAAGAGGCGGAAGCGCGCATCGAGAAGATCGCGCTCGGGGAAGACGGCAAGCCCTCTGGCCTCGCCCCGCTCGATCCCGAGTGAGCCGGACGCTGGAGCAGACGGCGACGCCCGCGCTCAGCCGACGCTGCGCTCGATGATATGCGCGAGGTCCGTCATGATCTGGTTCAGATCGTAATTCTTCGGCGTGTAGACCGCCGCGACGCCGCTCTCGCGCAAGAGCTTCTCGTCGGCAGGCGGGATGATGCCGCCTACGACCAGCGGCACATTGGCGAGCCCCTCGTCCTTCATGAGCTTGATGACCTCATGGGCGAGCGTGACATGCGATCCGGAGAGGATGGAGAGGCCGACGCAATGCGCGCCTTCCTTCTTGGCGGTGTCCACGAGCTCCTTGGGCGTCGAGCGGATGCCGGCGTAGATCACGTCGAAGCCGGCGTCGCGGGCGCGCACGGCGATCTGCTCGGCGCCGTTCGAGTGGCCGTCGAGGCCAGGCTTGCCGACCAGGAATTTCGCGCGCTTGCCGATCTTCTGCGAGACGCGCTCGACCTCGCCTCTGACCGCGTCGAGCGCGCCGCCGACCTGGCGCGCCGTCGAGGAAACGCCGGTCGGCGCGCGATATTCTCCGAAGACGCCGCGCAGCACGCCGCCCCATTCGCCGGTCGTCACGCCCGCCTTGGCCGCGGCGATCGACGGCTCGACCATGTTGCGGCCCTCTTTCGCTGCGCTCGAGAGCGCCTCGAGCGCAGCCTTGGCTGCCTTCTCGTCGCGCGCCGCGCGCCAAGCCTTCAGGCGCCCGATCTGCTCGGCTTCGACATGCTCCGGCACCACCATGATCGCGTCCTCGCCGGAGGCGAGCGGCGACGGCTCACCCTGGGTGAACTTGTTGACGCCGACCACGATCTGCTCGCCCGCTTCGATCGACTCGAGCCGCGCCGTATTCGACTCGACGAGCTTCGACTTCATATAGCCGATCTCGACCGCTGCGGCCGCGCCGCCCAGCTCGTCGATCTTCTTGAGCTCGGCCAGCGCCTGTTCCTTGAGCGCGGCGACTTTCCTGGCGATCTCCGGATTGCCGTCGAAAATATCGCCATATTCCAACAGGTCCGTCTCATAGGCCATGATCTGCTGCATGCGCAGCGACCATTGCTGGTCGAACGGGCGGGGCAGGCCGAGCGCCTCGTTCCAGGCGGGAAGCTGCACCGCGCGGGCGCGGGCGTTCTTCGACAGAACCACCGCCAGCATCTCGATCAAGATGCGATAGACGTTGTTTTCCGGCTGCTGTTCGGTCAGTCCGAGCGAGTTGACCTGCACGCCATAGCGGAAGCGGCGCGACTTCTCGTCCTTGACGCCGTAGCGGTCGCGCGTGATCTCGTCCCACAGCTCGACGAAAGCCCGCATCTTGCAGAGTTCCGTGACGAAGCGCATGCCGGCGTTGACGAAGAAGGAGATGCGTCCGACGACCTGCGCGAAATCCTCGTCCGAAAGGCCCGCGGCCTTCACGCCGTCGAGGATCGCGACGGCGGTGGCGAGCGCATAGGCGAGCTCCTGCGCCGGCGTCGCTCCCGCCTCCTGCAGATGGTAGGAGCAGACGTTCATCGGGTTGAATTTTGGGCATTCCTTCGTCGTGAAGAGAATGAGGTCCTGCGTTAGCCGGAGCGACGACGCCGGCGGAAACACATAGGAGCCGCGCGACAGATATTCCTTGATGATGTCGTTTTGCGTCGTGCCCTGCAGCTTTGCGCGCGCGACGCCTTGCTCCTCGGCCGCGGCGATATAGAGCGCCATCAGCCAGACGGCCGTGGCGTTGATCGTCATCGAGGTGTTCATCTCCCCGAGCGGAATGCCGTCGAACAGCGTGCGCATGTCGCCCAGATGCGAGACCGGCACGCCGACCTTGCCGACCTCTCCCCGCGCCAGCGGGTGGTCGCTGTCATAGCCCGTCTGCGTCGGCAGATCGAAGGCGATGGAAAGCCCGGTCTGCCCCTTGGAGAGGTTGGAACGATAGAGAAGGTTCGACTCGCGCGCGGTCGAATGGCCGGCGTAGGTGCGAAACATCCAAGGCTTGTCGCGGCGCGGGGCCGAGGCGTCGGTCATGCTGATAGGCTCCCTTTGCGTCTGCGATAGCGCATCGGGCCGGCGGGCGTCAAAAACAGCTTTGCCGGCGCCAAACTTCGGCAAGGTCGGCTTCCGCCGTTTCGGTCAAAGGGGCTTTGCGCGGTCCGCTAATAGCTTTTTCCCTCGGGCGATAACGGCTTCGGCGTCAAATTCCTTCAGGCGCCCAGCGGCGACGTCGGCCAAGCCTTTGTCGATATCCTGCTTGAGCGCACCCAGCTCCTGCAATTGCAGCGCGCGTTTCATTTTCCAGTCGCGGATGGCTTCTCGGATGACCTCGCTCGTCGAGGCATAGTCGCCCGCCTCGACAGCGCTCCGGACGGTAGAAGCCATGTCGGCAGGCAGGGTGATGGTCAGCCTCTCGATATCGGACATAAGGCGGCTCCTTTCTGCAGGAATCCCTTTGCATATTTTATCATACTTATGAAGCAACGCTGAGCAAAAAAACGTGCTTGCCGGCCTATTACGCGCCGTGATCCGCTTAAGCCGGTGAGAAGACCTCCCGACGCCACCGCGGCGCGCACCCAGACGCGCCCGCCTTTCAGGACGGACTTGCCGGGGGGATGTCGATGTCACCATGTGCGGCGAGCGCATGCGAGGGAACTCTCGCGTCGGGGTCAGATCGCCGCTCCCGTAGCCTCACCCCGCGAGCTTCGCCAGGAGCGCGTCGGAGAACTCCGCGTTCACATAGACGTTCTGCACGTCGTCATTATCCTCCAGCGAGCCGACGAGCCTCAAAATCTTCTCGCCGGCCTCGTCGTCGACCGCGACGGTGTTTTGCGGGCGCCAGACCAGCGCCGCCTTCTTGGGCTCGCCGAATTTCTCTTCGAGACTCTTGGCCACGTCGCGCAGGCCTTCGAGCGAGGTCGTGATCTCATGCGTCTCCTCGTTCGAGGCGACATCCTCGGCGCCGGCCTCCAGCGCCGCCTCCAGCACCGCGTCTTCCGAGGCGACCTTGCGGTCGAACTCCACGAGCCCGACGCGGTCGAACATGAAGGACACGGCGCCCGTCTCGGCCAGCGCGCCGCCGGCCTTGGTGAAATAGGAGCGCACCTCGCCCGCGGTGCGATTGCGGTTGTCGGTCAAGGCCTCGATGATGACCGCGACGCCGCCGGGCGCATAGCCCTCGTAGCGCACCTCGTCGTAATTCTCCGCATCGGCGCCCGAGGCCTTCTTGATCGCCCGCTCGATATTGTCCTTGGGCATGTTCTCGGCGCGGGCGGCGAGCACGGCGGCGCGCAATCGCGCATTCATGTTGGGATCGGGCAGGCCCATCTTGGCCGCCACGGTGATTTCCCGGGCGAGCTTCGAGAATAGCTTCGAGCGAAGGGCGTCCTGCTTGCCCTTCTTGTGCATGATGTTCTTGAACTGACTATGCCCGGCCATCGACCGCCCTTGCTCCTCAAGCCTTTCCCGCTCGAACGGGTAAAATACATCGGAGCGAGTTCCGATCGCAGAAGTCCGTCAACTTTTGCGAGAATTCGCTCTCGGGCGGCCCATATACGCCGGGCCGCGCCGGAAATAAAGGAAGCGCCGCCTTCAGGAGGGACCGCGCGAAATGCCCCATGACGAAAGCTCCTCACGCGGCCGCGAGATCCCCAGGCCGCCGCATCCGCTGCGCCGCCATGCGCCGCTTCCCGGCTCCCGTCCCAAGAGCGAGACGGAAGACCCGGAGGCCGGCCTGCGCCTGCGCCGCCTCCTGGAAAGTCCCGCCTATCGCGAGGGCTCCGAGGATCCCGATTTTCTGCGTTCCGGCGCGGCGCGCGGCGTGCGGCTCGACCTCGATTATTTAAAGCCCGAGCTGCAATTGCAGAGCCACGCCGTCACGGATTCGATCGTCGTCTTCGGCTCGACGCGCCTCGTCGAGCCGAAAGCCGCGGCCGCTCGGTTGCGGGCGGCGCAACGCCGGCGCGCCGCCGACCCGCAGGACCCGACGCGGGCGCAAGCGGTGCGAAGAGCCGAGCGCATCGTCGAGAAGTCCCGCTATTACGAAGTCGCGCGCCAATTTGGGGCGCTCGTGGGCGAGGCCCCAGCTCTTCCGGGCGGGGGAAGACTCGCGATCGTGACCGGCGGGGGACCGGGCCTGATGGAAGCCGCGAATCGCGGGGCCTTCGAGGCCGGGGGAAAGAGCGTCGGCCTCAACATCACGCTTCCGCATGAGCAGTTCCCCAACCCCTATGTGACGCCCGACCTCTGTCTGCGATTCCACTACTTTGCGATCCGCAAGCTGCACTTTTTGCTGAGAGCGAGGGCGCTCGTGGCTTTCCCCGGAGGCTTCGGCACCATGGACGAGCTTTTCGAGGTGCTGACGCTGGCGCAAACGCGAAAAATCGAGCCGCTCCCCATCATTTTGGTGGGTGAGGGGTTCTGGCGGCGCGCCTTCGACGTCGAGTTCCTGGTGGAGGAGGGGGTGGTCGACCCCGAGGATCGCGATCTCTTCTGGTACGCGGAGAGCGCCGAGGAAATCTGGAGCGATATTCTCTATTGGCGAAGAAAGGCCGGCAGGCCCTTGCTCGGCCGATAATTATGGATGTTTTTCCTTCTTTCTCGACTTCATTCCCGCGCTTATCGCGTCGCCTTCACACATATAGGCGCCGCGCTTGGTGGCTCCATAACGGCGCTCGCCATAGTAATGATAGGCCTTTGACGCCAAATTGGCCCATACGACGGTGTCGCCCGGACAATGACTTCTTGCCTGCGCCGCGGTTTGAAATTGAAGCTCGCCAGCCGACGGCGCCGGAGAGGCAGGTTCCCCGGCAGGAGCAGAAGGCTCGGCGGGAGCTGCGGCCGGCGCGGGAGCGGAAGGCGCCGCGCTTGGCGCGGTCTTTTGCTCGGCCACGCTGACCGAGACTGACAGAATCAGGCTGGAGATCGCCGCAAAGACTGAAATGGCGGGGCGTCTATTCATTTCGCTATTCCCTGGTTTCGCGGCGGCGCACTGTTGGAGCGCCAGGACAGATACGGCGACCGTCGCTAGGAGCGTTCCCATCGCGCATCGCCCACGGCTGGCGTCGTCTCTGCGCGAAAAATTCTGAGATCAAAGGCCTCGACCGCTTCTGTCGCTCGCCGCGTCTATGCAGGCTGCAAGTAGAGCGCAAGCGCAAAAGTCAAACCGCCGCGCTCGAGGCGCCTCAAGCGAGGGCGCAACAGTCACGGCAGTGACATCCGTCGGTCCTATTGCCCCGCTCTTGCGGCGAGGACGCCCGGTCTCTCGGGCTTTGAGGATGGATCGACGATGAGCGTGGATCTCGGCGCCATGAAGCGCGCGACGGCCGCCGGCCTTAGCGCCGCGGTGCACCGAAACCGGACTTTTTCCCGCGCCGGGGCGCTGGAGCGCCTTTTCACCTTCGCCTTTCGGGGCCTCGTCTATCCCCAAATCTGGGAGGACCCGGTCGTCGACATGGAGGCCTTGGCGATCAAGCCTGAGGATCATGTCGTCGCGATCGCCTCGGGCGGCTGCAATGTGATGAGCTATCTGATCGCCGACCCTGCGCGGATCGTCGCGGTCGATCTCAACGGCGCGCATATCGCGCTGAACCGATTGAAGCTCTGCGCGGCGCGGCGTCTCCCCGACTTCGCCGCCTTCCATCGCTTCTTCGGCGAGGCCGACCGGGCGGAGAACGTCGAGGCCTACGATCGCTGGATCAGCCCCCACCTCGACCGCGAGTCGCGGGCCTATTGGGAGGGGCGGACGACATTCGGGCGGCGTCGAATCGACCGCTTCGCCAATAATTTCTATCGCCATGGCCTCCTGGGCTCCTTCATCGGCGCTGGGCATCTGCTCGCGCGGGCGCATGGCAAGAATCCGCGCCGGCTTCTCGAGGCGCGCACGCTCGAGGAGCAGCGCGAGCTCTTCGACGACGAGATTGCGCCGCTCTTCGAGACGAAGGCGCTGCGCTGGCTGGTCAATCAACCGGCGACGCTCTACGGCCTCGGCATTCCGCCGGCGCAGTATCAGGCGCTCGTCGGCGACGCGAAGGGCGGCGCGGCGGAGGTCTTGCACGAGCGCTTGCGTCGCCTCGCCTGCGATTTCGAGCTTTCGTCGAATTATTTTGCGCGCCAGGCCTTCGGCCGCTGCTACGGCGATCGTGACGACGGCGCCGCGCCCCCTTATCTCGAGGAGGAATGCTTCGATCTCGTCCGCGCCGGGGCTAGGCGCGTCGAGACCAAGCACATGTCGATGGGCGCCTTCCTCGAAAGCGCTGCGCCATCAAGTCTCGACGCCTACGTGCTGCTCGACGCGCAGGATTGGATGGACGACGAGACGCTTCTTCATCTTTGGGAGAACATCACCCGCACGGCTCGCCTGGGAGCGCGCGTGATTTTCCGCACCGCCGCCGATGAGCGTCTGCTGCCCGGGCGTCTTCCGGCCGAGCTGCTGGCGCGTTGGAGCTACGACGAGGCGCGCTGTCGCGAGCTGACGCGCCGCGATCGCTCCTCGATCTACGGCGCCTTCCACCTCTATACGCTGCACAGGCCGCAATGACCGACACCCAAGCCGCGCTGATGGATCGGATGTATCGCCCGCAGCGGCGAATCTACGATCTCACGCGCAAGCACTATCTCCTGGGCCGCGACGAGACGATCGACTCGCTCGCGCCGCCATCGGGCGGCCATGTGCTGGAGATCTGCTGCGGCACCGGGCGCAACCTCATTCGCGCGGCAGGGCTCTATCCGCAGGCTCGCTTCTACGGCCTCGACATCTCCGCCGTCATGCTCGACGAGGCGAGGGTGAAGGCGGCGCGCCGGGCAAGCGCCGCGCCCATCGTCTTTGCGCAAGGCGACGCCACGAATTTCGACGCGCAGGCGCTCTTCGGCGTGGCGCGTTTCGATCGAATCCTCATCTCCTACGCCCTGTCGATGATCCCCTCCTGGCGCGAGGCGCTCGCGCAGGCCTTCGATCTGCTGGCGCCCGAGGGCGAGCTGCATGTCGTCGATTTCGGGGATCAGGCGGGCCTGCCACTCTGGTTTCGCGTTGCGCTCGCCCGATGGCTCGCCTGCTTCCACGTGACTCCGCGCCGCGAGCTCGCTGACGAATTTGGGGTCCTGGCGCGCGCCCGAGGCCTCGACCACCGCCACGGGGCGCTCTATCGCGGCTACGCCTTCCATGAGACGGCGGCGCCGAGGCGCAAGAGCGATGAGGTCTAGCGATAGCCTTCCTCCGCGAGGACCTGCCGCACGGCCGGACGGCTCTTCATGAGCTGATAGTGGGCAAGGCAGGCGGGCGGGAGCGTCATGCCGATCTTGTCGGCCCAGAACTCGTTGTAGAACAGAGCCGCATCTGCGATGGAAAAGCTTCCCGCGACATAGTCCAGGCCTTTGAGCTCGCTGTCGATCGCCGTCAGCGCCGAGGCGACGATCTCGCGCCCCTCCGCCTTGATCGCCTCGATCTCGGCGCCGCCTCTTTGATAGCGCTCGGGCACGAAGACGCGCCGGAAACCCTCGCCGTGAATATGGCCTACGCAAAAAGCCATGGCGCCGAGGGCCGTGTCGCGCGCGACCGGCTCCTCGGGCAGCAGCTTTCGTCGCGGATAGGCTTCAGCGATCCACTTGGCGATGGAGACGAAATCCGTCATCGCGACGCCGTCGTCGCGGACCAGGGTCGGAATCGTCCCATGCGGGTTGATCGCGAGATATTCCGGCTTGAGATGGTCGCCCTTTGGCAGATTGAGAACATAGGCCTCGAAGACGAGCCCCGCCTCCTCGAGCAGAATGTGGACCCCTGTCGAGCAGGAGCCAGGGGTCATGTAGAATTTCATGGGTTAATCAGTCCTTCCGCCCTCGCGTTGCCGGTTATCTAGCGCGCCTTTAAGCAACGGCGGCGCCACCTTCCTTGGCCGCCTGCCTGCGACGCGCCGACGCCTGTTCAGCCCCGCCCGGAGGCCCTAAGACGGGTTCTGGCCCCGTTGGGCTCGGCGGAGTCCCAGGCATGGGCGAAGAGATCAAGGCCGTCGCTTTCACGAAAGAGGACGCCGCCCGCTTCAGGCGGAGGCTTGAAAGCGAGACCGCGCTCGCCCGCGAGCTTTTCGAGGCCGACGCATTCTCGAACGACGGCTACGCCTTCGGCTTCGAGATCGAGACCTGGATCCTCGACCACAGCTTCTTCCCGGCGCCCGTCAATCAGCAGTTGCTCGAAAGACTGAACGATCCCTTGGCGGTGCCGGAGCTGTCGCGCTTCAACCTCGAATTGAACAGCGAGCCGCTGGCGCTCTGCAACGATGCGTTGAGCCGCTCGCTGAACAGCCTCGAGGCGCTCTGGCGCCGATGCAACCAGGCGGCGCATGAGCTCGACGCCAACCTCGTGCTGATCGGCACCTTGCCGACGATCCGCGAGGACGATCTGACGCTCGACAATATTTCGCCGCTCAATCGCTATTACGCGCTCAACGCCGAGGTGCTGCGCCGGCGTGGCGGCGAGCCGCTGCGAATCGACATCGATGGACGTGATCGACTCGTGTCGGAGCATTACGATGTGATGATGGAGGCGGCGACAACCTCATTTCAGGTTCATCTCAAAACGCCGGCGCGGCTCGCGCATCGCTTCTACAATGCCTCGGTTGCCGCCTCCGGACCCATTCTCGCGGCCTGCGGCAATGCGCCCTTTCTCTTCGGGCGGACACTCTGGGAAGAGACGCGCATTCCGCTCTTCGAGCAGGCCGTGGTCGTGCCGGGTCCCGCGCGCGTGTCGCTCGGCTCCGGCTATGCGCAGGCTTCCTGCCTCGAGTTCTTCGAAGAGAATCTACGCGATTACACTGCGCTGCTTCCGATCGCTTTCGACGATCCGCCGGAGAAGCTGCGGCATTTGCGTCTGCACAATGGCGTGATCTGGCGTTGGAATCGTCCGCTCATCGGTTTCGATGACGGAGATTCTCCGCATTTTCGCATCGAGCATCGCATCCTGCCCGCGGGTCCCTCGCTCGTCGACATGATCGCCAACGCCGCCCTCTACCTTGGGCTGGCGCGTCATCTGGCGTTCGGCTCCGCAAGCGGCGACGGCGGCCTGCCTTTCGAAGCGGCGCGCGCGAATTTCTACGCGGCAGCGCGCGACGGGCTGGCCGCGCGGCTGCGTTGGCCGGGCCTCGGCGAGATCGGCGCTCGCGAGCTGCTTTCCGATGTGCTCCTGCCGGCGGCGCGCCGGGGGCTCTCGGACTTCGGTCTCGACGCGCAGGAATTTCTCGACATCATCGAGGCGCGGATTCATTCTGGTCAGACCGGCGCCGCATGGCAGCGCGCGGCGTTCGAGGCGCATGGGCGAAGCCATTACGAGCTGATGGCCGCCTATTGCGAAAGACAGCGCAGCGGCGCGCCGGCGCATGAATGGGAGCTTTAGCTGAAATGGAAACGCCTTGCGCGGTGCTCGACCAAGTGCCGCCGGAATTTCTCGATTCCACACCCGAGCGCCTCATCGACATCCTCCCGCGCCCGACGCTTTTCGATCTGAAGGGCCGCGACCCCCGACCGCTCTTCGTCTCGGTTCTGCTCCACGGGGACGAAGAGACGGGACTCGAGGCGGCGCAGGCGCTGCTGCGACGCCATCTGGGGAAGGGCCTGAACCGCTCGCTTCTGCTTTTTGTCGGCAATGTCGAAGCCGCCGCAGCGGGCGTCAGAACTTTGCCGAACCAACGCGACTTCAATCGCATCTGGCCGGGCACGATCTTCAGCCCGGATCATCAGACGAAGATGGCGCAATTCGTCTTCGACTACGCGGCTCGCCGCCCGCTCTTTGCAAGCATCGACATCCATAACAATACCGGCTTCAACCCGCATTACGGCTGTATCCCGCGGCTTGAGCCGAAGTTCCTCGCCCTGGCGCGGCTCTTCTCACGCACCATCGTTCACTCCGAGCGCCCGCTCGGCGTGCATACCTCAGCCTTCGCCAGGCTTTGTCCCGCGGTCACCGTCGAATGCGGCAAGGTCGGCGAGGGCAAGGCCAGAGATCACGCGATCGAATTGCTCGAAGCCTGTCTCTCCATCGCGGACCTTCCGGAGCACGCGCCGTCGCCGCAGGACCTCAATCTTCTGAGGACCTGCGTGATCGTGCGCGTGCCGCAGACCGCGACGCTCTCTTTCGACGGCGCCCCGGCCGATTTCATGTTTGCCCCGGATCTCGATCATTTGAATTTCAGCGAGCTCGTGGCCGGCGCGACCTTCGGCAGACTGGGCAACGGAGCCGGGCGGCTCGAACTCCTTCGGGGAGAGGGCGCCGAAGCTCAGCCCGTGGGCTATTTCGACTATGCGGACGGCGAAATTCGCCTCGCGCGCGCGGCGATCCCCGCCATGCTCACAACGAAGACCGCCGCCGTGCGGCAGGACTGTCTCTGTTATCTGATGCACAGGATCAACCTGCGGGGCGAGAGGGTCTGATGCGCGCGGTCAAAGCCTCACGACGTCGATCCTCGCGTCCGTGATCCGCGCGGCGATGTCCGCGACGTGGCGATGGTGCGTGAAGAGGATCGCCTGCCGTTCGCGCCCGAATTGCGCGATGAGTTCCAGCGCCCGACGCGTGCGCTCCTCATCGAAGCTCGCCAAGAGATCGTCGCCGATGAAGGGCAGAGGCTCGCCTTTGCGCAGCTCGAGCAAGGCGAGACGCAAGGCGAGAAACAGCTGGTCGCGGGTGCCTTCGCTCATGCCCGCGACCGGAACGCGCTGGCCGTTCTCGCGCAAGCCCACGAGCGTGGGAGCATCCGCCTCGTCATAATCCACGCCCAAGGTCTGAAAAGCCCCGTCGGTCGCCGCCGCAAACAGCTTGGACGCGCGCGCGATCAGGGGATCGGCCGTCGTCTGGCGATGTCGTTCGATGGCGAGGCTTGCGAGCTTGGCGGCCGCGGTGCGGCGCAGCCAGCGTCGCGAGACGTCGAGAAGCTCGGCTGCGGCTTCCGCCTTCTCGGCTGCGGCTCCCGCGGCGTCGCGGCCCTGAGCGAGGGCGTCGCGCGCGCGTCGCGCCTCATGCAGCCGCGTCTCCGCAAGCGCAATGTCGTCGATCATGTTCTTGACCGCGATGCCAGCGCGCTCGATCTCGCCGGGCAGGGCGTCGAAGTCGAATCCCGCTTGCTCTTCGCGCAGCGCCAACTCGTTGAGACCATCGCCGCTTTCCCCAAGATCGCGCTGCGCGGCTCCAAGCGCGCTCTCGCATTCGAAGCGCAGGTCGAGCCGATCGAGCTTCGCGCGCAACGCCGCGGGGTCGTCGACGCCGAGCGCGCCATAGGCTGAGCTGAGCGTCTTCGCCGCGCCATCGCCGCGCCGCAGCAACTTTATGCGCGTCTCTTCACGCCGCTGCTGCTTCTCTTCAAGCGTGTCTCGCTTCGTCAGGGCCGCCTTCGACTCCGCGAGCCGCTTGCCGAGCGTCGTCAGCGCGTCGCGCTGCGGCAGGCCGCTCAGATCCGGCGCCGCCTTGGCGACAAGCCGATCCACGGCTGCTTCGAAGGAGGCGATGTCGGCTTCCATCGTCTCGACACGGTGGCGCTCGGAGAACAGCGCCAGGCGGGGAGCGGGGACGGCTCGCCAGACCGCGAGCGCCGCCTTAGCCTCCGATGGAGAGGCGTTTTCGCGAAGCCCGAGCGGCGCGATCGCGTCCGGCCAATCGGCGCGCGCCGCCTCGAGTTTGGACTGCGCGATTTCCTGTTGTCTCCGCGCGCGCGCAAGCTCAAAACCAGCGCTCTCTATCCGCGCCGCGGCCCCTTGCGCGGCGCTCCAGCCCGTTTCGAGCCGCTCCAGCGTCGCGCGGGCCTGTCTGTAGAGCGCGTCGGTCGGCAGGGCGGGATCGACGGCTTCGCCCAAGTCGTTCACAAACGCCGTCAGCGCCCCGCGATTTTCTTCGATCTTCTGCGTGAGCGCGGCGAGCCCGAGCCTCGACTCCTGCATATGACGGCGCTTCTCCAAAATTTCCCGCGCGTCGTCGATCCACTGCACCATGAGCGCCGGCGAGCGCGGCTCCAGGCCGCTTGCGGACCAGAGCCGCCGCCAGTCCGAGGAGGCCTCACGTTGTCGCCTTGCGCATTCTTCTCTCGCGCGCTCGCGCGACAAGCGCTCCTGCCGCAGCTTCTCGCGTCGTTCCGTCGCATTGGCGTAACGCGCGGCGCGTGCGCCATCGTCAAGCAGGGCGTTGGTGATCGCATCGACGTTGCGGTTCGCTGCTTCGAGCCTGGAGAATGCGTCACGTCGTGCGGAAACATCGTCGAGCCGCTGGCTCAGCTGCATTAGCGCCTCGTCGCGCTCGCGCCGGGCGTTGGAGAGTTGGTCGCGCGTGCTGACCTCTCCCGCTTGGTTCAAAACCGCAAGCTCAGCCTCGATTTCGGTCAGCGAGAACGTAAGCCGCTCCAGCTCCTGCGCCTCGTGCTGCTCGGTGTGCTTCAGCGCCTCGAAGCGGCGACGAAACTCTTCTATTTCTGCGGCGTTGGGTAGGGGAAGGCGCGCGAGCGCCTCGGGTGTTCCGGGGGAGGGATCGAGCCGTTGTGCGTCTTTGAGAAGTTCTGCTTCGGCATGGTCGAAGGCCAGCCTTTCCCGCCGCGCCCGATCCGCTTCGCTTGGCAGATCGGCGAAGGCGGCGATGCGTTGGCGAAAGGGCGCGGGATCGACAAGCGCTTCCCCCGGCGCCTGGCTCTGCTCCAGCTCTTGCAAGCGACGCTCGGCTTCGACCGCCTTCTCCTGCTCGGCGACGAGTCGCTTCTCGGCGTCGCTGCGCGCTTCTATCGCCGCTTCGACGCCGCTGATTGTCGCGTCGCTGGGCTGGCGTGCGATCAGCGCGTCGGCGTCGACGAGGCCGAGCCGGCGCGCCAGCTCGTCGAGCTGCTCGCGCGCGGCGCGCGCCGCCTCGCGACGCTTCGGCAGATCGCTCTCCGCCTTGCGGATCTCTCCTAGTCTTTCGCGCAGCGCTTCGACTTCCGCAGCCATCTCGACGAGCGGGGCGTCTATCTTGAGCGCGGCGATTTCCTCCGCGGCCTCCAACTCCTCGATTTGCTGGCGAGCGAGCTCCGCATCGATGGTCGCCTGCAATTGCAACGCGTCTCGCCATTCTTTCACAGCCTCGCGCGGGACCGGAGGCAGATCCGCAAGTTGCGCCAGCTCTTCGCGCAGGCGTCGCAGCTGGTCGAGCTTCTTCCAGACGCGTCGCGCGCGTTCGCGGCGATGGAGATCGCGAGTCAATTCGTGATGCTCGCGGTCCAATGTTTTGCGTTGCGCTTCGGTCTCGGCGACGGCTCTTTCGGCGGCGGCGTAGGAGTCGGCGGTTACGATGGCTTCGCGCAGACGCTTCTCCGCCCCCTCATGGCGATCAAGCGCGCCGTAAAGCGCCTTTCCCGCCGACCGGCGTGGTCCGAAGAGCCCGTCAGCTTCCTCCGTCAGTCTTGCGCGCAGGCGTGTCAGGACGGAAAGGCGCGCCGAAGAAGCTGCAAGCGTCTCGGAGAGGCGTCCGCCAGCGCTCAACAGCTCGCGTCCGCCCTCGCGAAGCTTGGCGGCGGTCAGTCCGAATTCGGCAAAGAAGACCTCCCGCGACAGGGAGCCCAATACGGGGGCCAGGCGGTCTTGAGAGACCGGCTTGTCCTCCTCGTCGAGCAAGGTGTTCTTGTCGCCCTTGCGACGGCGCACTGAAAAAACGGCGCCGTCGGCGAGGCGGAACTGCGCGCCGATGCGCAGCGACTTCTGCTCATGCTGAAAGTCATAGCTTGTGCGTCGCTCGAAGCCGAACAGGAGGTCGCCGATGGCTTGCAGCGTCGAAGTCTTGCCAGCCTCATTCGCGCCCAATACGACATGGAGGCAGGCGTCGGGCTGGAATTCGAGCACGCGGTCGGTGAAGGCGCCATAGCGCTCGAGGTGAAGACGCTCGATCCTCACGCGTCGCCTCGCTCATGGCTGGCGAGGAGACCGAGGAGAAGATCGCGCGCCTCCTCAGTAAGCGCGGAGGCTTCGCTCGTCAGCGCTCCGCGCAATTCGCGCGGCGACTTGTCCTCGATCGAGGCGAGAAGCTCGGCGAGCGCCTGCGAAAATTCCGGCTCAGCCGCGGCGGCCGCGATCAGCGCCTCTACGTCGAGCGCGTCAGCCTCATCGAGCGTGATCGGTTTCTGTGTCGGCGCGCGGGTCTCGATCTTGAGGCTCTCGACCCAGAAATCCTCCGCGTGACGGAAGCCGATGGCGCGCAGGTCCTCTTCCAATGTTTCGCGCTGAGCGACGAAGCGGCGATGCAGAGTGGTCGCGCCCTGTAGCGTGATGCGCAGCGCCACCGGACGTCCCTCGCTGCGTTCGAGCTCCGCACGCATGGCGGCCTCGATGCGCGCCACGACCTCCGCCTCGTCGCGGCAAGGAGCGACATCGACGAGCGCTCGCGCCCAGC
>Ga0265331_10001875_pt1 | contig 14843 bp, 14 predicted proteins | sample 41923metaG_FD_202088 | JGI IMG/M metagenome (GOLD analysis project Ga0265331, IMG submission 202088) | Rhizosphere microbial communities from Carex aquatilis grown in University of Washington, Seatle, WA, United States - 4-19-23 metaG | ecosystem: Host-associated > Plants > Roots > Rhizosphere...
GTTGTTTGGCTTGATCTCGAACCAAAATGCAGCCAGCGTCATAGGGAACATGCAGCCATTTATGCATGTCGAACGCCAGCGAATCCGCTTGATCGATGCCGGTGACAAGGGAACGCAGGGACGGCGAGAGGATGGCTAAGGCTCCAAAAGCCCCATCCACATGAAACCACAAGCGATGGGTTTTACATAAAGCAGCAATGGTGGGCAGATCGTCAAAGGCACCGGAATTGACGGTTCCAGCGGTTGCCGCCACCAGGAAGGGGATTTTTCCGGCCTGGCGATCCTCGATAATCTGGGCTTCTAGGGCTGTGCAATCCATGCGAAACGAAGAATCCACAGGGATAAGCCTTAAATTGTCCCGACCCAAACCGATGATTTCAAAAGCTTTGCCAAGGCAGGAATGAGCCTCTGCCGAGGTGTAGGCCACCAAGGGCAGGGCACCTGTTCCACTCTTACGGATATCCTGGCCGACCTGAACATTGCGGGCGATGATGACGGCCAACAAATTTGCCATGGACGTGCCGGTTACCAGCAATCCACCGGCTTTGTCTCCCAAACCGAAGAGGTGACAAAACCAGTCAATCACCGTTCGTTCGACTTGGATGGCCCCATGATCTCGTCCGCCGCAATTGCTGTTTAAGGCGGCGGCGGCGGCTTCGGCCAAAATTCCGGTTGGCGTGCCAGCCCCATGGACCCAGCCAAAAAATCGCGGATGGGTGTTGCCGGTGCCGTATGGCAAAACCAAGGAATTGAAATCGTTCAGCACAGCCGGAAGGCCCTGGCCGTGCTGGGGTGGTGGTTCTTTCAAACGCTGACGAATTTCGGGGGGAAGCGGACGCCATACCGGGCCCGCTTCAATACCCTCGACATGATCCAGCAAGCGATCCAGATGGGCGTGGGCGTCTTTGCGAAAAGCCGGCCAATCCTTAGGGTCCAGCATGGTCGATCTTGGACTGGATGGCGTCTTTCAAGGCATCATAAATGCGGGGTACATATTTGTGCTTGTAGGGATAAAGGTCGGGATTATCTAGCGTGTGGATGATCGCACCCGCATCCACTTCAAACAGCACCAATCGCCCGTCTTGATGGATGCCGCAATCGACGGCAAAGAAATCCAAATCCAGAAGTTCGGCCATTTTAGACAGATCATCCAGCAAGGGTGCCGGGAAAACTGTGGCGATGTCGGCAAGAAACGCTTCTTCCTCACGGTCCATTTGATCGCGATCTACAGGTTTGGCATTGGCGTAATGCACCATCCAATTAACGGACAGCCCCATATGGAACGGGAATGGCTGACCAGCGACCACGACAACCCTGTACTTGCGATATTGACCATCGGCACTGATGTAATCAACGAAAGGAAGGGCGTAATGCTCGCCATCCAGCGTGGCGGGAATATCTGCGCTTTGCTGGATCAGCAGCATGCCATTGCCCGCATGGGTGCCGATTGGGCGCAGCAAGAACGGTGTGGGGAAGTCACTCAATTCATGGGGCTGAGTGATGCGGCGCACCACGGGAATAATAGAATTGGGCAAAGCTGCCAGCTTTTGGGCGGCACGCTCTCGATTGGCTTGACCCATGAAGATGGGGTCATTGATGCAGGGTTTTCCCAGAAAGGCGACGATTTTTGCGGCAGCCTTCATGGCCCCCGCAGCTCGGTCCGGTTCGGCGATGGCATTGAAGATGATATCGCATTCGGGAATGTCTGGGGTGATGGGACGGGCTTCATCCAGATAATAATGGTGAACGGTTCCCCAATCCTGAGATCGTATAATGAAGTCGGTGGGAGTATTGATCTGCCAATCGCCAACCGCCTTCAACACCAGCACCACCGGTCCATTTGGATTTTTGCCGGGTTCGGTAAACAAACGAGTTTGGGCCAAGGCGCGGGTTTGATGGATCAACGCCAATTCCGGGCGTTCCAGAATTTGGGCGATGGAGTAAATTTGCATATGAGCGCGCGAGCGACTTTCATCCACGGCGACGGTTTTTAAATAGGCGTCTAAAGAATCCTCGAACCATCCCAACCGGAACCGCAAGTCGCCCAAGGATTCCCAAGCATCGGCATCGTCCGGCTTGATCATGACATAGGCGGTTAAGGTCGATGCGGCGACCGCATAATCGCCTTCGGATTCCTGAGCATCGGCCAATTGACGCCCCATGATATGCAGACCATGAACCGTGGATCCCAGGTTCAAGACCTTAATGGCCTCACCCGTCATGTCCACTTTTGTTAGAGCCATGGCCAGATTGAGATAGGGGGCTGTGGTTTCGGGGTGAGCGGCCAATGCATTGCGGAAGGCCAAAACGGCCAGTTCATACTGCTCCAGCTCTGACCGGACCAAACCCAGAAGGTTAAACACGTCGCTGAGTAAGGGGGCCAGTTCGGCAGCGCGGCTTAAATGATTGGCAGCGCGGTCCAGTTGGCCACCGATCTTAAGGGCCAAGCCAAAATTGTAATGAACTTGAGCGTCGTTGGGGTCAAGAGCCAAAGCGCGGTCATAGGCGTCGAACGCCTCGTCCATGCGACCGGCACCTTTGTAGCACAAGGCCAGATTGCCCAAGGCTTCGGCATGGGTTGGGGACGCGGCGACAGCCTGTTGAAAATAGGAAATGGCCGAAGCGGAATCGCCGCCACGATAGCACAACATACCTACCAGATTGAGCGCGTCCGCATGTGTCGGGTCGCGGGCTAAAATCTGTTCACAGGTTGTAAGACTATCGAGCAGCAATCCAGAAAGATACAGCTGACGGGCGTGTTGAAATTCTTGATGCATCTAACCTCTCAAAGAGCGTCCTACAGGGTAGGAGGCTAATAGGTTAGTTAATTGAAATGAATAAACCGTTACGCTGTCACTTTAGGGTGCTCTATCCGTCACCGCGAACGGTGTTCAGATAAAATTACTTTTTGGACGTAATTTTATCGAAAATGCCGCCATCGTCGAAGTGAAGCGCTTGTGCCTTTTTCCATCCGCCAAAGACCTGATCAATCGTAAAAAGTTTTATGGGTGGAAAGTCCTTGGAATATTGGGCCGCAATCTCTGGGTTGCGGGGGCGAAAATGGTTTTTGGCGATGATCTCTTGCCCTTCACGAGTATAGAGAAATTGTAAGTAGGCTTCGGCCACAGCACGGGTTCCACGATGGTCCACAACTTTGTCGATCACCGCAACGGATGGCTCGGTCAAAATGGAAATCGACGGGACCACTTTCTCGAATCCGTCGCCAAATTCCTGTATCACCAGATCGGCTTCGTTTTCCCATGTCAGCAACACATCGCCAATGCCGCGTTGGGCAAAGGTCGTGGTCGACCCGCGCGCGCCGGAATCCAGCACGGGAACATTGCCATAAAGGGCTTTGGTAAAAGCTTCGGCATTGGCCTGATCGCCATGTGTCTTATCCAACTCGTAACCCCAGGCCGCCAGATAAACCCAGCGAGACCCACCGCCGGTCTTAGGGTTGGGCGTAATGACCTGTACACCGGGTTTGACCAGATCGTCCCAATCCTTGATGGCTTTGGGGTTGCCTTTGCGCACCACAAAAATGATGGTCGAAGTATAGGGGGCGCTGTTGTTGGGTAAACGCGATTGCCATTTGGGATCGACCAGCCCGCCTTTTTCGGAAATGGCGTCGATGTCGTTGGACAGGGCCAGGGTCACAACATCCGCATCAAGACCGTCAATGACCGAGCGGGCCTGCTTGCCCGATCCACCGTGGGATTGATTGATGGTAATCTCGGCTCCGGTCTTGGCTTTCCACTCTTTAGAAAACGCGGCATTGATCTGCTGAAACAGCTCGCGGGTGGGATCGTAGGAGACATTGAGAATGGACTGAGCCGGTGCCGCAAGTGCCATTTGGGCGGCAGCCACCAATGTTGCCATAAGGATGAAAGAGCGCAAGAAAATGACCCGCATGCTGAAAGTGTCCCATCAAAACCAAGGTTAGCGGACTTTAAGCGAGATGAACAATTTAATCTATAGTTTGGGATATAAGCGGCCCCATCTGGGGTGAGCACTTATAGAAAATGGCGCGCCCGGAACGACTCGAACGTCCAACCCTCAGATTCGTAGTCTGATGCTCTATCCAATTGAGCTACGGGCGCTGCGCCTAAATCTGCCACGCACTGAGCGGGACGATTTGAAGGGGGGGACCATATCGAAACATGGCGACGGGGGCAAGAAAGAAAATAATAGATACTGCTTTTATCAAATCCGGCTTGTGGGGCCTTGCCTGATTGCGTAGAGTTAAGTAGATGTTTATCAGTTTGGTCGCTTTGTCATCAAACGGGGGACAGGTTCGGGAAACGTCTCGAATCTGGAGTTTAGCAAGGGTAGAGGGTTTCCATGGTCTTAAAGACGGTGAATGCCGCTGTCCTATGTGCGGCGGTTATGGTTGGCGGGTGCGCTTTTACCGAGGAAGCCCTGTTTCCGACCTCTGACGCATCGGACAATCAAAGCACAGCTGCTGCCGCTCCGTCGGCTGCGGGATCGATCATCCCGGCAACGGTAACGCAGACTGCCCTGGACGCCCCAGCGGTGGCGACCGGTACATTTGTCGGCCAAAAAGTGAATTCGCTGCGCGGGGATCTGCGGCAGTTGCAAGGCACTTTGGCGCAGCAAAATCAATCCTTACAGATTGTACGCGGTCAAACGGTTCAGGATTCTCAGCAGTTCCACGGCACCGTGGCGGCCATCAATGCACGCCTTCAGGTGGGAACCACACCGGGCAATCCCATTCTGTCGCAGCAATGGAACGGGGCCCAAGGCGAGCTGGACCGTATCAATGACGATGTGCTGAAGTTGACCCGCTTGTCCAACGAAGTGACGACCTCATCCGGTCTTGCTGCGTATCTGCTGGAATCGGTTCGTGCCGCACGGCAATTGTCCGGTGCGGTGGACGAAGATCACCGGCAATTGGCGGTGTTGGAAGACGACACCAATCGCACAGCGGTTTTGATCGAGCGTCTGTTGAGTGAATTGTCAAACGATGTGAATCGTCAGCAGCATTACATTGCAGCTGAACGGCAAAATCTGAACACCATGGCTGTCGCCATTAAGAATGGTCAGCTGTATGGTTCGGCGTTATCGACGTCTCCCGCCGGTTATGCGCCGGTAACCTTCGGTACCAATGCGCCACAGGATCTGGGCTCGGAATCGCCGCTGGTGACCATTCGTTTTGACAAGCCCAACGTGAATTACGAAGGGGCATTGTATGCCGCCGTTAAAGGCGCCATGGACCGTCGTCCCGATGCGATGTTCGATGTTGTAGCGGTTTCGCCTTCAGGATCGACGCCGGGGCAAGATGCGCTCAACAGCTCATCGGCGCGCCGCAGTGCCGAGCAAGTCGTTCGGTCGCTCAATAACTTTGGGCTGCCGTCGGATCGGGTGCGGTTGTCTTCGACCAGCAAATCCAATGGTCGCGTCGGCGAAGTCTTGGTTTACGTTCGCTGAGATTGGGCAGCCGTTGGGCGCTTTGCGCTCAGCAATCTAGCCGGTTGGCATAAATACACGAGGGGACTTGTCCCCTCGAACTCCCCGGCTTTAATTCAATTCGGTTAAAATCGCTGCTGTGTCGGGTCCATTCCATGGATGCGCACCAGCGGTTTTCCAGGCAACGCGGCCCTGTTTGTCCAACAGAATGGACGTGGGCAAAGCTTCCGGAATGGGTAAATCGGCACCCGGAGCTAAGGCGGGCAGGGCATCGATATGGTTGTCCGCAAAAAATTTCTGAACCGTGGGGATAGCGTCCCTGTCCAATGCGATGGGCAGGACGATCAGACGGGCGTTTTCCGCTTTGTTCAGAGTGTTCAATCCGGGAAGTTCAGGAAGACAAGGCCCGCACCAGGTGGCCCAAAAATGGATCAGGACGGGATGATTGCCCACGTCGTCCTTTAGATGATGAAGGGTTCCGTCCGCATCCCGAAAGGAAAAATCCGGCTGAACGAGTCGAGCGTCCGCAGGGATCAGATGGATGGGATCGCGGGCGTGTGCGGCGGGATTTTCCGCCGTACCATACGAGGATGGCGCGCTGGCATTTGGCAGGACGGTGCGCAGGGCGAACAGGCCAACGCCAAGAGCAATGGCACCCAAGGCAATGGATCGGAAAATCTTTTCGGTGGTCACAGCATGGCTTTCAGAAATTATCCAGCCACATCACGATAGGCATGCCAGCTGGCATATGCAATCACCGGGAATGTGACCATCAATCCGATAAAGGCCAAAGCCATGCCCAAGAACGTGACGATAGCCACCGTCCCGGCCCACCCGATCATATTCAGGCGATTGATCCACACGGCTTTAACGCTAAAGGTGATGGCTTCGGCAGCAGTCACATCCTTGTCTAAAAGCATGGGCATGGCGAACATACTGATGGTGAAAACGATGGTGGCCAACATGCCCCCGACGACCGTGCTGGCCAACATGAAGGGGATTGAGGCTGGATTGAACAAGACGTCCATGACAAAGGCCGATAGGGTTGGCGGTGTGCCGGTAAAGAACAACGCAAACATGACAAAGCCAATCAGGAACCACGAGAGCAAGATCATCATCAGCACAAGGCCGAGATCACCGACAGCGGTAGAGCGTTGGCGGACTGTGGCGAAAATCTGTGGAATGGAGAGGGGTTCTCCACGCTCCAACCGTCTGGCAATTTCGTAAAGGCAGATGGCCGCTAGGGGGCCGATCAACATGAAGGCGCTAATCGCCAGCAACAAAAGAGAACCCAAATCCAGCCATTGCAGGATCATCGCCAAACCCAACCCCAAGATTGGATAAAGCCCACCAAATAAAAGGCTTAAGCCCGGCGCTCGCTGGAAGTCCTGCCACCCTTTGGTTAGCCAAAGACCGGTTTGTTCAAGGGTAACGTGATGTGCGGAATCAGATGACGCGAACGAGGACATGTGGACCTCCTATGAGTTTTAGGTGTGCATTCGATGGACCATACGCAAGATTAAAGTGAGCAAAATGACGGCTCCGGCCTGATGCAAGGCGGCAAGAGGAACGGGAACGTGGAAAAGAAGGGTGAACACCCCCAATGACCCCTGAACCCAGGACCATAATGCGGGTAAAGCGATTAGGGCGCTGCGACTGAAAAGCCATAGAGTCGTAAGAGATAGTACGGTCGCACCCGCCAAAAGCCGGTGGGTGAACTGGACGGTGCTGAGGTTCTCGACGAAGTTTGTCAGAATGGGATGAAGCGCTAAACCGTCTTCGGGGAAAAACTGCCCATTCATCAGCGGGAAGGTATCGTAGATCAGACCGGCGTGCAGCCCCGCGACGAAAGCCCCCCAGGTGATGGTGCCGAACACCAAGATCAAGGGCAAAAGCGCGACGCGACTTAGGTAGGACGGTCTGAGCGCAATGGGTGACAGGTCGAGTACAGTCCAGACCAGGGCCGAATAAATCAGCAGTGCCATAAGCAGATGAGCGGCAAGTCGAAAATGGCTGACCTGCGGTTGATCGACCAACCCGCTGGCAACCATCAACCAACCGATCAAGCCCTGAAGGGCCCCTAATCCGAAGATCAAGATCAACCGTTTGCCCATGACTTGGGGAAGCATGCCCTTTGCCCAAAAAATCACCAGGGGAATGGCAAAGACAAAGCCGGTAAGCCGACCCACCAATCGATGCAGATATTCCAACCAGAAAATAGACTTGAACCCGGACACGTCCATGTCGGGATTTATCTGACGAAATTCCGGAGAGGTTTGGTACAGAGAAAAGGTTTTGAGCCATTCTTGATCGGACAGCGGGGGCAGAATGGTCAGAGGATTCCATTCAACCATGGACAAACCCGAATGGGTAAGTCGGGTCAATCCCCCCAACACAACCATTGAAAAAACCAGCCCACAACAGGCAACAAGCCACCCGCGCACCACCCAAAACCGGGTATTGCGATTATTATCGTTGACCGTACGGGCAGCAGTTAGCCCCACCCCAATGGGAGGAGAAACATCCATGGACAGCCCCTGTTCTAAGTCCTTAACCGTTGGTTCGGTCAGGTCGTCATTAGGGCCATTGTGATTTCATTATTGATCAGGGTCAACACTATAGCCTTGACTCCGATCAAGTCTCTTCGCACAATCCGACACATAAATGAAAAAGTCCCCGAAAAAATAACAGGGGACACAGGGGTTCAAGGCTTAGCACGAAGGAGTAATGCAGGTATGACTGCTCACGCTACAGTAGCGCATGGCGCTCATCACGATCATGGGCATGGACATCATTGGGAAACGTCCATTGCACCGTTTGCAGTCGTGTTTGGTATCTTTTTTCTGTTGCCTCTGGGCTTCTCGATGCACTTTGTTTATCACAACGTTGCTTTGACGGCGGTGTTTGCTGGTATCGGCGTTCCCTTGATGCTGTTTGGAATTGCCAGATGGATTGATGAGGGTTTGACGCAGACGCCTTTGGTTGCCGGGTTGGCTGGTGTTGCGATGCCGATCTTCATCGTTTCGGAAATTTTTATTTTCCTGTCGTTTTTCGCGACCTACTGGATGGTGCGTCTAAGCACGTATACTTGGCCTCCCGCCCATAGTCCCGACATGCCGATCGGTTTGCCGCTGTTGATGACGGTGCTTCTGGTGACGTCGAGTGTGACCATCCATATCGGCGAGGAAAAACTGGAACACGGCGATTTGCCAGGATTCCGCAAGTGGTTGAACATCACTTTGCTGTTCGGTTTGGCCTTCTTAAGCTGTACGGGTTATGAATACACGCACTTGATCGAGCATGGCTTTGTGCCGTCGACCAATGCCTTCAGCATGATTTTCTTCTCGATCACCGGGTTCCACGCCTCCCACGTCATCATTGGCCTCAGCATTTTCATAGCGATCCAGATTCCAGCTTTGGGTGGACGGGTGAACAAGACGTTCGTTCAATGTGGGTCGATCTATTGGCACTTCGTTGACCTCGTGTGGTTCTTTGTCGTGTCGCAGATTTACTTCTGGTAAGGGGATAGGGCGTCGAGAGCGGCATTAGGCACAGGTGATCGACATGATTCGATCCATCAGGACATATGCGTGGGGCATGTTGGGACTCATCACCTTTCTGGCGGTGATGCACCCGGCATGCGCCCAAATGCCGCGAGAGCCCGAATCGGAAATTGATCCCATTGCCTTAAAGGTTGATGAGATCAAATTCCTGGGGGCACGACCCGATAAAAACATCAGCCTGGTCGATGAAAAGGGAACACCCTTTACGTTGGGGGATAAGACCGGCAAACCGCTGATTTTGGTTTTATCCTACTTCAATTGCGATGGTACCTGCTCGGTGGTCAATAACGACTTGGTCAAGCTTCTGGCCACTCAAACCGCGTGGAAATTAGGCCGTGATTTTAGGGTGTTGACGGTCAGTTTCGACCCGCACGATACCCAGCAAACACTAGGTGAGTTTCGCGCCAAGCTGGATATGCCCAAAGAGTGGGAAGAGGGCTGGACATTATCGTTGCCCGCCACACCGGACCAATCCAAAATTTTGGCCGACAGCGTTGGATTTAAATATTTTTGGTCCAATCCGGACCATTCGTTTCTACATCCGGGTGTCTATATTTTTATGAGCCCAGAGGGCCGTGTGGTTCGGTATCTGTACAGCACGCAGACCAAATCTTTCGATGTGGGTTTGGCGCTGACCGATACTTTGGGGGACCGGATTGCCCCCCACGATATCCTCAACTACGCCGTAAGTCTTTGTTATAGCTATAATTATAAGGATGGGCGCTACAAGCTCAACATACCGGCCTTCATTGGGGCGGCGTCGCTATTTCTGGGGGTTACGCTTTTTATCATTTCGGCCTTCGTGTTTAGAAGGAAGGGTCAACGGGGAGTAAGCAAATGAGACTGTTGGGACGTCGTCTCTTGATGTTGGTTCTGGCGGTGGCTACCGCCGTTCCGGCTTGGGCTTCGGAGGAAGCAGAGCACGCCGCTGGGGTGGCACTGACTCCGGCAAAACGCTGGGATATTCTGTGGGATCACGTGCTGATCGACCTGTTGGTCATTGGCCTGGTTTTTGGATTTGCAGCGTTGTACATGCTGTTCAAATACAAGGCCAAGAATCCAACCGATTTGGGCCAGGGACCGAAACTGACGAAAGGACAGGCTATTGCTTGGGCCTTGATTCCGGTGGCGATCTTCGTGGCCGATGACTTCTATCTTGCGGCGCAAGGTTGGACCCTGTGGGGGATTTACCGCCGGGTGCCAGAAAACGCGCTGGAAGTGAAGGCTATCGGACATCAATGGTACTGGGAATTCGACTATGGCAACGGCGTGGTCACTCAGGAACTGAAGGTGCCGCAGGGCCGTCCGGTTGTTCTGCGCATGCATTCCGAAGACGTTCTTCACGATTTTTATCTGCCCAAGTACCGGGTCAAGGAAGACGTGATGCCGGGCCGGATCACCTATGTGTGGTTTATGCCGGACGAGATTACCGAAACCTTGGTCACCTGCACCATGTATTGCGGTGCGGCGCACTCGCAGATGTACGGCAAAGTCTCGGTGATCACACCGGATAAATTTACGGCTTGGTTGGAAACCGCCACCAAAGCGGCGGAAGCAAGCCAGAATAAGATCGGCGCGGTGACCCGCGACCAAGTAAAGGGATAAGATCATGAGCGATTCACCTCAGGGCTTTAGCCTAAAAGAATGGATTTTCACCACCGACCACAAGCGGATCGGTATCCTCTATCTGATTGGTTCGCTGGCGGCATTTGCCATTGCGGGCACATTCGCCATCATGATCCGACTGGAACAATACGCGCCCGGTCAGCAAATTTTTGAAAGCGGCAGCGCCTACAATACGGCCTTGTATTTCCATGGTGCCGCCATGATTTTGGTGTTCTTGATCCCGGCCTTAACCGGGTTCTTCGCCAATTATTTTCTGCCTTTGATGATTGGGGCCAAGGACGTGGCCTTTCCGCGAATCAATGCCTTTTCGGTCTGGTTGTTCTATGCGGCAATCATTCTGGCTTTGATCAGTCTGGTCATTCCCGATCCGCCCGATGTGATGTGGACCGGCTATCCGCCGTACTCCGTCACCACCGAAGGCAACACGGCGTTCTATGTGTTCACTGTTCACCTCTTGGGCTTCTCGTCCATTTTGGGTGCCATCAACTTCTTGGTCACCGTAATCTACATGCGTGCACCAGGCATGGGATGGAACCAGTTGAATGTGTTCGTCTGGACCATTCTGGGCGCCTTTGTTATGCAGTTGATTTTCATTCCGGTCTTGGCATCTGCCGTGACCATGCTGCTGTTCGACAAGTATCTGGGCACGCACTTCTTCGACCCCACCCAAGGGGGCGATGTCTTGCTGTATCAGAATCTGTTTTGGTTCTACTCGCACCCTGCGGTGTATGTGATCCTGTTGCCTGCCATGGGCATTCTGTATGACGTGATCGCCACCATGGGGAAGAACCGCATCTTCAATTACAAGGTTCTGATTTACGCAGGTATCGGCGGCGTCTTGGCGCTGGCTGGTGAAGTGTGGATTCACCACTTGTACATTGCCGGTGTTCCCGATTGGCTGCGGGTTGGCATGATGATCACCACGCTGCTGATTTCGGTTCCCATCGGTCTGATGATCATGAGCCTGTGGGGCACCCTGTATAAGGCCTCGATCACCTTCAATGCGGCGATGCTGTATGCATCGGCTTGCTTGTTCCTGCTGCTGGTTGGCGGCTTGACGGGTATCCCGCTGGCGATGACGGTCATGACCGCAAATCTGGGTCAGACGTCATACGTTCACGCCCACTTCCACTTTGTGATGGCGTTGTTCTCGACCTTTGCCATTATTTCGGGGATTTATTATTGGTTCCCCAAAATGACAGGTCGTTTGGCGGAAGGCCCACTGGCGGTCATTGCCTTCTGGATCAATACCATCGGGGTGAATGTGACCTTCTGGCCGCTGTTTATCATCGGTGTCCAGGGTATGCCCCGGCGCTATTGGGATTATGAACAATTCCCGCAATTCGAACCCTATCACCACGTTGCTACCTATGGGGCTTTGTTGGTGGCTGTTGGAATGCTTCTTACATTGATCAACTGGGTCAAATCTGCATTCTGGGGTGTGAAATCCGAGGCCAATCCATGGCATTCAAAGTCACTGGAATGGACGCATTGCCCCAATCCACCCGGACCTGGGAACTTCCCAGAGGACGTAACGGTGTCCGAACATTGGACCCCTTACGATTACGTGAAATAAAATGAGCGACGAAGGACAACGGACAATCAGTAAATGGTGGGTTTTTGCAGGTCTGCTGCTGCTTGCCGTTGTCCTTAACGTCAGCCTGTATATCAAAGTGGCTCTTTACGGGCCTTAAAAAAAACGGTGGGAGGGGATTTCAGTTCCATGCCAATCAAAGCCTATATCGAATTGCTAAAACTCAAGATCGGCCTGATGATTTCCCTGTCGGCTGTCATGGGCTATGTGGCTATAGCCCACACCGTACATTTCAGTGAGATCGCCTTGTTAGTCTTGGCGATGGTGCTGGGATCGGCTTCGGCTTCGGTCCTTAATCATGTGTGGGACCGCGACATTGATATTTTGATGGAGCGCACTCAACGTCGTCCGTTTCCTACCGGAACGATCAATGAGCCACTGTATGCGTTGCTTTTGGCGGGCGGATTGCTGGTTGCCGGGATTGCGCTGGCCATGGCCGTCTTCAACGTGGTTGTGGCAATTCATCTGTTTTTGGGCGCGTTCTTTTACGGCGTCGTCTATACGATTTGGCTGAAACGCCGGACTTGGTTGAACATCGTGATCGGTGGTGCTGCGGGCAGTTTTGCCGTGTTGGCTGGCGGTGCGGTGGTTAATCCCAGCAATTGGTTGCTGCCGTTATTGCTGGCGATCGTCCTGTTCCTATGGACGCCCAGTCACTTTTGGTCCTTGGCTATTTTGTTGAAAGACGACTATGCCAAAGCGAAATTACCCATGTTGCCGGTTCTGGTGGGTGAGGCAACAACGGCCAAAGCCGTATTGTTCAATTCAGTGCTGATGATCATTGCGGCCTCGATGCCCTGGGTCTTGGGTCAATTGGGGCTGACCTACGCGATTGGATCCAGCATTTTGGGTGCGGGCCTGCTGTGGGCCAATTGGCGCATGGTCAAAGACCCAAGCCGAGTTTGGGCCAAACGGAATTTTATCGGTTCAATGCAATATTTGGCCGGATTGTTTTTAGCCGTTTTAGCGGATGTCCATTGGGGATTGTCGTAAGGTCTAAATGCCAATCGTTTAAAACAGCAGTACATTTAAAACCGAAGTGAAGGTGGGCACGGATGTCCGCCTTGATTTTGGAGATGGACAATGATCTTGCTACAGGCATCGACGAAACGTGAATTCCATGCTGCCGTTAGCACTGTGGTGGATGCCATAACGCAGAATGGCGGTTGGGTGGTGTCCCATAATTTTTATTCCAATGCGCTGGCTATGTTATCCTTCATGTTACCGACAAAGGGGTTTTCCGTCTTCGAAGATACTATGGTGCAAGCTGGGATCGCGTTGCACAATCCGCTTCCGCAACTTCAAAAGTCTGAGGATGAGGTTTCTTTTCAGCTTTCAATGAGTGTGCTGAATGACGGTCCTGACGTTAGAAGGCAGGTTCCCGCCTTCGGATAAATAATATCCTACGGTCATTTATTTTGGCTTGTACTCACATGGACTGCGTCCATACCTGCTCAGAGTCTAGGCTCCGAACCCCATGATACTGTAATAAATCAGGCTTGGGACCTAATGGTCCACTTGGGTATGGGCGAAAGCCCGTGAAGATACGGATGTCTCATGGAGGATACTAGAATCATGTGAAGTTCATGCGAATGTTGCTTGGACTGCGAATCCTCGCTAGTGTCCCGTCCCATGCATCGTTTCGCGAACCCTGCCCGTTTTTTAAGACTCGCCCAAGCCATATTGCCGTGGGTATCGGTGGCTTGCGCGTTAAGCCTTGCGGCCGGTTTGTATTTCGCCCTGTTCGATTCGCCGCCTGATTATCAACAAGGGGCCACGGTTCGAATCATGTACATTCATGTGCCCTCGGCCTGGATGGGAATGTTCTGCTACGTGGCGTTGGCGGTTTTTAGTGCGACGGCCCTGATTTGGCGGCATCCAGTGGCCGATCTCTTGGCGCGATCCACGGCACCCATTGGCGCGGTTTTTACGTTTATCTGTCTGGTTACAGGATCCTTATGGGGCAAGCCCATGTGGGGCGATTGGTGGGTCTGGGATGCAAGACTGACCAGTATGCTCATCCTGCTGTTTTTGTATTTGGGGTATATTGCGTTGGTCGATGCCTTTGACGATCCTGTGCGGGGGCAACGGGCCGGAGCTATTCTGGCCGTGGTGGGTGTCGTCAATGTCCCGATCATCAAATGGTCGGTCGATTGGTGGAACACACAACACCAACCCGCCAGTGTCATGCGCATGGGAGGCCCCAGCATCCATTCGTCGATGCTGGTGCCGTTACTGCTGATGGCGGTGGGGTTTCAGCTCTATTACGTCGTCGCGGTGATTTACCGAGTGCGCGGGGAAATGGCAGCTCAAAAGCTTCAATCCGAACGGCTGATTCGATTGCAAGAGAAGACCGATGCCTCAGAACGCAATGATTGAACAATTTCTGGCTATGGGTGGGTATGCCGACTATGTTTGGCCTGCCTATGGCGTGGCCTTTGTTGCCTTAATTTGGCTGTTATTGGCCTCCATAAAATCGGCCAAGAAAAACGAATCGCATTTAAAACAGGCCCGTGAGGCACGATGACAAAAGCCAAACGTCGATTGTATATGCTCATTTTGGGAGTAACCGCTCTTGGAACCGCGACGGCATTGGTTTTGGCCGCACTGAAGGACCAGATCGTCTATTTTTA